>Ga0182024_10003882_pt1 | contig 35030 bp, 40 predicted proteins | sample P32metaG_FD_120480 | JGI IMG/M metagenome (GOLD analysis project Ga0182024, IMG submission 120480) | Permafrost microbial communities from Stordalen Mire, Sweden - P3-2 metaG (Illumina Assembly) | ecosystem: Environmental > Terrestrial > Soil > Wetlands > Permafrost | place: Sweden: Stordalen...
AGTAACACTTCAGCCGTGTGCAGCGCCGTCCGGCGATTCGGATGACTAAATACGTTGTTCGGCGCATGTAAGGTATTGCGCCGGCGCGGTGCCTCTGCTACATAATCCGGGATGTCGCTCCGGCTGTAGTTGGGCAAAAAAAATTAGAAATCTGGGCGGCGAGATTAGAAACGGGGCGGGCGCGCGGGATGAGCCGGCCATTCGGCCAGCTCGTTTTCGCACGGGTCCTCAATTGTCAATCGACGGGCGTTCGATCAGCCGTCGATCACCGTCACGGACAGACAAAGCCGGCCGTCCAATCGACCAGCAGGATCACACCGTCAATCGTCATCCCCCGACTCGCCGCGGAGCCGGAGACGGACGGCCACGCCGGCTTGGTCCCGCCATAGATCGTCGCGCCGACAGACTCGCCGAACACGTCGCCGCCCGTCCCCGGCAATGCCGTCGTGTCGAACAGCGACCAGTACCCGTCCACCACGCCAGTGCCATTGTTGTCCACCGTCGTCCATGGCGAACCCAGGCCAAGCAGGTAGGTCTGCATCGATCCGGCGCGGCCCTGGTAGACGCCCTGGCTGCCAAAGCGGCATTCGCAATCCTCAATTGTCGCGCCGAAGCCGCCCGTACCGCCGCTGAAGAAATAGCTTGCCCCTAGCCCGATCGCGGGGCTGGTGACGCTGCCTGCGGCGAGTGCCGATGGTGAGCCCGGCCAGATCGCATCAGCGGCGGCCATCGCGTCGGCGGCCGTCGCGTAAGACGCGCCGACAGCGAGGTGGGAAGCCCACGTCGTGTCGTAGCCGCCGGTTAAACCAGACATGTCACAGGCGAACGGCGCCGCCGAGGAAAAGGCCGGCTGCCCGGTCATAAAACCAATCAATAAGCGGGACAGGTTGTGGCAGCAGTTGTACAGATCCGTCCAGATCCACGGGCCGTACAGGTCGCCGTGCTGCATCCAATAGGGGGCGCAGTAGTTGTTGCTGCCTGGCGTTTCAGTGGAGCTGAGAAGGTCGGGCACATCGCCGGGCACGGCGGATGGCGTCCATGTGCCGCCGCCCTGGTAGACGTAGACGCCCTTGTAGACGCCGGCCGTGCCGCCAATCAGGCCGACTCCGGGAACGGCCGTGGCGTATTGGCCACCCTCATACAAGATCGCCTTCATGCCCACCACCGCGGCCGGCGCGGAGGCGAGGTCCCAGGGAGCGCCGGTGCCGCCGTACCAGTGATTGCTGAGCGTATTGCCGGTGGCGTAGAAGATCTGGCGGAATCGCTGGCGCGTGAAGGGCAAGTAAGTCACCACGCCACCGACAGCCGGCGGCGCGGCGACGCCTACCAGGTCGCTGAGCCGCTGAAGAGTCATCATCAGGCCGGGCGGCGGCGAATCGACGTTGTACAGCGGGTAGTAGCTGTTGGCGGCGACTCCGGCCAGGTTGAAGGTCGGATCGGTCCACACCGCGCCCATCAACACCATGTCGCAAATCGCCTGCTGCATCTCAGCGACCGTGAAGCTGGTCAACTGCAGCGGGCCTGGCCAGGGGAACGGGAAGGCGGCCGCCGTCATCGCCGAGCCGGTCCCCTGCAGCTCCGTCGCCTGCACGGCCGGCGGCCCAGCCGAGTAGAGTTTCACTTTGGGGGGCCGCGCGGGATTGACCGGCGGCGCCGTCGTCGGCGTCGCGCCGCCGCCGGCCGGATAGCTGGGCTGAGCGTAGAACATGCCGCTAACCAGCAGCCGCTCCCAGACGGCTGCGAGAAACGTGTTGTAGAACGACTGGTTCGACCAGTCGTCGGTAGCAGCGTAGGGACCGCCCCAACCGGGGTTCGTGTGCGTCGGTGTAGGGCTAGGCATGAGCAAACACCCAACTCCAGATCGGCTGGCTGATGCCCGTCGAGTCTGGCTTGATTAACACCTGGTACTGCTGGCCGCCCGGCGGAACGCCGTCGATCGGCGGCGAATACGGTTGCACCGGCGCGACTGGGACAGTCGCGCCGCACTCGCCCAGCGCCGAGCGCGTCTCCTGCGTCTTGCTCTGGTTGGGGTACGCCTCGCCCTCCTTCTGGCTCTCCAGCTTTTTCACCGCGCCGAGGCTCACCGCGCCGCTGGGCTGCCACCAATTGAGGATGATGGCGTCTGTCCGCACCGCTTCCTGGTCCCAGCGGATCTCGCTGACCAGGCCGGAGATCTGGGCTGCCTGGAAGCCCCGCGCCGATGCGAGCTTGGTGGGGTTGGCGCTGTTGGCCAGGTATTGAGTGGCCAGGTAGCGGGCATAGCTCACCAGCGACGTCTGGTTCTGGTCCGCGCCGTTGTAGGTGCGGGCCCTGAAGTCGGGGCGGCAAATGACGAACGTGTCGCGAGCCGATGCGTTGCCGTCGAGGGCGTTGTCAATCTCGTCGTTAGTGAGTGCCACCAGGCTGCCGTTGACGAGCTTGAAGCCGCAATGGAAGTAGCTCGGTACCCAGTTGCCGGCGCTGTCCTGGAAACAATCTTCGTAGGAGACATGGAAGGTCATGCCTCCGGACGATACCTCCTGAAAAAAGAGGTCGGGGTCGCTCACGTTGGGCTGGCTCACCTGGCCGATGCGCGTGGCAAGCTGGAAGATGTTGCCTTCATTGAGGAACTGCGCCGGCACGGTCAATCCGGTGCTATTGGAGTAAAGGCCAGAGGTCGGGTCCTGCTGCACGACCGACGCGGTCATGTAGATCTCGGCGGGGTTGCCGCTGTTGTCGAAGGTCGAGGTCAGCATCGGGCTGAGCGCCGGCGGCATGAATGCGCTGGCCATCCGGATGAAGCGGTACGCCTGCTCGGCAACGTATGGCGGCTGCCCGGCGAACCCGGCCTGCACGATCGGCGGCAAGCCGCCGACGCCGAACGCGGCGTCGATCGACTGCCACCCCGAACCGCTGTTGACCACGAACTCCCAGGTATCGCCGCCGGGGCCCTGGACATCGTCGGTGCAGGTGACGCGCGTCGGGTAAGAGCTGAAGATCACCGCAGCGCCGCGTCGGTCAAGTGCCGGCACCTGCACGATCGGCAGGGCATCGGCGCCATAGCTGGGCATGTCGCCATCGCCAATTTTGCGGATCTGGCCTGTCCCATCGAGGTTTGGGCAATAGACACAGTTCGCAAGCTCCAGGAGCTTTTCAAGCTCTGTGGGTGCATGGTTGCCGAACCATTTCGCGTCCTGGGGCGCCGGAGTCACATCGAGGCCGTCCGGCACGCTCACATTGTTCAGGCCCATCGTCAACAGACACTGGTAGATCATGTCCGTCAGAGTCATCGTCCAGGTGCCGTCGTCAGCCTGCGTGCCGGTCGGGCTCGGCGTGGGCGTCGGCGTGGGAGTCGGCGTCGGCGTTGGGGTTGGGGTTGGCGTAGGGGTCGCGGTGTCCTGCGGCGGCTGGGGCCGCGTTGGGTTGATGATGCCGTACCGCAGCCTGCCGCCGCGAGGCTCGACGAATCGATCGCGTGAGTCGCACAGGCTAATGTGATACTCGCTAATGAGCGGCGTGGAAGTGCCGGGCACCTCGCCGATCTCGCCGATCTGCACGTCGCAGATCGACACGCCTTGGATGCTCACGTCCGACTGTTGGCCACCGGCGCCCATGCCTTGCGGCGAGCTGTTGTACCAGAGGTCAAGCGTGCCCTGAACGGCGATCACTTTGTTGAGCTTGGCGAACTCGACATAGCTCACCTTCGCGGACCAAACGTTCGGCTTCAGCCCGGCCGTCAAGACGATCGGCCCCTGCATGGTGATGGCCATCGGCCCGGCGTTTTGAGCGCCCTGCTCAATGGGCTCAAAGGTCACCAGCGGGGTCGGGGTCGGCGTCGGCGTAGGCGTAGGAGAATCGCCCGCGCCGGCACTTGGGTCACCGGCCGGATCGCCCGTCGAGCCGTCGCCGGCCACCGTGCCGGCGTCGATGTCGCTCGCGCCGCCGTCCGAGTCGGAGCTGGGGTTGGCCGTCGCCGAAGCCGGCGGCTTGGGCGTGAAGGTGACGATGGCGAATTTGGGTCCGGGGGTGCTTCCCATTCAGAGATCCTTCGCTTCGCTCAGGATGACGGCCAAAGCCGTCACCATCCTGCCTTGATAAAGCCGCCTTGTTGTGACCTGGCCAGGAATTTCAGACCTGTCCCGTTGACGTTGAACGCCGTGCCGCTCGGCGCCAGCGCCGCCGTCGGCGCTCCGGTAGATACGCCGCCATTGAGCTGCGTCTGCGTCGACGTCGTGAGGACGCCGATTGTTCCAGGCGTGCCGCCGCTCCCGCCACCGCCGGCCGTGTAGACCACATATTTCCAGGAGGTGCGGTACTGCACGCCGTCGCCCAGGTCCTCATAGCGCACGTCCGGCGGCTCAAGGTAGGTGAGGTACAGGGCCGTCGGCGCTTTGAGGTACGCCCCCTGGCAGGTTGCCGAGCCGCTTTGAGTGAGAGTCTCCACCGTACTGGGACGCTGCACGACGATCGGGTCGGCGCCGGCATAAGTCTTCACCTCGTAGGTATCACTGAACGTGTTGATCTCCAGCGACTGGGAAAAATTCATCAGCGGGTTGCCGCCGCCGGCCTGGAGAGTGACGAAGGAAGCGCGGAGCCGGCGCTCGCGGATGTACGTCGTCGAGCTGCTCTCTTTCCAGATGATCTGATTGGCGGCCGTCGCCTGCTGCATCACCGAATTGCGCAGCCAGGTGAGCATGTCGGTGGGGCTGCCGACAATCACCAAATCGTAGTCATAGGTAGTGACCAGCCGCTGCTGCTCATCGCGCTCGATCCGCGTGCTGCTGTCCCCATCCACCGCCTCGGCGAGCCCGCTGTTGGGCAGGGGCGTCGCCGTCTGCCGCGCCGATGTGCGGTAGCTGGCCTTGGTCTTATTGGCGTCTCCCGAGCTTTCGTACACGTACTCGGTCACCCAGTTGGGGTCCGGAAAAGCCTGTTCGAACTGCGGTAGAACGACGCTCAAAAAGTAGCTGGGGGCGCTGACCCCGCTCACTTCGCCGGTGCGGACGATCTCTTTGAGGTCGTCGACGCGGACGTGGGTGGAGAGCTTCCAGGTATCGACGGCGCTGGGCGGGTTGCCGATGCCGCGGATCTCGCCGTGGACCTTCAGCCTGAAGTCCATACGGATCGGCGTGCCGCCTGGCTTGCAGTTCCATTCGATGTGCGGGCCGCCGTCGGCGCACTGGGCGGCATACAGGGCGAGCAGCGGGTTGCCGTTGATGCCGCTCACCACGCAGTCTTGCCCGTCGATGCCCAGGTTGGCGTAAGCCGCGGTGAGAGCGGTCGTGAGGTCGGCCGGATCGTCGGCGGAAATATAGCCGTCGATTTGCACAGTGATCTTCGTGCCGGTGCGCCCCTCGTTCGCCTTGACGACTGGCACGCTGTCCACCGACACGTTCTCCACCTGGAAGGCGGACGTGCCGTACGAGCAGCTCAGCAGCGTCGAGAGGTCGAAGCCAGGCATTAGTGCCGCCCTCCCAGGCCCTTGGCCACAACGGCGCGGTGCGATGCCGTCTTAAACGCTTCCGTCTGCGCCGTGACCGCCTGTTTCAATTGAGGCGTGATCTTGGCGGCGACCTGGCTGCTGGCCTCATTAGCATCGAAGCCTACATTCAAATTCTGCACAGTGACAGTAGTGCCGCCCTTGCCGCCGCCGCCCAAATCGTCGGCGAGCTTGCCCACCTGGTCGGCAGCGTCGGACGTCTTAGCGGCGGCATTCGCGGTAAGCCCCACGGCGTCGCTTACCTCGAGGATGCCGCTCAACACTCGCAGCAAGGCTTCGAGCGGCGGCAAGGCCAGTTCGGCTCCAACTTTGAGCAACTCGAGCGCCGGCGGGATCGCCGAGCGGATCACGTCGGCCACGTCCTTCATGATCGCCCCCAGCTCTTCGGTGTGATCGGCCAGGAACTGGAGGATCGGCTCGGACGCCGCCCGCTCGATGCCGTCCAGCGCCTGATGCGCCTGCGCCTCCATGGCGATGTAGGCACGGCCGTTCTTGGCGCTCTGGTCATCGACCACCGCGCCCAGGGCCTCGGCGGTGTCCCCGAACTTTTTCATCTCCTGTCCGGTCAAATTGAAGATCGGGGTCAGTTCCGCGCCGCCGCGGCCCAGCAGCTCCATCTCAACGCGGGTGCGCTGGGCCTGGTCGGGGATTTTCTGCAGGCCGGCATGGACCGCCTCGAAGATCCCCTGGGTGTTCCCCAGGTTGGCCTTGAGGAACTCGGCACTGATGCCCAGGTCCTGGAAGGCTTTCACATTTTTCTCCTGCCCCTCGACAGCGTCCGAGACGTTGCGCTGCAGCAGTTTGAATCCGGAGCTCAGCGATTCGACGCCTACGCCGGCATCCTGGGCGACAGCCGACATGCGCGAATAGAACTCGACGCTGACCCCGGCCTTCTCCGCCGCCAGGCTGGCGTTGGCGCCGGCGTGCCCCACCTCGTCGAACATCTCCAGCAGCGACTTGCCCGCTTCGATCGCGGCGTCGGCCACGCCCAGCAGCGGATCGATCATCGACGCGGTCAGTACCGACCCAAAGCCGCTCGCGCCGCCCTCGCCCGCGGAAATGCCAGCCAGGAACGGCGCGATGTCCAGCCCGAGCGAGCCTATCACTGATCCCGCGTCGAAGCTCATATTGCCGCTCCCAACGGTTTGCCGCCCCTGCCGGCATCGAACGCCGCTTTGGAGGGTGCCAGCAATCCCCGCATGGCAGCCGCCGCCGCGTCGCCGCTGTAATGCACCGACTGCCGGCCGCCGCCGAGGTCGATCGTCCGCTTGCCTGCGCCCGCGCCTGCGCCAGATGCGCCAGCCTGTGTCGCCATGCGGCGCTCGGTCCGCCTTCGGCGTGCGTCTATCAGCGTCAAGGCGAGTTCGAGCGGCATCTCTAAGGCCTCACAGATCCGGGTGGCTGGGCAAAACTCCATCACAGTGACCGCCAACTCCCACGAGCTGACCGCCGCAACTAGCTCTTCATCGTGGCGGTCGCCACTTCCGTAACGACCGCTTGGGAGTTTTTTAGGATGCGGCCCCGCTGGTAGCCGAGGACCGCGGCGACGACGTGGGAGACGATTGCAGGCGACCAGTCCTCGACCGGCGGCGCCGGCGAGACAAAGAGGTCTCGAACGGTTTCGTTCTGCCCTTCCCGCGACTGGGCCCCGATCTGCCCCAGGCGGTCAACGTCGGCGACCTGCAACGGCCGCACCGCCCAATTCTTGCCGTCGATGGCCAGCTCCAGCTCCCAGGGGATGCCGGAGATCTTCGCGATCGCATTGTCGATGTCGTAATGCATGGTGTCCTGTAAACCCGATGGGACGGGCATAATTCAGCGGGGCCGGGGCGGCCCTTAGTTTGGCGCTAATCCGCTCCCGGCTCCCACTGCGGTGCCTAGCATGCACACGTGTGCATAGCTTACCACACGCTCCGCGCGTATCAAGTGCGATAGAGCGCCTGAGCGCCTGCGAGGGATTTGTACGCCTCGCGCGTCATTCCCAAGAGCAATAGGAGTTTAATATGGCTCAGACGAGCCCTTGGCATTCTGTGAAAGAGAGTCATCACCACAACAACACGAAGTGCGGACCTGGGAGCGAGATCCCGCCGCACAATCGCATTTCAGGCACCGGCAACAAGCCGCTCTGTCGGGATTGCGCTAAAACGTGAAAACGTGAACCGGCAGCTTTGGCTCGATCACGCTGTCGGCTCAGACCCCGAGGCCCCCATCCATCCGAACACGATCACTGAAGGGGTTGCGAACAGTTTCGACAGGTCGGGATAGATCCACCAATCGACGATCAGCACATCGTCTTTCACTCCGTCGCGGTCGAGCGTCTGCGGCTTGAGCGGCACGGCCTTGACGAAGTTCTGGTCCTCCGTCGTGGCGCCGAGGTCGTGCGGATGCAGCGTCAGGAGCTGCGCGTAGTTGTATAAGTTGATCACGGTGGACGGGTGCATGATCCCAGAATCGCTGGCGAAGGGGTTGATGTTGGTGAACAACGTTGGGCCGACGTCGGGCAGCTCGGTGCGGACGAGCCCCATGAGCCCGTAGACCCAGTGCCCAAGCACCATCTTTCCCGTGGTTCCCCGCGTGATCGGCTCCACGTTGTATTTGAGTTCGTTGGTCACCTTGTTGGTCGTGCCCAGAGCGTTGCCGTTCCAGGTCGGGTCCCAAGTAGTGCGGCGGGGAGTATAGGTAACATTGGCCATAATCGGCGTCCTCAGCTCGTCTGCTGAATCTCAACTTCGAAATTGAACGCGAACCGCGGACGGTTCCGGTCATCGCGCCCGGCCAGTCCGGGCCGCTGGATGCGGTCGGCGTTGACGATCAGCCAGTGCCCGCTGGCCGTGTTGTCTGCAGCCAGGTAGCCGGGGATCGTCTGCATCCGCATCGGCGTGCCGTCCGCGGCGGTCAATGCGTTGAACAGGATTTCCGCGCGGGCCACAGCCGCCTTGTTGCTCTGACCTACCGTCGCCACCTGCAGGTTGAGCCGGGGCGTCGGGCGCAGGTAATCCGGCTGCGCCGACCGGCCGCTGTAGATGGTGACCACGCTGTAGAGTGCCGGGTCGGCCGACGACTCATTCGCTTCCCAGCGGAACAATTGGTCCAGCGTGCCGGTGGCGTAGTTGATCCCGACCGTGGGAATCAACGCGGCCGCCTGGGCAACCATCCAGCGGCAGAGGCTGTGCAAAAAATCGTCCAGCATCACTTTCTCGGCACGTTCGACCGCTCGCACTCGCACTGCCTGGCTTGACAGGGCGACAAGGGGAGGGGGTGACAAGGCGAGGATCGCGGTCGCGTATTTCTCACGTTGTCACTTTCGCCTTGTCATCTTCGCCGGCCGGAAGAACCCTGCGCCGCTGGCGAGGCGGCGCAGGCTCGGGTGGGCCGTACCAATGCTCCTGTCTGCGAAACCTCCCCGCCTCGCCGCGCCTGATCGGCGCTGTTCGCGGGCGGGATTTTCGTCATGTCACCCCATCGCCGCCTTGATCGCATTCGCCACGAACGGCCCGTATTGAGGCGCCTTCGCTTTGAGCGCGTCCTCTAAAAACTTCGCCTGGCCCGTCTGGTGATGAGCATCGAGGTTTTCATGCACAAAGGCGGCATACGGGGCGTCGAAGCCGACCACGCAGCTTACATTGCTGCCCCTCATCTCTGCCGGCTGCACAGTCCCGCTGGCTTTCAATTCGCCGGGTTCCTCTGCCCCGTGCGGGGCGTCCATCACAGGGCACAGCTCCTTCGCGTCGGCGATCACGCCCTGGGCAAACTGGTTGGTCGCCTGCAGCGCCGCCGGCACGATCTTGCCGGGGACGGCGGCGCGGGCGTTGGCGAAGAATTTGGCGAAGTCGAACATCGTTCAAACGCTCTTCAAAGTGACCCGGAAATGCCCGATCGATCCCTTGGCATTCGTCGCCACGTCCTCCACCCGCAAGCTCATGGGCGCCGTCTCGTCAACCTGGACGCTCCAGATCTGGCCGGCGGCCGGGACCGTCCCGGCCGAATAGCCCGCGGCGATCAGGGAAGGCAGCAGGATCGATCGCAGGACGGTAACCACCGTGGACACCCGCCGCTGGCTCTGATCAGTCCCGAAGCGTTCCAGGGCCTCTGGCTGGGTCGCCAGGCAGCGGACCTGGATCGCCGGGCCGGTCGTATACGCCACGTCGCCAGATCCGTCGGGGCTGCCGGGCGTGGCGATGGAGAGGATGGAGGCGTTGGCGATCATTCCCACTCCAGGGCAAGCATCGGCGCGCGGCCGGCCTCGTTGACCAGGCGTAGCTTCCAACTCCCGCAGTCGGCGCCGCATCGGTAGATCTTGCCTTCGGCGGCCAGAGGCGCGCTCTGCATAAGCGGCCGGCCGCACTGGGGGAATTCGATGAGGGCGAGCCGCACGATAAGCCGCAGGCCGCCCATGTCGGTCCGGCGCCCATACGGGATGCCGGGATAACTCTCGGCAGGCAGCAGGTCTTGTCGATCGTACGGGTCGCCCTGGATGACCAGGGTGTGCGGGTAGCCCATGGCGGAGGCCAGGTCGGGCGTGGAGCTGCCGGCGGATCGGACGCGCCAGACATCCGCCGGGCACTTGCTCTCCGGCTTGACCCGCCGCTCCCCAGTCCGCTCAATCCACTGGTCCCGGGCCAGCTCGGTGATGCGCCCGCTGATCGTGTGGTCCGGGACCTTGAAGAAAGCGCCCAGTTCCCACAGTGCCGACGGCTGCGCGCGGAGGCGGTCCAGGATCCGCAGCCGCCATCCGGTGGCTTTCAGAGCGGCGCGCTGGCCGGCGATCTGAGAGGTGCTCTGCGTCATAACGGCCTTTACCATCACAGTAGCTGCCCCGAAACCAACTCATACTTCTTCAACAGGTGCCACGCTCTCCTACACAGCCCAGTCCTGGCTCCGTGCGACTCGCCGTAGCTCTCTCCTACGCCGGCCGCCTGCTGGCTCTTGACGCCCTGATGCTGCTCATCCAGCCGCTCGACGCCCCAGCCGCCCAGGATCCAGTTGGCCTGCCACAACGTGGCCGCCAGCACGTCGGCCGGCACAACCGCCGTCTGATTCGCTTCGTCCCAGTCCCACACCGTCCGCGGCGTGGACTGGCCCCATTCCCCGGCATACCCGTAGCCGTAGCCGGGGAAGCCGTTGCTGGCATAGGCCAGCCTGGGGAACTGCAACGGCTGATCGTGACGATGCCGCTTGCCCTGGTAACGCATGGCGTTGTCAATGTCTGACGTGGCTTGAACCAGCGCCGCCGCCTGGGCGCCGCTGTTCGCCGCGTCCCAGGCCGACATCGGCGGCAGGTTGGCGCGGACCTGGCCGGCGGCGGTCACTGTCAGATAGCTGACGCCGGGCAGGGGCGGCTCGATCGTGCCGGGCGCGTCTTCTGTGACGTTGTAGGTGACGCCGCCGTTGACGGGCGTCCAGACCACCTTGTACGTCAATCCGTAGGCAGGGTCGGCGAGCGTGTAGCTGTACGCGCCAGTGCCGGTCGTGGTGGGGACCGTCAACGCGGGCACGACGTTCTGGCCGTTGTCGGTCCGCCACACAGCCAGCGTGATCGACGTGGCGTTCGTGGCGATGCCGCCGACCAGGTTCGCGAAGCTGAGGGTCGTCGTGCTCATTGTGCGGCTACTGTGCGGCTACTGGCTACCAGTTCTTACGCGATCCTGACGTACGTGAGAGTGCTCTGAAACCCGCTGGAGAGCGGCATCACAGAAAAGGTTGACCCCACTCCGGCGATCGCCTGCAGTGCGATCGTTCCCGTCGCCGAGAGTGTGACGATCGCGGAGAAGCTGCAGGTAATGTTCTGCGCGTTGTTCACGCCACCATTAATATTCAGATCTTCGAAGACAAACGGGCCGCCAACCACCGCAGAGGCGGTGGTGTTGTAAAGCTGCAGTGCGACATACGACGCGTTGTTGTACCCGCTCTGTACCCAAACCTGGACGTTGATCAGGTACGTTCCCGGATTAAGGTTCTGCGTCATCCCCGGCACGGTGGCGTAGGAGGTGGTCACGGCGTAGACGCCGGGGTTGGCTACCGTCCCGTAGTTCTCGCCTGGCTGGTTTGCCGAGTAGGCAGGCACCCCGGCGACCGAACAGCCGTACAGGACCGTGCCGTTCTGGGCCCCATTCTGCCAGAGGATCCCGGTCGCCAGGTCGGCGTTGGAAACCGACACGTTCGAATAGCCGGTGACGGCGTTGAACTCCATCCCGTATTGGATGCCAGTCCCAGAATCGACATTTGCAAGCTGGATGTTTGAGATCGCAGCCGTATACCCGTCCACCGCTATGCCTTGCGCGGTCGTGCCGCTGCTGCCGATGGCCCTCGCTATGAGGTTGCTGGCGTTGCAGTCATGGCAGAGAGCATATGCGTCGCTCTTGAAGTAGATGTGGACCGTCCCCGCTCCGCTGGCGACGACGTCGCTTATGTCGGAGTCGATCGCCTTGGCGACAAATCCGTACGTCCCATAGTAGGTCCTGACGGTTTCAACCTGCGCCCCGGTGACGTTCTCGCACCGGAATGAATGGGTGCCGGAGGTTGGGCTCTGCGCCAGCGTGACGACTTCTCTCGCAGATGGATTGTTGATCGGCGTGGTGCCGGTCGGATGGCCAACCGTGTCCGTGAGCGTGCCGCCGGTCAGGCTGCCAACGCCGATGGACGCGATGCCCCAGAAGAGCGGCACCGACGGAGTCACCAGCCAGTTGGCCGCCGAACCGGTTACGGTCACTCCGCTCAGCCCGAGCGTCGCCAGGGCCGTCGTCAATGCAGACTGGACCGTCGCCGTCGAAGCGTTGTAGGCGATTGCAGTCGTTGTGGCGGTGGCGCCGGCCAAGTTGGCGACGGTGATCGTGAACGTGCCGCCGGTGGGGCTGCCTGCGACCGTGAAATTGTCGGGAACGTTGCTGATCGCCAAGGCGTCCACTGGGTTCCCGGCGTACAGCGCCGTGCAGACCGCCGATCCGCCGTCGAAGCCGATCTTCTCAAGCGAAATGTTATCGTTGGTCACGTAGAACGGAGCGGGGACGACGCATCCTTCAATCAGCTTCGTCGGCGCGGTGAGACTGTCTGGCCGGGGCATCTTCGCGCCGCGCACCTTGACGCCTTCGGGAATAGTCACCGTGCACGGAGCGGCATAGACGTTGCACCCCAGGTCGAAAACATCGCCCGGCTGAAGAACGGCGGCGCCCCCGTTGAGCGTCGCGAACGCGAAATCGCTGCTGCCGCGCCGGCCGGTCGAGTCATTGCCGCCGACGGGATCGACGAAGACTACCGCAGTGCTCACTGTCGGGATTTCAAATGGGTCGCCCATGCTTTAGTTGCTCCCTACCATCAATCGCACCGCACTCTGAATCCGCGCCTGCCCCGCCGATGGCGAGAGCGTGCCGGCTATCACCGCGTCGACCACGGGCGTCGGGTCGTAATCGATGCCCGCGTGCATCGTGAACCCGACTCCGCTCGCCGGGGACGCCCCGGCGAAATTGCCGCCGGGCCACGCGCCGCAGATCGTGCAGTTAGTGGCTGTCACCAGCGGGGCGCCGCCGGGCGGCGCCGTCCAGGGCGGCTCGCCGCCGTTTGCCCAGGCGCCGCCGGACACGATGCAGCCGGTGGGGTACGTCTCGGCGCCGGCGATCGTCGTGGGCGCCGCGCCCTGGCCGGGCACGGCGACGAATACGCAGTCGATCAGCTTGACCGGCCAGTAGGCATAGACCGCTGCATTGCCGGCCCACGCCGAGCCGCTCCAGTAGTAGTGGCCGCCGATGAACGTGCAGTTGCTGATCGTCGTCGGCCCCATCACGTTCAGCACGCCGATCCCGGAGTCCACGAACACGCAGGAATCGATCGCCCCTCCTACCCTGGTCTGAATCTGGCAAGCCGAGTTGCTGGCATAGAGGCATCCGCCGATGGTCGGCGCCGAGTTGGGGGCGTTGAAGTAGTTGCCGTGATAGTACATCCCCCGCCCGCTGGAGGCCCCTGATGTCTGCCAGCCGTTCCAGGCGAAGCATGAGTTGGCGACGGAGATCGGTCCGGAGATCCCGGAGAAATACCAGCCCTGGCCGTCGAAGAGGTTGGCCGGGTCGTGCAGCGCATTGACGCTGATCACGCTGGAGATCGACAGGCCGCCGGCATACGTCTCCGAGCAGGCGTTCTGGTCGAAGCCGGAGATGTATTGGTTAGCGAACGACTGCGCCGCGGTGTGACCGACCGAATAGATGCCGTAGCCCTTGGGCGCGCTCCCCGCGACGTGGACCGCCCAACCGGCCGGGAACGTCGTCGGCAGCGGCGGCGTCTTCGGAGCATACACGCTCGGCTGTGTGACCGGTTGGGTCGCCGGGGTGACAGGCTGAGTGGCCGGTTGGGTAGAAGCTGAGCCGAGGGCGGCAGAGACGGCGGCAGTGACGGCGGCCGACGAGGTGAGGTCGTGCTGCACGCCGTCGCAGGTCGTGACCACGATCGAGCGGATGCAGGGAGGGACCGGCGAGACCTGCGCCAACGCCGCGACGGCCATCACCGGCAGGATCACAAAGCACAGAGTTTTAATGATCGGTCGAGGCATCTTTGAACACCATGTTCGCAAAGGACAAAGGACTACGTGGTGAAGACAAGGTCCACACGCACGCTGCAAAGGTTCAGATTAGGAGGAGCTCCGGTCGGCGTCAGAGTAAACACCAGCACGTCATTCGCGGCCGTCGCCAGGCCGCCGGACAGGACCAGCGAGCGGGCCTTGCCGACTTGCAGCGCCGATCCGCCGGTGGCTTTGGTCGTGTTGTCGGCGCCGGTGTCCAACAGGTTGTCGCTCCCCGTCCCGGTCGATCCCAGATCGACCAGGCTGAATGACCAGTAGTTGGCATCGCTCTGCGCCACCGCCGTGCCGGTGGAGAATACGACCTGCTCGATCGTGGCGGCGGTGTAGGGGCAGATCAGCACGAACGGCACTGCGCCGAAGCCGGCTTCGATCGTGCCCAGGGCGGCACACAATTCCTTGGTCTGGCCCGGGGCGGTCAGCATCACGCCAGGGATGCTGGCCGGTCCCAGGACGGTCAGCAGCGCCTTATACGACGTCCAGGCATTGTCGGGAATGGACGTCGAGCCGGTGACCACCGTATACAGAGGCATGCGGCCGGTGGTGAACGCGCTGGTGTTCGTCCAGACCGTGCCCGTCGAGTCTACCTCGATGTAGTTAGTGGCCGACGCAGCCAGCAGGATCGTGCCCGCCGCCACGACGATCTCATTCATGCCGCCATGGATCCGCCCGGCGTTGTAGCCGAGGGTCAGGCCCGTCGTCGTGTCGGGGTTGATCGTGAACGCGCCGCCGCCCAGGCACAGCGAGTCGATGTCCGCGCCCATCGCCGTTGACCCCGACGTCAATCCGTCGATGCCGTCGTAGAGCGTGTCGAGGACCTCGACGATGTCCAGACCCACCGCCTCGGGCGCGCGGGCCATGCGGCGCAGGGCGTCTTGCTCGATGGCACTGAATTGACTCATCGGTCACCTGTCACTGGTCACTACAAGTCACTAGCTACTAGAAACTGCGATCAGACGAGGACCTGCATCGTGGCTGACGCAGCCGAGCAGTTGCCGGTGCTGGCGCTGGTCGTGGCCGTGTAGCCCACGTAGCGCATGCCGGTGCCGCCGGGGAGCTGGCTGGGCAGGCGGAAACGGAAGGTCGCCGCGGCGGCACCGACGCCGCCAGCGCCGGTCTGTACGAGGCACGCGGGGAAGATCGTCGTCGGCGTGCCCATGTTCGAGCTTGCCGAGCAGATGACAGCGTACGTGACCGTGTACGTATTGGGGAGCTGCGTGGCGTTCAGCGCCGGCGCGGTGAGAAGGAAGTCGACGTCGCCCGGCTGGTTGGCGTCGGCCGTGGTGACCCCGGTGTCGATGCCGGTGGCCGACGTGACGGTCGTGCTGGCGGCTGCCGGGAGCGCCAGGGCGATCGACAGGCTGCCGTCCTGAACCTGGGGGACGGACGGGTTGGTGACGGCCATGGAGAGCATTAGGACAATGGCGATGCCCATGGCGATCGTCACGATCGCCAGGGGCTGGAGGATTGCGAGGATGATCGGAAGCATTTGGGCCTTTCGTAGGGTGTCGCGGGGCTTCAGAAGCGCATCGCTGCGCGGCGGCGGTTAAACGTGAGGGCCTCACAGAGTGAGGGGCTCGTTGTTTGAGATTCCGTCCGTGACCTGGATCGGGATGTTCAGGCCGGCCAGCCCGGCGATGTGGGTCGGGATAGGCGGCGGCACGCCGAGCGGGTTGTACGTGGTCCGGCTGGCGCGTAGTTGGTAAAGCGATCGCCGGCTCATGAGGATCACGTCGGGCTGGGTGCCGGCAGGGAAGAGGCTAAGAGCGTTGTAGATCATCGCGTCGGTGAGAGTGCAGCCGCTGTCGGCGGTGATCTCTTTGACGCGGACGGCGCTCCACAGCGAGCCAATCTGCAAGCCGGGACGGTAGACCATGGTCTGGACGTAGCCGTCGAACCTCTTCTGGTAGGTGGCGTCGGTGGGATCGAGGATCGACTCTATCCGCACCGGGCCCCACTGCATGCGGCCGCCGTTGCCCAGCACCCAGCGGATCATCTGCGGGCCGAAACGAACCAGCCACACGCTGGAGCCGGTGTTGGCGGTCGTGCCGCCGGCGTTGATAACGCGGTTGACGGAGTCGTATGCGTCGATCAGGCCGGGGAAGCCCAGGGCATTGCCGACGGCGCCGAGGCTGAATCCCTGGCCGGCGGAAGCACCATAGTAGAACTGGCTGGAGAGGGCCTGCATCTCCCCCTCCATCGTGCCGCTCACGTCCATGGCAATGTAGGCGGCCGCTCCGTCTACGTAGGAGTCGGCGATGGCCTTGTCGCTGGTGAAGCGCGGCTCGGCGAGGAAGCACTCGACTCTCCGGTTTTCATAGGTGTGGGCCGGCGGGGTGATGCCGCGGTTGCCGACGCGGAACGAGCCGCCGGTGTTGCCCAGGGCGGTGCGCACCAGCGTCTCGTAATGGATGCCGGGGATCTCGCGCGTGTCGGCGAGGTTGATCTCCGGATGGAGCCGCAAGGCTTCCTCGATCACGCCGACCTCTTTGTCAGCGTTGTTCGCTTTGACGATGTCTAAGAACGTTGCCATGTTGGTCCTCGTGAAAAGGGTAGTGGGTCGTGTTTTTGTGTGGGTTTGGTAGTTACGCACTACCTTTCCACGAGCAGTCGCTGGTTACTAGCGACTGGCTACTAGCAGCTAGGCCGCCGGCAGCTTCAATGACTCGGCGAACTTGGCCTGGCCGGGCGTCAGGTTGCGGGCCAGGCTCGCCTTGGCGGCCGCCTCGGGCGACGGCGTGCCGCCGGCCGCTCCGGCGCCTGCGCCTCCGGATACGTCCGGGGCCTTCAATCCCAGCGACTGCAAGTCCGCCTTGAAGTTTTCGCGGATGGCCTGCTCTTCAGCCGGCCATTTACTGGGATCGTTGCCGAGCTTGCCGTGGTAGGCGGCGGGCACGCCCTTCAACTTGTCAGCGATGAAGCTGTTGCGGGCGGCCGCGCCCTGGGCAACCTGGTCGCGAGCGGCCAGCGTGTCGTTGAGCAGCTTCGCCACCGCCTCGGCGGTGAGCCGCCGCTGCCCCGCCGCCGTCGTCGCTGTCGCCGTCGGAGTCGAAGTGGGCGACGCGGCGGCGGCCGTCTTTGCCGCCGCCTCGTCGGCCTTGGCCTTGGCATCATTGGCCATCGTGTCGGCTATCACCTTCTGGTTCGTCGCCAGCGCGCCCAGCGCTTCGGTGACCGGTTTGAGTGCGGCGGCGATCAGGCCGGTGATCGCTTCAGCGGTCAGCGGCGGCGTTGCTTGGTTCTCAGCCATGTCAGGCTCCTATGTAGGGCGTACCTTGGTACGCGGGTATCTCTTCAGTGCGGCTACGCCGCCACTTCCACTGATTCGTCCTGCTCAACGTCCTCTTCGCCCGGCGCGATCTCGCCGCCGCCGGTGTCGCCCGGCGTGGTCGGCGGGGCCTGCTGCATGCTCGGCGCCGCCGCCTTCTCTGCGGCGAGCGCCGCCAGCTCCGCGGCACGGGCTTGCGGGTCGGAGATCTGCAACTCGACGGACCGTTTGACCGACATGCTTCCGCAGCCGCGGTATTTGGCGATCTCGCTGGCGAGCGCATCGGTGTCGATGGGCAAGCCGTCCTGCATTTCGATGGCGAGCGGCCGGCGGTCATACCGTTCGCCGGGCAACGTCTGCTCGAGGTCCTGGCACACGCTGAGCATGCGGCGGATGGACGGCTTCCAGATGAGGGCCTTGGCCTGCGCTTTAGTGAGGCTGGCCGTCGTCTCGATCCGGACCGACTTGTACGCGTTGTGCGAGGACTGCGCTCCCTCTCTGAGACCCAGCAGCAGCGGCGAGGTCTGGCTCATCAGCAGCATGGCCGACCGGGCCTGGTCTCGCTCGGACATCGCCGAGGCCAGCTCGGCGTTCCAGGTCAGGTACTGCGGGATCTCGTCTTTGGTACGGAAGAAGTAAACGTCATGATTCGTCGGCAGCGCCCCGTCGGGGGTTGCGGAGTGAGCGCTAGCGGCCAGCTTGGGATCGGAGTGCTTGGCCAGCACTCGGGCGATCTGCGTCTCTTTGGCGTTGAGCGCGTCCTGTTGTTCGACCAGGCCGTCATAGTCGCTCACCGGGAAATCTCGCACCAGCAGGTTGGGAACGTAGGTGATCGTGTTGGCCTTGATACCGGTATTGGTGACCGGATCGAGCGGGCCGTCCTCGGGATCTTCTTGCGGCCACTCGTTCAACGTGAGCACGCGCGGCATGATGATGCCCTTGTTATCCAGCGCCTTCACTTCCCGCGTGATCTGGCCGGGAAGGTAGCGGGTGACCAGCAGCCGCCAGTCCGGCTTAGCGGGGTCGGGGCTGATGTCCCGAGCGTTGTACTTGACGTAGCTCTTGTACTGCCCGTCCGGCTGGATTTTGCCCTCAGGGAAGATGTCCGCGGCATCGACTCGCTTCAGGTAGACCTGGCCATTCTCGATGCACGATTCGAGGAAGGCCTCACCGTCCACGCTGGCTTCCAGGGCGGTGTGATAGAGCAACCTGTGAAACGCGGTGCGATCGACCAATGCGCCCAGCTTCTGTTCTTGGATTTGCTGGGCGATGTCAATCACCGGCTCCGCGTCGGGGTCCGGGGTCGCTGCATCCGGCGCACTGTTTGCCGGGTCAGGGGGCGCCACCTTGATCGACGGCTGCGCGCCGAACAGCAGATTGGCCGACACGATCGAGATCAGCTTGCACAGGTTATACGGCACGTAGAGCGGCGTTAAACGGCCGTTCGCGAGGACCGTGGGGAAGTCGAATTGCGTCCTCTGTTCGAACAAAAAGAGCCGCCAGTGCCGGCCATCGTGCAGCAGCCTGGCCTGGCGGATGCGCTCCAGGCGCGCCTGACGCAGCAGCGACAGGTAGGCCGGGTAGCCGATCTGCCGGAACTGGTTGTACAGGTTGAAATCGGAGAAGAGCCACACCTGGGGTGAGGTCCCGAGTCCGAAGCTGTTTTCGATGAGGCCTGCCATGGGTCTGAAACGTGAAACGTGATCTGCGGCGGCGGGTTAGACCGGTCGCCACGAATCGGGCATTTTCCCGGTGTCGTCACGGGGGCTGCTGCGCAGGTTGTGGGGCAGCTCCTTGCGCTTGGGATCTTCGACCGGGCCGTCATAGGCGGGGGCACGGCCTTCGACCAGCAGGTCGGCCGTCCTGCCGTCCTGGCTGACTCTTACCACCTGCGCCGTGAGCGGCTTTTTCCATGGGGTCTGCACGATCACCGTGTCGCCCTTCTTGACGGGCTTGTCGGCGAGTTCGGCTGCTATTGCGGTGTCGATTGCTGCATCGGGCATTGCGGTCTCCTGTGGGTGGGTGTGGGGGTTGGTCACTGGTCGTTAACGCGTACTGAAGTACGCCCTACGGCACCGGTCATTGGCTGGCCGCCTTGAGCGTCTCGACGCCTACGGCAGGGTCATAGCCGAGCTGGGTCAGCAGCGCGGCGAGGTCGGTTTCCGCCGTCGTCGTCGCCGCGGTGATCTTGGCCGCGAGCTGGTCGTGCTGGGTCTTGAGCGCCGAGATCTGTCCGAGCTGCTGGCCGTACGAGGCCAGCCGCTGGGCGTGCTGGGCGAGGTCGAACCCGCCGCCCGTCCCCGTAGGGCTCGCGAGACCCGTGGGGGCTGGGGCGACGGGGATCGGGATCGGCTGTGCTGGCGATTGAGCGGTCGGCGGCTGGGTAGTCACGACTTTCGCGGCTGGGTTGGTCTGGTCCATAGTCTTGTCTCCGTAAAGCGACTAGCAACTAGCCGCTAGTAACTAGCAACCGCTCTTCACCATCCCGCCGGCTTCCGCTCCATCGGGGGCGGGAGCGGGACCGACAACGTGTCGGCGGCACTCACTGCCAGGGCCAGGGCCCAGAACCGGTCGGCGTGGCCGGCGTCGTCCGACTCCGTAACCAGCCGGACATTGCCGTTGGCGGCCGTCATCTTCTTGGTCTTGTGCAGGTCCTCGCGGATCGCGTCGGATGACGGCACGCGAACCAGCCGGTCCTGGAAGAGACGCAGCAGCGGCATGCCCATCGACACTTTGTTGACAGCGTTGAACTGCACGCCCTCCACGCGGCGGCCCCAACGCTGCTCTTGCCGTTCAGCGAGCATGCCGCCTATTAAACCCTTGTCGATGCACAGCCGCTTCACCGCATGGTTGCTCATGATTACGTTGAGCATCCCTTCCTGGGCGGTGTAGTTGGTCTTGGCCAACTCGCGGACCATCCGTGTGACATAGGTGTCGCCTACCTTCTGGAGGACCCAGAGGACCGACAGGTCGTGGGAGCGGCCCACGTCATAGCCGGCGTAGTAGACGCCGCCCGGATCGAGTTGCTCTGGCGACGTGGCCAGCTTCAGGTCGGATCGCTCGCATGCCCCGATCAGGTCGTAAGAGAGGAAGGCGGATTCCTCGCTGCCGGCGATGCACAGGTATTCCTCCATCCACTCGCTTTCGTCCACGCAGTCGCCGTGCACGTCGGCGAGGAATTTGGCACGGGCCTCCGGGTCGATCGACGGGAGGTTTTGGATCTTCTCCGCCAAGCCTTGCCCAACAGCCTCGGGCAGTGAAACGTGGTGGTAGCCCCACGGCCGCTTGGCCTGTCTCACTTCCTGGCAGAGCCGGAAGAACAGGTTGGTGTCCCCATTGTGGGTCGAAACGATGCGCACTTCGTGACCCCAGATTTTGGCCGAAGCGTTGGCGCTCTTGAGCACCTTGCGGGGCTGGGGATGGAAGGCGAACTCGTCAAGCGTGATGTCGCCGCCCTTGCCGCGGAAGACCTCCGGGTTGGAAGACAGCGCCACGATCTTCGACCCATTAGCGAATCGCAGGACAAACGCCGTCAGATCTCGCTCTTTGTCGATCACCTGCTCGCCCATGTCGTCAGCCACCGCGCCGGCAACCCGCACGAACGTCTTGCAGTCGTCGATGAACAGCCCCGCGGTCTCCCGGTCCCGGCTGGCAAAGTAGTGGTTGGTCCCGAGCTTCAAACGGCGTTCGACCGACCGATAAGCCTCGGCATAGGTGAAGCCCACGCGGCGGGATTTCTCCGCGATGGATGTGCGCGACTCATCTAAGATCCAGCGGACCTGGTAGGGAAGAAAATAGTTGAGCCTGGCCACCATCGCTAACGCGGTCCTTTGTCCCTGGTCCTTTGTCCTTTGTTCAGCCGATGCCCAGAATCTCCCGGACCTTGGCTACCACCGCTTCGCTCGAACCGCCCGCCTTGGCGGTTTTTTCCGCCGCTTCCAGTGCCGCTTTCTGGCGGGTTTCGAACTCGTCGCGCAGCTTCTCAATGTGCCTGCCCGCTTCGACAGCGGTCTTGATCGACACGCTCAACTTGAGCAGCTCGCCCGCGTCGGCGTCATCCGCGCCGAGCATGTGCTCGAAGAGGATCTGCTGGAACTTGAGCAGGGTCGCCGAGGCGATCTCGGCGGCGCCGGCGCCCTTGGCGACCGACAGGTATTCCCGGCTCACTTCGGAGGCGCGCCGGACCTTGTCTTCCAGATCGAACGAAACCTTCCAGTTGTAGACCGCTCCGCGCGACAAGGTAAAACCGTGGGCCAGGAGCCAATCGTGCACCATGTCCACCGTGCGCCCCGGCTCGCGAGTGAAGGCCTCCAGCTCATCGAGCTGGGGCCTGTCGAGCAGATCGTGGACCTTGTGGTGCCGGGGCATTGAGGGTTACTCGACTATGCTGGCCAGGATCTCGCCGAGGATCTCGCCGACTTCGCCAACCGTGGTTTCGCTCAACAGTTCGCTCAAGGGCATGGCCAGCATCTCCTTGATCTCGTCTGCAGTTAGTGCCGCCTGGATGGCTTCCTCGTCTGCAGTTAGTGCCGCCTGGATGGCTTCCATGACGACGCCAGCGCCTTTGCAGAGGCGGCGGCGATCAAGATGGCCTTCTTCACCGAGTCGCGCATCACGCAATCCTTTCGTCGTCTATGTCCGGGTCAACCGGCGCTGTTTCGTTAATCAGGCTCGAACCTCGCGAGCTGATGCGCACCAGCAGGTAATCGAGCATGAAGGGCTGGCTCTTGCGCGTCCGTTCGTCCTCGATGCTCGCCAGCCCCTTGGCTTCCAAGTCGCGCAGCAGGCCCATGGCATGGCCGTCGCCTTCGAATTGGTCGGACGGCGGGACAGCGTCGGCGACCAGATCGACAAGCCGCCGGGCATGCAGTCCGCCGCGAGGGGCGATCCGGGCGCTATGCAGGGTCCGCAGCAATTGCTTTCGCAGACGCCGGTCGCGAGCGAGTTCGCCTGCATCGTCCATTATTGACCTCCGCGCTTCGCGCCCTGCGCCTTCAACACGGCGACGTCTTGGCCGAGAACAGACAGCGTGCCGTTGACGTGCTTCAGCTCTGACGCCATCGTCTGCTGATGGCTCTCCAGGTCCCGCTTGCTGGCGAGGTGCTCGCGCATGTAGTCCTTCAACGCGTCAAGCTTGGCGACCGACCCCAGCTCAATATTGCGGGCCTTGTCGTCGAGTCCCTCGAAGTGATCGTCGCCATCTTCCAGCCTGGATTTCATGAGGTCGATGGTCGAGAGCAGCCCTTGCATGTGATTTTGCACTTCGTGAGTCATCGCCCGAAAACGCTCGTCTACCAGCTTGGTGGTCAGGTCGTGCCGGTCTTTCACCGCGGCGGCCGCCTGTTCGTGCAGCCTTTTCTCCATCGCCTCCACCGAGCGGTCCTGCTTGCTCATCCCGTATAGCAGCCAGGTGATAAACCCCTGCCAGAAAAACGTCACGACGATCCCGATCACAAGCACGGGCAGGAGCCAGGAAACATAGCTTGGGATGTCGGTAGCGATCGGGAACATATTTGGCATCCTTGCTCCAGCGGTGGCCAGTGGCCGGCGATCAGTGGTCAGGAGGTTCGCGGACTTTGCAGTTAGCCTGTCTCGCCACGTCTCTGCCTGTACGGCTCATTCTGGCCACTGGCCACCGGCCACCGGTCACTGGCCGCTAATTCGCCGGCTTCGTCGCCGGCACCATCTTTACCGAGGCCTTGGCGGCGACAACCGCCGGATGCGTCGTGAAGGCCGCCACGGCCGTCTCGGCGTTCTGAATGAGAGCGACGATCGATGAGAGGCTGCCGTTGCCCAGGGCCGTCTCGGCGAGACTGATCGCGTCGGCGGCGAGCTGCTCGGCGGCCAGGGCCGACGCGTAGTACTGCGGAGGTATCAGCGGCTGCACGACGGCCAGCACGGCTGCGGCATCGTTCACCAGGAGCTGCAGATTCTGGAGCTGCGTGGTCAGTTGCGCCACGGTTGGGGCGGTCGGGTTTGCTGGCGCGGGGGCCGGCAGTGCCGTCGGCTGGGTTGTCGGGGCGACGGCAGGCTGCACGGCTCCGCACCCGGTCAACGCCAGGGCGGCCAGGGCGGCCAGCGACAAGCCGATCAGCAGCAGGTTGGTCGCCGCCGCCTTCGCCTGGGCGGGGCTGACATTGGCCGGCGCCGCCGATTCCCGGTACGAGTGAACGATCTGCCCTTGCGGCGAGGCGTCGGGGGCGGCCGGGATGTTGAGCGCGGGGTTGCCGCCAGCATCGCCGAACGGGTTGCGCTTGCCGGCGCCGTCTTCGTAGCTGATGGCGGCGACCACCACGCTCGACAGCGTCACGATGGAGGCGATCAGCGGAGTCCACTTGGCGGGATCGGCGCCGCACACAATCACCACGCATCCGGCGACGGCGGCCAGGGCGATCCAGACCTTGCGGCTGGAGAAAATCAGGGCGAGGGTTTTGGTGGGGTTTTGCAGCATGAGTAAAACTCCATTGGCAACGCCCTTGGTCCAGGGGGACCAAGGGGTGATGCATTTGCCGCCACGGTGGCGGCGGTTCGCTAAAAAGGTGTCAGAGTTGGAAGTTTCGTAGTTGCCCAGGGCCGGCGGCACGATTGCCGCCGGCCCTGCGATCGATTCGCCGTCCCGGCTGTGGTTGGGGCGGCCAACGTGATGCGCGCGATGCGATTTATCGAGGGTGTAACGGGCTTCGAGGGAGTCGAGGATCGCTTCCCAATCTTGCGGCGAAGCGACCCCGTCGATGCCCCTGCTGATGGCGATCCGTGCCCGAGGTGGCAAAATTTCCACCCTTCGACTGCGCTCAGGGCAGGCCGGCAAAAAACAGGTCGCCGGGGGCGATGCATGCAACGCCCCCGGCGCCTGAACGGCCTGGTGATGGAGTCGGTTATGAGCCGTTCCAGCCTCAGAGGCGGCAACCTCCGAAGGGAGGGACAGCCGGCGCAGCTCCGCGCCGGACGCGTTGAAAAAAAGTAGCTCGAATGGAGATGACGGCTGATAGAACATGCCGCGTCCGGAAACAAACGCGGCCCGGAGGTACACCTTGACCAAACGCTACACCGGCGGGGTCAAGGCCTCAGGGCCAAATCTGCTTTCGTTCGCTTTATGTCCCGTCGAACTTATCGAAGGGGGCGAGACGGTTCCAACACGGCTCGCTTGATTGACGACGACGACGAACCCTAGCGAGGTCTGCCAGGGCTGTCAAGGGGGTCGGGAAGAAAAACCCGGCGGTCGAAGAAGAAAAGGGTGTCTGGCCTCACCTCTCCGCGGCACCGCCGGGACTTAATCAGCGCGGCGCCAATGCGGCGCCACGTAGCTGCCGTCGGCGCGAAAGTATCCTTTGACGTAGACCGTGCCTGCATGAGCCGTGCCTGCCGCGGCCGCGTCGTCGCTGGGCACGGCGTAAATGTTGTACTTCGGCGGCGTGTAGGCGCTGGCCGGCGCCGGAGGAGTTGCGGGACTTGCGGGAGTCGCAGGGGTTGCCGCCTGATCGGCCGCGCGAAGGATGATCGCCACCACGGAGATCGCGGCCATCGCGCCCAGCGCGCCGAAGAACCCGGCGGCGAAAGGCCGGGGCTTGGACTGCGGAGCGATGTAGACCAGCGGGTTGACGGATTGCGAGCGTGTGGCCGATCGCCGCGCGATCACCCGATGCGGCACGTAGGATTGCGCGGCGTTCGCCAGTTGGCTCAGGTCGTCTTGCCCAGGTTCCTCATTGAAGTCGCTCATTTGGCACTCCTTCCTGGTGAAAGAATGGTGACAGGCGTGTATTTCCCCACGACTCGCCCGACGCGGGCGATGTTCTCGAAGAGCACGTCGAGCGGGGCGTATTTACTGTTGAGAGAGAGCAGGCGGATTTTGCCCTCTCCCACAACGACGACGCGCTTGAAGCACGACTTGCCGTCTTCGCCGCCGTCGAGCTGGATGAGGGCGTCCTCTCCGTCGTGCAGCTCTTCGCGCGGAACGGGACGCAGGATCACGCACTCGCCGGGCTGGTAGAGCGGGGTCATGCTGTCTCCGTCGATCTCCAGCGCGAACGCCGACGGGCAGTCCGGCAGTTCGATCGGCAGCCGCCGCACGTCCTCAGGGTCCCGATCAAATGTGAAACTTTCCACGGCCCCGCCGGCTGTGACCTTGCCCAGGACCGGTACGCCACGATCCTGGCCATCAGTCGCTCTGATCTGAGCCGTTGTTGTACCCGATTCCAACCCCTTGAGTCCAAAAGGTTGTTCCCACTCGACAACCCGATCATCGGGTATCCATTTCACGTTGCCGGAATCGAGCTTCTCTAAGTCGCGCACGCTCACTTTGAGGGCGCGGGCGAGCCACAGCTTAGTGGAGCGTTCCGCCTTGGCCACGGTTCCGGTGGCATAAATCCGCGTGATGACGCGCATGGAAACGCCAGAGGCGTCGGCCAAGTCCTGCTGGGTATTGAGGCCTGCCAACTGCGTGCGATGTTGCAGCCATTCCAGGAAGCGCGACACGCCAAAAGGTTAGCGTTAGTTCGCGTCTACGCAATCAGATTTTACAGAAAACCAGAAATTCGCGACTTTTTGCGCTTGACGACTAGCCAAGTGGCGGATAATGTCCCGATTATGCAATCACGGAGGCTAGCCACGAGGCGAGTCACGCTTCGGCTGCTTAGGAAGAGCCAAGGGAAAACGCTTCAGCAGGTCGCCACCGAGCTGGGCACGGGGCGCCCCACGGTGTGCGACTGGGAGCGGGGCAGGCGACGGCCGCGACCGCGGTACATCCCGGCTTACGCGGCGATCCTCGGCGTGTCGCCGCTTGAGCTGGCCCAGATGGTGGAGGCGACGGGCAAATGACGGGCGAATGAACCAACACGGCTCCCGCGCTACACCGGCGGCCGGCCTCAAAAAGCCGGCCGCCAGCGCGGGGGTTTTGGGAAATGCTGAATGCTGAATGAGGAATGCTGAATGGGCGTTCGACGGGTCAATGTTGCGGGGGCCAAAGGCGACGTGCTCACTCACGAGCAGATGCGTGAGCGAGTTGACGGCATCTACGCCAAGGCCGTCGCCAACGGGACCCACAGCGACGGGCCGGCGTTGACCGTGTGCCAGGGATGCCGGCGGTGGGTTGACTCCATCTCGTATGTCACGCTCGGCCACAAGCGGCTGTGCAGGGACTGCGACCCAACTCGTGTTTAACCGCAATCGATGCGCTGAAGGATGTCATGAGAAAAGGACCAACTGCAAAGACCTACGTGATCGTCTTCGAGGTCAATGGGTTTTCCGCTGACTCACTGATCGGGAGCGTCCGCGCCGCGCTGTCTGGCGAGGGGCTGACCACGTCAGGAATCGAGGCGTTCGAAAAGGGGACGGATTCTCGCTCCAAAGCCCTGCAACGGATCAAGTCGGCAAAGACCTACGTGATCGTCTTCGAGGTCAATGGGTTTTCCGCTGACTCACTGATCGGGAGCGTCCGCGCCGCGCTGTCTGGCGAGGGGCTGACCACCGGGCCGTCAGGAATCGAGGCGTTCGAAAAGGGGACGGATCCCATCTCTCGCTCCAAAGCCCTGCAACGGATCAAGTCGGCACTGGACCGTATCCGGTCGCTCGACTCTATCAACCCCCGCCGTCGCTGATCCTCACGTTTTCACGTTTTCGATCCCATGCCCCTCTTTGCCATCCATCCTCTGGCCAACCTGCTCCCGCGGATGACTCCCGGGGAGTTCGGGGCGCTGGTCGAAGACATCCGGCTGCTGGGATGGTTGCGCGAGCCGATCGTGCTGCTGGAGGGGAAGATCCTGGATGGCCGTCACCGTGCCGACGCTTGCGAGCAGCTCGGCATCGATCCCGCCACGGTCGATTATGACCCGGCGTGGGGCTCGCCGGTCCGGTATGTGTACAGCAAGGCTGTGCACCGCAACCTGACCGATTCCCAGAAGGCCGCGGCCGCGGTGCTGATCGCGGAAGAGATCGGCAAGGAAGCGAAGGAACGCTCCGCGGCCAACCTTAAGCAGGGTGGAAATTTTGCCACCTCGGAGCCACAGAGGGTCCTGGGGAAGCCGGCCGCTCAAACCGTTGAGGCGAAAACGGGCGCGTTGCAATGGCCCCAGCATGCGGGCAAGACCCGGCCGGAGATTGAAGCCTGGCTGAAGTCGCTGCCGCGCAAGTCGCTCGCCAGCGAAGTGGAAGTTTGCGAGATAGAGCGGAGCCGGCGGCTTGGGACCACCGTGCCGCCTGTCAAGCGATCGTACCTTGAGATGGTGGCGTTCGTCCTCGATGAGACGTTCGGGCCCAGCAGTGCCGGGCAAAAATCCCGAGACATCGCCGGCACTCTCTTCGGCGTATCCGGCCGCTATGTCCAGGACGCCAAGCTCGTCTACACGCAGCAACCCAAATTGTTCGCCGACGTGATGGCCGGCACGCTGACCCTCAGCCGCGCCAAGGCCGAAGTCCGCCGCCACGTCAAGCGGGACGCGCTGGCCAAGGCCGCCAAGGCGCCCGATGACCTCAACGGGAAATGGGAGATCATCCAGGGCGACTGCGTGGAGAAGATGGAGACGCTGGCCCGGCGGTCATTCAACCTGATCTTCGCTGACCCGCCCTACAACCTCGGCGTTGACTACGGCGACGGGGAGAAGGCCGACAAGCTCCCGGACGAAGACTTCCTGGCCTGGAGCCGCAAGTGGATCGGCCAGTGCGCCGAGCTGCTCTCGCCGGTGGGGACGATGCTGGTCCTCATCAATGACGAGTGGGCCGATCATTTTGGGCTGATGCTCCGCGACGCGGGTTTGACACGCCGGGCCTGGATCAAGTGGTATGAGAGCTTCGGGGTGAACTGCCTCGACAACTTCAACCGCTGCTCTCGCCACCTGTTCTACTGCGTCAAGACGACATCCGCCTTTACGTTCAACGCCGCCGTATTCCACCGCCAGTCGGACCGGCAAGTGAAATACGCCGACCCGCGGGCCAACCCGCGCGGCAAACTGTGGGACAACGTCTGGGGGATCAACCCGCCGATTCCGCGGCTGGTGGACAACGCCGAAGAGCGTCTGCCCGACTTCAAGACTCAGCTCCCTCTGGCCCTGCTGACTCCAATCGTCGAAGGTTTCTCCAATCCCGGAGACGCGGTCCTCGATCCGTTCAGCGGGAGCGGCACGACAGTCGCCGCCGCGCACCGGACCGGGCGGATCGGAACGGGGATCGAGAAGAACGCGTCGCGGGCCAAGCAGTCGCGGATTCGCATCAAGGGAGGGCTTTAATCATGCCTCTCATCCAACTGACCGACGCCGACATGGTCGCCGAGGCCGCCTACGACGTGAAATGCGAGGCGTGGCCGTCCTGGTCGGTGGACGTTTTCCTCTGCCACCCTGACGCCGCCATGCAGCTCTGCAAGGCGGTCAGGGTGAAGCTGCACCGGCGCAAGCTGACCGACTTCGAGATCCTCTGGACGCTGGTGAACGCCCGCAAGCGGAGCAAGCTGCCGACCGCGAAAGGGGGACGCTGATGTACCGCACGAATCGTTGGGACGGCGTCGATTGGAGCCGCAGCAACCTCTTTATTGCGGCGTCTCTGGGCGTGCATGTGGGAACGGTCAGCGCCGCCCGGAAGCGGCTGAAAATCCCTCGCCGCAAGACCGGCCCAGAGCCGGCCATCTACGAACGCGAACTACCGTTTATCGCGAGCCTGCTGCGCGACGGCATCAAAAAGGTGGAAGTCGCCCGGCGCTACGGGGTGTCTCCCATGACGCTGCGCAGGCGAATTCGCGGGGTGCCGGGATGCAGCGAGCGGGAGCTGTGCGAGTGGCGGGAATCGCTCCGGGACACGGAGACGCGCGAGCGGGAGATAGCCGCCGAGCGGGAACGCAAGGCCATCAAGGAATCGCTACGCCGCCGACCCGAGCGGCCCGAATCGCCGTCCGCGCCGCTCCCTGCCCGCGAGAAGGCGGCGGTCCGCATGCGGGAGTTTTTGGCTTCTATTTGAGCAATCACGTTTCACGTTTTCACTTTTTCAGGAGTCATGCAAATGACCACGCTGTTAGAGATCGACGGGAGGCCCGCAATGCATTCGGATTGCGGGACTCAGGGCATGATCGTTGGCCAGACCGACGAATACCGCTGTCCGCGGTGCGAGTCGCTCATCCCCTCCGTGGCGATGCGCCGGGTGGCGCCGGCGGAAGGGCTGGGCCGCGCCGCCGGGCGAGGCTTTGGCTTGCAGGTCTACTGCCAGCACTGCAACGCCGGATTCGGCATCGACGCCGGCTACCAGGACGGCCGGGTCGTGCAATACGGGCCGGCGAGCCTGCTCATGGGCGAGTCGATCCGGGAGCTGAAGCAGCACGTCGGGGAGATGGCCGGCGACATTTCGACCACGCCCGACGACGACGGTCAGCAGAAGCGTCTGCTCGTCGACCTGGCCGAATTGCGCCGCCGCCACGTCGAGATGCTGGAGGCCGCGATGGAGATCATCCAGAAGCTGGGCGCCGAGCAGTTCCTAGACCGTGTAGCCGAGGTCCGCGAGCAGATCGCCGCCGGCACGTACGAAACCGAAGACAGGCTCGATCAGACCGCCGACGCGATCTTGGACGAACCGGGCCGCTCCCGCGTCCGAAAGACCCAGCCGACCGAAACCCCGGACGCGCCCACAACGGAGGGAACGTGAACCACGACAATCTTGCCCACGCCCTGAACGGCATCGGCCACCGAATGCGCGAGGACCGTGAAGAGCTCGACGCTGCAGCCGCCCTGTACGCGCTGGCCGACCTGGTGATCGAAACCAAGAAAGCCGCGCCACACAAAGCGGGGCTGACCAGGCTGCTGACCCGCGCCATGGTCCGACGCTTCGACGCCGGAACGCCCATCGGCGACCTGGTCCGGGAGGGACTATGAACCTGTTCCGCCGTGGGCCCGATCCGACCGCCATCTGTGAATGCGATTGAACGGCAGCCGCGGTGGCGCAGCGGTCAGCGCGCATGCCGGCCACGCTATGAGATTCCCGTGGCAGGCATGAGGTCAGAGGTTCGAGTCCTCTCCGCGGCATTGCAAATGACCAGGGACGAAAATGACTATGCAACCGTCCACGCCCGCACTTCCCGCCCCCACTACCGTGGCCGCATCGGTCAACATGGCCGGTGCCGTGTGGATTCCACTGCGCGTAGCGGCGCAAAGGTCGGGCAAGACGGAGCGGCGGCTCGCCCAGATCTGCCACGGCAAGTGGCTGGGCGAGAAGCTGGCCCGCATGCAGCAGCCCGAGGGCGGCAAGCCGATCTGGTACGTTCACGAGACGGCCGATCCGGCTTTCGCGCGGGTGAAATTCCCGGAACAGATGGCGGCGGACTTGTCGAGCCTGAGCCAGGGCGCGCGCGGGAAGGTATTGTGTCGCCTGGGCATCCTGAAGGAGTGGGAAGAACAGGTGAAAGCGGGGTTCAAGCTGGGCTTCGACAAAGTCCGCACGACTCGGAACTTCCTGCTCAATCTGGAGGCCGGCAAAGGAACAGCCGATGGCCAGGCGGTCCGCATCAGCCTGGCAACCCTCTATAACTGGCACACCGCCTACAGCGCCGATGGCCCGATAGGTTTGGTCGATGGCCGCGGGGCCGAGAAGACGGCGCCGGGCAAAGATGATCCGTTCTTGGCCGAATTCTCCCGGCTCTACCTCGACCAGCGCAAGCGCTCGGTGACCCTGTGTCACCAGATGGTGTCGGAGATTGCCCCGCTGCGCGGCTGGGAGGTTCGCAGCTACGACCAGGTCAAGCGGTATGTGAGGGCGATCCCTGCCGATGCTCTTTATCTGCATCGGCACGGCGAGAAGGTGTACACCAACATTGTCGAGCCATACATCAACCGGGACACGTCGCAGATGCGCGCCAATGAGCAGTGGTGCGGAGACCATCACGTCTTCGATGTTATCGTCAACTGGGACGGCGAGTTGGTGCGCCCATGGGTGACCGCCTGGCAGGACATGCGTAGCAGGAAGATCGTAGGGCATCACGTCTTCAACGGCGATCCGTGCCAGGACACGATCTTTTCTGCCTTGCGCCACGCCTGCCATCCCGGCCAGCAGAATTGCGGCGTTCCAGAGGGCGTCTACATCGACAACGGCAAGGATTACGACTGCTACGCCTTGCAGGGGGTCACCAAGAAAGAGCGGCACCAGAAGCGAAAGGTGACTGTCGAGTATGATGCGACCTATGTAAAGGGGTTGTGCGCCGCCTTGGGCATCAGCGTAACTCACTGCGAGAAGTACCACGGTCAATCCAAGCCTATCGAGCGATGGTTTGGCACGCTGGAGGACCGTTTCGGCCGGCGCTGGGACACCTATTGCGGCGGCTCGCCGGACAAGAAGCCGGATGACCTGAAATTGCACCTGGAACGCGGCCACGCTCCCACCAAGGAGGAGTTTTGCGCGGCATTCGATGCGTACGTCAGGGACGGATACAACGCACACCCGCACACGGGAGACGGGCTGGGCGGGAAAACCCCTGACCAGTGCTTCGCCGAGTCGCTGAACGTGCACGGCAAGCGCGTGGTTGTGCAATCGACGCTCGACATCCTGCTCTTGAAGCAGACCCGCATGGTGACGGTGGGGCAGAATGGCGTGCAATACGACGGCCTGTTCTACGGCCAGTACGCGGCGTGGCGCCCGCAGTGGCTCGGCAAGAAGGTCTACCTGCTGATCGACTCCCGCGACATCTCGCGTGTGATGGTCTGGTCCCCGGATGGGACGGCCCTGGGCTGGGTGGAATCGAATGAGGCCGTTCCCCATAACGCCAAGGACACCAGCCGGCTCAAAGAGGCCAAGAAGATGAAGGCCCGCGCCAAGCGCGTGGCGGAGGAGTTTTTCGAGACCGGCCCGCGCCGGCACGAAAGCATCCCGGCACTGATGGCACAGGCAGAAGCGAAGCGCCGAGCCGAGACCGAGGCGGCCAACCCGCCCCCGGCGGGGCCAAGTTTGATCCCCGTTCGAACGCCACTCGATGGGCAGATCGCGACGTTCCAACGGCAAGAAGAGCGCCGCGTGTTCCGCAAGGCTGTCGGCGCGCCTGATGACCAGGGAGATCAGGGGCACATCAGCTTGCTAGATGCACTGTCTGGAATCGATGCTCCTGTCCGGCGGCAACCGGACAGGGAGGCAATCAACCTGATGGACTTTATCAACGGAGGTGACTCGTGAAGATCGCCGGAAGTGAATATGAAGGACGCGGTTTGAGCACCCGATTCAGCCACGGCGGCGAGTGGGTGGAGAAGCTGGCCGCACAAGCCAAAATAATGGGAGAAGCAAGGATGCTCAGGGACGAACAGCCGCTGACCGAGGAAGTCAGCAAGTCGATTGTGGCGAGATTCAAGGCGTTCCTGGAACGCACCGGGAAAAGCGCTGCCTGGGCGGCGAGGTCGCTGGGCATATCGCCGGGCACGCTCACGCCGGTGGTCGCGGGTAACTATGCAGCGGACGCCGAGCCTCATCTGCGCGCTATTGACAAGTGGCTTGAGTCCCAGCTCATGAAAGAGGCGGCGCCCAAGCCGGCCGGATTTGTGCGCATCAAGGTGGTAGATCGGATCTACGGCGTGGCCCGCTGGGTACAGCAGAGCGGCTGCATCGGAGTCATCCACGGCCCGGCTGGCATCGGCAAAACTATGACGTTGAAGGCGATCCGGTCGGAAACGCCGGGCTGCATCTTTATCTCAATTACCACGGCCGGGCAGAGCAAGCTGTCGGTGTATGAGACGCTCGCCCAGGCGGTCGGGCTCACTGGGCTCAAACTGACCAGCTTTCAGATAGAAAGAATGCTCGTGGAGAAGCTCAACGAGTCGGGGCGGCTCATTATAGTGGACGAAGTGCACAAACTAGAGGGTCGCCGCCATGACGAGGCCCTCCATGCCCTCAGAGACCTGCACGACGCCACGGGTTGCCCGATGCTGTGGAGCGGGATGACGAACATCGCCAACTACATCCAGCAGGGTCAGACCAAATGGGAGCCACTCGACCAGCTCGCCAGCCGCATCGGCTTCTGGCTGAACCTCACCGACGCGATCGAAGCGACGGATGGCGGCAAGGGGGCTTATTCTGAGGCGGATATTCGCAAAATCATCGGCACCTACAAGCTGCGCATCACGCCGGACGGCGAGGCGTGGCTGCACGCGCTCGCCAACACGCCTCGGCTGGGCGCTTTGCGGACCATCGACAAGCTGCTGCGCGTGGTAGCCCACGTCTACGCAGACAAAGTGATCACCGCTTCGTTGCTCCAGTCGGCCCGCATCGAGCAGCTCGGAGCGAGGATGGCAGACAATTACGAGCGGCAGATGGAGAGCTGGAGCGAGCGGCGCGCTGTGGCGGGGTGACACGGGCAATGTTTTAACCGCGCAGCGTCAGAACGGAGTCAGACATGGCTGAGAATTGGATGGCGGTCGAGAGGCCGACCGTGGCGAGGGTGACGCGGATCATGGGGTGGGTTGACGGCGACATCTTCGCGGACGCCAAGTGGTATCCCGATCAGGACATGGGAGACCACTGGACGGTGCGGGTCGCCAACATCGTCTATTCGCCGTTCTTCGGAACGAGCGCCGAAGAGATGATCGCCTGGGCGCGCGGGCACGGGTGCGATCGCGTGGAAGTGGTGGCCAAAATGGACGTTTACCAGAGGAAACATGAGCCAGCCGACGCCGCTTGTACCGGGTGATGTGCCGGGCGAATTCACGCCCATCGCGTACTCCGTTACCCAGCAGGGCATCCTCATGACAGTTCGTCTGGCCCGCGCTGTCGGCGTAGATGACATCCAAGTCCGCATTTATCCGACAGCTTGAAGTGAAACCCGCTCCCTGTCTCGGTACGGGAATTCTACCAGCCGCCACAGCTAGACTATATCAACATGGTACCAGGACCCACTAAAGGCCAATTGCGAGTCATCCACACCGGCGCCCGCGCGGTCCGGCTGATCGACCTGGATGGCAGCGACGCCCGCTACCGCATGATGCTGCGCAGTGTAGGCGGCGTCGAGAGCGCCATCGAGCTGGATAACCGCGGCGTCGAAGATGTGATGGCTGTGCTGGAGGACATGGGCTTCGACGACCACCCCAGCGGCAGGCGTTACTGGCGAACCAAGATCGAGCGCCGCGGGTCGTGCTGCTGCGAGCGCATGGCCCACAAGATCCACGCCCTGGCCAAAGAGCCTGGGCAAAGATATGAGCTGGGCGCGCTGCCTCCGCTTCAGCGTCAAGCGGACTAATATTGTCGAGGCGCTCTACCCGAAAGAGGCGTGGAACCTGATCGAGATGTTGAAGGCGGTCGGCGAGCGGGGCCAGCCTGACGCAACGGCGGGGCATTCTGGGAGTGGTCAGTTGGGAGGCCATTGACTGCGTTGGAGAGAATGTTCGTTGTCGTCGCGAGCATCCCATTGCTCGCCATGCCCTTCCGATTTCCGATGCTGATCAAACGCTCATCAATTACTATAAGTCGAGCATTTAGGTTTGCCTGCGCCGCGCCGCCGCAACGGAAGTTTTTCTAAAGTCGCCACGCCTCGCTCGCCAATCCCGCCTTTTTCTAATCTCGCAACTTTTTGCCTGGCATGACGTAACTCTTGGCGCCGCATGCCCTAGCCGTTCATCCATATCCAGCCGTGTTTTTCTAAGTCCACCTGCCCGCCCACACCGGATGCAAACGCCGTCGCCAACTCCCGCCCTTGACGTGGGCGCGTTGGTCGACGCATTGCTCCAGGGGAAGCTGACGGCAGAAGATGCCGCACGGCTGGCCGCGGCCGGCGATGAGATGAT
>Ga0182024_10003883_pt1 | contig 35027 bp, 36 predicted proteins | sample P32metaG_FD_120480 | JGI IMG/M metagenome (GOLD analysis project Ga0182024, IMG submission 120480) | Permafrost microbial communities from Stordalen Mire, Sweden - P3-2 metaG (Illumina Assembly) | ecosystem: Environmental > Terrestrial > Soil > Wetlands > Permafrost | place: Sweden: Stordalen...
CTCATCATCAGTGTCAAGGCCGTGCCGGCATCGCCGTCAGCCATGTCGATGACGTTCTTGGCTTCGCCGGAGACGGCAACCCTGAAGTGCTTGCGCTATTGCTTGTACACACCGGAGCAGATGCCTGCTTGGGCTCGATCCTCTTGGTCACCGGATCTACGAACTTATAGTCCTGCCAGAAAGTCTTTTCACCGAGGCCTATCGGCAGATCAGGGACGATTTCAATGCGACGATCGAGAAGCTCCGCGAAACCATACCGTTTGGCTGCTCCCTTCATTGAGCGCCAGCAAATTGGTTTGCCGGGCAATCTCGTCGATCACGTTACCCGCGCCTTAGTGTGACGACGAGAGTCCGCCTGCCGGCGCGGCAACCGAGCGGCATCGCATTTAGCGATATGCTTTGGGCTGTCTCGATCTTGTAAATTTGCTACTAAGTAAGATTACATAGCGATGCGAAATACGCGGGAGGACTTGACGATGGAATTGAAATCGACGCGCCGGATCGTGACCGGGCATGACGCGCAGGGCAAAGCGGTGGTGCTGTTCGATGCTGCGCTGCCGCCGAAACAGCGCAGCGCCGGCGGCAACGGCATGACGCTGCTATGGGTGACGAGCGAAGCGCCGGTCGACGTCGGCGGCGCTGGCGACCGCGCGCAAACGCAAGTCGGCGTGCCGCCGCCCGCCAACGGCACAGTGTTCCGCATCGTCGATTTTGCGCCGCTGCCGCCCAGCGCGGCGCCGGTCGACCATCATCAAATCCTGATCTCGATGGGCATCGACCCGGCGACACAAGGCTATACGCGGCACGCCAACACGCACCGAACCAGGACCATCGACTACGCCATCGTGCTCGACGGCGAGATCGATATGCTGCTCGACGACACTGAGATCCGCGTCAAAGCGGGCGACGTGTTGGTGCAGCAGGCCACCAATCACGCCTGGGTCAATAACGGCACAAAACCGTGCCGCATCGCCTTCATCCTCATCGACGGCAAGACGCCGCCGGCCTGGGGGCAGGGCTGGAAGCCGTAAGGCAGCGCTGCGCAGCTACTCCGCCGCTTCCTGGTGGCGATGGAATAGTGGCACGATGCGCGCCCGCTCGCCGGCGCAAGCCACCACGACGCTATTTTCCGGCACCGCGATCCAGTTCTTGTGATCGCGGTCGAGCGGCTCGGAGACGATGACGATGCCGGCGTCCGACTCCCGGTAATAGAGCGTGTTGGCGCGATCGTTCACAGCATAGCGGAAGGCGTAGAGATCGCGGCCATTCGACAGCGCGGCGGTAAAGCGCAGCCGGTCCGGCGGCGAAGTCTCGTTCACCAGCGCCGTCAGCCGGGCCAAAACCGATTCCGCGGCGGCGACCGGATCGTCCATGCTGGCGCCGAGGATGGCGAGGAAAACCGCTTCGGAATCCGTCGTGCCGATGCGCGCTGGATAAAGCTCGTCGGGGATAAAGCCCTCGACCTGACGGCGCAGCCGGCTCCAGCTGCCGATGAAGCCATTGTGCATGAACATCCATTTGCCGCAGGCAAAGGGATGGCAATTCTGCCTGGTGATGGGGGTCCCGGTCGCCGCCCGGACGTGGGCGAAATACAGGTGCGACTGCAGGTGCCGGCACAGATAGCGGAGATTCTCGTCTGACCACGCCGGGCGAACCTCGCGGTAGAGCCCGGGCTCCGGATGATTGCCGTACCAGCCGAGCCCGAAGCCGTCGCCATTGGTGCCGGCGGTCGATTCAAGCGCCTGAATGCTCTGCGAGATCAAGGAATGCGACGGCTCGGTCACGTAATGTTCGAGCGCCGTGGTTACTCCGCGATAGGCGATCCAGCGGCACATTATTTAGCCTTTGTCTCGAAGGGGTCACGCCACCAATGTGGCGTCGCGAATCCACCGTGTCACCTTGTGCAAGGCAATTTCGGCACCTTCGTGTTGATTTTCTGTAAAGATACGGAGCTGCGCGTCGGCCGAAGTTCCCTCCACGACGATGGCGCGGCAATTCCCAACCTGCTCGGCGCAGCCGAGCGCCTCGGCATCAGGCGCTACGAGGTCCAGGATGCGATCAAGCATTTCGCCAACGTGGATGCCCCCCGAGCGCGTCACGAACGTGCCCTGAACGCCGTAGCGCTGGGCGCGCCATTTGTTCTCGACCGCGATCGCGCGGTCGACGACGTCGAGACCGGCATTGTGGTCGGGATGGCCGTAGAGAAAGCGGGTCAAGGACCGATAAAGCGAAGCGATCGCGACGGTATCATCGAGACGGGTGCAGCAATCCGGTGCCCGCAGCTCCAAGGTCGGATATTTGAGCGAGGGGCGGATCGACCACCACAGATGGCTGGCGTCCGCCATCGCCCCGGATCGCACCATGGCATCGACATAGGCGTCGTATTCCTCCGCAGTGCGGAATAATTCCGGCAAGCCGGTACGCGGCAATTCGTCATAAGCAGCGAGTCGATAGCCTTTCAGTCCGGTGGCGTGCCGCTGCCAGAACGGCGACGAGGCGGACAGCGCGATGAACAGCGGCAGATAGGGCAGCATGCGCATCATCACGTCGATCCGCCGCCCCGGCTCCGGAAACTCGACATGCACGTGCATCCCGCACAGCATGTTGCGCTGGCCGATCATCTGCAGATCGTCCATGACCTTGTTGTAGCGGTCCTTCGGTGACTGCACCGACTCGCGCCAGGACGCCAGCGGGTGGGTGCCGCAGGCCAGGATCGCAAGCCCGTGCTCAGCAGCGGCGGCCGCCGCATTGAGCCGCAGCTGGCGCAGCTCGATCCGCGCATCGTCGGCGCTGCGATGGGGCTCGGTCGCCACCTCGATCTGGGCCTGCAAAAACTCCCGGCCGATATTTCCCGGCGCGCCAAACGCGGCGGCCTGGAACAGCGAGTCCGGAGTTTGCGCGGGAACTTCGCCGGTTTCGGAGTCGGCAAGAAAGTATTCCTCCTCGATGCCGAATTGGAAATTATCATCGGGCGCAAAAACGCGCGCTTGCTGGCCCGGAGCCACCAGCGTCCGAATGTGAAGGCGTCGCTCGTTCGGGTCGAATCGAAATTCCATGACCTGGTCCGTTGCTTGCGCGATGGATTTCTATGTCTGTTTCTCAGATACCCTGCGTCTGCAACCAGCACTCCAACAACGCAACTTGCCAAAGCTTCGAATGGCCCTTCGGCGTCAGCTCGCCTTCCGGGTCGGCCAGCAAGCGCTCGATATAAGGTCGGTTGAGCAGCCCGCGCTGGCGCGCTTGCGGCGCATCGAGCACGTCGCGGACAAAATCGAGAAAGGCACCGCGGATATATTTGAGCGCCGGCACCGGGAAATAACCCTTCGGCCGGTCGATCACCTCGTCGGGAACGAGCCCGCGGGAGGCTTCCTTGAGAATATGCTTGCCGCCGCCGCGCACCTTGAGCTCCGCCGGGATACGCGCGGCAAGCTCGACCACCTCATGGTCCAGGAACGGCACCCGCGTTTCGAGGCCCCATGCCATCGCCATATTGTCGACGCGCTTGACCGGGTCGTCGACCATCATGATCTCGGCATCGAGCTGCAGCGTCTGGTCGATCGGGCTCGTGCCGCGGCAGTTGTGGAAGTAAGCGTCGACGAAGTCGCGGCTGCAGTCGCCGTTCATCAAGTCCGGCGCGACCAGTTCGGCCATCTCGGCGTGATCGCGATCGAAATAGACGCGGGCATAGTCTTCCGTTGCGTTGTTCGACCGCATCAGCGCGGGATACCAGTGGTAACCACCGAAAATCTCGTCGGCACCCTGCCCGCTCTGCGCGACCTTGACGTATTTCGACACCTCCTGCGACAGCAGATAGAAGCCGATGGCGTCGTGGCTCATCATCGGCTCCGACATCGCCGCGACCATGCCGGGCAAGGATTCGATAGCCCGCGAACTGTCGACGCGAATGCGGTGATGGTCGGTGGCGAAACGGCTGGCGATCAAATCGGAATAGCGGAACTCGTCGCCCTCGACGTCCCCGATCGTTTCAAAGCCGACGGAGAAGGTCTTCAAATCGTTTTGCCCAAGCCTGGAGAGGATGGCGACCAAGAGCGACGAGTCGAGGCCTCCCGAAAGCAGCACGCCGACCGGCACGTCGGCGACGCGGCGGCGATCGACGGCTTTGCCGAGCGCCTCGCGCACCGCCTCGCGCCATTCCGCTTCGCTGAGCGCGCGATCTGCCGCGCGCGGACCGACTTCGAGCTGCCAATAGGTCTCCTCGCGGCGGCGGCCGTCGGACTCGATGGTGCAGATCGTCGCCGGGGCGAGCTTGCGCACGCCCTTGATGATCGTCATCGGCGCCGGCACCACGGCGTGCCAGCTCAAATAATGATGCAACGCCGCCGGATCGATTGCGGTATCGACATCGCCCGCAGCCAGCAGCGCCGGCAGCGTCGAGGCAAAGCGGAAGCGGCCGGGCTGCTCCGCATAGTACAGCGGCTTGATACCGAGCCGGTCGCGCGCCAGCACGACACGCCCGCTATCGCGCTCCCAGATCGCGAACGCGAACATCCCATAAAACCGCTCGACGCAGCGCGGTCCCCATTCCTTATAGGCTTTGAGGATGACTTCGGTGTCGCCTTGGGAGAAGAACCGATAGCCTTTGCCCACGAGTTCGCTGCGCAATTCGCGGAAATTATAAATGCAACCGTTGAAGACGACGGCAAGACCGAGTTCTGGGTCGACCATCGGCTGCGCGGATGCGGCGGCAAGATCGATGATGCTGAGCCGGCGATGGCCAAGCGCCACACTATCCTGAGAAAACGCACCGCCGGCGTCCGGCCCGCGCGACCACATTCGCTGCATCATTGCGGCGAGCGAACCGCCCGCCGGGGCGCCATTAAAGGTCAACTCGCCGCAAATGCCGCACATTGCATCATATCCAGAACGAAGACTTGCCCACCGGTCCGCAATAACGCGCTTGGGGCGAGTCGAGTTCCTGATGCGGCTGTTGGCGGTGAACTTTATTCAGATATCACAATGACTTGTGGCGACGATTTGATGCGTATCTTCGCGCGTTACGCGAGCAAGCGGCGGACGGACGTGCTCCAGGCGGTCAATTTCCGTTGGCGCACTGCAGCATCCATCTGCGGCTTAAACTGATGCTCCAAGCGCCAGTGCTCCAAGAACCGATCCGGCTCCGGAAAAAACCCGGCATGCAAGCCGGCGAGGTAGGCGGCGCCGAGCGCCGTGGTTTCCTTGATCCGCGGACGATCGACCGTGCTGTCGATGATGTCGGCGAGGCGCTGCATGAACCAGTCGGAATTCGCCATGCCGCCGTCGACGCGCAAGGTTTTCAGAGCGACGCCGGCCTCGCGCCAATCGGCCTTCATGGCGGCAAGCAAATCGGCGGTCTGGAAACAGACGCTCTCGAGCGCGGCTTGCGCCAATTCCCGCGGGCCGGTGGCGCGCGTCAGCCCGAACAGCGCGCCGCGCGCCTCCGGCCGCCAATAGGGCGCGCCCAGGCCGACGAAAGCCGGCACGAGAATGACCTCCTGGGTCGGGTCCGCGGCTTCCGCAAGCGCGCCGGTCTCGGCAGCGCTTTGCACGACGTGCAAGCCGTCGCGCAGCCATTGCACCGCCGCGCCGGCGATGAAAATCGAGCCCTCGATCGCATAGCTACGCTTGCCGCCGAGCTGATAGGCAATGGTCGTCAAAAGTTTGTTGTGCGATTGGACCGGCTTCTCCCCGGTATTGAGGAGCGCGAAGCATCCGGTGCCATAAGTGGCTTTGAGCATTCCTGGCGCAAAACAAGCCTGTCCGATAAGGGCGGCCTGCTGGTCGCCGGCAATGCCGTAAATCGGAATCGCGGCGCCGAACAGGTCCGGATCGGTGACGCCGAAAGCCGCCGACGAATCAAGAACGTCCGGCAGCACGGATTTAGGCACGTTCAAGATTTTCAAGAGTCCGTCGTCCCAGCGACCGTCACGGATATCGAACAGCAGCGTGCGCGAGGCATTGGTCGCATCGGTAGCGTGGGTATTGCCGCCGGTGAGCCGCCACAACAGATAGGTATCGACCGTGCCGAAGGCGAGCTCGCCGCGCGCGGCTTGCTCGGCGGCACCGGGAACGTTGCTCAGCAGCCAGGCGAGCTTGGTGCCGGAAAAATACGGATCGAGCAGAAGTCCGGTTTTGGCCACGAACAATTCTTCATGGCCGGCGGCCTTGAGCTGCGCACATAGATCGGCGGTTCGCCGATCCTGCCAGACTATGGCCCGATGTACGGCTCGGCCGCTCGAGCGCTCCCACAACAAGGTCGTCTCGCGCTGATTGGTAATGCCGATGGCAACGATGTCTCGCGGACTTGCGCCGGCCTGCCGCATCGCGCCGCGACAGGTCTCGACCGTCGTTCGCCACAGATCATCGGGCTCGTGCTCGACCTCGCCATCGGCGGGAAAATGCTGTGGGAATTCCTGCTGCGCGACGGCGGCAACCGACGTGTCGGCGCGAAACAGAATAGCCCGCGTCGAGGTGGTGCCCTGGTCGATGGCTAGCACATAAGGCGCCATGCGTTACTTCCCTTATTCTTCCGATTTTGCCGATCCGGCCGCCCTTTCCGTGGCCTTCGCAACACAGGCTTCACAATACAATGATTTACCGGCATCGTGACCCCATCGCGAGGTCTTACGGGACGCCCTAGACCAAGCAGGAAGCCCCCGTGTCGCAAATTTCAGTGCAAAACGTCAGCAAATATTGGGGCGCGACGCGAGCGGTCGAGAGCGTGAGTTTCGATGCGGCCCAGGGCACGCTCGTCGTCCTGCTGGGGCCCTCGGGCTGCGGTAAATCGACGACGCTGCGGCTCATTGCCGGGCTCGAACAGGTCACCGCCGGCCGGATATTCATCGCCGGCAAGGACGTGACCGCACTGCCTCCGGGCAAACGCCGCATCTCGATGGTGTTTCAATCCTACGCGCTGTTTCCGCATCTGACCGTCGCCGAGAACATTCTATTCGGGCTGCGCGTGCGCAAGGTGCCCGCGGCCGAGCGGACGCGGCGTCTCAACCGCGTGACAGCACTGCTCGGTCTTAATGCACTGCTTGAGCGCAAACCGTCACAGCTTTCCGGCGGTCAGCAGCAGCGCGTCGCGCTCGGCCGCGCCATCATCGCGGAAACGCCGGTCTGTCTGATGGACGAGCCGCTATCCAATCTCGACGCACAACTGCGCGCCGAGATGCGCCGCGAGATTCGTGCGTTGCAGCAGCAGCTCGGCATCACCATGGTTTATGTCACCCATGATCAGAGCGAAGCGATGAGCATGGCCGACCGGGTCATCCTCATGCGCGACGGCCGGGTCGAACAGGCGGCGGCGCCGGAAGACCTCTACGCTCGCCCGGCGAGCACCTTCGCCGCGCGGTTCATCGGCACGCCACCGATGAACATCCTGCCCGTCGCGCCAAACGCGGATCGCAGCGATCTCCTGTTCGGCATTCGACCCGAGCACGTCATACTTGGCGACAGCGGTATCCCTGCTCGCGTGCAAAGCGCGGAATTTCTCGGCGCCGATACGATTGTCTCCTGCGCCTATAACGGCCAGACGCTCGCGGCGCGCGTGTCAGGCAAAGCCGCGTTTCCGACCGGCGCGGCGGTCGGCGTTCATTGGCATCCCGAAAATCTGCATTTCTTCGATGCCGCGAGCGGGCTGCGCCGCGACGACGTGGCCCACTTCGTCGCGGGAAATGCCAGCATCGCCCAAGAATGCCCCGTCATTTGAGGAGAAGAGAGCATGCTTTCCGCAAGAGTAAATTGGCTGCCGGCAATCGCCACTTTCGTTCTGATCGCTGTCATAACCGGCGCCATGACGTCCAGAGCTACGGCGAAAGACATCGTGCTGTCGTTCTACTATCCGGTCGCTGTCGGCGGCCCGATCACGAAAATCATCGACGGCTACGCGGCCAATTTCGAAAAAGAAAATCCCGGCATCAAGATCAACGCGATTTATGCCGGTACCTATCAGGACACGTTGACCAAAGCGCTTACCGCGTTCAAAAGCGGTGAGCCGCCGGACATCGCGGTCCTGCTCTCGACCGACATGTTCACGCTGATCGACGAAGATGCCATCACGCCGTTCGACGATCTGATCAAGACCGACTCCGACAAAGCGTGGGCGAAGTCGTTCTTTCCCGCCTTCATGGAAAACAGCCAGACCGGCGGCAAAACCTGGGGCATCCCCTTCCAACGCTCCACCATCGTGATGTTCTGGAACAAGGATGCGTTCAAAGAGGCCGGCCTCGATCCGGAAAAGGCCCCCGACACTTGGGACGAGCTAGTGGCCGACGGTGGCAAGCTTACGAAACGCGACGCGTCGGGCAATGTCAGCCAGTGGGGCGTCGAGATTCCGTCGACCGGCTTTCCCTATTGGCTGTTTCAAGGACTGACCACCGCCAACGATGTGCGGCTGATGAATCAGGCGGGCTCCGCGACCTATTTCGACAAATCGGCCGTGGTTCAAGCGCTGCAATATTGGGTCGACCTCAGCCGCAAATACAAAATACAGCCCGAAGGCACCATCGAGTGGGGCACGACGCCCAAGGATTTCTTCGAGCGCAAACGGCCATTATGTGGACGTCGACCGGCAACCTGACCAATGTGCGCGCCAATGCGAAGTTTCCGTTCGGCGTCGCCATGCTGCCGGCGCACCAGGGCCGCGGCTCGCCGACCGGCGGCGGAAATTTCTATCTGTTTAAGAAAATGACCGATGAAGAGCGCGCCGCGGCTTTCAAGTTCGTGAAGTGGATGACGTCGCCCGAGCGCGCGGCGGACTGGGGCATCGCGACCGGCTACGTCGCGGTGCGGCCCGATGCCTGGGATACCCCGACGATGAAGAAATATGTCGCGGACTTTCCGGCCGCGGCGGTGGCGCGAGACCAGCTCAAATATGCGGCGGCCGAATTGTCGACCCACGACAATCAGCGCGTGACCAAAGCGCTCAATGATGGCCTGCAGGCGGCGCTCACCGGCACCAAGACGCCGCAGCAGGCCATGACGGACGCGCAACAGGAAGCGGCCCGCATCCTCAAGCCCTATCAGTGATGCACGGCGTCGAACCCCTTGCCGTCGCGCAACTGCAGCCGCAGGCGCAGTCCGTCCGCGACGGCCCGGCGCTTGCGGTCCATATTTACGGCTGGCTGTTGCTGCTGCCGGCCGCAGTCCTGCTTGTCGCCTTCACGCATTATCCGGCGGTACAGACGCTCATCGACAGCTTCTACTCGACCCCGCGCGGGCGGCGCGGGGCGGTCTTTGTCGGCCTCGATAATTATCAAACCATGCTCGCCGACCCGGTTTTCTGGCGAGCGCTGCAAAACAACGTCATCTATGCGGCGAGCGTCATTCCGCTGACCATCGTACTGGCCCTGGCGATGGCGCTATTGATCAATGGCAAGATCGCGGGCCGCCCGTTCCTGCGGCTATCCTTCTTCACACCGACCGTGCTGCCGATGATCGCGGTCGCCAATATCTGGCTGTTCTTCTATTCGCCCGGCTACGGATTATTGGATCAGATCATTGGGCTGTTCGGCGTTTCTGGGCATAACTGGCTCGGCAACCAATATACCGCGCTCGCCTGCCTGATCGCCGTCGCGGTCTGGAAAGATGCCGGCTTCTTCATGATTTTCTATCTCGCGGCCCTGCAGCAAATGTCGCCGCAATTGGCCGAAGCCGCCGCGATCGAGGGTGCGGGCCGCTGGTATTTTTTTCGGCGGGTCACCTTCCCGCTGTTGATGCCGACCACTCTGTTCGTTCTGGTCAATGCCGTCATCAATTCGTTTCGGCTGGTCGACCATATCGTGGTCATGACGCAGGGTGGGCCGGACAATACGACGGCGTTGCTGCTGTTCTACATCTACGAAGTAGGTTTTAAGTTCTGGGATACCGCCTATGCGGCGACCTTGACGGTCGTGCTGCTGGTGCTGCTTGCGTGCCTCGCGCTCGGCCAGTTTCTGATCCTCGACCGCAGGGTACACTATCAATGAACGTGACCGAGGAAGGCGGCAACGGCAGCGCAGCGCTGGAAACCGCCGGGGCGTGGCTTTTGGCGCTGATCTGGATTCTGCCGCTTGCTTATGCAGTCTGGGCAGCGATTCACCCCAGCGAGTACTCGGCGCATTTCGTCCCGGACGCTCCGCTCACGCTGGGAAATTTCGTCAAGGCATGGAACGCGGCGCCGTTTGCGCGATACTTCCTCAACACCTTCGTTTTGGTGACGATGATCCTAGCCGCGCAGCTCGTCCTCTGCACGCTCGCAGCCTACGCCTTTGCGCGATTCCCCTTCGCCGGCCGCGACGTCGCTTTCATTCTCGTGCTGCTGCAGCTGATGATCATGCCCGACGTGCTGATCATCGAGAATTACCGCACCATGACCGCTTTGGGGCTGGTCGACACGATTCCCGCGATCGGCCTACCCTACATGGCGTCGGCCTTCGGCATCTTCCTGTTGCGCCAGACCTTCAAAACTGTGCCGCGCGAGCTCGATGAGGCTGCGCGGGTCGAAGGCGCCGGCCCGATGCAGGTTTTGCTCAAAGTCTATGTGCCGCTCGCCAAGCCGGTCTATATCGCCTACGGCTTGGTTTCGGTCAGCTATCATTGGAATAATTTCTTGTGGCCGCTGATCATCACCAATTCGGTGAGCACGCGGCCGCTCACGGTCGGTTTGCAGATTTTCGCCTCCGCCGATCAGGGCATTGATTGGTCGGTGATCACCGCTGCCACGCTCATGACCTCGGCGCCCTTGCTACTGGCCTTTCTCCTCTTCCAGCGGCAATTCGTGCAAAGCTTTATGCGCGCCGGAATTCGCTGACGCGTGGCGTAGGCCGAGCGCGCAGCCCATCCGGCCGACCGAAATTCAGATCTCGGCCGCAATATCGCTACTGCGTCTGCTCCAGTTTCGCGAGCTGCCCCATGGCCGCCGCGGAGCCGAGATCGGCTGCACGTTGGTACCATTGCCGCGCCTGCGCGATGTCAGACGTCATGCCGACGGCACCCAGCCGCCGGATGACGATTGGATCGAAGGTGGCGCCGAGCGCCAGTGCAGCTTCCGCACTCCCGGCATCCGCCGCGCGACGCAGCAAGAGACGTGCGGAAATGATGTCGCCGCTCATAAGGATGTCCTTGCCGCGTTTGATCATCGCGGCGATCTCCGCATTATCGATATGCGGCGCAGTCGCGTTGTTGGTCGGTGCCGGCGTGGCTGGCGATGCCGATGGCGCGGCTGCCGGTTGCGAGGGCATGGATACCGACTGCGAAGCTACGGTTGCCGGCTGCGAGGCCACGATCGCCGGGACCGGCGCAATCGAGGCGACCACCAGGCCTGGCGAGGCGGGCGGCGGCGGCGGATCGTTCATCGCCACCGATCCCTGGTTCACAGTCGGCGCGGCATCCGTTGATTGCGCTTGAACGCGATCGGCGGACTTGGCGGGATCAATGGTCATTGCCGGCGCCTTCACATCCGGCGGCATGATGTCACCGGCCTTCTTCATGCCGGGTATCGACACGACGCCCCAGGCGATAAGCGCCGCCAATCCCATCACTGCCGAGAAGCGCAGCGCGATCGGACGCAAAGCACCCGCGTCGTCCGCGGGCGGCTCCGGAATAGCGTCGGGATCGAGAATGAGCTGGCGCTGCAGCTCGACCATGGCGCGATCGCCGCTGAACTCAGGCTTCGCCCGTCGTGCCGATCTTACTGCCGGCGGCGCCAGAGGCCGGCCTGGCAGTGGCGAGACCCGGTCTCGCGCCCAGCGCGGCGCATATCGCAATGCCGGGTCGAGGTCTTCAACTTGGTGGATCGGAGAACTCATGATCGCCTCCCATTGCTTTCAAGCTCCGATGTTACAAAACGAGTATTCATCTCCTTCAGTCATTCGCGCTGGCGCACTGGAGATATTGTTGACGTCGACAGGCTTTGCGATGCGCCAGTCGTAGCCGATAAACAGTCGTGTTGAATTGCCGACAGGATCGAGTTGGCGTTCAGACGTTCGCCGAGCGCAACAAGATTAGTTTGTGCCGGTACTGGTCGCGGACCGGCGCACTCACTGGGACCGAATTGTTGGGAAATTGCTGCGGGCAGCAAATCCACGGCCAATACGCATGCTACCGGAAATGGCCGATTGGGCCGCCGCAGTCCCCCCATAGCTACCCCCGAGCGGCGAATCTAGGCGCTACGCCACACACACACGCGCTACAGATCCGCAACGTCTGACACCCACCAACTGCCGCGCTTGAAAAACCAGACGCGCTTTATTGCGATGCGCGTTCTTACGCGGTCATCGCTGATGGTCGGCAGGCAATTGGGCGGCGGTATGATGCTGCCTGGATGATTCCAAGGCGTGCGCGCCGCATTACGGCGCGCTTGTCTAAAAACACGCGATGGTCCCGTTGAATTATGGCAAACGCTGGTCGCGCAAAGGTCCGGCCCAACCCCCCAGCGGCCTGGCAGGCGCCATTACGATCTGAATCGACAGGTTAAGGCGCTCGATTTTCTCCACCTGTGGTGGCGCGAATTGGTTTCCGCCAAGCCTCATTTCCCAGCTCCATTTTTCGGGCTTATTTTTAATTTTGCGCTTTCGCCGACTCAGCTAGTCTCGTGCGAGCCGGGCTACGGGACTGTCCGGCCCTACTCTGACGACGATCTCGCGGCCATGATTCACCAAGTCATGGCGCTTAGGCCGACAAGGGCCGTGGTGATTGGCGGATCGCGCGGGGCGTTCGCGAGGTCGAATGTTTCCGAATTTGCGCCTGATGATCGTGGCGGTGCTAGCCTCGATCCTGGGCATCAGCTGCGCATTGGGCCTTTTCGCTGAATTTCGCGTCAGCCACGATTCCTTTCTGCGGGAGTCAAACGCCGGCACGCCATTGCAACTCAGCTCCAGCGATGCGGCCACGGGGCGGGTCGTAAATGCTGCGGCGCCATTCGAATTTCGTTTCCAAGCGCCGCCACCGACTGCCACTGTCGAGGCCGCCGGTAGCCCTCAAACGCCCGTTCGCGCGGCGGTCGTTGAAACGCCACAGCTTACCGCCGCGCCCGCGCCGAAGTCTGAGCCGGCGGCAAATCCGACCGCAGTCGCGAACGCCCCTGCAACGGCACCGGATGTTACGGCCGAACCAGCAGGCGCGCCGGCTTCGTCCGATCATGGGGCCGAGAGGCCGAGCCCGGCCGCCAGCGGCCCGATTGCCGACCAAACCAGTCAGCCGGCTGCTCCGCAGGATCGGCAAAGTGCCAAACCTGACGCAACGGGTGACGTAGCGGCACGAACTCCGGCAGCCTCCCCATCAGCTGAGGAGACCACGCCAAAATCCGAAATCGCGCCGACACGCCCCTCGGCAGCAGTGCCGGAAAAGCGCAGGCGGGTGACGTTACGCCACCGGCCGGTTATCGTGCGCCGCATCCAGCGAACACGGCCTGTTGCAGCCACACAGGATTTCACGACTTTGCAGCCGGCCTTTCAGTGGACCCCGCAATCAGGGGCACAATCGCCGCAACCGGCCCGGCGGCGCGTCTTCATCAGGCGGCTCCGCCCGGTCCGAAAGCCGGCCGTTAAAACCACGACGACCACGACGCCGCAAACGGCTGTCTCCAACACTTCACCGGTAAGCGCGCCGCAGTGACTGCCTTAACACCGTACCGCCGGTCACTGGTTCGGATCTTTAAATCCCGACCGTTCCATCTCCAGAAAAATGCGATAGGCGTTGCCGCGATTATTGGCGTCGAACGCGGGCATGGATTTGTATTTTGACCAATCGGTCTGCGCGTACGCGGCGTCGAAATCGGCCCAGTCCACGGCAGCCTTGCCCATAGCGGCGCGCACATAGGTAATGTAATCGCGCGTGAACGCGATGGCGTCCTTGGCATCGGTCGATGGTCGGCCGTGGCCTGGAATGATGAATTTCGGATCGAGCTTTTCCACTTTGTCGAGGCTGCGCAGCCAATTTGCGGTATCCACGTCGTCTGCATTCATGAATGGAATGCGACCGTTCTGCACCACGTCACCGGCGAACAATACGCGGTCGGGCTCAACCATCATCATCGAATCGCTCGCCGAGTGCGCCGGGCCGGCATAGATCAGCTCAAAGCGTTTGCCGCCCAGATACAATGTCGCTTGCTGCGTGAAGGTGATGTCCGGCGGTACGACGCGCGTCTTGGCGTCAACCCACGGCGCCAATGCCTCTCGGCGCTGATCCAGCCGCTGCTCGGCGCGCTCGCCGGAGGTTTCCTCGTCCTCGCGGTATTCGGTGGCGCGCTCCTGCGCCACGATGAGGCTCGAAGCGTGATCCTTGAAGGCCTGCAGGCCGTAGATGTGATCGGCGTGGTAATGGCTGACCACGTTGTAGCGGACCGGCTCGTGCGTCACCTTGCGGATGGCTTGCAGCAAATTCCAGCCGAGGCTCGGCGTGCCGAGCGCGTCGAACACGACGACGCCATCGGCGGTGACGATGAAGCCGGCGTTCGAGGTATTACCCTCGTTGTCATGGTTTGGCACGCCCGGATTGCCCAAAGTGTAATAGATCGGTTCACCGGGAACCTGTTCGACAACAAGCAGGTGCGTGAGCGGGGCGTATGGCTCGGGGCCAGCCGCGAAAGCAGCACAGCCTAGCCACACCAGAAAGATTGCAAAAATAGAGCTGACTAAGATCCGCCCCGCGCCGGCCCTCGCCGCCTTCAAACCGTCCCGACGCATCAGAGGTCGCCGCAATAGATATCTTTCAGCAATTTGAGAATCCGCGCGGCGCGCGCATCGCTGATGCGATAAAATAATGTCTGGGACTCACGACGAAACGCGACGAGGCCGTCTGTGCGCAGCAGAGCAAGATGCTGCGACAGTGCGGACTGGCTCAAGCCGACCGCCTCCACGATGTCACCGACCTTCATCTCGCCCTGCACGGCGAGCGAACACAGAATGAGCAGGCGATTTTCATTGCCGAGCAGTTTTAACATGCGCGCCGCAGAGGCAGCCTGGGCGGCGAGCATTTCAAGCTCGGGACCGCCGCGCCGCCGTGATGCGTTCGCTCCCCGGCGCCTAGCGCGCGTGACTTTTCTTGGCAGTGGTGTCTTGGCGTCCATGAGTTGCTCGCAATGGTCAAATTCTCAGCAGGCAGGACTGAAGGCCGATTATCATTTAGAATTGACTAATTTAGGACTCATTGATAGAGGCTACTCCTCTTGCCAAGCGGCGGCAATATAAACCGGCCGAATAAGCGCCGGTACGCTTTCCGCTGCGGCATTCCGGGAGGAAGTAGCGATGTCCGGGCCGATACGGCAAGTCCGCTTGCATAAGTCGCGACGGTCGATCCTGCGCATCGGCGCGGCCATGGCCGGCGGCGCGGTCCTCGGACCCGCAGCCGGCGCCGCGGCGATGGAAAGCTCGCCACCCGGCGAACCGGATTGGACCAAGTCAACCGGCTCCGGCGTGGTCGATCTGCCGTATGGGAAGCCGTCGGAATTCGAGAAAGACGTCATACGGCGCAACGTGCCCTGGCTCACCGCGACGCCGGAATCCTCGGTCAGCTTTACGCCGCTGCAGTCGCTCGACGGCATCATTACGCCGAATGGGCTTTTTTTCGAGCGCTATCACGCCGGCCGCGCCGACATCGATCCGCGCCAGCATCGCCTCATGATCCACGGGCTGATCGAGCGTCCGTTGATCCTGACGATGGACGACATCATGCGGTTTCCGTCGGTGTCGCGCATCCACTTCATCGAGTGCCCGGCCAATGGCGGCATGGAATGGCGCGAGGCCCAGCTTAATTCCCTGCAATTCACCCACGGCATGCTGAGTTGCGCCGAGTGGACGGGGGTCAAGCTGTCGACCCTGCTCGACGAAGCCGGACTGAAGAAGGAAGCCAAGTGGGTGATGGTCGAAGGCGCCGACGCCGCGCGCATGAACCGCAGCCTGCCGCTCGAAAAATGCCTCGACGATTGCCTTGTCGTCTATGGCCAGAACGGCGAGGCGCTCCGCCCCGAACAGGGTTATCCGCTGCGGCTGCTGGTTCCGGGCTGGGAAGGCAATGTCAGCGTCAAATGGCTTCGCCGCATCAAGGTCGGCGACGAGCCGTGGTTCTCCCGCGAGGAAACTTCGAAATACACCGAGCTGATGCCCGACGGAAAAGCGCGCGGCTTTACCTGGGTCAACGAGGCGAAATCGGTCATCACTTCTCCGTGCCCCGAGAAGCCGGTGGCGGCGCCCGGCCTCTACGAAGTGCGCGGTCTTGCCTGGAGCGGTCACGGCAAGGTCAAGGCGGTCGACGTATCTTTCGACGGCGGCGTGAACTGGCACAGCGCCCGGCTCCAGGAGCCGGTCCTGTCGAAGGCGCTCACGCGCTTTACCATTCCCTGGCGGTGGGACGGACAGCCGGCGTTGTTGGGGTCGCGTGCTGTCGACGAGACGGGCTATGTGCAGCCTACCATCGCGGATTTGCGCAAAGTGCGCGGCACAAATCCGATCTATCACAACAATTCCATCCAGACCTGGCAGATCAAGCCGGACGGGAAAGTGTTCGATGTCCAGCTCGGCTAGGCGATTCGCCTCATTTCGCTGGCTTCCCGTTTGCGCGGGAATAACCGTATTGGCGGCGTTGCTGCTGTCCAGCCTCGCCGCCGACGCCGGCCCCAGCTATTTCGGTTACGGCAAACCGGCGACGCCGGCTGAGATTGCCGGCTGGGATATCGACGTGCACGGCCAGGACGGCGTCGGCCTGCCGAACGGCAAGGGCACCGTCGACCACGGGGCCGATGTCTTCGCGCAAGCGTGCGCCGCCTGCCACGGCACCTTCGGCGAAGGCGAAGGTCGCTATCCAAAATTGATGGGCGGCGAAGGCACGCTGACCGGCGATCGTCCGGAGCCGAGCGTCGGCAGCTATTGGCCCTACGTGCCTACTTTGTTCGACTATATCAATCGGGCGATGCCGTTTTCGGCGCCGCACACGTTGTCCGCCGCCGACGTCTATGCCGTAGTGGCCTATATCCTCAACTTCAATAATATCGTGCCGAGCAGCTTCGTCGCCGATCGCGACAGCCTGCCCAAGGTGAAAATGCCGAACCGTGACAACTTTACCTGGAAGGACCCGCGTCCCGACACCGCAGCCAAGGAATGCATGAAAGATTGCATCGATCCCAAGGCTGTGAAAATTATCTCATCCGCAGAGGATAAGGACCTGACGCCTAGAACCACGGGTCCGCTCGACACGATGACGGGGAAATAGCCCAGTGACTGTAAGAGCGTTGCAGGAGGGTGCGATGCATGGCGGACGCAGGTCTGCACGAATCAAGTCTGCACCAATCAAGTCTACGCGAATGACGGCGATCATCGCCGGCGCAGTATTAAGCGCGATGCCGATCTTTGCACACGCGGTGATCGCGCAACCGGCCGTGGCGCCATCGCCAATGCCCGGCGAAGCGCTGGCTTTCGACCGCAGCAAGGGCAATTGCCTGACCTGCCACGACATCAAGGGCGGCGATGCGCCGGGAAATGTTGGCCCGCCCCTGTCCGACGTGAAGAGCCGATATCCCGACCGCAAGGAGCTCGCCGCGATCATCTTCGACGAGACCAAGCGAAATCCGCTAACGGTGATGCCGCCGTTCGGGCGGAATCTCATTCTGACCAAGCAGGAAATCGAGTCGGTTGTCGATTTTCTTTACACACGATAGGAGCGCTGCGTCGCAATGAACAACAAACCCCAAAACAAAAAGACAAGCGCCGCGCGATCCGGGCCGACACGGCGCGCAATCGTGCAAGGCGCGATCGTCGGAAGTCTGGCTGGGTTGGGCCTCGCTGGCGTTGCACCGCTGAACCCGGCGCGCGCTGCCGCCGACGTGGCCAAGTGGCCGAAAGACGCCTTCGGCCAAAAGGCCGAGACCGACGCGATGAAGACGCTTTTTGCCGGCAAAACGCCGGAAGCGTCCGACAAGGTCAATCTCGACGCGCCTGAAATCGCCGAGAACGGCGCCGTAGTGCCGATCTCCGTTTCCACGACGCTTCCCGGCGTCACCTCGATCGCCATCATGGTCTCTGAAAATCCGTTTCCGCTTGCCGCAATCTACCCGATACCGCCCGGCACTGCGCCGATGGTGGCCAATCGGCTGAAAATGGCCAAGACCAGCAAGGTGATCGCGCTGGTCACCTCCGGAGACAAAGTGTTCAGCGCGAGCAAAGAGGTCAAAGTCACGGTCGGCGGTTGCGGCGGCTGACCGAAGAGAAAACGACGAGAGGCAAAATTCGATGGCATCGACAATTCGCATACGCGCGGTCGCAAGCGGCGACACCACGGAAGTGCAGGCGCTGGTGCAGCACCCGATGGATTCCGGTTTCGTCAAGGATGCGCAGGGCAATCTCATTCCGCCGCATTACATCGAGGTGGTTGAGTTCGAGCACGCCGGCAAGCCGGTCTTCACGGCTTATTGGGGCCCCGCCGTTTCCAAGGATCCCTATATCAAATTCAGCTTCAAAGGCGCGCAGAAGGGTGACGACCTGACAGTCAGTTGGGCCGACAACAAAGGCGCGACAGATTCACTGGTCGGCAAAATTCAATAGCCTTGGGGAACGGGCCGTTGAACGGAGGGAGTTCGTCTATGCGTCGGGCAGTCGTGCTGGCACTTGCGCTATTATGTCTGGCTGCGCCGCCGGTGTCCGCAGCGGATTCGATCAATCCGAAGGCCGACTCCAAGGCGTTCCGCGATTACTTCACCAAGCGCTTTCCCAAAGTGCCGTTGAACGATTTCGTCAACGGGCCCTATTCGATGGATGCCGATCTGCGCAAGCAGTGGGTGGAGATCGACGCCTTTCCGCCCTACCAATTCGCGTTGGATAAGGGCAAGCAGATGTTCGAGACGCCGTTCAAGAACGGCAAGACCTATGCCGATTGCTTTCCGAACAAGGGCATCGGCATCCGCCAGAACTATCCCTATTTCGATGCCAAGTCCGGTGAGGTGATCACGCTCGATGTGGCGCTCAACCAATGCCGCCAGGCCAATGGCGAAGAGCCGCTGGACTACACCAAAGACGATATGGCGGCGCTGACGGCCTATATGGCCTTCACCTCACGCGGCAAGCCGTTCGATATCAAGATCCCCAACGATCCGCGTGCGCTCGCGGCTTACCGTAATGGCGAAGAGTATTTTTACACTCGCCGCGGTCAATTGAACTTCTCCTGCGCTAGCTGTCACGTCCAGAGCCCGGGCGACCATATCCGCACCGAAGTGCTGGCGCCGGCGCTCGGTGTTGTCGCGGCACTGCCGATCTATCGCTCGGAATGGGGCGGCATGGGCACGACCAGCCGCCGGCTGATCACGTGCAACAGCCAGGTGCGCGGCGTGCCGTTAAAGCCCGAAGACGAGCTCTACCGCGACGTCGAGTATTATCTGTCGTACATGAGCAACGGCCTGCCGATCTCTGGGCCGGGTGCGCGTCCGTGATCGGTTGGCGAGGAATTCATATGCGTGTGCAAGCTTTGATCAGGCTTGCCGTCGTTCTCGCGGCCACCGGGCTGGCAACGGCGGCGTTGGCGGCCTCGGCAGACGACTTCCAGGCGGCCTACGCCAAGGCGGAAGCCGCCAAAAATCAAGCGGGCGCTCTCAAGAACCAATGGACGACGACGGACACCGAGCTCAAGGCGGCGAAAAAGGCAGCCGACGCCGGGAATTTCGACGAGGCGATCAAGCACGCCCAAGAGGCCGAGGCACTGGCCAATGCGTCCATCGCCCAGGCCAAGGAACAGGCGACGGCCTGGAAGAACGCCGTCATCCGCTGACCTGAAACGGCATCGAGGAGTGTTGCGATGCGTCGCCGCGACGTATTAAGAGCTCTCGCGGCGGCGTCGCTCTCCGGCGTCGTGCCGCGTATCGGCCTCGCGGCCGCCGACGACCCCTACGATATCGGGCGATTCGGCAATGCCCGCGTGCTGCACATGACCGACAGCCACGCGCAGCTTTTGCCGGTCTTTTTCCGCGAGCCGAGCGTCAATATCGGCGTTGGCGGGATGGCGGGGCAGCCACCGCATCTGGTCGGCCAAACATTCCTCAAACATTTCGGCATCGAGCCACGCAGCCGCGCGTCTTATGCCTTCACCTTCCTCGATTATCAGGAGGCTGCCCATCGCTACGGCCACATGGGCGGCTTCGCTCATCTCAAGACCCTGATTGATCGGCTGCGCAGCGAAGCCGGTGCCGGCAATTCGGTTTTGTTGGACGGCGGCGATCTGTGGCAAGGCAGCGGACTAGCCGACGCCATGCAAGGCGCGGACATGGTCGAAGTCGGCAACCTGCTCGGCATCGAAGCGATGACCGGCCATTGGGAGTTCACCTACGGCGAAAAAGTCGTGCGGCAGAATCTCGACCGTTTCAAAGGGGAGTTTTTGGCGCAGAACGTGTTTCTGACCGACGAGGCCGCCTTCAACAATGTGCCCGCCTTCGATTCCGCATCGGGCCGCGTTTTCAAGCCCGCCACGATCAAGGAATTGAACGGCCACCGCATCGGCATCATCGGCCAGGCCATGCCCTATGTGCCGATCGCTCATCCCAAGCGCTTCACGCCCGATTGGACATTCGGCATCCGCGATGCGGAGCTGCAGAAAGTCGTCGACGGGCTACGCCAGCAAGACAAGGTCGATGCCGTCATCCTGCTGTCGCATAACGGCATGGACGTCGATCTCAAGCTTGCGAACCGGGTGACCGGCATCGACGTCATTCTCGGCGGCCACACCCACGACGCGGTGCCGCAGCCCACCGTGGTCGCCAATGCCGCAGGAAAGACGCTGGTCACCAATGCCGGATCGAGCGGAAAATTCCTCGCCGTGCTCGATCTCGATATCGGCAAAGGCAGCGTAAAGGATGCCCGCTATCATTTGCTGCCGATCTACACCAACCTCATCAAGCCCGATCGTGACATGCAGGCGCTGATCGATCGGTTGCGCGCGCCGCATGCGGCAAAATTCGGCGAGAAACTCGCCACCGCCCATGAGCTATTGTATCGGCGCGGCAATTTTACCGGCCCGATGGACCAGGTAATTTGCGATGCGCTCCGCCACGAGCTGGATGCGCAAATCGCGTTGTCGCCGGGCTTCCGTTGGGGCGTCACTCTCTTGGCCAATCAGCCGATCACCACGGAGGACGTGCTGGCGGAAACCGCGATCACCTATCCCGAGGTCTATGTGACGGACATGACCGGAGCCCAGATCAAGGCGGTGATGGAGGATATCGTCGACAACCTTTTCAATCCCGATCCCTATTATCAGCAGGGCGGCGACATGGTTCGTATCGGCGGCATAGATTACACTTGCGCGCCGAATGAGGCGGCGGACAAACGCATTTCCGACATGACGCTCGACGACGGCACGGCCCTGGATGCGGATAAGAGCTACCGCGTCGCCGGCTGGGCATCCGTCAATCCGCAAACCGGCAAACCCGTCAGCGAAGTCGTTGCCGACTATTTGCGGAGGGAAAAGACCGTGAAAATCGAGCGGCCTAATCGCGTCGTTCTCAAGGGTGTTGCCGATAATCTGGGGCTTGATCGGGGAGGCTGAGCGATGACTCGGGTTCGTCCGCGCAAGGTGGTGCCGATCGCTCGCGCACTGGCTGCCCTTTGCGCGCTGTCGACATTGGCGATGATTCAGCCGCGCCCCGCCGCGGCGGCGGAAACCAACGCGCTTGCCGACAAGCCTTTTGCCGACCACCACCTCGTCCTGCAGCTCTCCGACGACGATGCGAAGAAGCAAAGCCTGGTCATCAGCGTGGCTTACAACCTGCTCAAATTCTACGGTCCGGACAGGATCGCGATCGAGGTTGTGACCTTCGGGCCGGGCGTCGCGCTACTGCGTTCCGACAGCCCGAACCGCAAGCTGGTCGATAGCCTGGTCGCGCAGGGCGTTAAATTCGACGTTTGCATGAACACGGTTGAGACGGTCGAGCGGGAAACCGGTCACCGCGTGCCGCTCAATCCGAATGCCAAGCCGGTCGAAGCCGGCGTCGCGCAAATCTTCGCCCTCACTGAAAAGGGCTACACGCTCGTCCGTCCATAAACCAGCGAGACAAACATGATTGCGATCACGCGGAGCATCGTCGTTGCTTTTGCCGTCGGGCTCCTCACGCTATGCGGCGCACACGCGCAAGGCGGCAAACCGCACCGCATCGCCATCCAGGTCGATCAGAACGATCCCGCGGTGATGAATCTGGCGTTGAACAATGCCGAGAACATCATCGAATACTATCGCGACAAGGGCGAGGACGTGGATGTCGAGATCGTCGCCTACGGGCCCGGCTTGAACATGCTGCGAGACGATACCTCACCGGTGAAGGACCGCATTGCCCGGATAGCCAGCACCGACGCCACCTTCCCGTCGAAAATCGCATTTTCCGCTTGCAACAACACCCTGCAAGGCATGGAAAAACGCGAAGGCCACGCCATCACCATCATTCCGCAGGCCAAGATCGTGCCGGCCGGCGTAGTCCGGCTCAGCGAGCTTGAGGAACAGGGCTGGAGCTACATCCGGCCCTAATTTGAGCGGCGGCGTGCTTCGCCGCGGCGCAGGCGTAGCCTCGCCGGTCGCGGCTCTCCGGTGTCGTCATCGAGGAACCGGACCAGTTCTTGCTCCATGGCCCGGTACTGGGCGACCTTGATGCGAAGCGAAAGGAGCTGGAAGCGCCGCGCTTCGTGCTTGCGGCCGGGATGGGCGTTGATGCGGGCTTCGGTCGCCTCCATGAAAGCGCGCTCGTGGCGTATGCGCTGCAGATAAGACCCAAGCTCGCGCCGGATGATCTTTTTGCTGGCAAAGTTGCCGAAGAAAATGCGCAGCAGAACTTCGTCGCGCGTCACCGAAGCGCGGATCGGTTCGCTCATGAATTCCTCGAGCCGCGTCCGGCCCCGGTCTGTGATGGTGTGGATTTGCTTGTCCGGCTTGCCGTCCTGCGCCAGCGACCGGCTGGTGATGCAGCCCTCCTCCCGCAGCTTATGCAGCGTATTGTAGATTTGCGGGCCGGTTGCGTTCCAAATGAAATAGGTCGAGCGATTGATGGCGCGCTTGAGGTCGTAGCCCGACGCTGGTTCGACAGCGAGCAAGCCGAGAAGCGCGAAGCGAAGCGACATATCAGCAGCGCCCCTCTCGCATCGTGACACGCCGCCTAGTCATAGGCGTCGGCTCCCTTGCGCAAACTGTCCCATTGCCGCGCGTCGTGGCTGCACACGATGGTCGCGCCTGACAATTCGATATGACGCACCTCGGCCAGCGATTTTTCCAGCGCCCCGACGTTCCAGGTATTGCGCGGGATGATGCCGGTATCGAGCGTCTCGCGCAGGCTCACGGTATCGCCGGCGAGCAAAAACGGCCGCCGCGATCGAGCCGCGCCAAGGCGCCGAGCGAACCCGGCGTATGGCCGGGCAGCGGCAGCAGCACGATGCGACCGTCAGCAAAGAGGTCGCGTTGGCTTGCTAGCGTATCGATCGGCATCGGCTGATCCCAGTCGGCGGCGAGATAGCCAGCCGCCTCGCTGCCGGGTGCGCGGGCGGCGGCGAGCTCTTCGGCGTGGATAAGAAAAGTCGCCTTGCGGAAAAACGCATTGCAGCCGCAATGGTCGGGGTGCAGGTGCGAATTGATCACCACGTCGATATCGTCGGGGCCAAGTCCAAGCGCGGCAAGGCCCGTTAACACGTGCTCGCCGGGCTGCATGATCGGGACCATCAGCTTGGCAAGTCCGCCCCAACGGCCTTCCGGATCCTCCGGGACCGCCGGATGGCAGCCGGTATCGAACAGCACGTTACCCTGAACATGCCGCAACAGCGCGCTCGAAACAGGAAGCTCGATGGTCTCGCCACGCTCGGCCGCAGGGAAGAAAATGTTCTTGCGCATGCGCAGCCGGCCGCAGGGCAGAAGATGCATATTCATGGTTCGCGCCTTAAGCCCGCGCCGTCGACGTTCCCGAGCAGCTGGCCATGACTTGCGCTCACACCATGCAATAACCGCCGCTCACACTGATCACCTGACCGGTAATCCAGCCACTGCGCGGCGAGGCCAAGAGCGTGACGGTCGGCGCGATGTCGTCCGGACGGCCGAGCCGCCGCACCGGATAGAGCCGGACCAGCTTTTCGCGATTGGTTGCGAGCCATTCCGGGTCATGACCGGTTTCAACGAGACCGAGCGAGACCGTATTGGCGGTGACGCCGGCGCGGCCCATTTCGCGCGCCAGCGATTTCACCAAGACAATGACGCCGGCGCGGGCGGCGCCGACGATGGATAGCCCCGATTCGCCGACGCGCGAGGAGTCGCCGACAATGGCGATGATGCGCCCGTCACCGCCCATTTCCAGATGCGGTCCCGCGGCGTGGCAGAGCTGGATGGCGCCGAGAAGATTGACGTCGATTTGACTGCGCCATTCCGCGGGCGTGGTGTCCTTGAACGGCTTGCGGATCGCCAGCCCGGCATTATTCACCAGAATATTGAGGCCGCCGAAGTCGGCGACGATTTGCTCAATCATCGCCTGCACGGAGGCGTAGTCGGAAAGGTCGGCCCGATAAGACTTCGCCTTGCCGCCTACGGCATGAATCTCGGCAACGACCGCCGCCGCTTCGTCGGCCGCGTCGCGGTAATTGACCGCGACGGCGGCACCTTCCGCGGCAAGCGTGAGTGCGATCTCCCGGCCGACGTCCCGGGTGCCGCCAGTGACGAGCGCCACGCGACCCTTGAGCTGCATATCCATCGTTGCGCCTTATGCCTGCGTTGCGTTGACACCCTAGCGGCGGCGGCCACATATAGTAAAGTCCTTACCTATGAAAGTCCTGACCTATACGGAGCCTTGCCGCCGGCCTGCACGCACGTGCGATCGGGATACCGGTATCCGCGTTGGCTCACGTGATAAGAGGCTGCAACAGTCGTGAAGCCGGCATGGTTCGACTATTACGCGCCGCGCAGCCTAGACGAGGCGTTGCGCATCCTGGCCGACGCCGGACCCAACGGCCGGGTTTTGGCGGGCGGCCAGAGCCTTATGCCGATGCTCAACTGTCGCCTGCTCAATCCCGACGTCCTGGTCGACATTAATCGCATCGACGCGCTCAACTACCTCGATGTCACGGAACACCATCTGACAGTTGGCGCGCTGGTCCGCCACGCCGATCTGTTGCACGACAGCCGGGTGCGAGACAGCTGGCCCTTGCTGTTCGAGGCGACCAAACAAGTCGCGCATCCCGCGATCAGGAATCGCGGCACCGTGTGCGGCAGCGTCGCCCATAACGATCCGGCCGCAGAGCACCCAAGCGTGCTGGTCACGCTGGACGGTACAGTGGTCATTGCCGGCGCGGCCGGTCGCCGCGAACTTCCTGCGGAGCAGTTTTTTACTGGCATTCTGTCGACCGCTCTGCAGCCCGGCGAGATGGTGGTGGCGGTGCGTTATCCGCGGCCGCCGGCCGGCACCGGCGCGGGCTTTGTGGAATTTGCCCGCCGCCTCGGCGATTTTGCCATGGCCGGAGCGGCCGCCACGCTGATGATACGCGATGGCGTGTGCGAACGTGCGCGGCTGACCATCGTGGGCATGGGCGAAGGTCCGTTTCGTGCGCGCGCGGCAGAAGATGTTCTCGTGGCGCATCGCCTTGGCCTCAACGAATGCGACGAGGTTTTAACGGAAGCGGCGGAAAAAGTCAGAGCCGCGGTCGAGCCGGCTGACGACGTCCACGCGTCTGCATTCTATCGCCGGCATTTGGCAGGCGTTATGGCCAAGCGTGCGCTCGAGATGGCGCGCACTCGCGCAGGAATGCATTAGCCATGGCGCGCGAGCAAAGCATCCGGCTTACCGTGAACGGCAGAGTCTATGAACGAACCGTGCCCGTGCGCTTGTCCTTGGCGGACTTCCTGCGCGATCATTTACATCTCACCGGGACGCATCTCGGCTGTGAGCACGGCGTCTGTGGCGCTTGTACGGTGTCGATGAACGGGCGCAGCGCACGCTCCTGCCTGACGTTGGCGGTGCAGACCGATGGCGCCGAGATTGTCACCATCGAAGGATTGCGCGCGGCGGACGGCACGCGGCATCCCATGCAGCAGGCCTTTCTCGAGAATTTCGGACTGCAATGCGGCTATTGCACGCCGGGAATGCTGATCACCGCGATCGAGCTGTTGCGGGAGAATCCGCAGCCATCCGAGCAGGACGTGCGCGAAGCCTTGTCGGGCAATATCTGCCGCTGCACTGGCTATCAGGCCATCGTAGATTCCGTGCTCGCGGTGGCACGTGACACGCACGCCTCGGAGAAGCGAGAGAGCGCCTGATGTCGGACGCCCGCTTCATCAATCAGAAAGTGGTCGGTTCGTCGGTGCTCCCCGACGAAGCAATACCGCTAGTCGAAGGCGACGGCCGCTTCCTCAACGACATCCATTTGCCCGGTATGTACCATGTGGCTTTTCTGCGCAGCCAGCATGCCCACGCGCGAATCCGCACGGTTGATACGACGAAAGCGCGCGCTCTTCCCGGCGTGATCACGGTGCTGACCGGCAAGGAGCTGCTCGGAAAAGTCGAGCCATTCCGCAGCATGCCCAACCGCTTCTCCGGCGGCGAGTCGGTCCAGCATTGGCTTGCCGTCGACAAGGTCCGGTTTTGCGGCGAGGCCGTCTGCGCGGTGGTGGCGGAGGATCGCGCTACCGCGGAAGACGCGGCGGAGTTCATCGAAATCGACTACGAGCCACTGCCGGTGGTGACCGACCCGCGGCTTGGCGAACAGGAAGGCGCGGCGCTGGTCCACGACACTTGCCCGAACAATTACCTGATCAAGCGCGAGTTCGAGCGCGGCAATGTCGACGAGGCGTTTCGCAATGCGTACCTCGTGGTCAAGCGCAAGTTCAAGATTGGCCGCAAGCAGGCGCTGTGTCTGGAGGGCCGCGGCTGCGTCGCCGGCTATCGCGAAAGCACGTTCGGTCTGACGCTATGGATCAGTCACCAGTTGCCCTATGTCGTGCGTCATTACCTCGCCAATCATCTGCACCTGGCGGAGAACGATATTCGTGTAGTCGTCCCGCACACCGGGGGTGGCTTCGGCCAGAAAGCCTCGATCTATCCTGAGGAATTCGTCTGCGCCTATCTCGCGCTAAGGCTCCGACGAGCGGTGAAATGGGTCGAAGACCGGCTCGAAAACATGGTCGCCTCCACGCATGCGCGTGACCAGACGATCGAGGTGGCGGTGGCGGTGGATCGAGATGGCCGCATCCTGGCACTGAGCTCCGACGTGTGCGTCGACGTCGGCGCCTACTCGACCTACCTGTGGTCGGCGGGCATGGAGCCACTGCAGACCGCCGGACTGATGCCGGGTCCTTATAAGATTCCGGCGATGCGCTATCTGACCCGCGGCGTCGCTACCAACAAAACTCCGGTCGGCCCTTATCGCGCCGTCGGCCGTCCTTCCGCGTCGGCGTCGCTCGAGCTGCTCCTGGATGAAGTTGCACGCCGGCTTGCACTCGACCCCGTGGAGCTGCGGGCGCGCAACCTGATCCCCGTCGAGGCAATGCCCTACCGTAACGCCAACAATCTGGTGCACGACAACGTCAACTATCTGGCCTGCCTGAAACTCGCTGCCGCCAAGGCGCAATATGAGCGGCTGCGCGTCGAGCAGCATAGCGCAAACGGCAAATTGCGCGGCATCGGTATCGCCTGCTACGCGGAGCTGACCGGTCTCGGCACCAGCACAGCGGTCGGCCCGGGTACGCTGCTGCAGCCAGGTCGCGACGCGGTGACGCTGCGACTGGAGACGACCGGCGTTCTTTCTATCGCCGCGGCGCTGCCGTCACAGGGCCAGCGCATCATGACGGCGATGCGTCAGGTGGCCTGCGACGAACTCGGCATCGCGCTCGACGGCATCACTTGCGTCAACAACGATACTGCGATGGCGCCCTATGGCTTCGGCACTTTCGCGTCGCGGACGGCGGTGTTCGGCAGCGGCGCCGTCATCCAAGCCGCCAAGGAGCTGCGCCGCCGCATCCTCGCTTTGGGCGCGCATCTTCTGCAGGTGCCGGTTGGCGAACTGACCATCGTCAACAGCGTGATCCAAACAATCGACCGCGCCAAAACACTGCCGATCCGCGAAATGGCGGAGAGGAGCTATTTTTCCGCCAAGAACATTCCGCCGGAGCTCAACCCGGGCTTCGAGGTCACCTCGTTCTACGATCCCAAATTCGGCAGTTTTGCCGGTGGCGCCCACATCGCGGTGGTCGACGTCGATGCACAGACCGGCGAGGTCAACATCGTGCGCTACGTCGCGGCCGAAGACGTCGGCACCATCATCAATCCCGCCGTGGTCGAAGGCCAGATCATCGGTGGCATTGCGCAGGGCATCGGCGAGGCGCTGCTAGAGGAGCTCGTGTATGACGAGGCCGGCCAACCGCGCACGGTCACGCTGGCCGATTATCTGGTGCCATCGGCACTCGAAATCCCCCGCATCGAGCTGCATCACGCCAACACGCCGTCGGCGGCGCTGGGCGGCTTCAAAGGTTGCGGCGAAGGCTCGATCATCGGCGCTCTCGGCGCCGTCACCTGCGCGGTGGCCGACGCACTTAATCGCCGCGGCGGCGACATTCACGACTTCCCGGCGACGCCAGAGCGCGTGCTGAAGGGATTAGGCATACTGCCGAACGAAACGTGAGCTGACGGAGCGAACACGCATGTACGCGGATTGCCGTGGACTGGCTCTCACGACAGCAAACGAAGCCGCGGCCAAGCACATCGATGCGGCCGTGACGGATTACCTCGATCACCGAACGACGGCGTTCGGCCGCGTCCGGTCGGCGCTGGAACAGGATCCCGCTTTCGTGCTGGCGCTGTGCTTTCGCGGCTATTTCCTCCTGATGCTGGAAAACAAAGCGATCCTGCCAAAAGTCAGGCAGACGCTCGATGAAATCCGGCCCAACCTCGCCGCGGCAACCTCCCGCGAGCGCCACTACGTCCGCGCGCTGGAAGCCTGGGCCGCGGGCGACATCATGCTGGCCTGCGCGCACTGGGAAGAAATCCTTACGGAAGAACCGCTCGACCTCATGGCGCTCAAGCTCCACCACACCATGAGCTTCTATGCCGGGCGCAGCCAGGTGATGCGGGCGGTCATCGCCGGCGTGCTGGGCGAATGGGATGACAAGGTGCCCGGCTACGGCTGCGTGCAAGGCATGTATGCCTACGCGCTCGAAGAATGCGGCGCCTATGCGGATGCCGAGCGGTGGGGACGCCAGGCCGTCGAGCGAAACCCCGGCGACCTCTGGGCCATTCATTCGGTCGCCCATGTTTTGGAGATGCAGGGCCGCTCAGCCGAAGGCGTAAAATGGCTCGCCTACACCCCGCAGCAATGGACCGACAAGAATCCGTTCAAAGCCCATGTCTGGTGGCACGCCGCATTGTTCTTCCTGGCGCAGGGCGACTACGACCGCGCACTCGATCTCTATGACCAGGCACTGTGCTCGGTGAATTCCGAGACCTATGTCGACGTGTCCAATCAGGCGGCACTGCTCAAGCGGCTGCAGCTCAGCGGCAAGGATATCGGCGACCGCTGGAAAGCGCTCGCCCAACATTCGCGGCTGCGCATCCACGATCACATGCTGCCGTTTCGCGACGCGCATTTCTGCCTTGCGCTGGCAGCGCACGGCGATTTCGACGTTGCCCGGAGTCATATCAAGTCGATGGTCGATTTCGCCGCGCAGAGCGAAGGCTGGCGCGCCGATGCGACCAGAGACGTCTTGATCCCGCTGTGCGAAGGCATTCTTGCCTACGAGCAGGGTCATTACGACAAAGCGAGCGACCTGTTATGGACGGTCCGCAACGAGATCGTTTCAATTGGCGGCAGCCACGCCCAACGCGATCTGTTCGCGCAAATCGTCTGCGACGCCGCCGTGCGGGCGCGCAACTTACCGGTGGCCCGCAGCCTCCTTTCCGAGCGCGTGATCAGTCGCGGCAGCAGAAAGGGGAACTGGCAATCGTATGCCGAGGTGCTGGCCGCTCTTGGCGAGACCGAACGGGCCGACGCGGCGCGCAAACAAGCGGAGGCCGCGCCCGAAGTCGGCGCCTAGGCAATCGGCGAACGCTCCGCGCCTAGACGGCGCCGACACGCCGGCGGGCAGAAACGGCTTCGACAGGCGTATCCTGATCCAGCGTTTTCAGCTGCCGCCGCATGATCTTGCCGGACGAGGTCGTCGGCAAAGCGGGAACGAACTGCACTTCGCGCGGCATTTTGTACGCCGCAAGATGTTGCCGACAATGATCGAGTACGCCGGTAGCATCTGCGCTCGCACCCTGCTTGAGCACGATATAGGCCTTGGCAATCTCGCCCTTGGTCGCGTCGGGCTTAGCGCCGACGCCGACCATCGCGACCGACGGATGCCCGGCAATAACGCGCTCGATCTCGGCCGGATAGATGTTGTAGCCCGCGGTGAGGATCATGTCCTTCTTGCGGTCGACGATATAAAAATAGCCTTCGGCGTCCATCTTGCAGAGATCGCCGGAATGCAGCCAACCGTCCGGCTCGATGGTTTCTTTGGTCGCCGTTTCGTTGCCGTAATAGCCGAGCATGTTGAGCGGACCCTTGACCATCAGTTCGCCGACCTCGCCATCCGGCAATGTCTTCGATGCATCCAGCGGATCGGCGATGCGGCCTTGCATGAAGGGCATCATGATGCCGACCGAGCCCAGCCGGTTCTCGCAATAAGAATGCTGCATGATGCCGGGGCCGGCCAGTTCCGTCATGCCCCACAGTTCGAGGATAGGTGCGCCGCTGCGCTTTTGCCATTCCAACGACTTGGCCGCCGGCATAGATTGCCCGCCGACCACGGCGACGCGCAGCGACGATAAGTCGAATTTCTCAAAGTCGGGATGCGCCAGCATATAAAGATACATCGTCGGCACGCCGTCGATGATGCTGACATTGTGACGCTCGATCGATTCCAGCGCCCGCCGGGCATCGAATTTTTCCAACATGACGAAGGTCAGCCCGAGGAGAAAACTCAGATTCATCACCACCGTGCCGTAGACATGCGGCAACGGTAGCCCGGTGAACTGGATATCGCGCTCGGTGCGTACGTTCATCGCTGCGGTCATCGCCGCATTGAGCACAACGCTGCGGTGGTCGAGCATCGCGCCTTTAGGAAAGCCGGTGGTGCCGGACGTGTAACAGATCGTCGACAGCTCCTTGGGGATGTTACCCGGCGGCTCGATCGTATCGGCTTGCAATGACAGCAAATCGTCGAAAGTAATCGTGCCTGTGTTGGTCGCGCCGCCAAGCACGACGATTTCATTCAAATAGCCGTCGTTCTTGAGATACTGCGCGGTGCCGGCGCGCTCGGCCGTCGTCATGAGCACCTTCGCGCTGCAGTCCTTGACGACATAGGCCAATTCTTCCGCCGTCAACATCGCGTTGACGGGATTGAGGACGCCGCCGACCTTGGCGATGCCGATATAGCTTATGACCCACTCCACGCTGTTTGGTGCAAACAGCGTGACCCGATCGCCTTTGCTGACGCCGAGCGCCTTCAGTCCGTTGGCCGCTTGGTTGGTCAGGCATTCAAGTTCGCCGTAGCTGATTGTCCGCTCACCAAAGATCAACGCAATTTTGCCGGGCAGGCGCTTGGCTGTTCCCGGCAAGATCTGGTCGATGGTCATATTCAACATGATCGCGTCGTCCCCCCCGATGCAGAGCTTTTGCCGGCTCTTTTGAGCACAACACTATCATCTGCATTTGGAGGCTTAAAGCGGGGCCAGATGACCGAACCGGACGATACGCAGCGGTGCGGCCATCACGGCAATTGCGCAAAATACGGGGCTTTTCTTGCGACGCTCTACGTCGGCGTTGGCCTTCTCACTGTTCGCCAGCGCCAAATGGCGACGCCGGTCCAGATCGACTCGACCACACCGAATGGCCACGCCCCTTGCAAAAAGCCGTAGGTGGATCCCATGGCGCAAGCCACGGCGAATGCCAAAATGAACCACGGGCTGCGATCCTCCAGCGCATAAAAGATCAACATCGCCGTGACGGCAAAAAGCCCAAACAGAGTGAGTTCGTCCATGGCTTTCAAAGATGCGTGCAGAGGATCAAGGTCATGCTCGCTTTCACTCGCGCTGGCGCACGTATTCGGCAGTTGGCGGCGGTCCCCAGATATCGGTCGGCAACGGTCCCCAGACCTTGGGCACCTGCGGATGATCGCGATGCCACGGCCGCGGCTCGAAATAACCGAGATTTTCATCCAGCATTTTGTCGAGCTCGGTGAACATTTCGATGATCTGATCATCGGGATTGCGGTGGTATGTATAGATATTGTGACCGGGGCCATGACGGCCCGGACCCCAGATGATCGGAATTTTCTTGCTGCCGAGGAAATCACATGCCGCCTGGACCTGCGGCCAGTCCTTTAGTTCAAAAGCAACGTGGTGCATTTGCGTGCGCTTGCCGCGCACGAAGTTGATGGTGTGGTGGTCCGGACCGCACCGCATGAAGACAAACCAGTCCTCGATCCAGTCCGATACGCGGAAGCCGAGAACCCGCCCGTAAAAGTCGGCGAGTTGCTTCGGCTCCGGAACGACAAAGGCCAGATGGCCGAGCTTGAGCGGCCCGATGCCGGCGACAGCCTGCGGTTTGCAAACAGGAGTTTGCGCAGCAAAAACTTCGCAGACCGTACCCTTCGGATCCTCAAACGAAAGCATCTGCGAAATTCCGGGAGCCGGATCGTTGCGTGCCTGACAGCGCAGACCTTCCGCCTCGATGCCGCTCCGGATGTCGTTGAAATCGAGATCCGGTGCAACCTGGAAGGCCAATCGACAACAGCGTGCTTGCTTACCGCTTTCGAGCTGTATCACCAGATCGCCGAGTTTGGTCGCGAGGTAAGCCCGTCCGTTCTCGCGCTCCGCCGGTATTAAACCGGCGACTTCGGTGAAATAGGCGATCTGACGCTCAAGGTCGGATGTTTCTAAGGTGACGTGTCCGAAGCGTTTGGCTTTTATCATGGAGTTCTCCGAGTGATGGATTTCGGGCGATTCTTCAAACGCAATATCTCCTCATCGCCCTATCGGTAATCTCTGCAGGTAATTCTGCCACGGCCTGTCCGCGTCGAAATTCTCTGTAGCATTCGTCTCCAGCTCCGCATCATCCATGGCCGTGATCTTCGGACTGAGCGCTAGCGCGGCGCTCTGTACAGGGATAGAGAAGAATGTGATCGCGCGGAAGCACAACGATTTCGCTGTTGCCGAGCTTCCTGGCCAGTGCGTCTCCCAAATCCGCGTTGAGCACCAGCATACCGCGTTTCTTCTGAGAGGCATTTGCCTCGCGAACCTCGAATAGCGGCGTTTCCCGCGGCAGGAACCCGGCCTGCGCCACCACTGGCTGGAGCGGAATGCCGGCGAGACCGAACGGAATGACCGCCAAGTCGTGCGTGTGGATCACCGACTGGACGTCGCTTCGCGCCCTGTAGATTTCGCAATGGATGTAGCGCTCGCCGTTCAATCGCGGTGCGTCCGGCGCGACGGGTTTGCAATCGAGCCCGACTTCGACAATGTCGGCGCGGCTGACGAGCGCCGGCGGCATGGCGCGCGGCATGAAAAAATGATCGGGATTTTTTACCGAGCGTGCGCTGACGTGGCCGAAACTATCGAGAATGCCTTCGTTGGTCAGGATATGGCTTGCCGTGATCACATCTTGAATTCGAGCCTTATCCGGGTCGCCCGCCTGCCCGCTCTGAGCATGGCACGGTGCGGCGAACATTATTACCGTTATGAAAAACGCTGCGTAGGCCGCAGGCGTATCTTGCATGATCGAACTCCCTAAGCCGGCTGCCTAAGCGCGACGTCTTCATTTACTAAAATTCTAGCCTGATCGGGAAGGCTGCCGGCGGCTCAATGTTCAGTCAGCTACGCGACGGACTACCTGCCTGGACACCCATGTGCTTGAATGAGGATCCTACAAGCGCGCCTAAGTCGCGCCGGAAAGCAGGGAGAGGGGATAATGCGTCCTTTCATCACGGCGCTTGGCGCCCTTCGCGTCGCAGGATCGTCTACTTCATGACGGACTTCCTTCACATGAAGCGATGGCTGGTCATTTTGATCGCCGTTGTCGCGGCCACCCTATCGGCACACGCGGAGACATTCCCGAGCAGGACCATCAGAATTATCGTGCCCTATGCGCCCGGGGGCAGCATCGATTTGACCGCGCGCGTTATCGCAAAGAACCTGCAGGACAGCGTCGGACAGAGCGTCATCGTGGAAAACAAGCCGGGCGCGAATGCGGCCATCGGCATCGAAGATCTGATGCGAAGCGAGCCGGATGGTTACACCCTGATTATCCTCTCGGATAGCCCGGTTACGATCAACGTCCACCTGACGCGGGTCAATTACGATCCGCTCACCGACTTGGTGCCGATCAGCAAGGTCGTCAGCAGCCCGCTCATCTTGACCGCCAATGCCAAAGCGGGAATCGCATCGATTGCCGACCTTGTTAAGGCCGCGAAGGCCAAGCCATTGAGCTACGGCGTGGCCGGTCGCGGCTCGTCGTCGTACCTCGCCGGCGAGTTGCTGCAACGCCAGCTTGGGCTGACGATGCAACCCGTGACCTATCGCGGCGGCGCCCCGGCGGCGGCGGCGGTTGCGTCCGGCGAGGTTCCTTTGGCATTTACCGACACCGCAGCAGTTCTGCCCATGATCGCCAGCGGCCAAGTCGTCGCCTTGGGAGTGGCTGAGCCCGTTCGCTCGCGGGCGTTGCCGAACATTCCGACGTTACGCGAGGCCGGCGTTCCGAACTTCACCGCCATGTCGTGGCTTACGATATTCGCGCCGCGCGGCACGCCGGACGACCGCATCGCCAAGCTCAACGCGGAGATCGCCAAGATCGTAGCAATACCGCAAGCGCAACAGCTCCTGAGCGCCGCGGGTCTTGAGCCCGCACCCAACAGTCCAGGCGAGATGCGCCGCATTGTCGAAGACGACAACAAGAAATGGGGCGAACTGATAAAGGCGACCGGTCTCAAGGCTGAATAATTGGGATTGCGCAGAACCGGAGCATCCGGCCCGTGGCGCGCGAAGCGGCGCGCGCCTTTGTCTGTGGCGCCGCGGCGGAGTGGGCGTCCGC
>Ga0182024_10003884_pt1 | contig 35024 bp, 26 predicted proteins | sample P32metaG_FD_120480 | JGI IMG/M metagenome (GOLD analysis project Ga0182024, IMG submission 120480) | Permafrost microbial communities from Stordalen Mire, Sweden - P3-2 metaG (Illumina Assembly) | ecosystem: Environmental > Terrestrial > Soil > Wetlands > Permafrost | place: Sweden: Stordalen...
GTTTCCGCGCGGGCTTTGCGGCCGGCTCAGACCCCCAGTATTGGGGATCGGCATCGATCCAGGATTTCTCAACGTAGCTCCATTCCGGATTCACCATCCAGATGTTGTCCTCGACGCTGGCCACGCTCTCCTCGGAAAGCTTGCTCATCCGGCGTCCTCCTTCTTCGCCCAGTGCGGCGCCGAAATCCTTCTGATGCGCCAGGCCCGTGTCCGCATCCTTGAGGGACGTCATCGGCACCAAGATAAGGTAGGCGTCCGTCACACCTGCCAGTCCTTGGTACGTCGCCCAGGGCACGTTCTGGCCGCTCTTGAGGCTGGCGTCGCGATAAAGCTTCGTCATTTCCTCGAACTGCTCGACGTGACCGGAGCGCATATGGAAGATGATCACCTCCCAGTAATGGGAGTGCGGTATGTCAGCTCCGGCGACGTTGTTGCTGAGGTCGGGGCGGGAATGCCAGATGGTGTTGTGGACCTCGGATACGTAAGGGGCCTCGCGGGCATCCAGCGCGTCAAACTTGGCGTCGGTCGCCGCGTCGCCCAGGAGCCACTCCTCGTTCTTTTGCAGCGCCTCGTAAGAATCGTAGCCGGTGAGGTAAATCGCTCGCGGTGAGCCCGTCAGGGCCTCCAAAGCCACGAAGTGCGTCGGGTCCTTGAGCTGCTGCGACAACGCAGGGTATTGTGAAGCAACTTTGTCGTAGGGTCCATCCTCGTAGGGTTTTATGTTGATGGTTTCGATGTTGAGGATGTTGGGTGGCGGAACGGCAGGAGTTTGTGCGAAGGCGGCCAGGGAGCCGGCCAGTACCAGGGACAATCCAGCGACGGAACAATGCCATTTCTTCATGTCTGCCCACCTCCAGGGGGCCAGAAGGGGATGCGGAAGAGGAAAGAGTCGAAACCGCAAATGCGCCAGTTACAGGGAACTGCCTGATCCGGGCGCGTCTCTGGGGTGAGAGTCTACTCAAGTGCCAACACTCAGCCCTGGACCGCTTGTCGCCTAACCAGGAGACAACATTGCTAGGAATCACCGTCCTATCACTATGACAGGGCGATCACCTCTGTGGTATCTGTGGTGTCTCCGGTGGTGACCGGCGAACGCAGGCGAGGCCGCGGATATCACGAGCACAGCGGCAACCAACAAAACCAAGATCTTCTTCATTTTTGCTCCAGTAATTCCTCCCTGATGGACCTAAGTCGGAATTTCCATTTTGAGTCTCCAGGTGGCCAACAGCACACGCAGATTTCCATTCTGGATTCGCAACCCCAGATTGAAGCATTGTCGGCACGTCAGGTCTGTTCACAATTGCTCACCTTGGCGGGATCAGGCAAATTCTCCATGAGTGTACAGGGGCGATAGCGCTCAAAGCCCCCGTTGGCTGGGTCAATGCGTGTGAAGGCGATTTATCAACAGTTTAATCCTGAACCTCGAAGCCAAGAACTACCCCGGCATGATGACCACCACCTTACACGTATGTGTTCGATATTGCTCAGGTCAAGATGATCCGAGTCGTTACAGTAACGCAGGGGCAGGTAGATGACTGCCCCGATGATGGAGAGGATAATTTATGAATAGATTTAAGTTCTTTGCGTTAACTGCGGTTGCTGCGATCTGCTTCATGGCAGCTACTCCCAAAACACAGGCTCAGGTAAGCGTCGACATCGGAGTCGCTCCTGACTGTCCCTACGGTTACTATGACGTCGCGCCGTACGACTGCGCCCCCTACGGCTACTACGGCTCGGAATGGTTTACAGGTGGCGTCTTCATTGGTGTTGGCCCGTGGTTTCATGGCGCTGCTAACTTCCAAGGCCACGTAAATAACCGTCTCCATCCTGAGCACGGCTATAACGGCCCAAAGCCAAACCGTGGCGACAAACCCGAGCCGGGAAAGCGTCTCGATAAGGTTGCCCACTTCAAAGGAAACGAAGTGCGGGATGGACGCGGTCACCCAGTTGGAGGCAAACGCTAGCCGATACCAGCCGTTGCCGGTATCTCAATCAAGAGACCCAATCGAGAACGTGTAAACGTGTAAAAGGAAAGGGCAGTTGTCCACGGATTGAAGATTGAAGTGGATGCCTGCCCCCTTTTTCGCAAGAGCGCAAATCTGTAATTGTGCCCCAATTTGATCTGCTGGATGATCGTTCGTGGACCGCCCAGCATAGCTGGTGGGGCACGCTCGGACGAGCTAAAGGACGGCGGATTCTCTGCTGAGTTCTCGGTCGAGGAGCATGATTATCCGGCATGACCGAAACGCAGTTTTACGTCCCCAACACATTTTCAACACAAGGGTCCGCTATCGGGGCCGCAGTTCAAGCTGGGCATCAGAAGATCGACGTGGGTTTTGAGCGGGGATCGGCGGTTGTGAATGGATAAATGCCAAGTCAAGCAAGGATGCGTCCAACCCACAGTTCAACCCACAACTGTCGTTTACGGTGGTTCTTTCCAGCGACTAAGGCGGCTCCCAGAGTTTGTAAGTCGCTGAAACTACAAGTACCGCTACACTTTTGAGGCATGGGTCGATGGTTCGAGTCCATCCGCGCTCACCAAAGAATGCTAGGAGCTAGAGAGGGCAAAGCATCGCCCTTTTCTGTTTCTCCACAGATTTCCCCACACTCGGCCCAGACTCTACGAAAGAATGCTGGCGCTAGGCAATCGCGCCGGGGTTTCAAGTGCGAATCCGCACAGATTCCGAGACACACTCGCCATTGACATGCTAAAGCGTGGTGCAAGTCCCTACGACGTGGCGAAGATGCACGGGGACACAATCGGAACGGTTGAAAAACACTACACACCATTCGTAAAAGAACTCAGGGAACGGGTACGGTCGATCCTCGAAAGCGGCGCTGGGCTCGAATCTACCGTCACACTGCGTCACAATTTACTAGGGCAAACTAGTAAATTTGAAAACAAAAGAATTGGAGGCAGCCGGACCTGTAAGCCGAATTCGCCGGGCGGTATTGCAGGCACGCAACTTACAGATTCCAAAACTGCAACGATTGTTAACGATGTCAATCGTGTCACTAGCGGCAGGTTTTACGTCACACGGGCGTCACAGTCCCAGAGGTCGCCAGAACGTCAATAATCTCCCGGGAGTACCCAAAAGCCTACCCGGACACTCCCTCGCTAGCAGGAGCAAATCCCAGCCTATCCCACGTCGATTTTACGAATCGGCGCGAAAGATATTATGCGTATATGAGGAAGTTGCCGATGGGGCGGCAAGCGAAAAAATCGCCGGCCCACCGAGAAGCTCACGAATCGGCGGCTGCCTCGGCTGTCTGTCGCGAGGCCACCTAAACACGATCGGGTTCGTTGCTGGCCGCCCTGCCCTAGAAATTAAACTTTATTGCCAATTGCATCTGCCGGGGGCTGTTGGCCTGATAAGAGGTCTGCCCAAAGCTCCCATCGTCCAGTGTGGTGTCCGGCGTACCGAACACGGGATGATTGAACGCGTTCTGCGCCTCCAGGCGGATCTCCACGTTCATCTCTTCTCGCACCGGGAACTGCTTCGCGATCGACAAGTCCGCACTGAACGACGTGGGTCCCCGCACACTTCCAATAGTCCGCGGTGCGTCGCCAAGAGTGAAATTAGGGGGCAACTGGAAGACGTTCGGATCCACAAAGTAGTTATTAAGCTGGTCTGGCCCGTGATTGCGTTTGGGAGTGCCTACGATATTAGGCCGCACAATGTATCCATAGGTCCCGTAGGTGGGCGGCGGCGTTCCGTCGGCGGTGCTCAGGGCCAGCGGACGGCCGTCTTGCATGCGCCAAACTCCGCTGGTTTTCCAGCCACCCGCGATCGCATTCAACACGCGCGGCATACTCCCCAGGAACGCTTTGCCACGCCCGAAAGGCAGTTCGTAGGTGTAGCTGAATTGCACGATCCAGGGAATGTCGAAAGTCGAGAGGCTCCGTTCCAGCCACGGTTTGTTGGGATCCTGCAGGCTGGTGTTGCTGCCGATCCAGGTTACGTTGTCATCGGCGACCGAGGAGTCATCAATCGACTTCGACCAGGTAAAATTCGCCAGAAGCTGCAGGCCGTTGGAGTAGGCCTTTTCCGCGCTCAGCTGCAGCGCGTGGTAGGTAGAATTCGCAATCATTTGAACGTCAGTACTCACCCCAGTGAATTGCGGGTAGGGAAGCTGCAGTTGAAGCTCCTGCACCATTGATGAAGAAAGGGCACTGTTGGGGTCGCTAATGGGTCCACCGTTTTGCGAAGAGAAGGGATTGGGCACGAAGGTAAGGAGGTTGCTGATCTCAGTCTGCGAGGCGCTCTCGATCTGCGGGCCCAAGAAATCCAGTTGGTTGGCGCCGCTGAACGGAAGATGGGTTCCTTTCTTCCCGATATATTGTGCAATTACCACAACATTAGAGGGCAGTTCCCGTTCTATCCCGAAGCTCCAGCTCTGTTCATAGGGCGTCTGGTTCGCGCCGGCAGTGCGGAGCGGCCCATTGGCACCGTACCCGATGTCATTCAACAGGCCAAGCGAATTCCCGGCAGGCTGGTTCAACCCATTCGGATATGGATCGCTCAGGTGCAGGTAGGGAGTTGAGCCTTGATTCTGATAGGTCGTGATCACATTGGTGTACTCGTTGAAGCCCTGTCCGCCGTAGGGTACGACACCGCTAGTGCCCGACCGGGACTGCCCGTAATAAATTCCGTAGCCTCCGCGGACCACCATCTTGGGAGCGAATTGGTAGGCGAAGCCGAAGCGCGGTTGGATATCGCTCCAGTCGGTCACATAGTTTGTCCTTTGGTTCGGCGTGGCGAAAACCTCACCACCATTCAGTTGAAGAGTAGTTGGGCCGGTGAACTGATCAGTGTATGTAATACTGCCTCCGTTTAAAGGAGACTTTACGTTTGGATCAAACCAGTCTTGTCGATTTAGGCGATCGGTGCGGGGCAGGGTCACGTCGTAACGCAAGCCGAGGTTGAGGGTCAGTTTGGGGGTTGCCTTCCAGTTATCCTGGACGAAGGCGCCGTACTGGAAGTTCTCAGTCGCCGGTCGAAATTGGATTTCGTAGGAACCGCTGCTCATGGTGCCCATCATGAAGCTGGCCATGGGGTCGCCGCCGTACATGGCGATGTCGTTAGGTCCCTCGGAGGATCCGTTCGAGTCGAAGTTAAAGGTGCCGACGGGCGCATTGGTCTGAATATAGTTCATTTGGTGCAAGCGCCCCTCGAAACCGAATTTCAGCTCGTGCGTGCCATGCACCTTATCAAGGGCGGTGGTCAATTGCCCTGTATCCTGGCCCAGTCGGTAATTGCCATAGGGATCGGTACCCATGCTGGTGTAACCAGCTGAAAAATACTGGCTGATGAAGATGGCAGGGACGCCTTGAAATCCATTGGAGTCCAGATACGAAGGGAAGCCCAATTGGCTTAGCGGATCGGAAACGCCTTGCGGGTTATAGGCGTCAATGTGCCAGACGCCGCGCGTAAATCCGAGCGTGGTGGTCAGCAATAATGTCGGAGAAATGGTTTCAGTGTCATTGATAGCAAACAAGTGGGCGTTGGTCCAGTTGGGACCGCCTTCACAAGGATCGGTGAAGTTTTTGAAGCAGTTGAAACCGGTCCCGTGGTTGTACTGGTAGGAGTACTTCGCGCTCATCAGGTTCTTTTCGCTGAAGCGGTGGTCAATCTTGATGTCGAACTGGTCGTTGAAGCCCTGGGCTGGCCCGGAGCCGATCCAGTTGTCATAGATACTATTATTGATATTTGGCTGAGGAAACAGGCTCATCATCTTTAGAGCTACCGGATCGATCAGATTGCCGGGGCCGCTCGGTGGTTCTAAATTGGCGGGGAGGAAGGGACTGCCCGGGCTGGTGTACTGAGCGATGTTGTTGAAGGGAATGAAGGTGCTGCGGATTGCCCCACCCAGGTTGGAGTTATACGTGCCACTGTACGGGTCCCAAATCTGCCCAATCTTTAGGGGCTGCCCGCCGCTCATGCATTCGCCACTAGAGTCGAACGTGCCGCCCTGTGATGTGCATACCTCGCCAAAATCTCCAGTGCGCATGGCCATGCTGGGAACGCCGGCCTGGCTTGTGCTCATCGTGGTTTGGCGAAGTCCGTCGTAGTCGAAAAAGAAGAAAGTTTTGTTTTTAATGATCGGTCCACCGATGGTTACGCCGTAGTTGTTGCGGCGCAGCGGCGCGATGGGAATGCCGTTCTGATCGTTGAACCAGTTGTTGGCGTCGGTGATCTGGTCTCGCACAAAGTCGTAGGCGCTTCCATGAAACTTGTTGGTGCCCGAGCGCGTGACCATGTTGACGACGGATGCGCCTGAAAAACCGTATTCGGCACTGAAGTTCGATTGCTCTACCTTGAATTCTTCCACCGCCTCGGGAGACGGAATATAAGTGGCTTGGGTAATGCCGCCATTCGGTTCGGAGTTGGTGACGGATGCGCCATCGGTCAGAATGTCGGCCCCGGCTCCGCGGCTGCCGTTGGAAACAAAGTTCGTCCCATTCGTGTCGCTGGCATGGTTCGAGTCGCTCATGTCCCCGACGCCTGGCGCCAGATAAGTCAGGTCCGTCACATTGCGGTCAATCAAAGGCAGGTCGTTAATAAACCTGCGGTTGATGACCTGGCCCGTGACGGCATCCTCGGTTTGGAGGTTTTGGGCCTGGGCCTCAACATCCACCGATTGCGCAGCGCCCGCAACTTTCAGAGCCATATCCGCAGTCGCATTCTCATTGACATCCACCCTCAAATTCGGGTGCACCGTCTTCTCAAAGCCCTGCATTTGGGCCGTCACCGAGTACAATCCCGGCGGAATCGCACGGAACAAGTAACGTCCGCTGCTGTCCGAGGTGGCCTTAAACGTGAATCCCTTCTGCTGGTCTGCAAGTACGACCCGGGCCCCCTGCACCACGGCGCCTGATGAATCGGTCAACTCACCACTCACCGTCCCGAAGTAGCCCTGGCCGAAAAGCATGGTAGGCAGCACGATCAGGACCGCGAAAAGTATAAGTGCAGTGAGAGTCCGACGGAAATTATGTCGCAGGATTGCAGCGGATGTGGGCATCAAGGGCCTCCTGGGGAATTGCGAGCAACAATACTACAAGCTATGATCTCTTCTCAAGACATTTGCGAGGGGACAAATGCAAGAATTTAGTAAGGGCGTAGGAGTCGAAATGAGAAGGTATTTGTAGGCAGCCGGACCTGTAAGCCGAAAGTACCAACTACAGCTTAACAACCAAAAAAAGGGATTTGGAATTCCAGTGGGCTGTATTGCGGCGTGCAAGGGGAGAGCGGCCAGTGCCATTAAGGCTTTCATCGCCGAAACAGCTCAACAAATAATTGCAGCGTTATGATCTAAGACGGTTCGTGATTCCGGGCATCTGAGTATAGACCAAAAACTAGGACTATTGACCTAAACAGTTAGTACTTTATCGCAGGTCCCGCCGAGCAGGAATTCATCGCAGATCGAGGCCAGTGGCGGGACTTGCGATAAAGTCTGTTGAACGAAGTCGCTGGTGTTTGCGACGGACGCGCTGGGCTATGGGTATTCGATGGGGATTTCTCGATTGTTTGGGGTAATTAAGTAGGGAAAGGGTTTGAGGAAACGGAATGGATGGCGAAGATCGAGGTGAAAGGTTGGGGGGCGGCGTCGGGTATTTGCGAGTTATAAGCGGCTGATGAGTGACCGCAGAAGTGGGTAGAGACACGACGGCGGTGCGAGCTGAAGTTCGGGTTTGGTAGAGGAGATAGGCTTTGGGGTTAGGAAGGGCATCGAGACCCATGACAGTGCCGAATACCGCTACGCGGCCGGACGACTGCAACGTTCCAGGAAGCCGCAGCAGCTGCGCGGGCTCAATCGAAATTACAATCACGATCTCAAGAATCTGTTCTAGAGTGCGGCCACCAACGCGGCGGCCAAAAGCGATAAACTCATTGAAGGTAAGCCATGACAGATGACCTGAAAAACCGACAGACGAACGAAGCGCATCCCGGAGACATCACACGGCGCGACTTTGCAGTCCGCTTGGTGGGTGTGGGCCTTGCCGCGACGGTACAGTCGGCTGCGGCAGCGGGCCTTGAGGTGGTCGAAGCCGACGTCGAGATCAAGACTCCGGACGGAACTTGTGACGCCGCGTTCATTCACCCGCACCCGAAGACCGGTTCCCATGCGGGGGTACTGATCTGGCCCGACGCATTCGGCTTGCGGCCCTCGATGCGCGCAATGGCTAAGCGCATTGCAGCTGAGGGATATTCCGTCCTTGTGCCCAATCCCTTTTATCGCGTGGCCAAAGCTCCCTTCTCGGATGCTTCCAGCTTCAACTTCCAGGATCCGGACGATATGGCGAAGCTCCGGCCGCTGATGGCGTCGGTGAACGCGCCCGGCAACGCCGAGAAGGATGCCGCCGCTTACATCGCCTTCCTCGATGCACAAAAAGAAGTGAACAAAGCAAAGAAGATCGGAACCCAGGGTTACTGTATGGGCGGAGCTCTGGTTGTGAAGACCGCAGCGCTATTGCCCGATCGCATTGGTGCGGGCGCGTCGTTCCACGGCGGGGGCCTGGTGACCGACAAACCCGATAGCCCGCATCTGCTCGCGCCGAAGATCAAAGCTCGTATGTATTTTGGTATCGCGTCGAACGACGACTCGCGTCAGCCGGATGCCAAGGACAAGCTGAAGGAAGCCTTTTCGGCCGCCAAGGTTTCGGCCGAAATCGAAGTGTATTCAGCCCTGCATGGATGGTGTGTGCCGGATATGCCCGTCCAGAACGGCGCGCCGATCTATAACAAGCCGGACGCCGAGCGTGCCTGGGGGAAACTCGTCGCCTTATATAGAGCGGCCCTAGCCTAGCCTGCCTAGCCGATACCCGATCCAGCCACGGGCGAAAAAGCCATCAATCGCCCGATCATTTCTGCAACTGGATGTACTGCTCATAGCCCTCGGTCGCAAAGCACAAAGCGCGATCGAAAAACTGGTCCAGCAGGCGCAACAATTCCATCTCGCCTGAGAATGGCCATCCATTCCGTCGCCGAGTTCATCCGCTCGTGCTGGCGCTCGCGTCTAGCCAGGGTGCTCGTTTGCATTCATGCAGCTTGGTTTTTTCTTGCGATAGCCAATATGTCGGCGCCCTCGTTTGCCCACTTTTTGGATGGCGTCACACGGTCATCGGCCACTATGTTTGCTGGAAGGCCTTTCCACTTTCATTACGAGTCAACATCTTTAAGGCTCTTGATCATAGTTGATTCGCCGTCCGCGCTGGTGGAGGGTCCTTTCGGACTAGTTTCGTATCCTCTCCCAAAGACGATCCACTTCAATACGTATTTAGCGGGTTATTTTGGGGCTGGCCTTTTGCTTCTAACCGCCACTTGTCAATGGTTCGTGATAGGTAACCGTGTCGAGAATTGGCTCGTCGCGAAGCATTCGGGAAGATGGTTCGTGCGAATGCTCACTCGTTATTCCGCCGCAATCATTGTGTTGATTCTATTGTTGGCGGTCGTGTTTGTTCCGATCATTAACAGGAGAAGTCAAACGCTTTGTTTTCAACGTTCCGCAATATTCTGTCGCTAATTCCAAGCCTGAAATGGCAAACAAGGATTTCGCAACTGTTGTGAACAGGCGTGTTGGCCCTCTTTTGCTACAGCGTGTTCTGGACTTCGGTTGCGGTCAACAAGAGAGGTCAGCCCGTTGTGGACTCGTTGTTTGATGCGCTCCATGCCGTTCTCTCCGTCAAGCCCCCTCGCCCCAAAAGCAAGAGTGACTCTGGCGAATCAAAACCAAACTGATCCATTGCAGCAACACGGAATTAGATCGCTACCTTATTTTCAGCAGCGTCCGGCCGCCCCGCCGGCGTTATTAGGTTGCCGCCGGCTCATGAGCAAAGATGCCGTCTCAAAGCTCGCCCGAAATCGAAACTTTTGGTTGGAGGAGACATGGTGAGATGTCGAACTTTGCGTCCAGTTCTAGTGTGGATCGTGTAGGCCGAGGTCCCGCCAGTCCAGAATGACCTTACCGGAGTTGCCGGAGCGCATGACAGCGAATGCCTGCTCGTGTTCCCGCCAGGAGAAGTGATGCGTAATGACTGGCGCGATATTGAGGCCGCTTTCCAGCATCACGGTCATCTTGTACCAGGTTTCGTACATCTCGCGGCCATAGATGCCCTTGATGGTCAGCATGTTGAAGATGACTTGACGCCAGTGGATCGCCATCTCTCCCGCTGGTATGCCCAGCAGCGCGATTTTTCCTCCGTGGCTCATATTCGCCAGCATGTCTCGGAAGGCAGATGGGTTCCCTGACATTTCGAGACCTACATCGAATCCTTCGCGCATGCCGAGCTTCTGTTGCACTTCCTGAAGGTTTGTTTTTCGTGGGTCGATGGCCATGGTGACGCCAACCTTCGCGGCAAGCTCCAGCCGGTACGGGTTCACGTCGGTTATTACCACATAGCGGGCTCCCGCGTGTTTGGCGACCGCAGCTGCCATGATTCCGATGGGCCCCGCCCCAGTGACCAGCACGTCTTCTCCAAGCACGGAAAAAGAAAGAGCGGTATGAACGGCGTTGCCGAACGGATCGAAGATGGCGGCAATGTCAGGTTTGATTCCCGCGCTGTGCTTCCAGATGTTTGACATCGGGAGCACGATGTATTCCGCAAACGCTCCGGGGCGGTTTACGCCGACACCTTGGGTGTGAGCACAAAGGTGACGCCGTCCGGCCACGCAGTTGCGGCAGCGGCCGCACACCACATGACCCTCGCCGCTGACCAGTTCTCCGACTCGGAAGTCCGCTACATTCGAGCCGACCGCGACGATCTCGCCCACAAATTCGTGGCCAATGACCATCGGAACCGGAATAGTAGATTGGGCCCAGTCATTCCATTCGTAAATATGAAGGTCGGTGCCGCAGATCCCGGTCAGAAGAACACGGACTTTGACGTCATTGATGCCAATCTCCGGTTCGGGAACCTCTTCGAGCCAAAGGCCACAACTCCGCTTACTTTTTACCAGAGCTTTCATTTTGACTGACCTTGTGCGATTCGTTTGGGGTACAGAATTTCCGGATTCTGGGCCCATCATAGATCTTCGTAATGGTTGCCGGATCAAGAAGTGGACGTGGGCAGCTTACGGATAGTCGAGCGGCCGTGGTGGTCCTTCCAGAAACGTAGTTGGAGGTGTTCTTCTGAAAACAGCTCTCAGCGAAAGGGTCACCACGCGGAATGATGGCCGAGCTGCAAACCAAATCTCGCTCACGATTCCGATGCTCCGAAGTTGTTTCGTAGCCCGTCGTTTCGAGCGATGACCTTTTTGCGCATCTAGCCTTAGCATTGCGGGATATACTATGGCACCTTGCCCCTGCCAATGTATACCGTCGAGCGGTGGATTTTGAACCCAGACACATCGGGATTTTCTCTGTCCGCGTAGTCTTCGTTTTCACGGTCGTGGTAGCTTAGCCGGTTGATTGGGGCTCGGTCGATAGCGAACCGGTGAATATGATTATTCTAATCGCGATGCGCGAATCGCAGAACCCGAGCAGACATATGCAGGTGTTCTCAAAACTTGCGCGGAAGCTTATGAACCAGGAATTTCGCGGACACTTGCTCGCGGTCGAAAATGCGCACGACATGGTCACGTATCTGGCCCAGCAGCTCGAGATTTCTCTTCACTAAACGAAGCGTGGCAACGGCAGCTTGAGCTGCATTGGGAAGGAAGTGATCCCCCATTACGGAATCGTAGGTCGCACGCTCGCCGATTCGGCCTGGATTACCACTGAAGCACTCTCAAGCCCCGGCGACAAAGATTCGACTTGAATCTCTCCCGGCTGTTTCAGCGCTTGCACGAGCGCTATGCAAAGCCCACTAAACGCGCTGCGGTGCCGATCGGTGTGCGCCCCTGCTTGCGCTGGTAGTAGTCTTTGCGACGTTGGAGCATATCTTCGGCCTTCGCTAAACTGTCGGGCGCGTATTGCTTTGCACCCGCCGCAGTGGCGATGACTACCGCATTTTGCGCGTCCCTTACAGCGCCGGACCAGAGGTGGAGCAGGTGCAGCTTCCCTTTGAGGGCGGTGCTTCTCTGTTTGGCTCGGATCCCCGCGTGCCGGGAATTTTGCTGCTTCTGGATTCGTGGACCAAGGCGTCCAAGATCTATGCCTTCGATCCATCGACCAGGAAAGTATCTGACACGAACCTCCAGCCAACCGGCCCGCACGATGAGTTTGCGAACGTGGAGCCCGTTGAAGTGAAGGTCCCGAGCCACGACGGCACGCCGGTGCCGCTTTCCATCGCCCATCTGCTGCCGAGTTGCTGACAACCCCGGAATGCGGCGAGCGCCTTCAGGTTAATTCCAATTCCCACACCTGCCCAACGAGATCTTGGCCAAAACTGTGGTGAGGTTCTTCTTTTACCAGACGAAAACCTGCCCGCTGGTAGATGCGATGTGCAGCGATCAAAATGTTTTGTGTCCAAAGGACAATCTTCCGATAACCCGCTGTTCGTGCGAAGCGAATGCACTCGTTCACTAAAGCGTCTCCAAGACCCATGCCGCGGGCGCTTGGTTCAACAAACAGAAGGCGGAGCTTTGCCGTGCGGGGATCGTCCGGATGTTTGACCAGAAAAATGTGCCCCACACTCTGACCATCCATTTCGGCAATCCAAGAGCGATCCCGGTTGGGGTCGAAATTCGTGACAAAGTCACCAACAATGCGCGCAACGAGAGCCTCAAATGTTTCGTCCCATCCATATTCTTTAGCGTATCCGAGAGCCTCTCGATAGGTTACCCAGCCCATGTCCCCTACACGATGCGGGCGCAGGATGTAAGGTTGACGCTTCCCGTCAGGTTTCATGAGAATGCCCTCGATACTTTGCATGCAACCGATGAGTTGGATACGCGCCGACTGCGGCAGACCCTCAAGAACGCCCGTCGCGTGCGCCTCGGTAACAGCATTGAGCTTTCTGAATGCCGATTTACCTCGCGGTGTAAGAGCGAGGTCTGCATAGCGCCCATCTCGCTCAGACACCTTCCGCTTCAATAGGCCGGTGTGCTCAAACTTTCCTAGTAGCCGGCTCAAATATCCAGGATCTAGCCCAAGACATTCGGCGATCTCTTTCGCCTTCGGCGCGGCGCAAGTTGCGAGTTCGTAGAGAACGCGAGCCTCCGCCAAAGTGAAATCGCTGTTCAGGAGCCCTTCGTTCAAGGTTCCGATAAAGCGTGTATACATCCGGTTGAAGCGACGGAAGATCGCTATCTCGTTCGTCAAGGCTGAAGACGGTATTCGGTCTGTCACCATCCAAAGAGAGTCAACCATTAAAGTTGCTTTTGTCAACTATTATATTATTGGCGTTGTAGCAGATAACGAATGCAAGCTTCGGGAATTCCTAGAGTCACGCAGGGGATTTACGATACAGTGCCGTTCAAACGTTTCATTGACGAACCTCCTTAACCGCGATCAGCTTACCGCTGCTATTCTAAAGCAGCAGAGAAATTGCAATTTTCCAACAACCCAGGCTCGCGAGTACCCGGATGGACTTTGAGAGGGACTCTATCGCGAGTTTCTGGTGGGCACGGATAGGCGCTGGCAAGCCACTGGCGCATTCCATTCCCGGATCATGGAGAAGAGGATTCCTGCGGCAAAGAGCACAAAGACCAGAAGTCGGTTCTGCACAGCGTTGAATTATAATCCTTAGACGGCGCCCAGGTGCGGCAGCGGTGCGGGCGCTGGCTCAGTCCGCTTTGGTCGATGAAGACGATCGTCCGGCCTTCGTTTTTGGCTTTTTTTTTAACTCCGGCCAACGTTTCTGCTTCCACATCCGGATCTTCTCCTCGTCCCGCTCCAGCGCCCGCCCGGTGGCACGCTGACAGCTCCATCCCAACTGCCGCAGAATGCGCCAGGCCTGCGAGGGGTGGTAGCGGACTCCGCATTCCTCCTCGATCAGGTGCGCCCCAGCGGCTCACCGACTGCCGGTGGGCTCCGACTTGCCGTGCCACTTCGGACTGATGGACTCCCTGCTGCACAGCAACCGCGCCGCCCGCAAGCGCCGTCGCTCCAGTGCTTGAAAGTCTCGCCGCACTCCCGCTGGATTTCCCATGTGCGAACAGTACCAAGTCGGAAATGTCACTATATTATTCAATTCTCAATAGGTTAGCGTGCAGAGGAAGGACAACAGCGGATTGGATCAGGACGAAGGACACGGGCTCAGGCTCCTACAACCTGGGGAAGCCGGGATAGTTCCTCGTCGGTGCTGTCATTGGGGACCGAGCATCCCGGCGTCAGGATGAACTTGCTACCGGCGACGTTCCTGGCGCGCTCCCATTGGTCACGGATCTGAGCCGGGGAGAGATCCTTGTAATTCTTCTCGTCGATTCCGGTGGCAATCGTTTGTGAGAACTTGCTGCGCACGGTGCTCACCGACACGCCGCTGGACTGCACGGACCAGTTGACTACCGGGGCCTGGAAGCCAACGAACTGGTCGACATATTCGTTCTCCCAGTGCAAATGCAGGAAGTTCAGCTTGGCGCTGGCGGTTGCTTCAAAGAAGCGCTTGTCAAAGGGCGCGCTGAACCTGGCATAGTCCACCGGTGAGAGCTCCGTGCGATTGGCGTTTGCAATCGAAAAGAGGATCCCCGAAGCACCCGCGGCAAAGGCGTGCTTCGCGTGGTTGATGTGCGACTGCGTGAGCACATCGAGGGCGTCGAGCAGCCGCTGCGGGTTCTCATGCTGCAAGCGGACGACCTCCTCCTTCGACGATAGCTTGACCGCCACCTGCCAGGGATTGAAGGCGGTCTCGAGAATATACGCGTCTCCATGCAAGCCGTTGCGGATCAGCTCCAATGCACGAATTTGGTTGGGGAAGGGATCGTCTAGAGCCTTCAGCTCATACCAATTGCCTTCAGGCTTCGGATACGGATAGTCGCTCATCACTTTCACGATGTCCGTCTTGTACTTCCAGTGATATTCTAGTGTTGCTTTGGCGTGCTCTTCGGGAGTCTGCGGTCCGAAGTGATGCCAATGCGTGAATGGTGGCCGGTCTACATCCCGCCCCGCCAGTGCCCGGTCTACGCGCTCTTTGCGGGTGAGAGGCACTCGGCCTGCCACCTTTCCAAGAACTGGTTGTGCGAGTGCGACACCGGCTGTAGCTGCGGCAGAAAGAAGGAAGCTCCTGCGGTTCATCATGAATTACTCCCGGGAACGGACAAACACCGATTGTGCCTGTCGAAAACCTCGAAATCTCTGAGCATGCGGGAATTATACTTCTTTCGTAATTTTCTTCTGCCATGCTTATTTCTCTCATACACTCCTGGCGACTATGTCCTCGACCATCCGTTCGCGCGCTGCGTTCGAGCTCGAGAACCTGGCTCTGCGCCATCAAATCGCCGTGCTTCAGCGGTCCGCGAGAAAACGTCTGACGTTGACCTCGTGGAGACCGCCTATTGTGGGTCCGGCTGTCCCGTATCTGGGGCGACTGGCGCTCGGCACTAGCCATACGTCGATTGAGCGCTACCAACTTCTTTTCTACGGTCATCGAGCTACTTCAACACAGACACGACTCCGCGAACAGGTGTGTTGGTCAAACGCTTATTTTTCTTCTCCAATTCCGGGCACCCTTCCTGGAGGCTTGTGCACGCCTGTAATTCCGATCGAGCCGCCTTCTTTTGTACGGTCGTTGACGACTAGCCCCAATGCCCTTAGCCTTTCTATCGCCTGAGCGAACTTTGTTGCATTCTCCGACCCCAGTTGAAATAGGCTTACTCGATGTTTATGCTGATTGACTCGCGGCCTCGAGTCAATACCCAATTTCTCATAGACGTTGAACGAGAACCTACAGTTCCACATAACAAATCACCCCAAATTGGCCTGTGGGGCGTTGTCGGCCGTATCCGCTAACCGTGAACTAGTGTCGCTGGGCCACCCTTTCACGCCAAATCTCCGGTGAACTCGTCCCGATTGACGGGATTCCGATCCCCCATGGTGGCAAGCCTGCTGTTCTTGCTCATGCTGGGACGGTGCACAAGATCGTCCCCGGAGAAAACCACATGAAGCGGATGGAAGCACTAAAGCACAGCCCAGGTTCACATCACACAACTACCTTGTCTATGCGATGGTTCGTGGCGATGTTAATGATCACGCTTGCCATGGCATCCGGGAAAGTTGCTTTTGCGCAACGAACCACTGGGGGGCTGCGCGGCCAAGTTCTGGATCCTCAAGGTGCGATTGTGGCCGACGCCAAGGTCACGGTCACGAACCAGGAGACGGGAGTTTCCCAAAGTGCTCAGACGACCTCCGCGGGGACGTATAACCTGCCCAGCATGCTGCCTGGCTTCTACACCGTTGCGGTCGAGTCCAAAGGCTTCAAGGCATTCGTGAAAAAAGACGTGAGCGTTCTGGCCGACCAGGACAGTGTGGCGGACGCCAAGCTGGAAATCGGCACCAGTAACGAGACGGTGGAAGTGACTGCCGGCTCGGCGGAGGTGCAAACTACGTCCTCTGACCTGAACAACAACTACAATGCGGATCAAGTGGTGAACCTGCCGGTGCAGGGCGGAGTCGTTGCCAGTGCTCTGAACCTCGCAATCCTTTCCCCAAATGTTATTGCTCAACCGGGTGGAACACAGGGAATCGGCGGATCGGTCGGAGGCACCAGGCCTCGTGACAATAATTTCACGGTGGATGGAGTTGACGACAATAACCTGGGGGTTACCGGCCCCAACACCACCGTGATCATTGACTCGGTGGCGGAGTTTGCTTTGCAGACCAATCAGTTCAGCGCCGAATATGGACACTCCGCAGGCGGCCAATTCAATCTGGTGACCAAGACTGGCACCAACAATTACCACGGCTCGGGCTATGGGTACTGGCAGAATCGCAATTTCGATTCACTCGACTACCTGACCAAACAGGCGATTCTCGCGGGCTCGACTCCGGGGATACCGGCCTATGACGATGACCGCTTTGGAGGCAACATCGGCGGGCCGATTATCAAGAACAAGTGGTTTTTCTTCGCTAATTTCGAGTACACGACCCTTCATGGGGCGGGTAGTGCAACCGATGTCGAGGGGCCGACCCCCGCTGGGTTAGCCACCTTGCAAGGAATGGCCGCGGATTCAGCCGTGTCAAGCGTTTTGTCCTTCTACCCGGTAGCTCCATTCGCTAGTTCCAGTATCACGGTGAATGGCACCACCATTCCCATTGGGAACGCGGTCATTCTCAGCCCTTTGTACCAGAGGGAGAAGGATTTCCAGGCCAATACGGATTACAACTTTGGGAACCATCAGTTCAGCGCGCGAGTCACTTTCAATCAAGCGAATTTCATTGCAACCGTTGTCCCCACGATATTCAACCAGGCGGACCCGCTCCACAATCGCAAGATATCGTTGAACGATGTTTGGACCATCAACAGCCACATGGTGAATGATGCCCGCTTGGTTTACTCGTTTTTCTTCGACGGGTTTCTAAATCCCTGCGGCAACTCTTGTCCACCTGATGTGACCATCCAGGAGTTGGGCGGGATCACGGTTGGCCCGGCTGACGAGTCCTATCAAAAGCAAAACACATACGGAATCTCGGACAATCTTTCCTGGGCGCACGGTAAACACACGTTTAAGTTTGGGGGTCAGTACACGCACTTCATTTATCCGAGTTACTTCCTGGCGCGGAGCCATGGAGACAACGAGTATTTGACGACCCAAACCTTCATTAACGACCTGGTGCCGGACAACACCGGCCAGACCTTGCGCAACGCCGGCAGCGGGCTTTTCACCGGTACACAAACTTTGTTTGCTGGTTTCCTACAGGATGACTTCAAAGTGACGCCGCGACTGACCTTGAACCTTGGGGTGCGCTACGAGTACTGGACCAACCCACTCGGCAATAGCCTGCAGGCGGAAAATGCCATTTCGAACGTTCCCGGAGTTGTCTCGTTCGGAAATCCGAAGACCGATAAGAATAACGTTGGTCCCCGGCTAGGCTTCGCATGGGACCCGTTCGGCAACGGCAAGACCGCTATCCGAGGTGGGTTTGGAATTTCGTATGACGTAAAGTTCCAGAACTTTGAGGACATCACCCTGCCCCCGCAGGTGCAGAGTGAGATGAGCGAAGCTTCTGCTTGCGGGCTGCCTACACAACCCGTCTGGTGTACAAACGGAGGGGTAAGCTTCCTGGCGAATGGCGGGTTGCCCGCAATTCTGACGCCTCCTACGACCCAAGCGCAAGCGCGGAACCTCACCAGCAGCTACATTGATGACACTGTGATGCCCAAGATACTGACTTGGAGCCTTGGCGTGCAGCATGAGTTAGCCCGGAATACCACGATCGAAGTGCGTTACTTGGGTACGCGTGGATTGGAGCTGCCCTTGCAGGTTCGCCGCAATTTTGAGAGCTATTTCGACGCGGGCGGGGCACCTTTAACGATGTACTTGAATCCTGCCTCAATCCCAACCACCTATACTGCGAGTACCCCTACAGATACAGCTTTTTATAACTTCAATCCGAATACATATGCTCCCTATGGGTTTGCCGCCAGCGTAACCGGAGACCCGCCTTTGGGAAGCAGCATCTATCATGCGGGCTCGGTGAACTTCACGCAGAAAACGGCTCACGGCCTTTACTTCAACGCAAATTACACCTATTCGCATACCATCGACGATGGTACGAATGAATTCAACACCAGCGGCTTGAACCCGCGCCGGAGTCAGGATTGGCGGCACCTGGGCGACGACCGTTCGGATTCGGATTTGGATGTGAGGAACAAATTCGCCATGTCGCTGCAATATGATCTGCCAAAGACCCACGTGGAGAGCCGTCTGCTAAAGGCAGTTTTGAACGGTTATGTAGTGAATTCGACTTTCCTCGCGCAGTCGGGACAACCAGTTACGATCCAGTCTGCCGGTGTCGATTCGAATGGCAATGGCGATGCCGCTGGCGACCGGGCGACGATCAATCCCTCCGGGACTGGTTTCATACCCGCGGAAAGTGGCCAGGGGGATGTCTTCCCGGTCTGCGAAAATGGGAGCGGGGGAACTTACGTCGGAACGACCTCCTATCTGGCCGCGCCTTTCAACGGATGCAACGTCAATGCTTCGGCACCCTTCGGCTATGACCCGGCCATCGGATACACGCCCGTCAATCCTAATGACAAGTACGTCATTACTGGGCCTGGTTCCAGATCCAACCTTGGTCGAAACAGTTACGAATCTCCGGGATTTTGGACCGTGAATTTGTCCGCATTCAAGAACGTTTACTTCAGTGAATCGAAGTACTTGCAATTCCGGTGCGAGGCATTCAATCTCCTGAATCACCCCAGCTACGCATTGAGTAACGGGAACGTCTTCAACACCGCCGGAACCAACACGTCGCTGAACAATCCCGGATACGTGAATCCGACCGATCCGAACTTCTTGAATGCGAAGATCTTCGATGGCGGATTTCGTAACCTAACCCTTGGAATCAAGCTGATCTTCTAGCTAGTTGGCCCGGGATATCAAAAATTATGGCCCGGTCTTTGACCGGGCCTTTTCGTGCATCCTCATTTAGTCTTGCCCGTCGAGCAACTTACCCATCAGCACCCTGGTTCTTGGGCGAAGGACTGCGCGGCTCAGCGCCATCAAATCCTCCGCCGTCTTTGCTCGCGCAATAAAGCCCGGGGCGGCGATAAGCATTCCTGTCCGGTCACTGAGGCCAGAATACTAACGGAAATGATCTTTGCCCTTCGCACAGTGTTGCCCTGGCGAATTCCACCGCAACAGTTCGCCCGTTGGCATCAACTCACTTCTTCGCCCCATCGGCATCCAGGTTGAGCGCCGGTTTCAGCTGGCCTCGATGACAGGTGGTGCAATTGACCAGGGGGTCCCGGTCTTTGATGCCATCAATATTTCTCAAGAGGTCAAAAACGATGGTGTGAGACATTTTCGACATATCGCGGGCGATTTCTTTGGGCTTCTTGTCGTCCTTCTCCCATTGCCCGGGAACATGGCAATGGGCACAACTCGTGCCGAGGGCCCGGCTATAACCCATCTGCATAATCTTCAACAGATTTCCCGCCGGCACACCAGTCAGGATCTTGATGTTCTTGAACACGGCTTCCGCCGGCTGCTTCTCCTGACCGGCAATTCGCTTCGAAAGTTCGGCGACTTTGTCGTCATTGAATTGCTTGATCGCCTCGGGCGTGGATGGTTCGTCCGTTGGTGCGGGGGAAGTCTGCTGGCCATACGCCATTCCAACCGCAAGCAGAGGCGACAAAAACGCCGCCAGCAAGAAACGCAGTTTCATATTCGACTCCCTGCCTGTCGCCGCCCCAGCCCACGTGCCGCAGTGTGAGCGACTAGGAATCATCTTCTAGCGCTGCCCTTCCACGAGTTTAACCTCCGCCGCTTGCACCGCTCGAGGCAACGAACTTATGCGTTTGACGCAAGCGGGAGAAGCTTCACCTCTTGGTTAGAGTCTGTTTTCGATGAGTTGCTGCAAACCGGTCCGGTAACCGCGACTGCACGACAGTTCCTTGCCACTCTTAAGGATCACAATATATTCACCACTATTACAAGGTTGCAGTTCTTTGATTTTATGGACGTTGACAATCGTGGAGCGGTGAATCCGAATGAATTGATCCGGGTCAAGCCTTTTGGAAACTTGCCCGATGGCCTCTCGAAGCAAATAGGACTCTTTTCCCGTATTCAATTTCACGTAATTAGCGGCGGCTTCGACCCAGTGGATCTCGTCTACATCGATAAAGACCACGCGTCCCCCGGCCTTGATTACCAGGCGGCGGTCCGTTGCTGTTCTCCCCTTAGCCAAGGCGTCCAGCATTCGGTGCGCGAGTTCGCTGTCGTGGGACCTGAGAAACTCAGCCCGGGCCCGTTCGATGGAATGATGAAGCCGTCCCTGATCGAACGGCTTGAGCAAGTAATCCAAAGCGTGAGCTTCAAAAGCCCGAATCGCGAATTGATCGTAAGCTGTCGTGAAAACGGTCACGGGCATTTCCTCGGCGGATATCGTACTGAGCACCTCAAAACCATCCGCATCCGGCATTTGCACATCGAGAAACAGCAGGTCGGGCCTATGGTTGCGCACGGCTGCAATTGCCTCAGCGCCGTTGCGGCATTCCGCGACGATCTGAATTCCCGTCTCCGAATCCAGCAGAATGCGCAATTTGTTTCGGGCCAGGGATTCGTCGTCGGCGATAACAGTACGGATCACAGCAGGCATGGCGTCACTTCTCATCTCAAATGGTCGGTTCTGGATCTTCGGAAACGATTTCATATATAGATGGACGTGGTTCGACCCGAAAGGGTATCTCCACACATACTTCGACGCCACCTTCTGTTAAATTTCGGATAGAGAGGCTCTGGTGATCGCCGTACAGCGTCTGGAGGCGTTCTCGTGTCGCTCTCAGCCCCAAACCGAATTTCGGCCCGGAACCATTGGACTCGGTGAACCCCGGGCCGTTGTCGGTGATGTGGACCGAAAGATTGCCGTTGTCGTGCCCAGATCGAATCCGGAGCTCGCCTCGTGAGGATCGTTTTGCAATACCATGCCGAACCGCGTTCTCCACCAGCGGCTGCAGAAGTAAATGGGGGACTTCTGCATCGAGGGTATCGGCGGCGAGATCCAGATGAACCTCAAGACGGTCTTCGTCGAACCTGACCTTTTCGATTTCGAGGTAACCGCCAACGAACTCCAGTTCCCGGTTTAGAGTGGTCATCTGAAGAGGGCAATCTTCCAGGCTCAGCCGCAGAAGATCGCTTAGACGACTCATCATCTTGTCGGCAGCGCGCACGTCTGTGAGCATCAGCGCGGAAATGGAATGCATGGTATTGAACAGGAAGTGTGGCTGCAATTGGCTCTTTAGGCTTTGCAAGTGTGCCTTGGCCAGTTGCACCTCCAGGTGTGACGTGCGAAGCTCTCGCTCCCTGAACTTCTGGTAATAAGAAATTGCGTATGCAATGACCACAATCGGCGCGTAAGTCCACGCTATGTCATTGAACCAGTCAACCACGGCGAGTCTCTCGAACAGATACCACCGGACACCAAGGGTGTGCGCCTGCGTATTCCAAACGGATACGAAGCCGCGAGTGCCAGGGTCCCAGACCGGGTAGGTCGCGCCTCTTAGGATCACGTGAGCCAGCGTGAACAGCACTCCACCGCCAATAAGCACCAGCGATGGGCGCAACCAATGGCCTTTCTTGAGTGGATACCGCAGCGCCAGCGCTAAAACGAAGGGTGTCAGCGGGGCATAGCTGAAAACGTCGCTAAGTTCCAAAGGTATTTCCTGCAGGAAACGCATCGGCGTACCGACGGAGCGGTCATACTGGTAAATCCAGATACTGGCGGCGAAAGTTAAGACACCCCAGACGCCGAAGCTCAGAGCCCAGACGATGCGGCGACTGGTCCGGAGCGGCATCGCGAGGGCGGTATCCGGTGGAAGAGAAAGCGAGATTTTTCGCAGCGGACGGCGACTAAGTTCCCCTCCGCAATTCACACAAACACCATGCAGATCGGAGACGCATGCCTGACAAAAAGTGCATTCGTACGAACAAATGTATGCCTCTCCGTCGGTGGGAAGTACTCGGCCACATCTTTCGCATGCGCCTTTCATTGTCAAGTGCATAGGTTCGTACCGCGCCTTCTATCCTACATTTATCGATGACAACAGCACTGAATATTCACCCTTATGGTGTCCATAAACCAGACTGTTAGTCCCCGATATCCATTCATTGATACCTAATCATTGCTGGTTCGTACCACGGAATTATTGTTTACATACCGGCACCGCAATCTCTCCCAATAGCGCGGTTCGTTCGCCGCGATGAAACGTCGATTCATATGAGGAACCGCACGATTCATCCCAAGCACGTTTCATACTGGCAAAAATAGCTAATAATATTCTCCTAGAGCGCTTGGAAGTTTTCCCGCTGCCGGCTTCGCCGTGACGCGGATTTCTGGATCAAAAACCATGTCGTCAGGACCATACAGCATAAAGGATGTAGAACCTGTAGTCGCTCAAATGAACAGAGAGATCAGGACACTCTTGACCGAGCGCAGCGCGATCAATAGAAGAATCGACACGATCAGGAAAGCCCTTGTCGGGCTGGCCGCGCTGATGGGGGATGACGTGCTAAAAGAAACCCTTGAATGCAGCGAGAGCAGATCACGACGCGGCAAGAACGGAATCACCAGAGCATGCCGGATGGTGCTGATGAATTCGGGAAACCCCCTCTTGGCAAAGGAAGTGTATCAGCAGGTCTGTCTGGACCAGCCGACGCTGTTGGTCGACTACAGCACACCAATGACTCCGCTCTATGCCGTACTCGGCCGGTTGGTGAAACAGGGCGAAGCCCGCATTGTGGCCGACGAAAATGGCCGGCACGCTTGGCAGTGGATTCAGCGGCCCTCCCTGCAAGTAGACAGGCAAGCCACGGAAACCGCTAATTACGCCTGAGTTACTTAGACCTTCCGCATGGCCAGCGGCCGCCTACAAGATTGTTGCCATGCCTGCTCGCCGTTCGGCGGTGAGATCGTCTAATCATCGCGGAGATATGGCGATCTCTGACTTCCCATTCCCGAGCAGTAATTCTGCGGCAGAAAGCAGATGGGAAGAGCAGCGTCTGCTCCTAACTGCGAGCGAAGAGAGCCGCAATCATACGCGGTTGCACCTTATCGCGCTGACACAGCAAGCGGCCGGAGAATTGCGGGGTCTGCTAGTTCAGCGCTCTAGAGTGATGAAGCGTCTTAGTGAACTGCGAAGGGTAGTCCGCTGCCTGGTTGAGCTGTATGGCCTGGAAAAGGTCACACCCCCAGCTTCAGATTCAGGACCCCTGCCGATTGCTCCGGATCGCACGAGACTTCATCCGGGCCCCGCTTTGCAAAGAGCGTGCCGCATTGCGCTGATGGAAATCGGCGCACCAGCTTCTACCGGAGACATCTACGACCGAATTGCAAGAAGGGGATCGTTCCAGTTCGGCAAAACCGGGTGTCCCCTGGCATCGATAGCCAACGCGTTGAACTCGCTGGTGCGGAAAGAAGAAGCCGTAACCATCCACGATGGTGCGTGCCAGTGTTGGCAGTGGAGGGCCCACCGCAACGACCAGACAGAATCGAATGACTCAAGCAGTGTTCTGCGACCATAGAGGCGCTTTCAATGCTCATCTCTCCCCGCCGGACATGGTGTTCGCAACGCGCTCACCAGGTTTTCTCTGTGCGAACCTTCCTTCTGCATTGCAGGTTCCAGCTCGGGGTGTCACCGAGCAACTATTTTTCCGTTGGCGTGATCACGATATTGCGAAAAGCCACGTGCCCATCTTCGCTGCCTTGCAGATAGATTGGGCCGGGCAGTTCTTCGTGGCTGTCAAGCGCGCCCCCCGTGATACCCGGAATTTCCTGGTGATCGATTATGGTCTGGCCGTTCTGGACAACGGTGACCGTTCGTCCGACCAGTGTGATATCGAAGCTCTGCCATTCTCCCGCTTTGCGAGGCTGCTCTGGTGATGGAGCCAGGAAACCGTACACTCCGCCGGTATGGTGACTCGGGGGCTCCTGGACAGAATTGGTTTCGATCTGCACCTCATACCGGCCCCGCAAATAGACGCCGCTGTTGGAATTCGGTCCACAGTTAAATTCAATGTGCAGTTTGAAATCCTCGAACTTGGAGTTATTGATAATCTCAGGGCCGTTTCCCGGACTTACCAGAGTTCCGTTTTCCACTGTCCATGACTTCGCCGGGTTTGGTTTATCCATTCTCCATCCGGTGAGATCTTTGCCATTGAACAACTGGATAGGTTTTCCCCACTTCGGAGCGCTTGTCCTGTTCAAAATCGGTGCTCTCTGGCCGGCCCACTTCCACGGGGTTCCGTCCTGTCCGCTAGTGGTTCCCGACAAAGTCTTTCCCATTAGCTTTCCTTCGAAAACCATATCGTCGGGTCGTTCCTCTTCTGTCTTGGGAGAAACAAAAGTGAGAGTGCCGTTCGATATTTCAATCTTGGGGAGCGGCCGGGCGTTTCCCCAACGGCTCACCAACTGAGCCTTCAACTGTCCTCCCTCCTGACTGATCTCCAGCCAGGAGGGATACTGTCGATCAGGCGCAGTTAAGGTCAAATCCCAGCGCCCTAGAAAAGGCTTGGCCGAGGCGGCTGCGTCCGAGGAGTGGTCTTTCTGGGAAAACGCGGCAACAGAAAACAACGCCGTCAGCATTACCGCGCCGAATAAGATTGGCTTGAGCTGCATACGATTAAGACTCCTTCCGCTAGGTGGATATCTGAAATTCATGTGCGTAAATTCGTCAGTGTTCTCCCTGACGAAATTGCTGGGTAATGTATTCGCTGGTATGAAGCGCGAATGCGAGAATGGAAAGCGTGGTGGATTTATCCGTACAGTTCAGAAAAACACTGGCGTCACAGATATACAGATTGGCTACATCGTGTGTCTGGCCAAAGCGGTTGGTGACGAACTTCTTCGGATCGTTTCCCATGCGACAGGTGCCCGTTTCATGCAGGCTGTAGCCGGGGATCTCAGGTTCATCCCCGGCATCTTCAAGAACTCCTCCAGCCGATCGCAGCACTTCCGCGCAGACCTGCTGAGAGTGTTCCCACATCTTTAACTCATTTTCTCCCCATTGGAAATGAATCCGCGGCACGGGAATTCCATGTGAGTCTTTCACTTGTGGGTCAATTTCCACATAGTTCGAATCAGATCGTAGGGTGGGCGCCTGCACCGTGAAACTGACCGTGGACGGGTACTTCCGCTTCATTTCCTTCTTGAACGACGAGCCGAATCCCTCAATCTGATCGTGGTAAGAGGGGAATTCGAAACAGCCGCCGTCGGGATAGACGGAATAGCCGCGGATAAATTTTTCCTCGTGCGGGTCTTTCAGGTTCTGCCAGCGCGGCATCCAGCTGATGGAGTTATCACCCACATTGTCGGGGAAGCTTGGCTGGCCCACCAGTTGCGGCAAGTACCCGGAAGCAGATGTACCGTAGAGATGGTCGCATAGATTACGTCCGACTTGCGCGCTGGAATTCGCGATGCCGGTAGGCCAGTGGCGGGATTTCGAATTGAGCAGGATGCGTGCCGTTTCTACGCAGGATGCGGCTACCACGATGGCGCGTCCGTATACCTCGCGCTCATGCCGCGTACTGCGGTCAACGTAAGCAACACCCGCCGCCTGCCCATTCTCGTCCACCAGGATGCTCCTGGCCAAAGCGTTCGTCCGCAACTCCAGGTTGCCCGTCGCCTTCGCCTTGGGCAGCAGGAACCACGGAGTGGAGAAAAAAGCCCCAACTTCGCAGCCGCTGGTGCAATCGCCGCAGAAATGGCACGCCGGATGGCCTTCGTGCGCTACCGTAAGCTGTGCGATCCGGTCCGGCAAATACGGCACCCCTGCCTTCTCCGCGCCTTTCTGAAGAATCATGTCAAAGCAACGAAAGTTGAATGGCGGAAGGTAAGAACCGTCTGGATTACTGGGACGATTCTGCACGGTGCTGGCCACTCCAATCATCTTTTCCACACGCGTGTAATAAGGAGAAACTTCGTCGTAGGTCACCGGCCAGTCCATGTCGTAACCATCGAGTGACGCGGCTCGAAAATCGATCTCGCCAAAGCGAGCCGAACTGCGACCCCAAAAGTTGGTCTTCCCGCCCACGGCCGAACAGCGTGGCCACATCCACTTCGTACCCGGAGCAGTCGTGTAGGTGACCTCGAGTTCCCAAGCGCCCGTCACGTACTCGGTGTCCACGAAACCCGGCTGCGATGGTGGATGAGTCTTGGGATCGCCGAAGCCCCGGTACTTCATCTCCCACGGCATGCGGTGATTGCGGAAATCTTCTCCCGGATTAAGCTGGCGGCCGGAATTTAGTGCACACACTTTGAGCCCGGCCTCGCAAAGGGTCTTGATCGCCATGCCCCCACCTGCTCCGGTCCCGATCACCACCACGTCATAAATTTGTTTTGCCATAGGGCCTTAGGATTGTGGAGGTGGAAGATGAAGGTGTTCAGGATCGTCTTGGTGGGGGCAGGACGGGGACGACGAATAGAATTTCAATCCAGGGAAATCCAGTTCAGTGAGTCCCACTTTGCTGGTGTAGAAGCCCATGATCGTGTACTCGCGGATTCGATCGAAGAACTTGCGGCCGTCTTCCTCTCCGGCTCGAGATTTCTTTTCATAAGCCAGGGGTTCGAGCAGAGCTATCTGCTGGTCTGGAGAAAGCCTAAGAAACTGCTTACTATGCAGACTCTCGCTGTGTGAGTTGAGCCACATCAATCCGCTGCGCAAGTTTCGCCGCAAGTCCGGATCTCGCGAGGCCATGACATCAATAAATTCGGAAACTCCCGCTTCGCGCGCCCCCGGCGTGTCGTCGGTTGGAATGATGATGTCCGTGAGCTGTTCGACTAGCGCATACTCCGGAGCAGTGAAAAATATCGGCTGGTATGTCGCAGGTTTGATCCGTGTCACTGCCCTTCCCGTGTGCCCGCAGGCAATGCTCCACTTGCTGAATCCGGGGAAGGTCGCCACCCCCCCTGCCATGGCCAGCATGCGTAGCACTTCGCGCCTTTGAACGCCCTGTCCAGCCATTTAAAGCATTCTCCAGAAAAAGCAGAGTGGAAGTTGCTAAACAGCCGCTTCGGCTGGGGCTTTCTTGATACTAATAGTGGCGTTCGTAATCAGCGGCTTCGCCCAGAAGCCGATGCTGAGAACAAAACCAAACGTGACATAGAGAAATGCCACGCCACTCCGTAGCCCCGCGTAGTCACCGATCCGCCCGATAATGACCGGAACAATGGCGCCGCCTATGATTGCGGTGCTCAGAATGCCCGAGAACGAGCCGTGATACTCCGAGACTGAATTCAGTGCGAGAGAAACGACGATAGGCCACATTACGGACGCAAATAAGCCGATCGCGGGAAAAGCAAACAGTGATACATTCGCGGGTCCAAACAAGGCTGCGGACAAACAAAAGAGAGCTCCGACCGAAGTGCCAATCAGCACTCTGCGACTGTCGAATATTTTTAGCAGCAGCATGCCCACCAAACAGCCAGCCGTGAGCAGGCCCCAAAACCAGGATACGGCTGTCGCGCCTGTGGTATGGGGATCGAAACCGTGGTATTGATAGAGGAAATTCGAGATCCAGTCGGCTGTCCCCTGCTCGCAGCCCACGTAGGCAAACATCGCTGCAAAGTAGAGCCAAACCACCTTCTTGCGCGCCAGGCTGCGATACATGTCCCAGGATCCAGGGCGTTCATCGGCCGTTTGCTGGACATGAGGAAATTTGGAAAAGAGCAACAAGGCCACCATCAACAATGTAGAAACAGCAAAAATCCAGTAAATCGATGCCCACGGCAATTGGGTTGGCGTGAGTCTCCGAAGAACGCGCAACAAGCCATTTTGATTGGGCGCAGACTCTTGGAGATTCAGTACGAGATAAGAATAGATTCGAGGACTCATAAACGAAGCGCTGCCGAAAACCAGTTGCGCCAAGGCTGAATTGAAAGCATAATTTTCTTCGCCGCCGGAGACGCGCAACAGGGGATTGATTGCCACCTGTAACGTCGCCATCCCCGCACCGATCACGAACCATGAACCAAATGCAACCGGATAGGTTGGGAAAAGAGCGAAACTGAGCGCTCCCAGCGTGCCCGCCAGAAACGCCACGACCATGACAGGTTTTTCGCGGAAACGTTCCACCAGAAAACCAGCCGGAACCGACATTACACCGTAAGCGATAAAAAACGCAAAAGCCAGAAACCCGGCCGCAGTCAGGCTGACATGAAAGCTGCTGATGATGTCCGGCAGAATTGGTCCCAGAATATTGGTCAATAAAGACATCACGAAAAACGTGAGCAAGACCAGCACGACCATGTATCTGTTTCTTGCCATATTTTAAGTCGCTCTCTCTGCAATTCCGATTAGGACGCACACTCCATGACTTCTCCAAACCGGTGATGCCAGACCATCGCCGCCCCAATCAGGTTGGCATTCTCACCGAGCGAGGCCAGGAGCAGTCCTGTCTTTTCAAATGGAACGAACCGGCAACCCTGGCGGATAGTCTCGCGAATGCCTTCAAGAAAAAGGCTGGAACTCTTCATGATGCTGCCGCTCAGCACGATGGCGTCCGGGGTAAACAGATTCACCAGATTGGCGAGGCCAAGCCCCAAATACTTGGCTTCGCGTCTTACTGCCGACAGAGCCAGCTCATCGCCTTGGATCGCCAGTTGGCAGATTCGCTTGGCGGTCAGACCCAGACGATGCGGATAGTCCGCTGGCGCCGTGCTTTCGAGCCACGCGGCCATGGCAGGACCGGCAGCCAACGATTCCCAGCATCCTCGAAAACCGCAAGAGCACAGCGGGCCGGATGGATCAATCACTTGGTGGCCGATTTCGGGATGAGCGCCCTCCACGCCACGATAGAGCTTTCCATCCAAAATAATTCCGCCGCCAATGCCGGTGCCGATGGTTATATAAATTAGCCGTGCTCTGTTCTTTCCCGCGCCCCAGCTTGCCTCGCCGAGAGCACCCGCGTCTCCATCGTTTTCCAACGCCACGGTTACGTTGAAAATCCGCGCCAGATCTTTCACCAGGCTCTTCCCGCGCCATTTAGGAAGAAAATCAACCTCGCCAAACTCTCCGGTAAATGGATCGACCGGGCCCGTAGACCCAATCCCTATGCCAGAAATTTCGATACCAGCACTTCGCGACGCATCTTTGAGCATGCCAGCGATGAGCTCTAGAGCACGAGCATAGTCACAATCGGGTCCGGTTGGAGATTCACTAGCGGACAATACCTTTCCATCACCGCCCACCACGCCAACTGCCACCTTCGTTCCTCCGATGTCAACCGCCCCGATCATGGTTTCTCCGGAACCGTAGTGTTTCCCGAACCGACGGCTCAACCTCTCAGAATATCAACTTCAAGCCGATCTGCACGACCCGCGCGGTATGCGCTCCGCCCGGGCGCAGGAAGTAGTCAGAGCCAATATAGTTGTTCACCCCATTCCATTGCGTATGGTTGAAGACATTGAATCCTTCAAGCCGGAGCTGCATGTCCAGCCTCTCCGTGGGTTTGAAGGACTTGTACATCGACATATCGAAATTCGTGCGCCAGGGGATGTTCAGGCTATTGCGTCCTGAGTCCCCAAAGGTCAAGCCCTGGGTTTGCACGTATGCGGCAGTGTTGAAGAGTAGAGGCCCCTTGATGGCCGGATCTGCCGAAAATTGGTCAGGAGCTACGGCATGGGGATCGCCGACTATGTCGGCATACGATCCCGTGCCCACGCCATTGGCAACGCCCGCACTGTCTCCATAGACTCCGTTGACCACCGAAAAGGGTTCTCCGCCTTGCGAGGTCATGATGCCGGCATACTGCCATCCGCCCAGAACTCTGTGAGACAGCCCGGGACGCTTGAAGAACGGCAGATCGTATACCCAGGCGACGGTCAGAATGTGCCGCTGATCGAAGTTGGAACTGGCGTAACTGCCCTGCACGTTATACGAATTCACAAAGTTGCTGTCGAATTTGTCTGAAGAATTATCCAATGAGTGGCTGTAGGTGTAAGCCACACTCAACGTAAGCGCTCCGCTGGTCTTGCGAAGCGAGAACTGTAGCGCGTTGTAGTTGGAGTTGGCTTCAGGCGAAACGCCTTCGGTAGAGTCAAGGCCGTAAAGCGGACGATACGGGTTCGGATCGTTTCCGCAGGCCACTGCTAGGTTGATTGCCGCCTGGCCCCTTATCGTTTGCTGATTAACCCGAAAAGTGGGTTTTTGTACGCTTCCATTCTGCGAGTTACAGATTGTGCCGGTAATCGGCTGGCCGGGCAGGAACGGATTCTCCGAGGCCGGGACCGGTGCCAGCTGGTTAAGTTCGTGGATCAAGGTCAGATGTGTTCCCTTACTCCCCACATAGGAAATCGTGGCCACGGTATTCTTGACTATATCGCGCTGAATATCGAGGTGCCATTGTTGCACGTAGGGCCAGATCACTTGCGTGGGGATAGCAATTGTAGACAGCGGGAAAAGCAGTCCTTGTCCGCCGACATTGTTGTAACCGACTACGTTGAACTGAGTCGGTTCTTCCACGAGCGGAGGCGTGCCTTCCAGGTTTTCGGCGTTGGCTTCCTCGCCGTTGGTGTGGTCGAAGAAGATCCCATAACCCCCGCGAATGGCAGTCGTCCCTTTGCCAAAGGGGTCCCAGGCAAATCCGATGCGGGGCGCGGGATTGAAAATCTTCCCCAATTCGCAGCCTCGAGGTATACCGGGAGCACCGCACTGCACCATGCCATTGAATGGATTCCCCGTTCCTGGGATGAGGGCCCCTTCCTGCCCGGTGATATTGCCAGTCAGATCAATTTTTGGAGCTTGGCTGGGATCAAAGGCCGATTGCTCCCAGTTGTAGACCATATGCTGCTGCTCGTAGAAGGTACCGAAGAAGCTGAGGCGGAGTCCCAGATTTAAGGTCAGATTCTTCGCAACGCGGAAGTCATCCTGAATGAAGGGCTCAAATATCCGATAGTGGATGTGATATTTCGGCTCGGCACTGTCCTGCGAATAGTATGCGATGTTCCCCATCAAAAGATCGGCAAAAGCATTGCCGGTGGAGACGGGAGACGTGCTGTCGAAACCCATATCCCCCTCCACATCCGTGTAACCCCTCTCGTTTTTCTCCGCCGTGACATAGTAGCCGCCGAACTGAAGATTGTGTTTGCCCAGGCTCTTGGTGATGTTGTCACGCACCGTGTAGGTCGGGTTCGAGTTGTTCCACGGGAACGCCGATGGGCCTTCGCAGAATCCACCGCCGTAAGCCCCGGAGGTGGATATACAAATATCGGGCAATTCTCCGTGATTGTCGGGGAACAAGCCCGGCATGGTGAAACTGCTCGGGCGCTCCCAAACCTGAGGATTGGTATTGATCTGCTGAATATGGTCAGTTGTATAACTGGCCACAAACTCATTGAGCAACGTCGGAGAGACAGTCGAGGTCAGTTTGGCGACGATACTCACGCCGGGGCCGATAAAGTGCGTGCCAATGGTGGGGAAACTCTCGCCCGCCCAGGTCACGGTGGAATTTGTGATGTCCCAGGAATCGTGGATGAAGCGGAAAGTGGCCCGCTGCTTGGAATTGATATCGTGATCAACGCGCAACAACTCCTCTCGCCAATGCATGGGCTGCGAGGCAGAAGCTTCGAAGATGGAATCGGCGCCCGAACCGGTCGTCGGTTCGGGAATCATGCCTAGTAAATCCTGCCCGTTGGGGTCAATGGAGGGCAATTGATCGTTGGGAAACTGAAGCCCGGTGCTAGGGTCAATGGGGCAGTCGGTAGGATTGGGGATGCTGCAAACATCAGTGAAATTACCCTGGCGGTTCGCCACGGACGGAACGAAACTGTAGAAGTTGGTTGGAACGTTCTCCCGGCGCCATTCTTCCGACCAGAAAAAGAACGTGTGGTTCTTCCAGATCGGGCCTCCCAGAGTGTATCCGAAGTCGTTCTTTCGATATTCAGGTTTGGATGTTCCTGGAGCATCAAAGTAGTTGTGTGCATTGAGCGCCTCGTTACGGAAGAACTCATAGACGTCCCCGTGAAACTGGTTGGTCCCTGACTTGGTCTCGGCTTCGATCGTGCCAGAGGCATTCCGGCCATACTGGGCGCCATAGTTGGAAGTCATCACACGAACTTCCGCAAGCGAATCGATGCTGGGGTAGACATTCAGAGTATCGTCGCTGCCGTTATCCATGGTGTCGCCACCGTCAATCTCCCAGTTATTATTTTCGACGCGTCCGCCATTGATGCTGTAGTTGACGTTTCCCTGGGCTCCCACTACCCCTTCATCCTGCCCAGTTTGATTGCTCACGCCGGGCACAAGGGTCACGAGTTGGGTGAAGTTCCGCCCATTCAATTGGAGCTCGGTTATCTCTTTACCGGTGATCGTTCCTCCCAGCTCGGAAGACTGCGTTTCCACTTGGGCGAGACCTTCACCTTGAACCGTGATCTCACTGTTGATGTCGCCTACCTGCAATGTGACGTCAATGCGTGCGGTCTGAGCCACGCGCAGGTTGACGTCTTTGGCTTGATATTTGCGAAATCCCTTGGCGGCCACAGTAATGTCGTAGGGGCCGGGGGGCAATGCGGAGGCGAGGTATTCGCCGTCCGTGTTGGTGACGAGGTTGCGAGTCAACCCATTGGCCGTGTTCTTGATGACCACTTCAGCCTTTGGAATTACCGCTCCTGAATTGTCTCGAATCGTTCCCGTAAGAGAGGCTGTATCCTGTGCCCGCGCCAACGCCGGAACCAAAATCAACACACCAAACACCCACAAACCAAGCTTACGGATTGTATTCTGCATGTTTCCACCACCAGGGCTCAGTCTTTGCAGAGCTTTGATGACCACTTCGCTGATTGCATCTCATTTAGCTTTTGATGGTCTTCGAGGCCTCATCCCAATAAACTGCCGTTTTTCGGAAGTACGCTTCATTTGCCATGTGGCAGGCCAGTGCCGCGTGATGGCCGAACACGACGTCTTCGACCACCGGTTTACGCGAACGCACAGCTTGGAAAAAAGTCCAAAGATGTGGCTTCATGTCGTCGTAGTCCGGACCCCGGAAGGACATACTTTCCGGCATCGGCTCTTGCCCGATCTTGGGATCGTTCTCCTGATGCCATCGGCTTTCATAAGCGCTCCGCATGGCGCGAGGAAATCCGGAGTCGTAATAGCTAGGCCCCGTGTCTTTGCCGGTTTGAGGCGACAGGCTGAGGCCGAATTCGCCTACTTCGAGGATGCCTTTCGAGCCCTGGAACCGGTAAGTCTCCGGCATTTCGGTCCCTTGATTGAGGCGCATGTAAACCGGCAGGTCTCCGTAATAGTAGAGGGTGGCGTGGACATCGGGCATGTTGCGGCCGTCCTTCCAGCGCAGAATTCCACCCACGGACAAGGCTTGTTTGGGCGCTTCATTGATGCCCAGCATAAACATCATCCCGCTGACCAGATGGACTAGCAGGTCGCCAGCCAGCCCCGTGCCATATTCCTTCCAGCAACGCCAGCGGGCAAAAACTAAGGGATCGAACGGTCGCTTGGGCACGGTCCCTTGCCAGGTGTCCCAATCCAGAGTCTCGGGAGACAGATCAGTTGGCGGCGGATATTCCCAGGCGCCAGTTGGATCGTTGCGCCCCAGCCATCCCTCGACGAGTACGATGTTCCCTATCGCTCCCTGGGAAATGAGCTCTTTGGCTTTGGCGCAAATCAAAGAACTCACGCGCTGCGCACCAATCTGCACGATGCGCCCGCTTTTCTTGTTGGCTTCGACCATGGCGATGCCATCGGCGGCGCTGTGCGACATGGGCTTCTCGCAATAGATGTCCTTACCGGCGGTTACCGCATCCACGACAACCTGCTTGTGCCAGTGATCGGGCACCGCTGCAACAATGCAATCGATGTCTTTGTTGGCCAGTAGATCCTGATAGCGTCGAGTTACTGGGAGATCCGCTTTCCCAGTAATCTCACGGGCCAGGGTGTGACGCCCATCATAAAGGTCGCAGGCCGCGGCACATTCGATTCCGGGCAATTCGATGGCATCACCCAGCAGATTCGATCCCTGCATGCCGATGCCGACCATCCCGAAGCGGAGCCTGTCGCTCGCCGCAACTGGGTTGGGCGAAGCCCAAACGGGCGCAGGATCGATCAGCATCCTTTTCGCCGTGAGAGATGCTCCTGCTGCTGCGGCGCCAATCCCTATGAATCTACGGCGCGAGAAACCTGGTTCTTTCATAAGCTCTCCTTAAATAAATTCTCCGAATCGGTGTGCTTTCGAAACTCTGCCACTCGTTCAATGCCCAATTTCTTCAATCACAATTGCCACTCATGGTGCGGCGCAGAATTTAGTTCTCATTCTTCGGTGCCGCGACCTCTTCGCGCAGAAGACCGTATTCGTCTTCGACAATGTAGGAACAGATGCTAAAAGAATCACAATCCACTCCCGAGAGTCGCGCCAGGCTCTCCGCGGCTAGTTGCGCTGGGACGATGTCAATCAGGAATTGCCATTCTGATGGCACCTCCGGAAGCCGAAACACCAGATCTCCGGCATGGGCGGGCAGATGTGAGCCAATCAACATAA
>Ga0182024_10003886_pt1 | contig 35018 bp, 24 predicted proteins | sample P32metaG_FD_120480 | JGI IMG/M metagenome (GOLD analysis project Ga0182024, IMG submission 120480) | Permafrost microbial communities from Stordalen Mire, Sweden - P3-2 metaG (Illumina Assembly) | ecosystem: Environmental > Terrestrial > Soil > Wetlands > Permafrost | place: Sweden: Stordalen...
CGAGATCTCGTCCGAAGGGTGATTCTTGAATGCATTCCTGGCAGCTACGACCAGCATGGCTCTCTCCAGGATGCCAGGATATCCGGGCTCATTAGCGGCCGGCCGATCCGCGCGCCAAGCCGGCATGTGCGAATCAGGCTCAAAAACTGTTTGACAATCCCTTCGTGTCAAAACCGCGGGGATCGTCTCTCGAAAGCAATCGCGTGACTCTTATAGCCGCCTCGGTATGCGCGCCGAGGGGACTCGGATCGCTCTCTCCCTTGCTGGTCGCGGAATTCGCCCCGGAAGAACGTTCGTTAGGATCGGCCTTTCTTCTTTGCAGCGCCGACAGTAAAAACGCGAGGATCGCTAGCGATATGAGGGAGAAAGGTAGGCCTCCGTACCGATGTAGTCTTCCATGAAGAAAACCAGGGTTAACGTAAACTCCAAGGCACGAAATGGTAACAATACGCACAGCGTTCTTGAAGATCACAACTGGAACAGTGAAGAAAGTTAAAAAGCCTTTCCTCCAGTTGGATTCAAGGAACATGTGTCCTGCGAGGATACTGGTGATGAACAGGGCCAAGCTAGAACGTATACCACTGCATTCCTTTACGATCTCGATCTCCACACCAGGCAGCGAAAACTTGAAGCGCTGCCAAAGAACAGGCACGCCCAGTAGTTTATATAGAGCGTAGGTCAATATCGCTGACCCTTCTTGCAAGACGAGAACGGCCTTATCCATCGCGACAGTCGGAATAGGGACCATCAGAAGCAGAAACAACCAGGGAAAGAGGGCCGCATGAAAGCATTTCGCGCCGTAGCAAAGGACGAAGCCAGCCATCCACACCAAAACGATGCCCAGCACGGCTACAGACAGGTGGTCATTTCCACTGAGCACCACAAACCGCGTGTGAGCAAGACAAAACAACAGTATTCCAGCCGCCAGGAGAGGCACGCCTTGGGAAAAGCCATAACACAGACTGGTGAAGATTCTCTTCCTTTTCAGATAAACGAGACACACGGCCATGAGCGGTATGAGAAGGACGTAGGAGTATTTGTCATCATCGAACGAGAGGTTTATTAGCGCGCCTAGAGAGGTCCAGAAAGGCACTAGAGAGATAATCGAGAAGAGTACAAAGCAAGAGTCGTGCGCTGTGTGACGTCTCGATATGGAGTGCAGTGTTTTCATGAATAGCTGCCCGAACTCACGCTTGAATCCGTTAGCCGCGGCAGTTAAGTTTCTATGAACTAAGCACGCAGAACAGCGACAGGTCAAAAATGGATGCGCCGATCTATGCGTCGTCGTCTGATTGCAGAGCCTGCAAGGAGAAGGATGGCGCTGGACTTCTCATGAGGTGGTGATTAACTGCAAAGAGTGCCAATTGCAATCGACTGGAAACTCCGACTTTGCCGAAGATATTGGTAAGGTGGTGCTTCACTGTGCGCTCGCTGATGGAAAACTCTACGCCGACCTCTCTGTTCGAACTGCCGTTGGCGATCTTCGTCATAATCTCCACTTCGCGTCGAGTGAGTCCATAGTCTTTGGGTGACTTTGTGCCGTTGCTTTGAAACAGGGACTCACGGAGCGCCTCCACCAAAACGGCGACGCTCTCACTTTCCAGCCAGTACTGGCCGGCCATTACGCTCCGAAGGCTATTGAATAAAACCCGCGGAGTTGAGGTTTTCAGCACTACGCCATGGGCTCCGAACCGAAACGCTTGAACAAGGTGAGTCTTCTCGATCGCGGTGACCATTACAACTGTGCGCACGGGCGACGGATGGCCCGTGGAACTGTTCACGGCTGTGAGTTCAAACCGTTGGGACAAATCAAAGTCGATCAGGAGGATGTCGGGTCTGACTTGGCGGGCCACCCGAACCGCGCCGTCAGCGTCGGAGGCTTCGCCAATTACGTGGAGACAGGCCTCGGATTCCAGCGCCCGTCGCAAGTCTTGGCGACGAATCGGATGCTCATCAGCAATCACAATTCGAATAGGATTGAGTTCGTTACTCATGGGATTTTGTTCAAGTCAGCGATTTTCCATCCGGCCCAAGAACAGCCGGACCTTAGCTAAATTGCTGCGCTAGAGAGACGAGCGATATTGAAAAAGCAGTTCCGGAAGGCCACTATACGAACGCCCCTGAAGGCTTGGCCCCCTGTTTTGGCAAATCGATTGAACGGCGGGATCTTGCTTTAGATTGCTGACCGCCGTGACATGGATCCCTGCGGGGGATTCAAACGTGGGATAGTCTTCACGCCATTGCCCCTAGAATATTCGTTATAACCGTAATATCCGGTATACAGTCGATCAAGCCCTTCTACGCCGTTGAGGACAATTCCAAGCAGGCGCTGCCGTCCGAGAAGCGCGATGGCCCTTTCGAGAGTTTCGCGCGGCGTCCGCCCCTCCCTCGCCACCAACAAGGTGGCGTTTGCTTGACGCGCCAACAATAACGCATCAGTCAGAGGTGCCACGGGCGGAGCGTCGATCAGAACCCAGTCGAAATGAGCCGACAGCTCTTGGATAACGCTAGCCAACGCTTCGGTCTGCAATAATTCCGTAGGATTACTGCGGGGTTCTCCGGCGGACATCAAGTACCAGCCTAGCGGCTCGATCCGCCGCAAAACCGAGATAGGGTTGATACCACTCTCAAGGCAGTCCGCCAATCCCAGTCGACTCTTAAGGCCGAGGGTTTCCCCGAGAGTGGGATGGTGAAGGTCGGCCTCAATCAAGGCAACTGTGCGCTTTCCTCCTTCCGCCAGCGCCGTTGCAAGGTTCAGCGCGATTGTGGATTTTCCGTCCTGCGGCAACGGGCTCGTGATCAGAAGAGTCTTTAGCTTTCCAGTATTCCAAAGTTCTCGCAGACACATTCGCAGGAACCGGAACCGATCCGCCCAGGCACTACGTGGATCAGTATGGATGGCAATGCGGCTTTCCGGGAGCACTTGCACCTCTACCGTAGGTATCTGCCCCAGCGGAAAGGGCGTCGCAACGGGGGTTCCAGCGAAAGCTGACTGAGAATTGGCTGTGGGCTCAGGAAGTATCTTAAAACGTTCAAATAAAGGAGACATAATGTTGACTGTTCGATATCACTCCAAGCTCTTTATCATCGCACGAGACGGAAGCGCACGCCTCACACAGAGCGGGTATGTACCTGCCGAGGAGTTGAACCGGGCATCATCGAATCGGCGTTTGTTGTATTTTCGGGGCTTGACGATTCGATCGATATTTCGAAGTTGACGGTAATTGGCTATTCGTTGAAACAGAAGTCCCAATGTACACGTTGTTACCGCCGTTCGATTCGTTTCAACACTCACGCGATCCTTCGCGCTAGCCATGGGTATAGAGGTAGAACTCGTAGAACTCAACAACGAGCACTGCTAGGGCGAGCGCGGATCCGGCCGTCCATTCTAACGCTCTCTTCCAGGAGCGTGACTGTTCGTCAGAGCAGGTGAGTAATAACGGCACACCTACCACCAACGGGAATGCAAAGCGCTTGCGCAGGTCCTCCTCGGAATGGAAAGACCGATCCCTAATATTCATCAGGAATGCGAGTGCCAATCCTAAACCGATCCCTGCCCCCACGCCACTGAGGCTAATCTTGATGCGATTAGGGCTGGAAGGCACAGTTGGCAAGCTGGGAGGATCGACGAGACGAAACTGCTGGCCCTCTTGCCGTTTTTCCAAATCTCCCGCCAATTGCGACTGCATCTCTTTATTCAGCAAGTCTGCATAGTCTAGTTTCAAAATGTCGTAATTGCGGAGGATTCCTGCGATCTCCTGTTCTCTCACTGGTGTAGCATTCAGGCGGTTCTGATATTGTCTGATGACGTCATTCAGCCGCCGCTCATCTTTGGATAAGTTCTCAACCTCTAAACGGTTGGCTTCGAATTGACTCCGCAGCTGCCCGAGCGAAGGGTCCTCTCCGACTGCCATCGAGGAAAGTTGTGGACCATCACCTTTGGGCTTTTTGGTCCCTTGAGGCAGCTGATCCCCTTGCAAACTTTTAAGAACGGCTTCCTTCCGCGCGATTTTTTCGCTGATCTTCTTAACAGCGGGATACTGGGGCGTGTAGCGCTCTAACAATTCCGCTTTCTCGGACTGGAGGCGGCTTAGATCGCTCTCTATCGTGAGAGCTCGGTATCCAGTTAGCGATTCTAGGGCTTCCCGCTGCTCGCCTGCTCGATTGAGGCCAGCCACGGTGTTCTGAAGTTGTGTTTGCAGACCGGATAAAATCGCCAAGTTTCCTGCCTCCTGCTCCGGCAACTCGCCAAGATGCTGCATTTTGAAACGTCGTACCTGTTCTTCTGCCTCCGCGAGTTTGTTCTTCGCAGCTTCTAATTTCTCTCCCAAGAAGTTCGTCGTGGTCGCCGCCTGATGTTCCCGTGCCTCCTGGTTCTGTGCAATGAAGAGGGAGGTCAATTTGCTAGCAACCTCCTGAGCAAGGTGGGGGGTATCTGCCACGAACGAGATCTTGAATGAATTAACACCCCTTTGCGACGATTGACTTTCGACCGGCTCGATCTTAACGTCGTGCCGCATCTTTTCGAGCAGCGCTTCTGGCGAAACGCGCTTTCGCTCCGCCGCGAAAAGACCGAATTCGTCGATGATCTGAAGCAATTGAGTGCGCGACAAAACTTCTTGTCTAATAGCCTGGAGAGCTTCCGTTAATTCCATAGTGCTCGTGGGAAGGACGTAACGCTGAGGGACCTGCTGTTGGACGACCACAAGGGTCGCCTCCGAGCTGTAATGATTGGGTATCAGCGAAAGGACAATAAGGGTGCCAAGGGTCGTTACTGCGGCAGGCAGTATGATCCACCACCGTTGTCTGGTCACGATGCCTAGAACGTTTCCTAAGGTTTCGCTCAGATCGGCTTCGGCTAAAGGCATTTGGGCGGGCAATTGTCATCCCTCCTATCAATTGTTATGCAAACAAGCCCAGGCGCCGCTACCACTAATCGGCGAATGCTGCGGCAGCCCGCTGTCCCTGTTCGTGAGCGGGAATCACGGAAACGAGGTTTAGCACTTTTTCAGCAATTTCAAACTGTTGGGTGTGTAGGAGTCCAGGGTACATCGGCAACGAAAGTATTTCCTTCGCAACGGTCTCGACAACCGGGAAATCGCCTTCCTTGTAGTAAAGGCCTCGGTATGCCTTCTGCTGGTGAAGAGGGATGGGATAGTGAATCCCCGTTCCTATCCCCGCCTCGGCGAGGCGCTTTTGGACCAGCTCGCGATTTTGCAGACGAATCACATATAAGTGGTACACCGGCTTGGCCCAGGTTGGCTCATAAGGCAGACCAATGGCAGCGTCCGCGGCGGCAAGCAGTTGCCCATAACGACGCGCGCTCTCTCGACGCGCTTCATTCCACGCCGCCAAATGCCGCAGTTTGATCCGCAAGAATCCAGCCTGAATCGCATCCAGCCGGCCGTTGTAGCCCTCCATGTCGTGATAATACTTTTGAGCCTGCCCATGGTCGCGAAGCATGCGGATTTTCTGCGCCACGTCGTGGTCGCTCGTTGTAACTGCGCCCGCCTCGCCACAAGCGCCTAGATTCTTCCCGGGATAAAAACTAAAAGCTGCCGCCTTCCCCATTGAGCCGGCTTTTTTCCAACGATTCTCTTTGGCCGAAAAATATTCCGCGCCGTGCGCCTGGCAGGCATCCTCTACCACCATCAAGTTGTAGTCCTTGGCGAGCTCCAAGATGTCGTCCATGGCCGCCATCTGCCCGTACAGGTGCACAGGCACAATCGCGGTCACTGGACGTCTGGTCTTTCGATGGAACGTCTTCCCGGTGGCTGTGTCGAAATAACAGTCGTTTTCGAGGTAATCCTGCAGCCTTTCGGGGTCCATGTTATACGTCCGCTCTTCCACGTCGACGAAGTCCGGCTGAGCGCCGGCCTGCGAGATTGCTTCCGCCGTTGCGATAAAGGTGTTCGGGACTGTGATGACTATATCGCCCGGCTTGATACCGGAAGCAATTAGAGCGAACCTCAGAGCGTCCGTGCCGTTCGCGACGCCCACACAGTACTGACTGTCGCAGTACTGGGCGAATTCCCGTTCAAACTCCTCGACCATGGGGCCGCCTATGAAACTCGCGCCTCTCAATGCGGCCCGAAAAACTCCGCACAGTTCTTCCTTCAGCTCCTCATGAGGAGTAACCAGATCCAAAAACGGAATCGTATTCATGGTTGTGTTCATTTTGATCTCCTTATTTGTATAGGCGCGATCACGCGCAATTCCCGTGCCGGATTTCCTGCGACGATCGCATTCGGAGGCACGCTCTTAGTCACCACGCTGCCAGCCCCAACGATGGCATGCTCGCCCACCGTCACCTTGGAAAGAATGGTGGCGCCGGATCCGATGGAGGCTCCTCTCTTGATGAGCGTAGCCTCTACCTTCCAGTCCGCTTCGGTTTGTAAACCGCCGTCGGGGTTGGTCGCTCTCGGATAGCTATCGTTGATGAAGGTGACGCCGTGACCTATGAAGACGTTATCTTCGATGGTTACACCTTCACAGACGAACGTGTGGCTGGATATTTTGCAGTTCTTCCCGACCTTCGCGTTCTTCTGAATTTCAACAAAAGCGCCGATCTTGGTGTGGTCTCCGATTTCACAACCATAAAGGTTAATGAATTTGGACATTTTAACGTCTCTGCCGAGTTTAACGTCGTCAGAGATAGACAGGTGGTTGTTCATAAGTGAATGAGTTCTTTACTCTCCTTTGGAAAATGGTGAAAAGGACTGCGATAGAGATCAAATATTGGGGCCGCTCGCAATTACGAGGCGCTTATGGCAAAATTTCGCAGATGGCCAAGTTATAGCGGTCCGTGGTCGGCGCCGTATCGTTGATGGTTACGGTTGTCCCAAGCGTCGGCGTGGGGTTGTTTTGCTGCTGGACCCAATAGGTGTCTTGTACCGTCGTGGCGAGATCTTGGTGTACCATCGTTTGGCTTGTTCCCACCGTGCGGGCGATCGCGTTGTCCCAATCGTTACCAACGCCGAACACCCAAGAATTATTCTGGGTTGTGACCAGGCTCGCCGTAGGAGCGCCGGTGGCCGCATTGCTGGCTTTGGTTGCCCCAATCGCGCCGGAGCCGTTTGTCCCGGTGGTGTTGACGTTCTTGAAACTGAGCACGGTAATCGACGAAAGAACACTCTGAGACAACGTCGCCTTTACAGTCACGTTAGTAAGCGCACCGGTCGCGAAGGCCCTCCAGATCTCGGCCGTGCCGAGTTGCCCGTTGCTGCGCACTACCAAGACCCAGGTCAACCCAGTAGTCGTGATGCTGCTGACGGTTGTATTGGTGCCACTGATGTTGTCCGCCGAAACAAAGGCCAGTAATAGCTCGTTCCCGGATGTCGTCGAGAAGGCCGCCGTCGTGATTGTCGTGGCGGCTGCTGTCGCATCCTTAGAGACATTCGCGTCGATCGAAATGGCAGTCGAGGTAGCAGTCGCGAAATTGACACCGGTTATATTGGCGGCGCTGACCGTCACTGACTGGCTGGCCGGCGTGAAGGTAGCCCCGGTCTTAGTCGGGGTGACCGTGTAGCTTCCGCTCGCGGCCGTGAGAGTATAGGCGCCCGCAATGGAGGCGATGGTGGTGGCCACCGTGGTACTACCGCTGGTGAGCGTTACCGTGGCCGCATCTCCTCCGGCGCCGCTGATGGTTCCCGATATTGTGTATCCGCCGGTCCCACTGAGAGCGACGGTTTGAGGACTCCCCGTTTGGTTATCGCTGATACTTATCGCTGCCGCTCTCGCGCCTGCGGCTTTCGGGGAGAATTTAACTGTTATCGTACAATTGGCGCCAGTTGCGAGACTCTTTCCGCAGGTAGTTGTGTCCGTGAAATCCGTCGTGTCGGCGCCGGTGATTGTGATGCTGGTAATGGTCAAGGTGGCGGTACCGGTGTTGCTTAGAGTGATCGCCGTGCCGGCGGTTGTAGTGCCGAGCGCAACCACTCCGAAGGGGATCGATGTAGGCGATAGCGTAGCTACGGGGCCTGTGCCTGTGCCGGTCAAAGGTGCCGATTGGGGGCTGCCGGAAGCGTTGTCCGTGATGGTGACTGCGGCGCTTCGCGCGCCGGTAGCAGTCGGCTTGAACGTTACGCTGATGGTGCAATTGGCTCCTGCTGCCACACTCGTGCCGCAGGTGTTGGTTTGAGAAAAGTCGCCCAGGTTGGTTCCCGTGATGGCGATGCTGGTTAGGCTCAACGCGCCGGTGCCGCCGTTGGAGAGAGTAATCGTCTGAGCCGCACTGGTGGCGCCCACTAACACGCTGGAAAAAGCGAGCGACGTCGGCGCCAGAGTCGCCGCGGGGGCAACCCCAGTCCCAGTTAAGCCAGCCGATTGGGGGCTGCCGGAAGCGTTGTCTGTGATGGTGACCGCGGCGCTTCGCGCCCCGGTGGCGGTCGGCGTGAATGTTACGCTGATCGAGCAATTAGCCCCTGCCGCCACGCTCGTGCCGCAAGTGTTGGTTTGAGAAAAGTCGCCCAGGTTGGTTCCCGTGATGGCGATGCTGGTTATGCTCATTGCGGCAGTGCCGGTGTTTGAAAGCGTAATCGCCTGAGCGGCACTGGAGGTTCCAAGGAGTTGGTTGATAAAAGTGAGCGATGTTGGCGCCAATCCGGCGATAGGAACCGTCCCGGTTCCAGTCAAGCCAACCGATTGCGGGCTGCCGGAAGCGTTGTCCGTGATGCTGACTGAGGCGCTTCGCGTGCCGGTGGCTGTCGGCTTGAACGTGACGCTGATTGAGCAGTTGGCTCCTGCCGCCACGCTCGTGCCGCAGGTGTTCGTTTGAGAGAAGTCGCCACTGTTGGTACCTGTGATGGCGATGCTGGTTAGGTTCAAGGCGCCGTTACCAGTGTTGGATAGAGTAATCGTTTGAACGGCACTGGGTGTGCCCACTAGCGTGTTAGCAAAAGTGAGCGACGGAGGCGCAAGGCCTGCCGTTGGCGCCGAAACAATCCCTGTCAAACTGATGGTTTGTGGGCTGAAGGCGGCGTTGTCGGCGAGGCTTACCCCGGCGCTTTCTGCGCTGGTCTGGCTCGGCGTGAAGGTGACGCTGATCGTGCACTTGGCGCCCACCGCCACGCTGGAGCCGCAAGTATTGGTTTGGGCAAAGTCTGCGCTGTTGGCGCCGATGATCGTTAAGCTGGTGAAGCTCAAGGCGGCTACGCCTGTATTGGTGAGCGTAACAACTTGCGGCGCAGTGGCAGTTCCCACGGCTGGGCTACTCAATGAGAGGGAGCTGGATGAAAGACTGACGGTGGTTGTAGCCATCACGACATCAACCCAGTAGTTGGTTGAGTTAGAACTCGATGTCGGGAACGCGCTCACCGCGCTATTGATGTAAACGCCGTCCGGACTGGCACTGTTGGCAAGGGCGTGGAGCGGCGGGTTGTCCACGGCGGCGGCAAAGAATCCGCCATCCGCGGAATTGTGTCCGTTAGGCGCGAAGTAAGAAGCGACATAGGTGGTGTTTGCAGTGATCGGCACCGGACTGCTGAAATTGACCTGTTGCCAGCCGGTTGCGCTCTCGCCGGTAAAGGTGGCGGTAGCCAGCAGCACTCCTGCCGTGGTCCACAGGTTGCCAATATGAGTCCCCGTATTCAATGCGCTCTTGTAAAATCTGATCCCCGTGATGTACCCAGTTAGATCGGAGGTGAACTTGACCCCGATCTCCACCGCGGTGGTGTCACCGCCGTCGGGCAGGGTGGGCGCTGCCGCCGTGCCCCAAATGTTGCACGGACAGACTCCCGGCGGAGGCAGCGAGGCGACGCCGGTACCGGTTATGGGAATGAGTTGCGGACTACCCACAGCGTTGTCGGTTAGGGTTAGATTGGCGCTGCGCAAGCTCGTTGCGATGGGAGTGAAAGTAACGCTTATGCTGCAGTTGGCACCCGCCAGCAAGCTGCCGCCGCAAGTGTTCGTTTGCGAGTAATCTCCGCTGTTGGTCCCGGTGATGGCGATACTGTTCAGAGTCAGGGTGGTTGAGCCGGTGTTGGACATGGTCAGTACTTGGGCCGTGCTGCTGGTTCCTAACAGCTGACTATTAAACGCAAGCGACGGCGTCGACAGCGCGACTGGGTTGGGCAAATAGACTACATCCACCCAGTAATTGGTCGAGCCGAAGCTGGTTTGCGGGAACGAACTGGTGGCCGCATAGGTGTAAACCCCGTCGGCGCTAACACTGTTGGCAAGCGCCTGGAGCGGAGGATTGTTCACGCCGGTTGAGGCGAAGGCCAGGTTGTCGGCCGAATAGTGTCCGACAGGGGCATAGTAAGAGGCAACGTAAGTTATGTTGGCCACGATTGGCACCGGGTTGCTGAAGCTCATCTGCTGCCAACCGGAGGCGCCTTCATTGGTAAACGTAATGGTGGCAAGGTTGACCCCGCCGGCAGTCCACAGGTTCCCGATGTGAGTCCCGGTGTTGTCGGCGCTCTTGTAGAATCGGATCCCGGTGATAAAGCCGTTCTGGTTGGCCGTGAATTTGACGCCCACTTCGGTCCCGCTGGGGTCGCCGCTGTCTTGAGTTGCAGGCGTTGCCGCCGGACCCCAGATGCTGCACGGACAGGCTCCGGGCGGAGGCGCCGTCGCCAGGCCGGTACCTGTCAAACCGATCGTCTGCGGGCTGCCCGGAGTATTGTCTGCGATGCTCACAGTGGCGCTGCGCGGCCCCACGGCAGCCGGCGTGAAGATCACACTGATGGTGCAGTAAGCCCCCACCGCCAAACTCGTTCCGCAATTGTTCAACTCGGAAAAATCACCGCTATTGGCGCCGGTGATGGTGATACTGGTAATGTTCAACGCCGCGTTACCGGTGTTACTTAAGATCAGCGCTTCGGCCGCGCTGCTGGCCGCAACCACTTGGCTGGGGAAAGCCAGCGCGGTTTGTGAAAGGGTTGCAATAGGCCCGGTTGCGGTGCCGCTAAGGCTCACCGTTTGCGGTCCACCTTGGGAATTGTTGCCCACCGTCATGGTGACTGTGCTGCTCCCCGTCGCAGTTGGCGTAAACGTGATATTGATGGTGCAACTGTTTCCCGCCGTCAGGCTTCCGCCGCAGTTATCGGTTTCGGTGAAGTAGGAGCTGTTGGTTCCCGAGAACGTGTTGCCGGTCAGAGCCACTGTGGAAGTGCCGGTATTGGTCAGGGTTACTCCCTGAGAGCTGTTGGTTCCCACCACCTGATTCGGGAAGGTCAACGAATTGGGCGACAGGGTCAAGGGGTTGGGCAAAAAGACCACGTCCACCCAGTAATTGGCCGCGTTAGCGCTCGATAGCGGGAACGAATTCAATGTGCCATAGCTGTAAATCCCGTCCGGGCTTACGCTGTTGGCAAGCGCCTGCAGCGGAGGATTGTTCACGCCGGACAACGCGAAGGCCTGGCTATCGGCTGAATAGCGTCCCACCGGGGCGAAGTAGGAGGCAATGTAAGTTGTGTTTGCAGTGACCGGCACCTGAGTGGCGAAGTTCATCTGCTGCCACCCGGACGTGCCTTCATTGGTAAAGGTAACGCTTCCCAGCAGCCCGCCGGAGGTAGTCCACAGGCTCCCAATGTGAGTCCCAATGTTGGCTGCGCTCTTGTAGAATCTGAGGCCGGTGATAAAGCCGTTTTGGCTGGCCGTGAACTTGACTCCCACCGTCACCGCCGAATTATCGCCGCTGTCGACTGATACCGGCGTATCCGTCATATTCCAGATGCTGCACGGACACACTCCGGGCGGAAGCTGAGGGATTATGCCGGTACCCGTCACTCCGAGCAGTTGCGGGCTTCCGGCAGCATCGTCGGCGATCGTTACCGAGGCGCTCCGGATTCCGGTTCCAGTCGGCGTGAATGTCACTTGGACGTTGCAGTTGGAGCCTGCCGTCAAAGTGCTGCCGCAAGTGTTCGTCTGGGTGAAGTCTGTACTGTTATAACCGGTGATGGTGATACCACTGATATTCACGGTGGCGGTGCCGGTATTTGTCACAGTGAACGCCTGAGTTAAGCTGCTGGTCCCCACTGCCTGGCTGGCAAAAGTAAGTGTGGCCGGCGATGCCTGCACTGGGCTGGGAACGAAGACCAGATCCACCCAATAGTTAGTTGCATTGTAGGTGGACGTCGGGAATACGGGCGCCGAGCCGTAGGAAAAAACGCCGTTGGGGCTGACGCTGTTGACCAGGAAATGGAGGGGCGGGTCGTCTGCCCCGGACGTCTCAAAGAACCAGTTGTCCGCGGCGTAGTGTCCGGATGGAGCAAAGTAAGCCGCTACATAGGTGGTGCCTGCGGCTACCGGCACAGGGCTGCTAAAACTGACTTGCTGCCAGCCGGAGCTGGTTTCATTGGTGAAGGTTGCGGATCCCAACAATGTGCCCGCGTTGGACCAGACGTTGCCAATGTGCGTGCCCGTGTTCGCGGCGCTCTTGTAGAACCGGATTCCTGTTACGAATCCAGCCACGTCCGAAGTGAACTTTACACCCACCTCTACCGAACTGGAATCGCCGCTGTCCGGGTTGGTTGGAACTGCCGACGGGTTGGAGGGGCTCCAAACATCGCAAGGGCAGATTTGTGGGGAAACGGTCAGGGAATTACCCGCTGAGGGCGTCTCGAGGTTGCCGCTGTCGTCAACCGCACGGCTCAGGATGGTCGCGGTTCCGGCGGCCGTCGGGACCCAGGAATAGGTCCAGCTGCCTCGCCCAATCGCGGGGTGCCAGGTTTGTCCTCCGTTCACCGATACTTCAACCCCGCCAACCACACCGCCGCCTGAATCGCTAGCCGTGCCTGAGATGTTAATCGTAGAGCCGGCATACACAGTCAATCCGGCCGACGGTGAGCCGATGGTCGACGTCGGGGGTGTTTTGTCCGTCGACTGAGTGGCCGGGGAAAGACCCGGCTCGATGGTGGCTGGTTGAACCCCCATGTCGGCAAACAAATTTATCGTGGCTTGCTGCATGTTGGGATCAGGCGCGAGGTTCGGGGATTGAAAAGGGTTATCGTGCGTAGAGTCGAGGCCCCACGACCATTGAATGCTACCGGCGCTGAAGACCAGAGCGCCGCTTGCCGCACGATGCATCACCATGTGATGCGTGGCAGTTCCCCCCCCGTAGGTCCCGCCGTAGTCAAGCAGGAGGTCGACTGTCATAACGTAGGTGGCCGTCGATAATTCAAACGCTCCGGCCGGCCGGAAACCGTTATCGGGATCTGTATCAAACTCGTAGCCCAAGGTCCCCGCGGGAGTTGTGTAGGTCGACCCTGGAGCTTCGGAAGCCACCGCGGTATTTCTCCAAAAGCGCATCTGTCCATCCGCATAAGGGATTTCCATGGACAGGGTTCCGGCATTATCGACCCCGGTCCCATTGACCGTGAACAACGTCCCTGACAGGGCGTTCTCAGGTTGGTAGCCATCCCCTGCCGGAGGGCCGAAGCGCGGGTCCCTCCAGGTTGCGGTCGTTGTAGATGGATCCTCAGGATCGGGAATGCCGCCGCCGGCGGCCACTGGGTTGTCGAGTGATTCTTTGTAACAGACCAGCGTCCGGTAAGGAGTGCTGGTACCGTCGATGCTGTTTTCCCAGCGGGTCTTCCAGAAGATTTCATTGCCGCTGAAAAACGCCAGATTGACCCCGGCGTTGGCAGCCGCTTGGACACTCGCCCGTTTTGGCCCGGACCAGTACTCGTCGTGCCCCACCGATAAGTACACCGAATGATTGGTGATCAACTGGCCGTTCCGGGCCGCGTCCATTCCGGTGGTATAGGTAACGTCATAGCCGTTCGCTTCCAGGAATCGGACCATCGCATACTCAGCCCCAAAAAAGTAGGTCACTGATTCGGCGCCGAACCCGCGCGTAACAAATGGGCGGTTATAACTGAGCTTGTATGCACGGCCGGGCAGATTGAATGTGTCGGGCCCGCCGTAGATGGAGGCGCCGCCGTATGAATTATAGGCTTGCCAGGTTTCATCGGAAGCTTGATACAGTAATGCGGAATGACTGGTATTGTTGCGGACCACGAAAATGATGTGGGAATCTCCACCTGTATCGGTCCTGATAAGATGCGCAATATAGATGCCCGACGTAGCATTGGCGGGAACCTGCCAGGAGGCCGATACCGCCCAGTTTCCACAGTCGTAAAGTTGCGTGGTTGCATCGGTCGCGCAGGCCGGCTGGGTCTGCGGAAGCGTCGCTGACGGCGTCACGCTGGTTATTTTGCGGGCGCCGTTACCACCGTAATAACCGATACGGTAAATGTCGATGGTATACGCCGAGGCAGCGGTGTTGATCTTAAAATAGATCGTCCCTCCCTGAGCTACACTGATATCCGTCGCGAAGCCCAAAATGGTAGGATCTCCCGCCAGCGTGTTAGTGTCCCACTCGCTCTGGGGATTCCCGGGCATCGAATTCTCGCAGACGATGTCATTTGCCATGGCGGGGCTGCAGCCGAAAGTTTGGGCTTGCAACGAGTTCATCGATAGGCCGCCCACCAAGGCAACTAAAAGAAAATTGGCGAAAACTAGGGTTGTCAATCTCCGGGAAAACAGCCGCCGGCCGACGGCCGGCATGTCGTGCCCTCTCTTCGAGAAGGCCGATTCGCTTATTTGTTGCAGAATCTTCATTTCGTGAACTCCCTACTAACGCCAAGAATCAGGACGCAAGAATCGGACGCGCGCTGGAAGAGAAAAATCTGAGGACTTCCGACGAGCCGCAATTCTGTACGGGTTCGGACCATAGCGGGTCCAAGACGCCACACGCTGCCTGCCAAAAGCGGATTATTGGCAAGCATCTGAACAGCAGTAATAGCGCATGAGGGGGATTGGCAGTGGGCCCGGCGGCGGCCTGTGTCTCGGGATGCAGAATCCATTGCTTTGTGCTTCAAGGTGCGCGGTCGAAACCGCAAGGTCAATCGCGAGAGGGTAAAGACATCCGGCTACGCTGAGAACTCTTTCAAGCGGTCATGGACTTAGCAGCGAGAAGCTGAAGATTCCCTGAACTGGGCGAAAGCCGACGGACATGGGGACAAGCAACGGTTAATGCTAGCCAAAACTTTCGGACCTTGCTGTTCGACGACATGCTGGGCTTGCACTCTCTGTGCCGCTGCAGCGCCGAACTCGCGCCGCAACTTCGGTGACTTACGTAACAGGTCGACGTGCGCCGCGAAAGCCTCCACATCGAGGTAAGGCGCGACTAGACCTGCGTCAGTACCCACAAATTCGGGCCCGCCTCCCGACCCTTCGAAACACACAACCGGGAGGTTGGAAGCCCCGGCCTCCAGCATCACCAGTGGAAATGGGTCTTCGCGCGACGTGAGCGCAAACAAGTCCATGGCATGGTAGTAATCCATCACGTCCGTTGTAGCGGGAATGATTTGGCACCGTCCTATCAGCCCGAACGCCCGAATGTCATGTTCAAACCGCAAGGCCTCATCCTCCCCTGCCCCGCCACCAACCCACAGGAACCGCGTGCAATCGTTGTCTTTCATTTGGCAAAGCCTACGAGCAACCTGGAGGAAAATGTCCGTCCCTTTGCGCCAGCCCAAAGCACCGCATCCACCCACCACGAAAGCGTCGTCTGACCAGCCGAGTTGCCTTCGAATCCGTCGCCGGTAGGAAAGAGCCTCTTCCTCAGTGCGCTTCGGAAGTGGGACAAAGCCATTTACCAAGTCCAGTTTTTCCGCTGCCACTTTGAACCGCTGAATCAAGAGATCATTGACCGACTGGGATACCGAGATGAACCTCGTCGCCAGCTGAAACAGGCTCTTCATGCGCTCCTCGCCCATCGTCAACCGCAACACGTACTCGAGTTCATGGATATGCCACAGGACGCTATCCGCATGTTCAGCCAGCAAAGGAACGTAGGCCGACAGTGCGGACGTGTTGACGTACACGAGATCGTAATGGCGCCCTGCCATTTGCCACTTCAAAGATTGCGAGTCTATAAAAGGCTGCCACGCTGCCCTCCAGCGCCGAGGAAGTCCGTTGAGAAGGAACGCTGCTGGGCTCCGCCAAATTCTTGTCTTACAAACATCCCGGAACTCATCCACCAGCTCACCGCTTCCGTTCATCAGAACTTCAAGTTGATAATCGGTGCGTCCTCGCAACCAGCGCAGCAAATGGAGAAGTAGGAGAGTGGCTCCGTTTCGTGATGCCGCGTGGCTCACGAACAGAATACGCTGTTTTCTTTTCATGGAAGTTACACATCGCGATTCCGGCCATGTGTCCGGGGGACGATGCGCTGGCTTACAAACCACTGGCTCGGCGAGGTTCTAGGGCTTTCGGCCCACCAGGCTGAGAGATTCTCGAGTGGAAATATCGTTGCTGTAAACTTCTTCAGTCAGGACCTCAGCTTCCTCGCTCCAGTCCTGATGGCGCCCCGTAACGGTGCGGCTCCCCTATTTGACTACTAATCCTAGATCGGTGGGAGGTGCAGGAGCAGTGGGAGGCGTACCTGACCCCGATGAGGGAATTCCAATGCTCGTCCCGGAAGTACCTTTCAAGTAGCCAGGCGAAGTGGAAGTCAAAAGAAACCCAGAATATGTGTTGGGAGCAGAACCCCCTACGAAGGTTGGAGAGCCACTAATGGTTTGTGCCCCAGTTCCGCCGCCAGGTATTAAGTTATAGTTTTGCGTGAACGTGCTGGTGCTCTGCCCATCCGTGAGGTCTATTCCTCCCATGAGAATGTTGTTCGTGAGCGTGATGTTCGTATTTAATCCGCAGCTATTCGGATTCCCGAATCTCGGAGATGAATGGCTGCTGCCGAAGGTGTTGTGATCGAACACATCTCCGTTTCCCCCAGCGACGATAACCTCGTTGGTGGCGCTGGTTGGATCTTGCACGAACACATTATTCGTCACCGTCATGGGAGACCCGTTGCAGTCCGGCGACATGATGGCGTCAGAGTCGTTAATGAAAAAATTGCCTGTGACCGTAGTGTTTATAGCGCCGTAGAATTGGATCGAATCGCAATGCACCGATCCGCAACCGCCTTCGAGAATGCCGGTGAACGTGTTTCCCGGGCCGATGTAGGTGCCGTATGCGCCGCCGTTAATATTGATGCCATCCGCTCCACTGCCCCCGGTCCCACCTGGACCGGTAAAGAGATTATTTGTTATAACGATCCCGTTGACCACGTTATGGTTCACGTTGTCGCCGCTGATCCCAAGCCGCCCTTCCGTGCAACTTTGTCCGATATTCCCGAAGGTGTTGCCGCTGATCAAGACGTCCAGGTTCACATCACTGGGAGTATTGATGCAAAGGCTCCCGGTGAAAATGCTGTTTAGGATATGAATGTGCTGGCCAGGCGAGCCGCCCGATACTCCGATTACTCCTCCCGAGAACGTAAGATTGCTGAAAGTAATGTATTGGGAAGTGTTGATGGTTGCGTTGACGATGACATTCGACTGCGTCCCGCCGTTGGCGGAATCAGGCTGTATCGTTACCATTGAGGACTTAGTGGTTTGGTTGAAGGTGAATGTTCCGGCAGTAAGGCAGAGCGTCGAGCCGCCAGGGGCGCCGGAGAGAGTTGAGGCGAATGTGCTTGGGGTGACTTTGCTGTAGGTGCATTGGGCACGGGCTATAGCCGAGACGGCCAGTATTAGAATGGCGATTTTACGCATGTCGACCGACCCTTCTCGATCCTGTCAGGGGCTGGCTAGCAGCCGTTACCCCGTCGGTCATGGAATCCATGGCGCTATTTTTGTACATCAATAAACTCCTAACGATGCGTCCCACTTCCAATCGCTGGGGGACTGCACCTTCATTATAGCGCCGCAAACCCGAAGTCAAGACCGTCCAAGCCAAGCTCTCCGTTCCTTCATGGAGTGCCGCTTCCCTAACGGTGGCGGCCCCGTAAATCACTGAATCTACAGCGGAATGAGCGTTCGAGCAATGCTTCTGGGATTTTCTACCTAGAGCTGTTAGGAATCCACTCCACATTTATTGAGGTGCATTTAGCCGCGAATCAAGCGAAAACTCAGTAGGATCTGCGGCCCACCCGATCAGTGTCGTGGTCCCTACCCAATGACGCGGAACTCCGGCTCTCACGAGGCCGGCTCGAATTGGACTTGCCTGGCGACTTCCGAGCCCACCAAAATCCGACGGAAGCGATCACCATAGACATAAACGCCATCAGAATCGCCCGGTTTAGCCAAGCCTCATTGGCAGTGTATCCTTGAATCACTTTTCGACCAATCGCCGACCGGGACACAACGTTGTCGCGAAACTCCGACAAATAGCGCAGCCCGGCAACGCGCAAGGACGACTTTGAAATGTCCACAGTATTCCAATCCAAATCCTCCTGATATCGGATCTGGACCTGCCGCGACCTGCCCGCAAGAATGGGGACGTCGAAGCTCATGCTGTCCCCGTCCTTCCTGTAGGGGTAAACCTCACCATCCACGAAGAGCTTGAAGGGGATACGAAAATCCTCATCCTTCTCGACGGAAAAGACAGCATCCTTCAAGTGAACATTATCGAGTTGGAGACTACTCGTGAACGCCTTAATGTCGTAGTACCCATCCGGCCGGATCTTTTCTAGATACAGATGTTCGGCGATATAGCCCAGCCCACGCCACTGCACGCCCGGCTGTAGACCGTTGACAGTATCGGCGATCGAATCGAACCGCCCTGCGCCTCCAGCAAAGTACCCCTGATGGACATAAAATAGCAAAGGGTTCCCTAAGAATGCCTCCAATGCGAGGGTTGGTTTCTCGACGTCTGCCTCTGCCGAATAGCGCCGCAGACTGGGAAAAGTGGCAAACGCCAAAGTCATTGGCCGCAATGCAAATGCTGGGTCGCGCGGAGAATTCGATCCTAACGGAATGTTACGGGAATTTACCGTGGCCAAGTAGTTGTAACGCTTTAGCGCGTCCAGGGTCTCCACAGGAGCGATCGAATGCGGGAAGACCATAACCCGGTCGTACGCAAGCTGCGTCAGGCTTTGAAATTTCTCCATTCGGACGACGGCCTGCCGGATGTTGGCGGCCTGAACATCCAAAGCCCTATCTTTGAGTGAAGGGAATTCCTGATGATCATGGTTATTTCCATGTATGGCTATGGAAAAATATTCGGACTTCTTCCGAAACATCGCAACCGTTTGGGGCGCGGAGCGGTCGAAGTTCCATGGGATGAAGGCGACGGTTGTATGAAAATGATGTTTTTGCATCTCCCGCAAAAGATCCAAGTAGTCGAGATGCCCGTACGATTCTTGCAACAACGCATCATCCACCGTCAGGTTGGCAAAGTGTGCATTGGTGTGCCACGCGCGCTCGCCGGCCGCATAGCGAAAAAACATTATCAAAGGTGCTACCGACGCGAACTGGTAACCCGGCTGATCATACGCGTCGGCGGGAGGAGGCACCGAACTTTCGGGCTCAATGCTTGCATCAAAGAATAATTCCTGATTCGCCGATTCCGTTCTGGCGCATATGGATCCGTCATTAGGACCCGATGATAGAGTTATGACCGATTGACCTTTTGGCTTCTCCAGCGTCAAGGCGCAACCCCGTCCGGGCTGGGCAGTCAAATCTCCCCCAGACAGCTCTCTCGTAAAGTTTTCTAGAGTGCCTACACGGTAACGGCTTTGGCGGCCGGCAGTCAGTACCTCTTGGCAACCCGAAATCGCGCCGTCCGACCAGGTCTTGAGCAATTCCGGTGGCGTGGCTATCGTGATGTCTACCACCATGAGCGGGACGTTCTTGGATCCCGGCCTGTGCAGGGCTGCGATTAATTGCCCTCGATTCAGTGCTGAAAGAGCGTTGGCAGCCACAACGGCAGCCAGTGTCGAATTTTGATGCAGCTCCTGGAGAGCTTTCGAAACGTCGCCTCCATCTCCCACAGCATAGTTGGAAGTGCTTAACCCGTAGAAGTGCGCGGCGATTTGCACCTGACGATTTGAAGCTGACCCCTCACCCGGTTTGTGCAAGAAAACGATATCCGCGGAGTAGCACACGGTAGGCCATATCCCTACAAAGAGACAAACACACGCCATGTTTCGTGCGCTAAGTCCCATGACTTTAGAGAGAAGCCTCACTGGCGTAGCAACAGGCCGCCGGAGCGACGGAGTAACGAACAGTGTCGTCAACGAGGGTTGCGAAAGCGAGCCTGGCACGCTCGGCGCCCGGACCCTGAATTCGCCATCCGCTGCCGTCCGCCGTCACCTGCATTTCACTTCGCTGCCGCCACCAAGCATCTACTTCACCTGGAAGCGGCGTCCACAGGTCTGCCGTGGATCGCAATGTCGCCAAAGTGTGCAACAAGTCCTTGTAACTATTCTTCGCCCGCGTATTGTCTAAATAGTCCGGATGAACGTTGAAGCTCATCAGACCGTGTCCCTGAGATATAAGATCGATCTGCTGTTGCCACAAGTCCGTCGAATAGGTGCGCAAGATGTTGAATAACGAGTAATCCTGCACGGTCGTCAGAGGAAGCTCCAATATGTTGCCCACGAAAAACGGCATTACTGTACAGCAGCCGCCCGGTTGAGGATCCAGATGACCCACATTGGGCACCGACATGTCGTATGAAAATTCGAATGCGTCATACCAGTCCAGCCTACGATAGAGGATTCCCGAGCGGAAACCTCGGCTGCCAAACTTCGCGGCATACTGGTTGATCCGTACTGCTTGCTCTCGAAACTGCGTTTGTTCATCGAAGAGATGCCCATCGTGTTTGAGATCATGCACGTTGATCTCAAATCCCCGCCGGCGAATCGTTGCCAACACATCTTCGCCGGTTCTGTATCTGGACTCGGGAATGATCTGAAATGAACTCTTGATTCCGAATGAATCATCGATATCCATTAGCTCGCCCACAAAGTCAAGGCCCGAAGCGGTTTCCACATCATGCGTCATGATGGCGCAGCCCGCTTTTCCTTCGGGCCAGAACCATACAAAAGGGATGATGCATTGATGTGCCCGCAATGAAATAGCCATGCCTGTTTCAAACATGCGGTCCACAGTGCGGTCAACCGGCCACTGTGGAAAGGGCGTCGTGTCCCAGCCCTTCAGTGAAACACGCTGCAGATGCCGGCGGATTGGGACGGGCAGCGCCGGCCGGAGGAAGTAGTAGGCCTGCCGAACCAGTCTCTTCCAACCTGTTTTGCCGGTGCCGTTCACATAACGCTCAAACCGCAAGCTATCGGCAACTTCTGAAAGGTTAAACGGAAGAGAGCAGGTAGCCCCCTCGAAACTCAGCACGCTCATCTCATCCAGCGAACACAGACTCATTTCAACTTGACCGTTCGTGCCGGACGACACGTCGCAGATCGGATTGGCATGAAAATCGTTACTTAGTCCGAAATCGGCAAACTGATCCGGACATCGGTAATAGTCGAGGAAGGCCTGCTCCATATGAATGTCAGCGTGAAACGTGTTAGCGGGACTACCCTAGGTGCCGATACAACCTGCCCACAGATGAGAAGACAGGATCGGGCAACCGCACCAGAACTTGCTTTGCCCACGCCATCCTCTCGTTGAGACCCTCCTGGTGGAGCGTACCAGCCGGATGTCGATAATACGACAATTGTTCCTTAATCCCTCCGAGATGTTCTTTGAAGGCGATCAGCCCCGGGTCGTCGGATCCCGAGCGCCCTAGATCAAACTCCTCCGCGCCCTGACGCTTGCCTTCCTGTATCGCCTTCCAAAATAGAAAAGGGGTACCACCCAGATTGCTATATTTGGAGTCCGAGCAGCCATACTTGTAGACAAGCGAGTTTTTGGATGACAGCGTGATGATACTCGCGATTGGGTTATTCTCCTTAGACGCCACGTGAATCGTAAGGGCGTCCCGAAAACAACTCGCCAAATTGCGAAACCACTCTGCCGGCTGTGGCGGGAGCTTGTGCCGGCGCCTGGTCAGAAGCAAGAGGCGGCGAAACTTCTGAAGCAATTCTTCCGAGTGCCCTGCTTCGTAAGTCACTTTCTCACGTTCAGCACGCTTTATTTTCCTGCGAATACAACTGTCGTGAAGCATCTTATAAATCTCATCTAATCCCGGGCGGAGATCGACCTTGTGAAAGCTAAAGCCGTCGCTCTTAACGAACTTCTCACAGTCCATCCCGGCTGGGGAGTAAAGTGGCCTGAGTTCGATATATTTGAAACGCCCCGCGCTTTGATCTTGCAACGACTCAAGTATCACACTCAGATCGGCACTCTCAGCCAGTGGTTGGCAATGATCGGAAAAGGGAAGGGATACCAAGCGTGAGCCGGTCAGCCAACTTTTGACGTGGCAAAACACGACAGCATTCTCCAAGTCGTCTTCCGGACTGGATGTGGTGAATGCAACCGGGACGTAGCCGTAGGTTCTCCCCAAGGCCTGCAGCCACTCTCGAGTGTGGAAGACCGAGGCTTTGGGATGCCGGGATAGAAATAACGGCCAGCGAGCGTCCACCAAAGGGTCCAGTTTATAAACCGTCGATTTCACTTGTTCCCCTGACTTAGGCTGGGCCTGATCAATTTTTGACTCATATGGCTTCGGTCGTCTCCAGAATACGGGAAGGGTCGGTTACTCGATCGTGCGCCCAGGCGTCGCGCCCGAGAATGCGCCCGCAGTATTCCTTCAGCCTGCGACAGCTCGCCTCGACATTGTACTTAGATACCCGGATGCACGACGTCTGGATGGGTAAGCTGTCTTTCCACGTGCGCCGTACGTACGAGTAGCACGAGTAGAACTCCTTGGGTAAACGCAGGATTTGGTTTGTATTGTGAATGCAGAACGCTCGGATCGCATATGACGTCATATCGCGCTGGGCCGCCCTTAAACAAATGTCAGTGCCGTAAAAATGGAAGTGCGGCAGATTGTCATCGAACTGGAGGCCGGAGCTCTTTCGGAAGATCAGTAGCACCTCGTCCAGCGTCTGAACCGGCGCCGGCCGCTCAAATGCCGTTCCCAAAATGCCCCATCCCGTGGAATAAACGTGCCCGCGATATTGCCCATCTCTGGTTGCTCCCCAACAACCGAGAACACCCCAGTTGGGATCGGATCGATCGAGGTGTTCGAGCGCGCATTCGAGTTGAGAGAGCCACGTTTCCGGTAGATAAACGTCCGAGTGCAGGAAGACTACAAGCTCGTTCTCCGCGCGCCGCAATCCATCGTTGTATGCTTTCGCCGCGGACGCGAAACCTTCCTGGACTATAATCTGGTGGTTGTGCGCCTGACGAAAGGCCTGGGAGGCGAGCATATTGTTTGCCAGGACCTTCCTGTCCAGGACAGTCACGACGAACGTGATGCGATCGGTTAATGGCATTGAGCTTCGAGGAATACTCGGCTGCTTCAATCCGCTTCAGTCTGGTCGGATTGATTTACCATTTGCAGAAACCAGCGGTCTTGGTCGCCAGCGAGCGCGAATTCGTTCTTGAGCTCCGAACCTGAGTCGATTTCGTCATTCGGGATGGACGTCTCGCAGTCGTCCGCGTCCGCTGTCTTCAGAAGCGTGTAGGCGATGGATACCGAGATCACGGTCCACAGCATGTAGCCGTTCTGGCCCCAACCGTAAATCGAGACCGATATCATCACTACGTAGAACGAAACCAAGGAACTGAGGGCTATTAGACTGAAGTGCCGGTCGGGTTTCGACAGCCTGCGGAAGCTACGATAAGCCATAGCGGCAGGCCGGAGCAGAAGGCTTCCCAGGATAATCAGCCCCACGTATCCCGACTCGTACGCGAACAGAATCCAGGTACTGTCACAGGTAAACCAGCGATGCGTCTCTATACCGGGCATTTCAAGAATGAGTCCTTTGTCACGAAAGGACTCCAATCCGAAACCCAGAAAGCCCCGCCCGATGTCGCTGTTGAGCGTTTTTGTCACGGTATGGAACAACACCGGGCGGTATTCAAACGAGCTGCCCATCATGGAGTTCGTATCCATGGTCGCCAAATACATATTGACCAGCGTCTCCAGGATTCCGGGTCGACAGACCAGAAGCAAGCCGGCCAAAGCGACGCCGGCGAAGATCCGTTTCCGAATTCGTGGTTCCGCGGCGACGGCGAGAATGCCGATAGCGGTCGCGGCCGCGATCCAAGGTCCCCGGCTTCCGGTTTTGTAAAGGGCCCAAAACATTAGAAGCAGTGCAACGTTCAGCCAAACTTTTCTTGACATTGCGCTGGACGTGGATACCAGATAGAGTGTGAACGGAATCGTCATCGCCAGGGCCCCGCCGAAATGGATGGGATGAGGAAAGGTGGAGCGAGCACGCACGCCGCGGTCGAAATTCTCCGCGTACAGCGCGCTGGCACCGTAGTTCTTCTGCAGTTCGGTGGGGAAGATCGATACTACTGTCCAATGTGAATAGATCTCGAGCAATCCAAGCACCGAGCAGACCGCCATCGCGATCACCATGGCGTACATTATTTTTGTGATAGTTCCTACGTTCGTTATCGCGTTGATCAGAATGTAGTAGAGCAGGTAATATTCCAAGACTTGAGCGAGTAATTGCTTGACGCTGGCTGTGAAAACGATCGAAAACACCGTCGAGAACATCGCCCACCCAACGTGTACCCATATGTGGTTCTTAAGCGGAAGCTGGCGGGGGCCGATTTTCGGCCGGTACATCAAGAACAACGCAAATAGAGTGACCAGGGCGAGTCTTGTGCTGGAGAGATCAAAAGCTCCAGCCAGGCTGATCCTCGCTTCTTGCGGCAAGAGGACAGCGAAGAACGCCCAATACGGTAACGCCTCCTCCACACCTTTACGAACGGAGATGAAAACCAGTGTGGCGACAATGACGGCATCGATGAATATGACCAGAGACATTGAGGATCAGCAGTTGTCGAGGTCACGTGTTAAGCCCGGTATGCCATTGAAAAAGAGCCGCAGTCTCTCCCTTTGCTCGTTACGGAGAAAGCTGATAAATTCTGGTGAGACCAGCCGCGGTTGTTTGCTGAAGTACGACCACCAAAACCCTGTCAGGCGCGCCGCCGCACCAATCGCAACCGGCCATTCTGGAATCCGTCGTGCGCATTTAAGGAGCTCAAACGCTGGAAGGCTGCCCACGGAATAATCCATCAGGCCTTGTCGAAAAGCATGGCGCATCGCGCTGTCGGCCGTTCCCGTCCGGCGATGATGCATGATCTTAAGGTCGGCAAAAGCTTTCACCGTCCAGCCCTGCATCCTGGCGCTCACTTCGGCGAACCAATCTTCGCCTCCGTATTTCAGCGGAATGTATCCGCCGATACCCTCGTAACACTCCCGCCGCACCATCTGCGCCGCGTGGGCCACGGACCGGACATTGTTGGACTTGCGGTCCCTGAATTCCCCTGCCTGCTCCTCCTGGATCAATCCACCGCTGATTCCCAAGGCGGGATCGCATTGAAAGCGCTCGAGGAGTGTTTCACAATATCGGGTATCAAAGGATACATCCGCGTCGAGATTGCCCAGAAACTCATACTGGACGGTTTCGAGCTCTTCGTACGCGAGGGCCAGGGCTTTGGCTTTTCGCAGAATACCGCGGCGTTCCGCCGTGTCCTGGCGCAGCAGTTTAATGAAGTTGTGAGTAGCACAGTAATCCCGGACAATGTCATCGGTGCCATCGGTGGAACCGTCACTTACAATCACCCACTTAGTTGGAAGAACGGTTTGTGCAATAACCGATCTAATGGTCCGCCCGATGAAGCGCTCCTCGTTATATGCCGCGGTGAATATCACATAGCGAGGGGCAGACATAGGGTTGCTCTTTTTACTCGAAGGCTGGAGTGGCATCTTGAGATGCGGAGCGTCATCCGGCAGCGCCGGCCGCCTTATAAGCGCTGCTGGGCACACGGACTTGGTTAGCGGCCAGTGAATCCACCAGCTGAAGGTATTCCACTTTCTTCACCTGCCAATTATTCTTGCTGGCGTAAATCGCGGCTCTGCTCGCGTATCCCGCACGCAATTGCGGATCTCGTTGCATCTGAACAATACATTCGGCCAGCGCCGACTCATCGTCATGCTCGTAATACCGGATGATCGAGTCGTCGTAGTAATAGGCGTGGATTTTCGTCTTGGATGCAATCAGCGGGACGCCAAGGGCCATGAACTCCAGAATCTTAGTACTCAAAGCTTCGTTTCCGAAGGCTGAGGTAGCCCGTTTCGGCTCAATCGCCAAATCGGCAGTGGCCATGACACGGGCGATTTCCGCGCTGGGTAATAGTCCGTGGAACGTCACCCGATCCTGCATTCCCAACCGGTTTGTCAGTTCGATCAAGGAAGGCTTGGCCGCTCCTTCGCCGTAAATATGGAAGTCCGCGTCCGGTATTCGGCCCGCGACCTTTGCGAACGCACGGATAGCCACATCCAGGCCTTGATGTGCGTTCAAGGAACCCGGATACACTATCAGGAACCGGCCGCTATTCGTCTCCGTCCGCGCGGATTGCGCGACGAAAATATCAAGATCCGGATAATTGCGGATCACGCTGCATTTCCGCGCGCTGGCAGATCGCTGGACAAAGCGATCCCGCCACAGGTGATTTGCGACTACGACGTGCGTCGCAAAGGCAGCCGAGAAGCGTTCCACAAATTTCAACAGCTTGAATACCAGCGAGTTGTGGCTGACTTTGAACTTACTCGAGTAGAACTCCGGCAGTAAGTCGTGAATGTCCAAAATCACAGGAACTTTCTTGAATTTAAGAGGGAGAGCCGCCAAAACTAAAAAGTCGGGTACGTTGTGTACATGTACCACGTCGTAGGGGTGTTCGCGGTGCTTCTGGCGCAGGAAGCAAGTGGAGCGCAGAAGAAAATGGAGGATTCGCTTCGCATAGGTCGACAATCCCTTTTCGTTCACCTTGCGCGATTGAATCCGGAATACTCTCACACCACTAAGAACTTCGAATTCAGGCTGGTCCTCGTCGCGACGCAGCGCGAGAACGTCCACCGTGTCCCCGCGTTTGCTGAGGGCGGTCGCATATTGCAGAATCCGCGTGTCACTTTCGTAAAATGAATAAGCCAGCATGCACACGCGCAGCCCTCTACGTGGCTGATGCTCGTTTTTCTGTGACGCGCTTCGCGTTGATTGTGTTGCTGGCATACGCCTGATCCGCTATACCTGGACCGGTTGTGCCACTGCGGCCCAACTCGGCGGCATATTCTTCGCGATTTCAATTTGCTCAAACACGTTGCTCTTGCGCGCGCCATGCCACATCACCCAGTCCGCCATAGAGCGAATTCCATCCGGAAGGGAGATTTTCTGGCCGGTTCCGAAAACCCGCTCCGCCTTGCTGTGGTCGGAGAAAGCCACTTTCACTTCGTTGCGGGCGTCCAGGTACTCGATACGGCAGGCCTTTCGCATCGCGTCGGCTACAAATCTTGCGAGTTCGTTCACCGTATAAGGTGTATCGGCGCCGACGTTGAAGATTTGGTTGCGGGCTGCCGGTACATCAACCGACCTAGCAATGATTGGGGCGACGTCATTGATGTGGGTGAAAGCTCGCTGTTGCGTGCCGTCGCCAAAGATCGTCATGGGCAGATCCTGAAGCAAATTATTCATGAAGATTCCTACCACGTTGCGGTAGCGGTCCCCGATATTCTGCTTCTCTCCGTAGACGTTGTGCGGCCGAAAGATCACGTGATCCAATCCGAACATTTCGTGACTAACTTTGAGTTCCTGTTCCACGGCTAGTTTTGCAATTCCATAGGAATCCTCGGGCACAGGAATCATTTCTTCCGCCATCGGCGCTTGGCCGGCGCCGTACACCGCGATGGACGAGGTGAAGACAAAACACTTCACATTGTGGTTCACCGATTCATTGATGAGGTTCACGGAACCGATCAGGTTGTTCTGATAGTTGAATCTCTTGATGAAGTGGCTAAGCCCTTCCGCGGCGTATGCCGCCAAGTGATACACATATGTGAAGTGGTACCTATGAAAGAGACGATGCAGCAACTCGTGATCGAGAATTGAGCCTTGCACAAAGTCGGCGCCTGGAGGGACGTTGTCCAGAAAGCCCCCGCTAAGATCATCCAATACAACTACATCGTGACCTGCGTCGAGTAATTGTTGGGTAACGTGCGCCCCCAGAAATCCCGCGCCGCCTGTAACTAACGAAATCGACATGATAATTGTCCTTTTCTTCTTTTCGCCGCTAAAGATCTAAGACTGCTGACTTACTAACTCCTCCATGGCCTTAGGCTCCTCGCCCTGCTGAACGAATCTGGCCGGATCGATATGCTTATTCCATTGCGCCATCCGACGATACATCTCCAAACGGCTTTCCAATCCTTCCGAACGGGAGCATAGACCTTTCAACCTCCAGCCCAGTTGCCGAACTCGAAACCAGGCCAGGTTCGTGAGTCGGCTTTTCCGAGCGCCCTCGGAACCAAAATGCTTGTAGAAGTATCGATAGCGGCTACGGCATTTCTCGAGCTCGAATCGTACAGGAAAGCGGTTGACGGACTGCCCGCCAAGATGGGTGATTACGGCATCCGGAGTATAGACGATGCTATGTCCGGCTTTCCAGGTTCGTAGACACAGATCCACTTCTTCGTAGTGGTAGAAGAATTGGTTATCGAATCCGCCGAGAGCTCGCAACACATCGCGCCGGAACATGACGCAACAACCCGACTGCCAGTCGATTACCCGCTCCGTGAGACCGTCCCAGCCGGTATATATGTCGGAAATGAAGACATCGGAGAAGTACGCCAGCGGCCTCAAATACAGGGCCGCAATCCAACTCCGCCAAATGGTTGGGAATGGGCGTGCCGGGTTCTGAAATGAGCCGTCGGGGTTTAACACGCGGCACCCGAAGGCTCCGGCCTCGGGATGGCGATCGGCGCAAGCGGCCAGGTTCTCGAGGGCGTGACTGTGGAGGATGGTGTCGGGATTGAGAATCAGGACGTACTCGCCGGTACTTCGATTGATTCCAACATTGTTTCCCTGCGCGAAACCGAGATTCTTCCCATTCTGCAAGACCTGTGCATTCGGATAGGCTTGGTGGATGAATTCGATTGAACCATCGGTAGATCCGTTGTCGGACACGATCACCTCAATGTCGAATTCCTGGGCCTGGGCGTAGATGGACCCGAGACAATCACCGATAACCTTCTTGTCGTTCCAGCAAAGGATGACTATTGATAGTTTCATATTGCGTTGGCCGAAAATCGTGGTGAAGTGTTTATATCTCGGCAAACTGGTGGTTCAGGATGAACGTGCGGCGTTCACTTTCAGCTGAACATCGCTTGTCGGATTCTAGCGACCGCGGGCCGCAAAGCTCTCCACCTTCTCTGACCCAAACTCCGCTTGCAGGCGAGCCTAATCCAAGGCAACGATCTCTCAACTTGGGGGCACACGGCGAGTGCGAAAGCAGAAAGTTTTTCGGAAACCTCCATTTCGCCTTCGTTGAACGCAGAGCTGGCAAACCCAATCGCTTCGCGGCCGAGCAGCCGAAACAAGCGGAAACGAAGCCGAGATAAGTTCGGCAGCGCCTTGCCGCAGGTTTCAAAAAAGCAATCGAATGCGGCCTTGCGCTGCAGAAGATCCTGCAATCCGCTGCGTGACAAATACGGTACCGACATATTCCCGTCATGCCGGCGGTACACCGCCTGGTGGGCTTCAAACATCCCAACCGGCCCATGTGCGGCGAATCGTAACCACATCTCCATATCGCCGCTGTGCGGCAATTCAGGGCGATACCCTCCCAGGCGTTTCTGGAGTGCGGTTCGAACAACGGCAGCGGCTGTCGGTACAATATTGCTCGCTCCGCTGAGTTCGATGAATTCCAGTCCGCTCAGGATACGGTAGTCCTCGCTGCGGTCGATGCCATTCATGTCCCCGGCCCGGTCCCGGTCGTGACGCACGATAGCCTTACCAAAGGTGAGGCCCACATCACTCGAAGCATCCATGAGGTTCACCGAACGGCCGAGCGCGCCAGGTAACAAGTAATCGTCCGCGGAAAGAAGCAACATGTAATCCGCTGAGACCCATTCGATCCCCTCGTTATACGTCGCGATGTGGCCCTTGTTGGTAGAGTGCCGTAAAACAGTCACTCGGGAATCTTCTTTTGCGAGTTCGGCCGCCACTTCGGCCGTGTTATCCGGTGAAGCGTCATCGATAATCAAAACGCGAAGATGCTCCACGGACTGCCCGAGAACGCTACTTACGCACTCCCGCAAATAGTGCGCATAACGGTAACATGGGACGATTATGTCAACAGAACTCATCGAATGATGCCCATCACTTTCGCAACGTTACTTAATTGACCAGAAGCTTCGGACGGCCGAGCATGAGCAACTTCTGGATCGCGCGCGGTGTCTGGTCCCAAGGAATGACGGTTAGGAGCACGCGGATCGAGTAAACACAGCTCAGAGCCAGCGCCACTGTTCCCAGGCCGACCGTCCAAAGGCCGGGCAGCAGATAAAACGCGCAGAATGTCACGCCGATTAAAGAAAGGAACAACATGCCTGTTTGTATGTTCTCGCGAGACCAGCGAAAACCGGTCCGGCGCCGGACGATTGCGTAGATGAGCGCTAGATTAAAAACATACGAGCCGAAAAAGGCCATGCCGGTGCCGTTCAGCCCGAAGTATCGCACGCACGTCCATGCCAGACCAATGTGGACAACCGTCCACAACAGGTCGCTCCCGAGAAAAATCAGCCGGTCGTTCTTGGCTACGATGATGAAGCCCATCGGCCAGGAAATTACCTGAAGAGTCGCGCCTAGACATATCCACCGGAGGATTCCCACGGCGGCGGCGAATTTCGCACTGTACAACACTGCGATGATCAGCGGTGCGAATGTGAGGGTTGCAATGACGCCCGGGCCCGCCAACAAAAGGCCTACACGGGTCTGCTCGTTCACCAGACGGTTGCACTTGGGATTGTCATTCGCGCTGGCAGTCAGACGGGGGTAAAAGTCCGCTCCCATCGCCTGTAGGATGAATCCGACATACAGCCCCCCGAGAGTCCACGCAGATTGGTACATCCCAGTTGCTTCGAACCCGAGTGTTCGCAGGACTATGATTCGAACTACGTAAGAGCTCCCCATTGTCATTAGACCGGTTGCCATGAATGCGAGGCCCAGCTTTAGAAGCTCGGCAGCTTCGTGGCCCACCTGAGAGGAGGTCATTGACGGATGGTGAATACGCACCTTACGGCTAAACCACCACGAAGTAATAAGGGTGACAGCCGCCACACCGGCTAGGGCCGGAACGACACCTTGATCGCGAAGCCAATACACCAGGGGAATGGTCAGGATCGTTCCAAAGAGCGCCCCCAATACGTTCATTTTCGCGAGATCGGAGATGCGCCGGAGTCCTTGGATCAAAGCCCCTTGACCAGCGGATACTAAAGTGAAAAAGACAGCGATGGACAGCAGCCTTATGGCGGCGGAGTTTTGATCGGTGCCAAAAGTCAAGATAGACACTTGGCGAGCGAATACCAGAAGAAAAACAGCTCCAAGCGCTCCGAGCAGGATCGATACTCGCCGCAGCACGGTGCTGGTTTGCGCGACCCGCCCTAGGTCGTTTGAACCGACCGCCTCAGCAACCTGCCGTACACCACTGCTGTTGACCCCCATGCCAGCAATGCTCTGAGTGAGGTTGGAGATTGATCCGTAGAGACCAAACAGTCCGAACCCGGCTGGTCCAAGCAACACAGCCATGGCCTTGGTACGAACAATACCGATTGCGATATTCAGCAACGAAGAGCCACCGACCAATACTGAGGACTTCAGTATCTGACCGTAGGTGTTCTTCTCAGCCGGCGCCGCCTCAGCCGCTACTGGCGAGGATTCTAAAGTGGCGCCCACAGGCTCGCTGGATGTACTGGACAACATTGATTGAATATTGGGGTCTCTTGATCCAGCTAACTGCTCGGCGGCGCTACTTCACAGCCAAATGAGCAATTTCTTCGAAACACTCGATAACATAGTCTTGCTCGTCTTCCGTCATCTCATAGAAGAGTGGCAGGATAACGGCGGTATCTGTCACCAGATTCGTCACCGGTAGGCCAACATCCCACTTCTCGTTGCGGTATGGCGCTTCGCGGTGAATTGCCATAATCCCGCGGCGTGAGGAAATTCCGCGGTCGAGTAATTCCTGCATCAGTTCATCCCGGCCGATGGGAGCATCACTCAGGAGCCGCACCATATAGGACTGAAAGTTGTGACGGCTTTCTGCCGGTTCGGCCGGCAGCACCAGCCAAGGGAGAGAAGAAAGCCGTGATGAATAGCGCAGAGCCAGTTCCCTTCGCCTGTCAATCATTTCTTCGATGCGCCCCAATTGCACCAGCCCGATCGCGGCCTGCAAGTCGGTCATTCGGTAGTTGTAGCCAACCTCGTCATAGCTTTCAATCACAACTTTGCTTGAGCCGTGCCGAGTCAGATCCGAGATCGTCATGGCGTGCTGCCGCAGTCCACGAATGCGCGCCGCCAGCTCCTTGTCACACGTCGTGATCATTCCACCTTCTCCGGTGGTCAGCACCTTCCGTGGATGAAAACTGAAGCAGGCCATCGAGGTATGTGGCAGTCCAATGCGCTGGCCCATGTATCTGGAACCAATGGCACAAGCTGCGTCTTCAATCACCAGCAGACCATGACGGCTCGCGATGTCATTGATCTCGTCAATGGCAGCAGGCAAGCCAATCTGGTGAACCGCCAAGATGGCTTTCGTCCGAGGAGTGATCGCACGCTCGATGCAGCTCGGGTCAATGTTGTAAGTCGATTCGTCAATATCAACAAAGACCGGAATTGCGCCGGCGTGGACAATGACGTTAGCAGTAGCTATGAACGACAGGCTGGGACACAGAACTTCGTCTCCAGGTTTGACTCCAGCGGCCAAAAGGGCCAAGTGCAGAGCCGTGGTGCAAGAAGATACAGCTACGGCGTAGGACGCGCCAACATACTCAGCGAAGTTGCGCTCGAACTCAGCGGCACGGGGACCTTGACTAACCCAGCCGCTTCTGAGTACCGCTATAACTGCATTCTCTTCATCCACCCCAAAGGAGGGCCGAGCGACTGGAATGGTTTTCGATGGGATCGCGGTATTCACTAGGCCTCCACACCAACTGTTGACATCGCCTTCGTAGCCTGCCTCCACCGGATCAGTTCAAGAAGACCTTGTTCCAACGACACGGTGGCTCTGAAACCAAGCATTCGCTCAGCCTTCTCAACCGCCGCGCGCCGCCTTTGTACATTAGCCACGGCGCGCGCTTCGCGATGCTCGGGACGCAAGGAAGAACCAGTTAGGTTCAGCAACATCTGGCAGAGTTCATTGAGGCTGGTTTGAATTCCAGTGCCGATATTGAAGAACTCATCAGTAACGTCACTTTGTGCCGCCAGAAGGTTCGCTCGGGCCACGTCTTCGACATATACGAAATCCATGGACTGCTTGCCATCGCCAAAAATTAGTGGCGGCCTGTTAGCTTCAATCGCATCCAGCCAACGGACCAGCACCTCCGTGTAAACGCCCGTGATGTCCATTCGAGGGCCGTATACGTTGAACGGGCGGAACGCGATGTAACGGAGGCCAGAAGTGTCACAAAGAGCGCGTAGTATCTGTTCGGTTGCAATCTTGCCGGCTCCGTACATCGTTCGGTTGTTAAAAGGATGAGACTCGTCAATGGGCAGATAGGCCGGTTCGCCATAAACGGATGCTGATGAAGCTGCAATGACCTTCTTGACCTTGAATTTCAAGGCTGCTTCTGCTACGTTTAGCGTGCCGTCTATCAGCACCTCCACCGCCTCTCGGGGAGCCTCGGCGCATTTCGTTATGCGAAGTGCCGCCTGGTGGAATACATAATCCACGCCATCGGTCGCCCGTTCGACAAGAAGGGTGTCGCAAATGTCTCCTTCGATGACCTTAACGCGCCCCTGCTCCAGCGCCGGTGTGAGGTTGCCCCAGCTTCCGCGGACAAAGTTGTCAAGGACGCGAACCTCAGAAGCTCCCGCGGCTAGCAACTGATCTACTATGTTGCTTCCGATGAAGCCCGCTCCACCTGTTACAAGACAGGATGTACCTGCTAAATCGTTCATTCTTCCTCCCCCAAATAGCTCACGCGCCATGCTCACTGGATTCACTGCCTTCGATCACGCATCAGGCGGGCGGGTACACCGGCAACAATCGCGTACTCGGGAACATCGTCAGTGACGACCGCTCCGGCACCCACAATGGATTGGGCTCCGATGTGCACGCCCGGCAGGATACTGGCGTTCATCCCAATATCCGCGCCGAATCCGACCGTGACGGGTTTGATCACCAGGGCCGTCGTTATGATAGGTTCATCATTCGGTTGGCCCGTGTGAGCCGAACCCAGGACCTTTGCACCCGGTCCCCAACCCACATAGTCTTCCAGAACCAGGTTCCGGGCATCAAAGTAGGCCTGCGGCCCAATCCAAACATGACTTCCGATCTTGCACATTCCATCGAATCGCCCCTGGATCATGGTCTGCGCTCCAATGAAGACGCAGTCGCCAAACTCCATGGTCTCTGGGTGTTTCAGGACGACGTTGGGTCCCACTTGAAGATCGTGGCCAACGCGTTTGCACAACGCCCGCATGAGAACGCGACGCATCATCGCGTCAAAGCTGTTTTCTCCTGCTCTAAAGCGTGCGAAGAGGTCGAGCAACTGTTCTTTGGGATGAGAATCTCTCAGGAAGGCCGCAAGGTCCTGCTCCCAGGCAGGGTCCTGCCGCTTTTCACGGCGGCCGAAGGTGGCTTCGACTTGCCGGATGCCTACTTCTACGGCAATGCTTGGTTCGGCGTTGATCATTGCAGGGCCTCAGTTTTGCTTATACGGTTACAGGTCTTCCTCGGTCCTTTAGAGACTTTTCCGCCGCTTCCAGCATCGTGACAACCCGAAGACCGGCCACGCCATCGTTCATCGGCCGAACGTTGTGAGATACACAATCAACGAAGTACTTCGCCTCCTCCGCCAGGGCTTCAGTGTGCTCAATTTTTGGCGCATACATATCGCCCGAGCGATAACTCACAAGTAATTCGTGCACTTGCTCTCCGTTGTTCAGCTTGACGCCCTTGTCGTAGATTTTGATCTTCTCATCCGCATCAAGGTCGTTCCATACCAGCATCTTCTTTTCGCCCCCGATAAGAGTGGTTCTCACTTTCACCGGCGACAGCCAGTTGACATTAATGTGGGCGATCATTTTATTGCCA
>Ga0182024_10003887_pt1 | contig 35007 bp, 35 predicted proteins | sample P32metaG_FD_120480 | JGI IMG/M metagenome (GOLD analysis project Ga0182024, IMG submission 120480) | Permafrost microbial communities from Stordalen Mire, Sweden - P3-2 metaG (Illumina Assembly) | ecosystem: Environmental > Terrestrial > Soil > Wetlands > Permafrost | place: Sweden: Stordalen...
GGATCGGTCATGATGGTCGCGGGATTGGAATTGATCAGCACCACCTGGTAGCCGTCGGCTTTGAGCGCCTTGCACGCTTGCGCTCCGGAATAATCGAATTCGCAGGCCTGGCCGATGATGATGGGCCCCGATCCCACAATCAGGATGCGATGGATGTCGTTGCGGCGTGGCATTTAGAAAGGCGAGATGAATGTAGCACGCGGGAGCGCGTGCAGTGGCGTCATCGGCGCTTGAAATCCTTGATGAGCTTCATGAAGTCGTCGAACAGATAATGCGAGTCGTGCGGACCTGGCGCGGCCTCCGGATGATATTGCACGCAGAAGACCGGCTCATTGCGGTGCCGGAAGCCTTCCAGCGTCTGATCGTTCAAATTGATGTGCGTGAGCTCGACCTCGTTCTGATTTAGCGAATCGGGATCCACGGCGAATCCGTGGTTGTGTGACGTGATCTCCACTCTTTGCGTGATGCGGTTCAGCACCGGATGATTTGCGCCGCGATGGCCGAACTTGAGCTTGTATGTCTTGCCACCCAAGGCCAGGCCGAGGATCTGGTGGCCCAGGCAAATTCCGAAGACCGGTTTTTTGCCGATCAGCTTGCGCACTTGCTGGGCCTGAAACTGGAGCGGCTCGGGATCGCCGGGGCCATTCGAAAGAAACACGCCGTCGGGATTCAGCGCCAGGACGTCTTCGGCCGGAGTCAACGCCGGAACCACCGTGACTCGCGCGCCGCAGTGCACCAGCCGCCGCAGGATGTTGCGCTTGATTCCGAAATCGTAGGCCACCACGTGGCACCAGGATTCGGCCGCGGCACGAATCGGGTCAGAAGGCGAGCACGGCTCAACCGGTTTGTCCCAGCCGTAGCTGACGGAAGTGGAAACGCGCGTAGCCAGGTCGAGGCCGGCCATGGAGGGCGCCTGTCGAGCCCGTTCCACTAATTCTTTTTGATCGCCGCCACTCACCGAAAGGATGCCGCGCATCACGCCGCGCGTGCGCAAGTGGCGAACCAGGGCGCGCGTATCGATCTCGGCCGCCACCGGGATGCCGTTTTCAGCCAGAAACTGCTCGGCGTTTTCCTGGGATCGCCAGTTGCTCGCGATCGAAGAGAACTCGCGCACCACCAGGCCTTCGATATAGGGACGCTGGGCTTCCTGGTCGTATTGGTTTGCGCCGCAGTTCCCAATTTGCGGGTTGGTCAGGACCACAATCTGCCCGGCATAGGAGGGATCGGTGAAGATCTCCTGATAGCCGGTAATCGCGGTATTGAAGACTACTTCTCCGAGGCTGTTTTTTGGCGCACCAAAACTCTTGCCCTCGAAGACCGTCCCGTCCTCCAGGGCGAGCACTGCCTGATTCAATTCGGATTTTCCTCCAGTATTCCGGGAAGGGTTGTAACTAATATTGAACCACGTCGGAGGCGCTGGTTCAACGTGGTCCCCTCAACTTGGAGTGCGTCGACGCCGCAGATTCGCATCCGGTGTCACAAGCCGCAACTTCGCATGTGCTCGGTGAAAGGCCGCGAACCGCTGTGCAAATTCAGAATCTTCAAAAAAATCTCTCGTCATGTTATCGGCCTCGCCCCCAATTCGTACATTGTTGACGGCGATATTCTCCGTTGCGATAAATTTTAGGACGAGAGAGATCTCGAAACGGCGGCTCGTGATCGACATGGTACGAGGCACGCGTTACCGTCGCCCCGGTGATAGCGCACGCGACACATTCCACATCTGAGAATGATGCCTCGACGAAGGCTATGATCTGATCGGCTACCGCGGTGCGGCAGGCGTTTTGAAAGCGAACCGCGTGCGACTGTGGCGATAGACACTCTTTGAAGCTAAACTCGGTTTCCAAGCCATCATTTCGAACAATGTAGAAGGCACGATTCCTGAACCACGGCGGCGCATGCCTGATCGTGAAATGCGCGACACCAGACGCCCCAAGTTTGCGCTCCGATGAAGGATGGCGCTGCAAAAGGTCAAAAACGAAGTTGAAATCCTGCAAGTTCAGGCGATCGCCATCACGGTAGTTTTTCATGAGACTTCTGATATGCTCCTCCGCGGCTTTCTTCGTTAGAAAGATCAGACCACCGATCGTGAGCGTTGTTCGCGCTCTTGGTTTATTGGCTCCCACGGAAGAATTAGTAACACGAACAGTACCTGGTCAGCGACGTTAGGAAGGTGCACCCGGCTTAATTCCGCATCAGTATTCCGGAAAGGTTGTAACTAATATTGAACCACGTCGGAGGCGCTGGTTCAATCGCGCCGGAGGTTCAAACCGAAGTATCACATATAATGATCAGTTTAGGCTTATGTGGGACGGCGATTATCTGTTTGTAATCCGGAGCCTGGTGGAGAAGGACTTCAAGGTGCGCTACCGGAACATGTCGCTGGGGGTGTTCTGGTCGCTGCTTAACCCCCTCATTATGATGGCGTTGCTGACGTTCATCTTCACCCAGATTTTTTCTACGGCCACCGGGGCGTCCTTCCCGCTGGCGGTTTTGTGCGGGCTGGTGCCGTACAATTTTTTCTCGCTGGCTTGGGTGACGGCCACCACCTCGCTGATCGATAACGCCGCGCTCGTAAAAAAGATTCCGGTTCCCCGGCAGGTTTTCCCCATCGCGGCAGTCCTATCCAACGGCTTGCACCTGATCATTCAAATCGGTCTGCTGCTGGTGAGCATCATTTTGTTCGGCCGCGGCGTGAACATCTATTGGCTGTGGCTGCCGGTAATTTCGGCCTTGGAGATTCTCTTCGTGGCCGGCTTGGCGCCGGCCTTCTCCGCGCTGAACGTCTTTATACGCGACACCCGTTATGTGGTGGAATCCGCCAATATGTTGCTCTTTTGGCTGGTCCCCATTTTTTACTCTTTCGCGCTCATCCCGGTCCGCTATCGCGAGCTGTATCAATTCAACCCGGTGGCGGCCTTGGTCCTGATGATGCGGAATATTTTGCTGGATGGGACGGCGCCGCTCCCCTCCACCTTGAGCCGCCTGGCTTTGAGCTCGTTTGTGATGCTGATCGCCGGATGGCTGGTGTTTGCGAAGCTGAAAAGCCATTTCTACGAGCGCCTATAGTCCGACATGGCGTTAATTGAATTTCAAAATGTTTCGAAGTGGTTTCCGCACGGGGCGGGGCGCGAACTGCTGCGAACGCATATCGCCCGGTGGTTCGGTTCTGCCCGCCAGGAGCCATTCTACGCGCTCAAGAACGTCTCGTTTCGTCTTGAGCACGGGGAAAGCCTGGCCATTGTGGGATCGAATGGGGCCGGCAAGAGCACCCTATTGAGTCTGGTCGCAGGACTGGCGGTGCCCGATCAAGGACGGGTCAGCGTCAACGGCCGGATCGGCGCTCTTCTGGAGCTGGGCTCGGGATTTCATCCCGATTTAACGGGCGCGGAGAACCTGGTGCTGAACGCGTCGCTGTTAGGACTGGGCCGCCGGCAGACTCGCGAATTGTTCGATCCGATCGTCGAATTTTCGGGCATCGGAGATTTCATCGACGAGCCCTTGCGCACGTACTCCACCGGTATGGTGATGCGGCTGGCCTTTTCGATCGCCATGCAGGCCCAACCGGATATTCTGCTCATCGACGAAGTTCTGGCGGTGGGCGACGCCGCTTTTCAGGAGAAATGCCGGGAGCAGATGGCGCGCTTCGGCCGGGAGGGCAAGGCGCTGCTGTTCGTCTCGCATTCGGCGGCGGCGGTACGCGAAACGTGCCAGCGGGCCTTATGGCTCGACCACGGCTCGATAGTTATGGACGGCGATGTACGATCGGTTCTGGAGGCGTACGAAGGGCGCGCTGCGTTGAAACAGGGGTCGTAGCGCTGGTTAACCCGCGAGCGCGCTCTCGTCCTGCGCTTTCTGTTTGGCGATCTTCGGTTCGAGCGAAACCAGAACTTGACTGCGCGGCAGCAAGTAGACCACATACAGAGCCCCGCTCTCGATGGCGCGGAAGGCCGCCAGGTTGACCTGGAACCGGTCCCCCTTCATATCGAGGAAATACTTCTCGATCGGGTCACGGCCGTTGGGCCGGATGGTTTGCTCCTCGCGGGCAATGAGGCGTCCTTCCCGGACGAACACCGTTCCATCTAATATGTCGAAGTACAGGGCGAAGGGAAATCGCGACGCCATGAAGACGGCCAGCCCGGCGCCAAGCAGCACCGTTCCAAGCCTGAACAGAGCACTGAAGCGCCCATGGGCTTCAATAGATTGGCTCAAGTGTGACAAATCATCGAACAGGATCGGCGCGGCAGCCAGGAAGGAAACTTGCTGCTGAGCGCTAATCATGGGGATCCACAGCAGTAACGGCAGCAAGAGGAAGATAAACGCAAGGAACGCGGGCTGGATGCAACGGACCGCTAGACTTTTGATTTGCTCGGCAGCCAGACAACCCTTGCGGTTTCTTTCGAGAATTTCGGAGGAAAAATGCAGGGCCTTAAACAGGTCATCGAGCACCTGCTGGCTGGAACGGAAAAATGACACCGGTTCGCTCACTCTAGGGTTACTTTCGAGATATCGACGGATGGAGGGGGATACTTTAATCGCATGCGGTTGAGCGCACGCACGATCAACTCCGCTACAACGTAGTTCCTGAACCACTTGTGGTCGGCCGGAACGACGTACCAGGGGGCTCGGGTGGTGCTGCATTTATGCAAAACCTCTTCATAGGCCTCGGTGTAGTTGCTCCAGTGCTGGCGTTCCTCGAAGTCGGGCAGCGAGAGCTTCCAATTTCGCGAAGAGTCCCGGATGCGCGCTTCGAATCGATTCCTCTGCTCTTGCCGGCTGATGTGCAGAAAGAACTTGAGAATGGCGACTCCGTTCTCGGTGAGCATCTGTTCAAAGTCGTTGATCTGGCGGAAGCGCTTCTGCCAGACCTCCCGCGGGACTAGTTCGTGGACTCGAACGATGAGCACGTCCTCATAATGGGAGCGGTTGAAGATCCCGATATTTCCAAGGTTGGGGACGGCTTTGTGGATGCGCCACAGGAAATCGTGGGCCAATTCCTCAACGGACGGGGCTTTGAACGAAGTAACCTCGCAGCCTTGCGGGTTCACGCCGGACATGACATTCCGGATGGTGCCGTCTTTGCCGCTCGCGTCGAGCCCCTGCAGAACGATGAGCAACGCGTAACGCTTGTCGGCATAGAGCAGATGCTGGAGTTCGCGGAGTCTGTTCAGAGTTTTTTCCAAGGCTTTGTCGTCGCGTCTTTTGCCGAAGGTGTCGCGGGGATCGCGATCCCTCAGACGCAACTTGTTTCCGGGCCTGACGATGCAGTGTTTGGAAAGATCCATTTTTATAGTGTCGCCTGGGTGAAGCGTGGCGGAGGGGCCGCCCGGTAGGAGTAGTGGGAGCCGGTTGGAATCTTTCTCAGGGAGAGCAAGGCGCGGGCGAGCTCCGAACGAACTGCGCCCGCGCTTCGGTTGGACTGGTTAGTGCGAGAAAGGCGTAGACCCGGCAGGAAAATCCGCCACCGGGGCAAACACCTCGACACAGCCACACACGGAACTGGGCAAATAGATGTGGTTGTTGTTGCTGTTGGCCGCGATGATGTGGGATCCCGCTTTGGAAGGCGACAAAGCAGTGACCGTTAGGGCCCCGACGTCGGCGACCCAGGGAGCCGCAGACCCCCAGTAGACCTGGTTGTCTCCGGCGTTGTAATAAATCTCGTCGCCACTCAGTGCGGACCCGGTGGATGCACTCACGAGTGTCTGCACGATGCTTCCGGAGGGCATGTTCAGGATGACGCCGCAACTGGTCATGAGGCGCCCATTCGGCAGCAGGGCCATTCCGGAGATGCTGGGGCAGGTGGGAATAAAGACCTGGCTGGTGACGCCGCAGTTGGTGCCGGTGGATATGGTGCAGTTGCCGACGACCTTGGTGGGATCGATCACATCGATTTCAGATTGACTTCCATCGATGGGGACGTAAAACCTCTCGGCGGCGGGATCCCAAACGGGCTGTTCCAAGCCAGTCGAGTTCGGATATAAGATCTTGCCCTGAATCGTGTTGGTGTCGGTGTTGAGAACGGTCAAGAAATTCACGCTGGGCTCGGAGGAATTCCCGATGATCATGAGGTGATCCTTGGAGTCCCACGCCATTTCATCGGCGCGGTTCACTCCGCCGGTATTAATGGTATTGGTGATCTCATTCCGGTCCATACTAATAACTTTGATGGTGCTGTTGCCGTCACCGGCCCAAATCACACGTTCCTCGGGGATAGGGAAAACGCCGGTGGGTCCGTTACAGCAGTGAGTGGCGTCAAAGAGTCCCGCAAAACTACCAAGACCAATCTTATAGAGAAATTTGTCGCTGTGAACGTCGAAGACATCGACGGCGCCGCCGCCCTTGGCGAAGCCATCGTCGGCGAAATACATCAAGTCCGTTGAAGTGTCGACCCACAGGATGTCGAATTGATTTAGGCCACCGGGAACCGCAATGGTGCCGATTTGCGTGTAAGGGTCGGCCGCAAAAGCCGCAGGGGTACCTGCGAGCATAATGATCCCAGCAACTACACACAGAGAAATTGCAAGCGATTTTACATGTTTCACTGTTCAGCGCTCCTAATTTTTTCGATACATGGAAAAACTGGACAACGAACCTCTTGGGGGATGTCCAGGCCAGAAGGTTTCCGTGCCGAACTCCAGCCCACGTTACGATTCCAAAGCCCCATCAGCCCGCTTTGGGGTGAGCGCGTGTACTCGGCCGACACGCCGAAACGATTCATAGCGTTGTAACTCTGTCACTTGAAACTGAAAATTGCATGAAAATCGGAGGGCCTTGGAGCAGAAAAATCATCGGCCGGGGGGATCAGAGGGGGCGGTGGGCGCGAGAGCGGCGATCATTATGGCGGGTTGGTGGGAGGAGGGTTTTTCGACGAGGCGCTTTTTTGTAACTGGCTTGGGTTCGTTTGGTAATTTTGGTTGTTTCGGCAGCTTTGATTCGGCGGCGAGGCGGGCGGTCTGTAGTTCGATGATGGTTTTGAGGAGCCGCTGATATTCGCGGTGGAGGCGGGCCTGATAGCGGTTGAGTAGGGCGAGCGCACCGTTGGCGCCGGAAAGGGCTTCAAAGGCGATGGCGAGGCGGTGGCGTTCGTTAATGACTTCGTATTTGGCTTCGAGCTGGTCGGCTTGGTCGTCCATTTTTTGCTCGAGGAGGCCGGATTCAATGGCGGCGTAACGGGTGACGCGCCAGTTGGCTGCTGCCAGTTGGTGGACCAGATCGATTTCGGGCTTGCCGACGGGAAGGAAATGGTGGAGGTAGGCGCGGAGGTCGGCCTGGTAGTCCTCGGCGGATTCGTTTTGGAGAACGACGGTGCGGGCGGTGAGTCCATGGGAGAGGGCGTTGCGGGAGGAGGCGAGTTTGCCTTGGGCGGTTTGGGGGCCGTGGGATTTAGCGCCGTTAGCGCGGGCGGCGGCGATTTGGGCTGGTGAAGTTGGCATATGGATTTCCCTTCTGAGGATAAGGGTGGGCGGCGGGGTTGGCGGGGCAGGAGTGGGCAGGTGGTTGGACTAGCTGGGGATAGAGGTCGGGAAGTGGGGTGATTTGGTTTTGGGCGATTGAGGCGAGGTGCGCTGCTATTGGCCGCCTGAGGCGCAACCTTTGCATTGGCCGGACTGAGCCGAGCCGTTGATCTGGTTGAACTCGCAGGACTGCGTGATATGCGCGTATTCGGCAGGGCTCAGGTTCCCGGGCGAGAACGCCGTCTCGGTCACGGTGTAACTGGACGGGCCTCCGACCGGTAGTGCATGAACCGTAGTGCCCCACGCATGCATGCCGCCGGAGATAGCTCCTGGGGTGGCGGGGTTGCAGGAGGTCGAGGTGGGAGGTGCGGGTGTTCCCGGCGGAGCGGTGGAGGACGCGCCCGCAGTAGTAGACCAGGCGAGCAGCTTCACCACCAGCGAGCTTGGGTTTTCCCCGGTCAGGCTGGTCGAGGTGATCGCTTGAGCCGAAAGGCTGACGAGTCCGTTGGGTGTAACCAAGCAGGCGCAGCAGGATTGGAGCTCTTCATTCGCATCGAAGGTGTAGACGCCGACGCAGAGATTGCTGGCGGTCGGCAGCACAGGATCGACTGAGGGCGCGGTCTGGCCGTCATTGGTGATGTCGATGACGGAATCTCCGATGTTCAGATTCGATACGTAGCGGACCTGGAAGGCGCCCGCCGCGGCGAGCTCGTAAGCACCGATGTCGCAGCCTTGGCCTTGCGGCCGCATGACGTAGCGCTGATCGACAGTAACCGGATTCCCGCTTTGATCGGTGCAGGCTGAAGGCGGGATGTGGTCCACAGCCCGGCTGCCCGGCAGCAGCGCGATGGTCGGAGTGGGGCCGCCGTTGTTTTGAAGGCCGTTGGGATCGAGGCCGGCAGGAATGTTGTTGAGGTCGCCGGTCTGGGTGAAGCCGCTGCAGCTGGTATCGTCCGAGAGGTTGTAGCCTGCGCTTGTGATGGTGACGGGACCGGCGCAATTCCCTCCCGCACCATTATTTGCCAGAATCGTGCTCTTCAGCGTGGCGGGGTTAGCACTGTAGATGCCGCCGGCGTCGCTGGCCGAGTCGCTTGAGACGGTGCTGTTGGTCACCGTCAGTAAGCCTTCGTTGTAGATGCCGCCGCCGAAGCCGCCGGCGATGTTGCCCGCGATGGTGCTGTTGGTCACCGTCAGTATGCCGCCGTTGAAGATGCCGCCGCCGGTGGTAGCAGTGTTGTCTGAGATGGTACTGTTGGTCACCGTCCCGGTGCCGCCGTTGTTGATGCCGCCGCCGGAGCCCCCAGAGTTGCCCGAGATGATGCTGTTGGTCACCGTCAGCGTGCTGCCGCCGGCGGCATTGATGCCGCCGCCAAAGCCTGTGCTGCCGGCCTTGCCGTTCTCGATGGTCAGGCCGGAAATGGCTGCGACGCTACCGATACAAAACACCGAGCCCACCGCTCCATCGTGGTTCCCGCTCACCGCGAGAATGGAGGCACCCGGACCGCTGATGGTCAGGTTTTTCGCGATGATAAGCCCGCAATTCCCGGAGAATTTAAGTGATGCAGTGCCGGTCAGCAGTGTGATCGTGCCCGTAAGCCCCGGCGCAAAGACAATGGTGTCGCCTGCTGCTGCTGCCAGTATTTCGCCGCGCAGCGAACCGTCACCGCTGACTCCGGTGTCGCTCAGGTTGGTGACTACGTCGGTGGCGGCGAAAGCGGGTAAGGTAGTGAAAGCTGCCGCAATGAGCAGCGCCGCGTGCTTCACACAGCCGCGATGAGCGCGTGACATAAGCCACCTCCGAGTGGTTTGCTGACAGTTTTCCTACATATCCGCCCGCGACAAAAAGTGCTTATCGCTCCGTTATATTCTGGGGGCAAGCCGGTCCCAGTACAATTCTCAAGATGTACTAGTCAAAACGATTAGATTGGTGGGACTGTGCGGCGTTGGCTTACTGGTTCGCCTGCGCGGGCTTGGTGGTGACCAGGTGAGGGATATCGCGGTTGTTTTCGCTGCAGGAATATTCGATTAATTCGGGGAGCGCCGCATCCAATTTAAGCGGCGTATAGACGCGGTGGAGCGTCCAGGGCTTGGCGTACATCGCGCGGTCGTCGACGGTGTACTCGTATTCGATGTTGGCGGGGGTGCGGCGGAAGCGCTCGGTGACGTGCAATTGGTCGCTGTGCTGATGGCCGGCGGTATCGAGCCAGGTCCAGGGCGGTCCTTTTAAACCGGTGGTGTCGACGACGAGGGTGTCGCCTTCCCAGTGGCCGGTGGAGTCGCCCAGGAAGGCGGGTTCCATGTTGGCGGGATGGGGGCGGCCGTTCAGGGGGATCGAACGGAAGGTGTGCATGTACTCGAGGAGGACCACCAGATGCGACGGGGTCTGAACGAACTGCGCCGGGTAGGGCGACTGCATGATGCGGGGCACGCCGGGGAGCCAGCAGTTGGAGGTGGGATCATCCTTGGCGTCGTGGTTGAGGTAAGCGGCTTTTCCGGCGGGCGTGTAGGGGATGGAATCCTCTTTGCCCATGGCCATGTTGGGCGTGTATTGAATATTGAAGAAGCCGGTGAAATCGGGCTTACCGTCGAGGGTGCGGGGGATGGGCTGCTGGGCGAGTCCGGCGGTCGGAATCAGTCCCAGCGCGGCCGCGAAAACTGCGGTGGCACAGCGGAGCGTCATGGAGCCATTTTAATCGCACGCGCTCCTGCCTGTGCCAGGCCGGTGGGTTACTGATTGCCCGGCATGGCGACGGCGCGCATGGACTCAGTGGTCATGCTGCCATCGGCCGCCCGCACGTTGAATTCGATACTCACATCATTGGTCATGGGCGTATAGGCGACGTAGCCATCGGAAAGCTGACGCTTATTGATGGGAATGACTTCGGTGACGACGACGTCGCCCTCGGAGATGCGGAGTTCGGCGGAATCGGCGGCTCGGATGGTGCTGGAGTCGCGATTCCACCGGATCTGCAATTGGTGCGGAAGGGAGGTGACTTTGAGGCCCAAGGCGCTTTGAGACTCCGCGGTGCTGCTGGCCTGCACGGTAGGCGCAGCAGCGGTGTGGAGTTCGAAGCCCGTCTGGGCCGCGATGGTTCCCAGCGTAAACAGAGCGGCGGTGGGCAACAGCTGCCACCAGCGGATCCCTGCGCGCGATTCGGGAACAAACTTTTGATCGGGAGCGACGCGCGGCCAGTCGTGCACCAGGCGGTCGATCGACATTTTGGAGCTTTTCCGGCAGGACAACTGGGCGACATCGAAGGGGAAGCCATAGCTCTGGTCGGGTCTTTTGAGCTTGCCCTTCTCGCGATAGAAGAAGGCACCCTGGCTTTCTCCGCAGGGGGAGAAACGAATGAGCATCATGACGTCGTCGGGCGCCGGGAACAGGCGGTTAACAATCTTGAGGTCGCGGGTGCTGGGGATCAAGTTGCCCTCGCGCTGAGAGCGGAAGAAGCCGACGGCGTTTCGTCCGCGGTCGAGGCCTTGATGGAGGCGCCACGCGATTTCGGCGAGGTCGTCGTCGGAGGCAGTGGCCACGTTCTTATCGTGGGCGCTGGAGGGAATGAGCGCGAAGTCCTCGACGTAGGTGACCGGATGGGGACCGGAAACCGAGTGGCCGAGCAGGACGCCGCGGAACTCCCAGGGCAGGTCGCGCGCGATGGCGCGGAGGTGTTCCCTGGTGAGGTCTGCGACCACCTTCAGGCTCAAATGGATCGAAAGTACATCAGTAGGGGCTTCCCAGACATAGTACGCTGGGTCTTTCCCGAGTTTTTCGCCGCTAGTCATCGTCCATGATGATCTATCGCATCTGCGGGTGAGCGAAGGTACCTCGGTACCAGTAAGTCCCGCGGCGGCGGTGGGCTGAATCGGCGGAAAATGGGCCGTTAGCGCTAGATCGCAGGTTTGGCGCGGGAGCAACGGATCGGCACGTTACAGAAAATAAAGGAGAGCGGCGTTGCATAGGCGGTTAGTCCTAAGGTAGGAACTTTGGAACTACGGCCCGGTTTCCGCGCTGAACCTATGGTACTGGACGGGGAGTCCTAAAGCGGAAAATATATACTTTGAACATGGCTCGACGACGGCTGGCCGCGGTGTGGTTAAGCGCCGTGTGGGTGATCGCTGCGGCGGCGCCACTGGTCGCGAGAATGCCGCTGGATGAATTTCGGGCGCGGCGGGCCAATCTTCGCAAGTCGCTGGATGGCGTGTTGGTGCTGGCGGCGGCGGCGGAGGGCCGGGATGCGGTGTTCCGCTTCACTCAAGAGCCGAATTTTTATTATTTGACGGGCTGGAGCCAGCCGGGCGACCGGTTGCTGATGACCGCGTCGAGCGAGATCCTGTTTCTGCCGCATCATAACGAGCGCGGCGAGTTGTACACCGGTAAGCGGGCTTCGGCTGAAGATGCCGGCGTCCAAGCGCTGACCGGCTTCGATGAAGTTCTGCCGATAGAGAGGCTCGAGGCCGAGTTGGACAAAGCGCTCAATTCCAGCGAAAAGCTGTACGCGCTGGCGGGGGAATCAGTAAGCGATCAGTTAAGAGCGCGCTATCCCTTTCGCGAAATTTCCGATGGCGCGCCGCTGATCACCAAGCTGAGGGTGAAAAAATCCGCGGCCGAGATTGCGGCCATCCAGCACGCCACTGACGTCAGCATCGAGGCGCAGCGGGCGGCGTGGAAGCGGATCGCATCGGGAGCCTATGAGTATCAGGTGGCGGCCACGCTCGAGTACGGGTTTCTGGATAGCGGCTGCGAGGGGCCGGCTTACGCGCCCATTGTCGGATCGGGGCCGAATAGCACGCTGCTGCACTACGATGCGAACGACCGGCGGATGGATTCGGGCGAAGTGGTGGTGATGGATGCGGCGGCCGAGTGCAACGATTATGCGAGTGACCTCACGCGGACGCTGCCGGTGGGGGGCAAGTTCAGCGCGCGCCAGAGGGAGATCTATCAAATCGTATTGGGCGCGCAGAAGGCGGCGATTGCCGCGGTGAAGCCGGGGGCGCGTTTATCGGGCGATGGCGAGACGCTGACGAAAGTGGCGCGCGACTACATGGATGGGCACGGCAAAGACTTGCATGGCGAAACGCTCGGCAAATATTTCACGCACGGCATCGGGCATCAGGTGGGTCTGGAGGTCCACGATCCGAACGTGGAGGGGCCGCTCGAAGCCGGGATGGTGATCACGATCGAGCCGGGGATTTATATTCCCGAAGAAAAGATCGGAGTGCGCATCGAGGACGTGGTGCTGGTCACCGAGAATGGCGCGAAAGTGCTCAGCGCGGCGCTCGCGAAGGAGCCGGAGCAGATTGAAAAGGCCGTCGTTAAATAGGCGGATACCAAGTCGGCGGACGCTGGGGTACGCAGGCGTCGTGGCGGCGGCTGTAGCGGTGGCGATCGTGTCGGGGTGGACGTCACTGGCGGCCCAGATCGACGACTACGCTTACGACTGGATGTTCCGTCTGGATGCGCCGGTGGCGGAGCCCGCGCACTCGATGATCCTGGCGATTGATGACGCGAGCTATGGCGCGATGGGCGGTGTACGGGAGTATCGGACGATGCTGGCCACCGGGCTGGAGCTGCTTCGGCAGGCTCACCCGAAAGCGGTGGCGATCGACGTGATCCTCACCGATCCGGAGAATGAGGCCATCGACGCGAAGCTGGAGAGGGCACTCGAGGGCACGCCGAACCTGGTGCTGGCGACGCATCTGGAAAATGGGCGTTGGGAGAATCCGCTGAGCCGCTTCGCCCGTTACGCGACGGCGCTGGGACACGATCAGGCGGACGAACTTTCGCGCGATGGCGTCACTCGGCAGATTCCGCTGGAGCAGAGAAGCAACGGCGAGCGACACTGGTCGCTGGCGCTGGAGGCTTTCCGGCTGGCGCGAAGCGAGCGCATACTGGAGTCGCCCGACGACGTCGAGCTCGGCAGCACGCTGATTCCGGCCGCGAGAAAGGCTGAGGAAGACCGTCCGGTGCGGGTCCTGTTCACGCGCGAGCCGATCCCGCAGGTCTCGCTGAAGGCCCTGGTGGACCGGCCGGAACTGGCGAGCCGTTTCACGGACAAGACCGTTTTCTTCGGAGTTACGTCGATTAACGCTACCTACGACCGGGTGACGACGCCGTACGGCAACGGAAGGATTCCGGGCGTGGAGGTGCACGCGCAGCTTTTCGAGACGCTCGAGCGCGGGCGCTTTTTGACCGATGCGTCGAACCTGAGCGTGCTGGGATTTTCGCTGACCGTGGGCATTCTGGGCGCGCTGATTTTCGGGCTGCTGGCGGGATGGCCGGCCTATCTAGCGGCGGCGGCGCTGCTGGGAGCCGCGCATGTCGCGCCGTTTCTGGCTTTTCGGGAGGGAGTGGTATTTCCATATTTTGCGCCTCTGGCGGCAGCGTGGCTGACCTGCGCGACTGCGGCGAGCTACCAGCATTTCGTGGTGCGGCGGCAGCTACGCACAGCTGAAACCGACCGGGAGCGCTATCAGCAGGCGATTCATTTCGTCACGCACGAGATGCGCACTCCGCTTACCGCCATCCAGGGGTCGAGCGAGATGATGGGCCGCTACAATCTGAGCGACGAAAAGCGCAAGCAAATGGCGGATATGATCAACCAGGAGTCCAAGCGCCTGGCGCGGATGATCCAAACCTTCCTGGACGTGGAACGGCTTTCGGACCGCCAGATGGAATTGAAGCGGGAGGCGCTGCCGGTGGCCGGAATTGTGGAAGCTTGTCTCAGGCGCGCCCAGCCGCTGGCGGAACGAAAAAATATCCGCATTGAAACGGAAGCGATCGAGGGAACTTTGGAAGGCGATCGGGAACTGATGGAATATGCGGTCTTTAATTTGCTGAATAATGCCGTGAAATATTCGGGGCCCGACACCACCATTCGCGTTGCCTGCCGCGTTCAGGCCCACCAACTGCGGCTCTCAGTTCGGGATGAAGGGATCGGCATGGATGCCAAGGAGCTGCGGCAAATCTTCAAGAAGTTTTATCGCACCAAGCGCGCCGAGGCGTCGGGCGAGGCGGGAACCGGGATCGGGCTGAGCATCGTGGAACAGATCGTCCAGCAGCATGAGGGGCGCATGGAAGTAACCAGCGAGCCGGGGAAGGGTTCTTGTTTTACGGTGGTGCTGCCGGCACATTCGCGTGCGTCTCAAGCTCCGGCTGTGTCAGTCTAAATTAAGAGGAAAATCCGTTCGTGCAACGCTTGCTCATAGTAGAAGACGATAATTCCGTCCGGAATACGATCACGACTTTCCTTGAATTGGAAGGTTATGCGGTCGACGCGGTGTCGTCCACGCGAGAAGCTTTAGAGCGGCTTCGCAAGGACACCTATCCGATCGTGATTTCCGACATCTACGTGGATGAGCGAACCGGGTTGGACATCCTGGAGACAGCGCGCCAACGGAATCCCAACTGCGCGGTCATTTTAATGACGGCGCGGGGGAGCATCGAAACGGTCATGAAGGCGACCCAGGGCGGGGGGTTCGATTACATCGCCAAGCCGTTCGAGCTGGACCGGATGCTGGATACGGTGAAGCGCGCCGAGGCCTCCTTCAACGAGCAGGACGGAGAAAAAGAATTGGAGATCGAGGATCTGCCGGAGAGCCAGATGATCGGCAGCTCGCCGAAGATGGTGGAGATCTATAAGACCATCTCATTGGTTGCGCCCACCAACGCGACCGTGCTGCTGGAGGGCGAGACCGGGACCGGCAAGGAGATGATCGCGCGCATGGTCCACAACAACAGCCCGCGCGCGCAGCAGCCGTTCGTGCCGGTGGATTGCGGATCGATTGCGCCGTCGCTGATCGAGAGCGAGTTGTTTGGGGCGGTGAAAGGGGCCTACACGGGGGCCGACCGGGACCGCATGGGCGTGTTCGAAGCGGCCAATAACGGCACTGTTTTCCTGGATGAGATCGGGGATCTGGAGCTGGGCTTTCAGTTGAATCTTTTGCGTTTTCTGCAAGAGAAAGAAGTTCGTCCGCTGGGCTCGGCGCGCGCGAAAAAAGTAGATGTTCGGGTAATCGCGGCGACCAATCGCGACTTGCAAAAAATGGTGGAAGAAGGCAAGTTTCGCGAGGATTTGTGGTATCGGCTGAACGTGGTGCGGATCGTTCTACCGCCGCTGGTGGAGCGCCGCGGCGATGTGCCGCTGTTGGCGCATTATTTTTTGAGGAAGTACAACGAGCGCTATGGGCAGCAGGCCAAGCTTACCGAATCGGGGCTGGCCGCGCTAGAGAACTACAGTTGGCCCGGCAACGTCCGCCAGTTGCAGCATATGCTGGAGCGCCTGACGATTCTCGCGCCGCAAGGCAGGATCGACGAAGCTGCGGTGCGCGAGGCGATTGATCTCACTGAACCGCGCGATAGCGCGAGCGATACGTTGGCCGATACCGAGGCCGATCAGATCCGGCGCGTACTCTCGGCCGCCGGGGGCAACAAGAGCCGCGCGGCCAAGATTCTGGGAATCGAACGCAAGACACTTTATCGCAAGCTGGAGCGCATGGGTCTCTAGCTCAGTCCGCCGCGAGCACAGCGCGGTCGTCGCGCTCCAGCATGTGCATCACTGCTTTGACGCGCGCCACATAGCCGGGCAGCGGATTGTAAACCAGCAGTTTTCCCTCTACATTCTTGCCGCGATAGAGCTTGGATTTCGCAAGTTGCGAGGCGACAAAGTGGATCCCCAGCCGCACCGAGGGGAAGCTATCGCGATCCGAATTCCAGCCGAACACGTTGTTGTTCTTAAAGTCCTTGCCGCCGCTGGATTCGATCATCGAGATGCTGGGCAAAAGCCGCCAGTCCAGGTGATTCTGGTCGGCTGCGATCAAGAAATCGGCCGCGGCTTCCTTTAATGGACAGTCGCGGTCCCCGAAGAACTGCACCAGACGGAGCAGCCTGGGATCATTGGAATCCACCGAAGGATTCGGCTGATACTGATTCAAGCTCATCGAGCACGGCACTGCCAATAAACCGGCAACTAAAAGAAAATCCCGCATGGGTCCTCCTGCTGTCGTGTTCTAGGGTATGCGCTGCTACAAGGCGCTGGTATCGGAAGTTGCTGAAAACGAAGAAGTTGTATGTATGTTATTCAAAATAAATGACTTAGAGAGAGCTTGGTCTGTCTGAACGAGACTTGAGTATAGCACGGCGTGGTCAACTGGCAAGGGCCGGTTTTCGAGGGCTTGTCAACGCCCCCAGCGCCTGCCGAAACCTCCTCCAACCGCGCCGAGGTCAACGAGCGCGGCAAGCATGAGCCAGAGCAAATTAATCCCAGCCGCGGGCAGCCCGTTGTGAACCATCCAGGCGTAGAGCAAGGTTGTGAGAGGCAGGAAGATAAAACCGGCGATTAGAACCAGGATGTTGTGAAAGACCGTATTTAAGTAAGTGGTGAAGAGAAATAGCAGCGCTAAGGCAACGCGCGGAAACAGCAGGACGAGTATCAGCAGTAGACATGGCATCCGCTAGGTCTTCAGTTGGACGCTGAAACGGCCACTTAGTTTCGCCTGGGGCGAATCCCGCCTGACATCAAAGTGTCAACATTTCCGTGTCATCATGGATTAGCCGGAGGCAAGCGCGCCAGTACAATAGAAGTGTAGATGGTCATCGACGGCATCTATTACGCGCTGGCATTCTCCGCTGGGGGCGCCGCGGTCTGGTATTTCACCAGGCCGGGTTTCGCTGCGCCATTGTTCCTCCTGGCGCTCTTCTGTCTGTATTTTTTCCGCGATCCGGACCGGACGATTCCCGATGGGGCAGTAGCGGTTTCGCCCGCCGATGGGAAGGTGATGGGTATTCGGGCGGACGGCGCCGAATGCGCCCGCATCAGCATTTTTTTAAATATTTTCGACGTGCACGTGAACCGCGCGCCCATCGCGGGCAGGATTACGCAGGTGGATTACAAGAAAGGTCAATTTTTGGTGGCCAGCCGCGAGGCGGCGAGTTCGGAGAATGAGCGCAACATCGTGACGCTTGAAGGCGAGGGAACGAGCGTACGTTTTTCGCAGATTGCCGGGTTGATCGCCCGCCGCATCGTGTTTCGTAAGACGGTCGGCGACCTGGTTGCGAAGGGCGAGCGGGTGGGGCTGATCAAGTTTGGCTCGCGAGTGGACGTTTTCCTGGGACCGGAATGGGAGATCACGGTCAAGCCCGGCGAGCGTGTCGCAGGCGGATCCAGCATTCTGGCTCGCCGCAGGCAGGTCTAAGAGGAAACCATGGAAAATCTCAGTTGGAGGCAGCGATTCTACGACCCGCGCTCGCCCGCGCGGCGGCCCCGGCGCGCCGCGTATGCACTGCCCACGCTGTTTACGGCCGGGAACATTTTTCTCGGCTTCGTCGCGATCTTGCGATCCATTGAGGGAGCCTTGCTGGGCGCCAGCGGCCAGTTGGGGCGGAATCCACATTTTGGGGCTGCGGCGATAGCCATTGGCGTCGCGGTGGTGCTGGATGGGCTGGATGGAAGGATCGCGCGCATGACGAATACGGTCAGCGATTTTGGACGCGAGATGGATTCGCTGGCTGACGTGATCACTTTCGGAATCGCTCCGGCGGTGCTGGCGTTTACGTGGGGGGTCCAGTTTGTCGCGTCCGGCGGAATCATGCAGGATCATCGCGCCGGATATTTTTTCGCCTTTCTTTTTCTACTGTGCGGAGCGGCCCGGCTGGCGCGCTTCAACGTGCAGACTAACCCCATCCCCAAGAATCCGGGGAAGGCCGACCGGAAATATTTCGTGGGGCTTCCGATTCCTGCCGCGGCCGCGATGGTCGCCGCGATCGTATACGCGTCCGACAGCGTGCCGCTGGAATCGTGGATCTTTTCGGTGTTGTGGCTGGCGTTGCTGGCGCTGCTTTCCTTCCTGATGGTGAGCACCTGGCGCTATCCCAGCTTCAAGGAATTAAACCTGACGCGGCCGCGTTCACCGCTGACGCTGATTTTTTTTGGCACGCTGATTTACCTGATCTGGAATTTTTCGCAGCCCGTGCTGCTGGCGATTTCTTCCCTGTACGTTTCGACGGGTATCGCGATTCGGGCCGGTGGGGCGATTCGCCGCCGCTTCCGTCCGCATGCCACGCCTCCGCAGCCCGAACACCAGACCAGCTAATGCATTCTCATCGCATCGCGCCAAAACGTGCCATCGCCATCGTAGGCGGCGAATCTCTGCTGGGCAAGGACATTCGGGAGCTACTGGAGGAAAGCCATCTGGCCGCTGATATCAAATTAGTCGCATCGGAGGCGAGCGACGAAACGAGCGCTGTTCTGACGCGCGGCCGCGATGAGCCGCTGATTATGAGTTCGCTCAAAGCGGCCGACCTGGACGCAGCTCAGATTTTGGTTTTAGCCGGATCGCGCGAATCGAGCCTGCGAGCCTACGAACACGTGCGAAAGCTACCACGCACGCCGTCGATAATCGATTTGACCGGGGGGATCGAAGACTTGCCCGACGCACGGCTACGCGCTCCGAGTGTGGAACCCACCGGTTACCAGCCAGGGGCAGGGGTTCAAGTGATCGCGCATCCGGCGGCGATCGCGCTGGCGCTGTTCCTGCTAAATGTTCAGAAGGCCGGAGCGATGCGGCGCGTGATTACTGAAATCTTCGAACCTGCCAGCGAGCGCGGCCAGGCGGGGCTGGACGAACTGCAAAAGCAGACGGCAGGACTGCTCTCGTTCAAGCCGCTCTCCAAGGATGTTTACGACGCGCAAGTCAGTTTCAACATGCTGCCGGAGTACGGGTCGGATTCCAAGCATTCGCTGGGCGCCATCGAATTGAGGATCGACCGGAATCTGGCGAGTCTGCTGGCGGCCGCGAAAGTGATGCCGATGCCGTCGCTGCGGTTGATTCAAGCACCGGTTTTCCACGGCTACAGCATTTCGGCATGGGTTGAGTTCGACCAGATTCCGAGCAAGGAAACCATCGTCGAAGCGCTTACGTCAACTAGTATCGATGTGCGCGCGAAAGACGAGGAGCCTCCTTCGAATGTCGGAGTTGCCGGGCAAGCCGGGATTACGGTAGGCGGGATAACGAAGGATCGAAATGAGCCGCTCGCCTACTGGTTTTGGATGGTTGCCGATAATCTGCGCATAACTGCTGAGAACGCCGTGGAGGTCATTCGTGGTTTCCTGGCTTAAGCCGGGTGCGAGTTTGATATTTGCCTGTCTGTGGCTGGCTTCGTGCGGCTACCATGAGGCCGGCAAAGCGGACCTGGTCCCCAAGACCATCCATACGGTCGCTATCCCGCCCTTCGCCAATGCCACGGTGCAATACAAGCTTACCGACCGTCTGGCTGAGGCCATCAGCCGCGAATTCATCGCGCGAACTCATTATCAAGTGATCACCGATCCGCAAGAGGCGGACGGAGTGGTGCGCGGTACGGTGCTCAACTTTGTCGCCTTCCCCATACTGATCGACCCCACCAACGGCCGTCCGAGCGCTTTGCAGGTGAACGTAACCATGCAGGTGAGCTTCGTGGAGCGGGCCACGGGGAAGGTCATTTACACTCGGCCCAATTTTGAAATGCACCAGCGCTATGAAATCGCGGTGGTGAATAATGTGACTTACTTCGAGGAGGACGCGGGCGCGCTCAACCGTCTGAGCCGGGATGTGGCGCGCGATCTGGTCACCTCTATTCTGGACAACTTTTGAGCCCCGATCAGTTCTTACAGCGTATCCGCAAGGAGGCTCCGGCCGCGGTGTATTTATTCCTTGGACGGGAGTTGTATCAGCTGGGATTGTGCCGGCGCGCGCTGATCGAAAAGATACTGGCCCCCGAGGCTCGCGAGGAAGGCCTGAGCCGTCATGATATGGAAGAGACCGGTCTGGCAGCCATTTTGGATGATGCCCGATCGCTTTCTTTATTTGCGCCGCAACGCGTGGTATGGGCGGTGAACGCGGAAGCGGCGCTTCCTCGTGGCCGAGCCGGCAGCGAGGATGAGAAGACCGCCGCAGGGGAATTGGCCGAGTATGTGCACCGTGCCACGCCAGGAACGACGCTGGTGTTCGAAGCCAGCCGCTACGATTTTGAGGGTGACGACCGGGCCAAAATCGAACGCGTCGCGAAGTTCTATTCGGCAATTCCCGACGCCGTGGAATTTCGGCCGTATGCGCCGGAGGCGGCGCGGCGGCTAGCGCAGGATTTGGCCAAGGAGGCAGGTCTTCAGATTGGTCTTGCGGAACTGGGGCTTCTGGTGGAGTCGCTCGCAGCGGATCCCAGCCGGATCCAAAACGAAATCGAAAAAATGCGATTATATGTGGGCGCCAACCGCAAGGTGACGGCTGACGACATCGCGCAATTAGTGCCGAACGCCCAGGAATCGACGCTGTTCGCACTGGTGGCCGCATTGGGACGGGGCGACCGCAAGCGCTCCCTCGGTTGTCTGGATGCGCTGCTCCGCGAAGGCGAGTACCTGCCGCTGGCGCTGACTTTTTTGGCCACTCAGTTCCGGCTGGCGATGGCGGCGCGTGACGAAGGCCTCCGCACCGCGCAGCAGATCCAAACTCATTTCACCAGGCAAGGCATCCGGATCTGGCGCGATCGCGCCGAACAGGTGCATCAGACCATGAGCGCGTTCCCGGATGAGAAGCTGGCGCGCGCGATCGAGAAAGTGTTCTGGGCCGACAAAGCGCTGCGGGACACTCGTCCGGACGATCGCGTGGTGATGGAAGAACTGGTATTCAGCCTGACGGCGTAGTCAACGAATTGCGCGGCGGGCGTTCTTTGCGGCCACCAGGCGAATGAAATCGGGCAGTTCATGGAGTGAAACAATTCCGCCAGCGGGATTGTGCATGGCCAAGCGCCGGGCTTCGTCGGGATCGTTCATCATCAATACGGAATTGATGCCGAGGCTCTTGGCCACGTTGAGGCCTTCCACGGTGTCGGTGAGGAACATCGCGTTTTCCGGCGCAACGGATGCCGCTTCGATGGCGTGGGCTAGAGGCGCGGCCTTGATGCCACCCGAATTGTTGCGCGTCCAGACCGCGTCGAATTCGTGCGGGCATTTTTCCAGAAAGCGCTCGATTGCCGCGCTCGAAAGCGAGGACACGAGAAAGCACCGGACACCCATGGCCTTCAATTCCGACAGCGCCGCTGTGACATCCTCATAGATACTCGCCTCATCCACGGCTTGCACTTCGAGAGCTTCCAGCCCACTGCCGCCAGAGGCCTCCATCAAATTGAGCAAGTGCCAATACGACCGGCTACCCGAGCGGCTCGCCTTGCCTTTGCGGCCGTAAAGGTTGACGGCGATTTGGTGGAACGGCTTCGGTGGAAATTCGGCCAGGCAACCGACCGGCTCGAAGAGGATGGCCTTAAGCTGTTCCATTCAGCTTCGCGATCCCGGAAGCGAGCAGGCCCTTGGCCATATCGATCTTGGTCGCGTTGTATTTGAGAGGAGCGGCGTTGGCGAGAGCCAGGGAGACGGACTGGCCGGATAAATCCGGGCTCAGCGTCTTGCCCTTGAGGAAATTTTCAACCGCCGTTTCTCGCAGGGGCTTGCCGGCGATCCCACCAAACACGACCCGCGCATCTTCGATGGTATTGTCGCGAAGCTGAACAGACATGGCGAGCGAGGCCATGGCGAAATCCCACACGCCACGCGGTCTTAGCTTTTCAAACGACGCCCGCACATTCGGCTTGGGCGGAGGAAGGACAACCTCGGTGAGGATCTCGTTGTAGCGCACCACGTGCGATTGGATTCGCCCATCCACCAGCATGTCGCCGGGCACGAGCTGTTCGACCGTGAGCTCTTTCGTCCCTGACGGCGTGGCGAGTTTTACCCGGGCATCGAATGGGATCAGCGCGGTGGCGGCGTCGCCGGGGTAAACGGCGTAGCACAGCCGGCCACCCATAGCGGAGTGGTAATAACTGTTGTCGCCGATCGCGCCGTAGCATATGTACCCGCCGTTTCTCCAGCAAGAATAACCGCCGCGGAGGTATTGGCACCAGACCTCCTGCAACAGGTCTCCGGCAATGGTGGAGGCGTTGCGGAGCTCCGGCGATGAGATCATGTTGACGGCCTCGACGAGCATCGGATATTTCTTCTTGAGCAGGTCCGAGTCGGCGACTTCGGCGATTTTTGTCGCGGCGCCGATTTGAACGCCACCCTGGGCATCTTCTTTGATATAGCGGAGATTATCGATCTTCTTGATGTCGACCAAGTAGGTGGGCGCTTGCTGAAGCCTGTTCTTGAGGCGAATCAGCAGATCGGTTCCGCCGGCATAGACGCCGGCTTCCGTGCCGTGCTGCGTTAGGATTTGGATGGCCTGGTCGATCGTTGTTGGCCGATAAATCGAAATATTCTTCATGACTGCACTCCTCGCGCTTGGGGATCTAATGCACTGGCCGTCGCGGCGTTCTGGGTGTCACGGGAAGGCGTGGCCGCGACGTTCCGTTGTGCGCGGTTTGTAATGAGCCCCGCCATAATTTTTTCCCGCGTAATGGGATGCTCCCGGATTCTTACGCCGCAGGCGTTGTAGATGGCATTGGAGATTGCGCCGGGCACCGCGCCAATACTGGTTTCGCTGAAACTTTTTACGCCATAAAACCAGCGCGGCTCCAGGCTGTCGATATAGAGTTGGGTCGACTTGGGAATGTCCATGATGGTGGGCAGCCGGTAGGACAGGTAGCCGACGCTGTAGTGGCGCGTGCCAGGAAATTCGCGGTCCCAGGGAATGGGATCGGTGGTCACCTGGGTGCTCTCCATCAACGATCCGACCATGTCGGCCTCCGAGACGAGCGGGTTGATGACGAGCCCGGTGTCGTGCGCATACACGGCTCGAACGAAGCGCCAGTTGCCGGTCCAGGCGTCGACCTCGACCTCGGCGAAGCACGCGCCGACGCCCTTGTTTGCCAATGTTCTTTCGCCGCCCGCCACGCCTCGGCCAGTTTGGCGGATCGAGCCGCCGTTCGCTTTCGCCAGCGCCGCAAACGTTACGCTCTTCTTTGGATCTTCCATGGACGAAATGACGCCGTCGCGAATCTGAAGCTTTGGAACATCGATTTTCAAGGCATTTGAGGCACGCTGAAGCAGATCCTTTTTCAACTTGTCCGCGGCGTTGCACATAGCCGCGCCTTGCAGGGTGACGGTTCTGCCGCCGTACCATTCATTGCTCGACGGCGCGATATCGGTGTCGCCCCAGAGATTGCGGATTCGATCCCTGGTGGTGAATCCCAGCATTTCCGCCACCAGATGAGCCAGAGCGGTGGCGGCGTTGGAGCCGCTGTCGGGGAGTGCGATCTTCATGTCGACGTAGCCGTCAGCGGTCAACTCGAGCTCCGTGCCGAAAACGTTCGCGCCGCGTGCAGCCGCTAGTTTCGCGAAGGGCTCTTCGCCCTCGTGATAGCCCATGAGGCCGCCGTGATGCTGCGACATCCCGAGGCCGAAGCCGCGCTTGAATCGTCCTGGCGCGCCGCCCGGCACTGGATTTCGCTTGTCCCAGCCGAAGGCCTTGGACCCCTCCTGCAGTATCTCGACGGAGGCAAACGAATCGTAGGGGTGGGGCGAATCTGGCTTCGGACGGGTAATGTGCAGCATGCGGAACTGGACCGGGTCGATAGCAACCGCCTCGGCCAGTTCGTCCATCATGTTTTCCCAGGACCATTTGGTCTCCTGCTGGAGATGGCTGCGCGAAGGGCCGGGGCGCGGCGCGTTGGTCCGATAGCAGCACCAGGTGGATCGCCAGTGGGGAACCTGCGATGTGTACAGCTCCAGTTGAAAGGCGGCGTTGCCCGGGCCATCGGCATGATTGCCGAACTCCAGTTCGCCCACGCTTATGTAGACCTCGTGATCGATGGCCGTGATGCGGCCGTCTTTCTTGACGCCGACCCGGAATTTGGTGATGGTCTCCGGCTTAATTACGAGTTGCGCGAGTTCCTGGTCTTTAGGCAGCATGATCTTCACGGGCCGACCGTTCACTTTCGCGATATGGGCGATTAAGGGATAGAATCTCTCGGCCGCCGCCCGGGCCGCGCCGAAGGTTGAGCCGTTCCATTTGTTGATGAACCGGATTTTGGATGGATCGATGCCGAGGGCCGCGGCCAAACCTGCCCGCGGAGGATAAATCCCCTGGCCCATGCCCCAAAACGTGAGCTGGTCGCCGTCCCATTTCGCGACGCTTCCGCTGGGTTGCATGGGGACGGAGACGCCGCCGGAAAAATGATACGTGAACTCCTTGATCACGTCGGCCTCGGCGAGGCCTTTTTCGACATCGCCGCGCTGATCGGCCCAAGTGGCGTGCGGAAAATCTTTGGGCGAATTGGTATGGCGGAGAAGGTTTTGTTTTTCTGGATTACGCACGACGCCCCGCGATGCACCTTGGGGGCCCCAAAGATCGGGCGCATCGGCGGCCATGGCATCTTCGAGCCTCGATGCAAACGGCAGGACCTCGTAATCCACATGGATCGCGGCGGCTGCGTCCTCGGCAAGATCTTCGGTCTCGGCAGCAACGATGGCCACCGCTTCGCCCTGAAGATTGAGTTCTTGCGGGAGCGCCTCAGGCGTGGCTCTGACTCCACCGGGCGTCAGGTTAGCCGGCTTCAGGGCGTTTTTATAAGTGAGGATCTGGACGACGCCCGGCATTTTATCGGCGGCGGACGTGTCGATGTCCTTGATCCTGGAATGCGGGTGCGGCGAAGTGAGGAACTTCACGTACAGCATGTTCGGGAACCACACCCGGCTGGCATATTGCGCCTTACCGGTGAATCTCGGGATCGAGACCTCGGGGAGGGCCGGGAGCGGCTTCCCTAAAACGTTGAGATTCTCGGGCGGATAGCCCTGCCACTTTTTTGTTTTGAGCGCGCCTTCCAGCAGCTCGTCGCCGGCCAGGTGGCCGCCGTGAGTGGAGTAATCGCGCACCATCGGCTGCTTGATATGAATAATCGATTCCGGTTCGGGTTCGATTTGAGCTTTACTGCCGCGCATCACGGCCGCTGAATCCAGCACTGCGCGGATGATGTTTGGATAAGCGGAACAGCGGCAGATATGGCCCGCGAGAGCGGCCTTGACTTGATCTTCGTTGGGGTTCGGATTTTTGTCGAGAAGGCCCTTGGCGGTGACCACCCATCCAGCGGTGCAGAAGCCGCAATCGGCGGCTACACGCAGATGGCCGACGCGCTGCAAGGGATGCAGATTCTTTTCGTCGCCTACGCCTTCGATCGTGAGAATCTTCCTGCCGACGGCTTCGGTGGCGAGTGTGTGGCAGGAATAGAAGGGCGTGCCGTCGACCAGCACGCTGCACGCGCCACAGCTCGCTCGATTGCAGCTACGGTTCGTGCCGGTGAGTCCCGATTTTATGGCAATGACTTCCCACAATGTCGTGCGCGCTTCGTACTCGGCGACGTGAGGCTTGCCGTTGATGATGAACTCTGATTTTTCCTTGCTCATCGCCGTCGCAAGAGCGATAGGAGCAGCGGCTGCGAGGAAGGCTCCGTCGGCTCCGAGGGCGGTCAAGGCGACGCCCGATCCGGCGGCCTTGAGAAAATTCCGGCGCGAATAGGTCATTTCGAGCCACCTTGCCGGGGAAACACGTTGGGACGATATTGTTTGTGACACGTGGTGCAGGAAGCATCCAGCGGTTGCGCGAGGGCGGCTAGGGCTTTCGCGTCCTTAGCCTGGGCAGCCTGGTAGGCGGCGTTTCCGGCGTCCACCAGCATTCTGACGTCCCCGGCCCATACGGCTTGATCTCTGGCGCGACCCGGCAGCATCAGCAAATTCCCGGATTCCGCTAGCGTGACGGCGCTACGCCGCACAGCCGCCCACTCCTTCTCATCCGTTGGGCCACCGCGATAGATCAAAAGCAAAATGTCATTGGAGGCCGGATGAATCAAGTCGAGCATGAGCTGCCTCATGGTCGCCACGGGGGGAATGGATTGGGATGGAGCCTGGGCAAAACCGAATGTCGCAGGCAGAAGAAATGCGGCGATACAAACGGATTTCATTCTGCCAAATCATATCGCAATCGGGGCAGGCGCGTCGGCCTCCGCCGATTAATGTCGTATGATCCAAAGAAATGGATTTCCAGGTGCTGAAGGAGGCTCGCATGTTGATAAGGACTGTTTCGCTTTTGTTCTTGGCTGCCCTAACCTGGGGTCAGAACGCGGTGAAAGGCTCGGAAGCGGATCAGGCGGCTATCAAACAGGTGTTCGCCGATTTCTATCAGAGCTTCAGCCGTCAGGATGCGCATGGGACCGCGATGACGTTTTCCGAAGATGGCGATTTCACGAACATGTTCGGAATTAGTGTCCACGGCCGGCCAGCGATCGAACAGAGATTCGCGGCGCTTTTTAAGGGCAACCTGCGCGGCACGAATCGCACCGATACGGTGAGGAGCGTCCATTTTTACGCGCCCGACCTGGCATTTGTGGAGGCGGAGACGGTGATCGCCGGAACCAAAACGAGCGACGGCTCAGTGGGGCCGGTGCGCAAGGGCCTGATGATTACCGTGATGGCCAAGCAGAAAGGCCGCTGGTATATCAACAATTTTCACGAGGCGGAATATCCGAATCGGCCGGTTCCCACTGTTGTGACGGAAAAGTAGAATGTGTTCGTGGATTACGCCAACCGCCACGCGGCCAAGCTTGCCGGCGCCCGGTGGTGTGTCACATCGGGCTTTATCAGCAATTCCAGGATGGATACCTGGTCCAAATGGACGTCGTAATCTTCCACCTCGCGGGTAGCGCCAGAAGGGCTGAAGTTCCATTGCTGCCGCACAATTTCTTGCGGCTGTCCGCGTTCAGAGGACCACTGAACAGTAAACTCCTGAGTGCGTTCGTGCTCGGGGTCGAGAAAATTAAGTTGTATGTGGCGCAATGACACCGGATGATCGAAGATCAGGCGCACTCGCTGTTCGCCTTTCTCGGAGGCGCGCCAGCCGGGGCCGCTATCGGGGCTGAAAACCGATTCGATAGGAAAATTCGGGTCTTCCGAGGTAACCTCAACGGTGGCGATCTGGGCCAGGTCCATCCAAGATTGGCTGGATGCCGGGCGATGGACGGGCTGATTTGTCCTGACGATTCTCTTCCGCATTATATTTTCCTCCTGCTATTAGGCGCTTTCATTGTAGAAAAACTTTCAGCGCTTAAGGTGGCGCGGCATTAATTCAATCAGCTCCACGTTTTGGATTTTGTCCCCATTCACCGTGAAGCGCAGCGCGGTTCGCTGGGTGTGCCATCCGACCACGCCCGCCGCACCCGGATTCATGTGCAATAAGTTAAGGGTCGGGTCGCGCATCACGCGCGCGATGTGGGAGTGTCCACAGATGAACAGATCCGGCTTGCAGGCGGCCAGTTGCTGCTTGGCGCGGCGGTCGTAATTTCCGGGGTAGCCTCCGATATGCCGCATATAAACGCGGAGGTCTTCACACTGCCACTCGAGCTGCTCGGGGAGCTCGGCACGAATCTCGGCGCCGTCAATATTTCCGAAGACACCGCGTACTGGCTTGAAGGACTTCAACCGGTCCAGCACTTCTACCGGGCCAAAATCGCCGGCGTGCCACACTTCGTCGCACTCCGCAAAGTAAGTGAACAGCGCGTCGTCGAGAAATCCGTGCGTGTCGGCAAGGAGGCCGATCCTCATGCTGCGCTTCTACGCCCGTTTAGTTGGATTTCTTCTCTTCCGCGCGCGCCGCGCTGAGGCTGTTGGCGATCCCGTAATTGCCCTCGTGACAGGCGTATTCGAAAATCCCGCCGGAAGCCGGCCCCATGACGAGCTGCGCAGTCCAGGGACGAACCCACGTGGACGAATCATCCAGGGTGAACTCATAAACGATCGTATCCTTACTGGTGCGCGTGAAGCGCTCGATTACGTGAAGGTTTTTGCTCGACCCATGGAAGGGCGTCTGGTCCGTGAAATTGGTGGTGTCGACAACCAGCGTGCCACCCTCCCAATGGCCGCGCGAATCTCCGCGCCACAGGCGGATGTCCGGCGAGACGTGCGGACGGCCGTCGAGTGGGATCAGGCGAACATCGTGAATCATCTCGCTGAGGATGGCCACGTAGCCCGGGCCTTGTACGATTTCCAAGTTGTTGTTGTAGGTGGAGGGTAGCATGGGCGGCCCTTCCGCGGCCCACACAATGCAGCGTTCCTGCAAAGGGCGATTCTCAGGGCCATCGAAATCGTGCCCCTTCGCTTTGGCAGCACGGTCGCCATTTCGCTTCACAGCTTCGGGCAGCATGGGAGGAATTCGCCCGTCGGGTCCGATGATCAACGACGTCCTGAGGTTGGGCGCGAACTTCGCCTGCATCGGGTCAATTCCGAACTGGCTCATGTCGTAGTGCGCCTCGGGCAAAGGAGCGCGGTCTCCACGATATCCTTCTTTGCCAAATACCGCGGCCTCCTGCGGAGTATAGAACTCTTTCGCGCCAAGATTTTTCGGCCGCTCCATGGGGATGCTGCTGGCGTTAGTCCACACGCCCTGAAGGTCTGGCTGGCCGTCGGGGGTGCGCTGAGGCGTCCAGGTGTCGCGGTTTTCAGCGGGCGCGGGTTTTGACAAGACCGACGTTTGGGCAGCAGCCGGGAGCGCTGCGCCTAGCGTCATTATCAATATCAATACGCCAAACCAACCCCGGACCCGCCGATTCGACGAGCGGTTCACTTCTTTTCCTCAGGAGCATCGCCCTGCGCACCGGGAGCCGATCCGCCAAGAAACAGCCTGCGGCCATCGGTGAACGTTAGATCCTTGCCGACCGCCCGGTTGGAGCCGTCCTTGGATTGATACCCATCCACCAGGATCTCAGTGCCTATCGGGAGCGCATCGCGAGTGAAGCCGAGGCGGAAGAGAGCGTTGGGGCTGCCCCCTTCGACGGCCCAGTTGGTGACGGTGCCATCGGGATTTTTTACATCGATATGGATCCAAGAATGAGGATTGATGAATTCCAGTTTCGTGACTTTGCCCCGCAACTTGATCGGCTTTTTGTCGTCGAATTCCGCGGCAAAGGAATGATGCGCGAACGCGGGCGCCGCCGCCGCGATACTCAAAAACGCCAAGGCCGCACCTAATTTCATCTTCATTGGATCCCTTTCGTCTGCTGTTGAACCGCTTCCTCAGCGGCCTTCTTTTCGTCGGCGCGAGCGCCACTGAGGTTGTTCGCCATCCCATAATTGCCTTCGTGACAGGCGAACTCATAAATCTCGCCCAGCGCCGGTCCCATCACCAGCTCCGCGCCCCAGGGTTTCGCCCAAGTGGAAGGATCGTCGACTGTGAACTGGTAAAGGATCGTATCTTTGCTGGTGCGCGTGAAGCGTTCCACGACGTGCAGGTTTTCGCTGGACCCGTGGAAATGAGTCTTGCCGGTGAAGTTCGTAGTGTCGACAACGAGCGTATTTCCCTCCCAATGGCCGCGCGAATCGCCGCGCCACAATCGGATGCTGGGGGCCAGGTGCGGACGGCCATCGATCGGAATCAGCCGCGTGTCGTGATACATCTCGTTCAAAATAGCCACATAGCCGGGGCCTTGCACGATTTCCAAATTGTTGTTGTACATGGGCGGGAGCATGGGCGGCCCCTCCAGCTCACCATATATGATGCAGCGCTCCATCAGGCTGCGGTCCTCCGGGCCGTCGAACTCGTGGCCTTTGAGCTTCGCTGCGCGGTCGGCGTTGCGCTTCACGGCCTCTGGAATCATGGGCGGGATTCTCCCTTCGGGACCCACAATCAGCGAGGTGCGAAGATTCTGCGCGAAGCGCGCCTGCATCGCGTCCATCCCATATTGGCTGAAGTCGTAGTGAGCGTCCGGCTGCTGGTTGCGTTCGCCGAGATAGCCCTTCTTGGCCAAAGCGGCGGCTTCCTCTGGAGTGTAAAACTCCTTGGCGCCAAGCTCTTTGGGCCGCTCGAAAGGTTTGTTGGTGGCGTTAGACCAAATGCCCTGGAGGTCGGGCTGGCCGTCGGGCGTGCGTGGCGGCGTCCAAGTCGCGGCGCTGGGTGTTTTCTCCGCGGGCGATAGTTTTTGTGCGATCGCTGGCGCCGAGAGCGCGAGCGTGCTGCTTACGATAACTAAACCGAGCACACGGGGACTCACGCGGTTGCCTCCTTTATTGGTTCGGCTTCTTGCGAAGATGTCCATACAGCAGCTCTTCGACAAACTCGACACACTTGAACTCCAGCAGCTGCGCATTCTTTTCCAATCGGCGATAGAGCGGCATGCTGATCTTCCATGGCCGCGAGAATACTTTGGGATCGTCGATGGTGGCTTCATACAGGAGCGCGTCGGGAGTAAGCGGGGTGTAGCGCTCGATCACATGCAAAGCGTCGCTGTGAAAGTCGCCGGATCGATCGAACCAGGTTTGGTCGTTCTGGCTGGTCACATCGACCACTAATGTGTCGCCTTCCCAGTGCCCGTTGGACCAGCCCATCCAGAAGTTGTCCGGCGCCTTGGTGGGGGCACCCATATTAATGACGCGTTCGGCGCCAGCGTACTCGTAGGCGATCAGAATTCGGTTTTGGGACTGGACGATTTGGAACGGATAAGGCATGTAGGTGGCTCGAGGGACGCCGGGGAGATAACATTTGATCTCGGGGTCAAGCTTCACGCGGTTGGCGAAGTTCTCCTTCCGCTTGGCCTCGGCGGCGGGAAGGTAGGGGATCGCGCCACCCTCGACAACGCCCAGTCCGGCAGGAGCCGCGCCGACAGCGCCCAAGGCGACAATCTCTCCCGCGCGAGCGGCATGATCCTGCAGATCCCAATTCGCCGTGTTGTTCGCCTGCCAGATTCCGTTCAGATTCGGCTTGCCGTCGGCGGTGCGCGGCGCTTTATTGGCTGGCGCTTGAGCGCGAGCGAGCGGTGCTGATAACCAGAGGAGCGCTAATGCTGCACCGACGGCGACACCCCTGCACTTCCGGCTGTTGTTCAGCACGCCTCATGCTATCGCCGCCACTTGGCCCTGTCAAGCAGCTTGAAATCTACGAATTACGCCGGGATTTCGACGTGCCGATTCTCTAAACTGGCTACGTGGCGGTAGCGCGGCGTGAGCAAATCGATCGGCTGAGGGCAGCGCCTCTCGACGTGCTGGTCATCGGCGGCGGCATCAACGGCGCTGGAGTGCTTCGGGACCTGGCGCTACGCGCGCACGGGAGCGGGACGCTGCTGCGGGTAGGCCTGATCGAGCAAGCGCATTTCGCCTCCGGGACCAGCGGCAAAAACTCGCAATTGATCCATGGCGGTCTTCGGTACCTGAAATATCTTCAGTTTCATCTGGTTCGCGAATCATTGCGCGAGCGATCGACCCTGTTGAAGATCGCCCCGCAATTCGTCAAGCCTTTAGCCTTTCTGCTGCCCATGTACGGGGCCAGTTCGCGCCTGGTTTATGGAGCGGGGCTGTGGCTGTACGACAGGCTGGCGGGCCCAAACTTGATCGCGCGCCACCAGATGATCAGCGCGCGGCGCTTGTTGGAAATGGAGCCTGGCTTAAGGCGTGAACATCTCTCGGCAGGGGCGCTGTTCTACGATTGCGCCATCCAATCGGCGCGCTTCGTCGTCGAAAATGTTCTGGATGCGATTCGAAACGGAGCGAGCGCAGCCAACTACGTCAGGGCGGAGATTTGGGGGCGCGGAGCCGGCGGCCGGTGGCGCGTCGAGTGCAAGGACACCATCACCGGCGGGCGATTTGTGATTGAAGCGCGCAAGTTGGTGGATGCCCGCGGCGCTTGGACTCGCGACGCATCCGTGCGGCTGCTCCGAGGATCGCATATTGTGATTCCGCGCGTGACGGCGGGTCGACACGCTGTGTCGCATTTTGAGCCGGATGGACGAATCGTTTTCCTGATTCCGTGGGGCAGCCAGGATCAGCTCACGTTGGTAGGCACTACCGACGAGAATCACTCGGGCGGGCCGGACTCGGTGCGGATTTCACGCCAGGAGCTGGAATATCTTTTAGCCGTGGTTCGCAAGCTGTTCCCGTCATCCGTTCATGTCGCGCCGATTGCGGCGTTCAGTTCGCTGCGCGCGCTGGTGCACGATGACGCGCGGCGGGCCACTCGCGCCAGCCGGGAACACAAAATCTGGAGCTCGCCAGACGGCGTCCTGCACATCCTGGGCGGCAAGTACACAACCTACCGGCTCATGAGCGAGGAGGCGGTCGACTTAGTTTGCCGCGAGCTAGCGCCTGGGTTGACGTCGTTCCATCCGACCCAAAACGCCGTGTTTCCGGGCGGCGAGCGGGTTGTAGGAGAAGCCCTGGAGCAACATCTTTCGGATCATCTTTTCACGTCGACATACCTGGGATACGAGCGCCGCTGGGATCGCGCTTCCCTGCTGCCGCTGGCAGAATCACTAGCGCAAAAACTCGGCTGGAGCGATGCTCGCACATCAGAAGAGGTGACCGACGCTCTCCAGAAGTCAGACTGGGAGAACCCCTAAGGCGAAGATGGAGCGGTATGAACTTTCTTCAGGGTAGGCGGAGTGAGAAGCTTGACGGGGAGCAGAGTTTGCAGCGAGGCATTTCCAAAGCAATGAAAAATAAAAGAATTTGATGTGGCGCGAGAATTGCTCACTTGCTTCGCGTGAATGCAACGTTAAAGAGTTTACCGATGCAACCCAGAACTTCTGTTCTAGATCAGGATTTTGACGAGCTACTGGTAGCCGAACTGGAGAGTTTGAGAATAGGCGAGCAACGTCTCGAACGGCTCTATTCGCGATTGTGCGTGGAGCCTCGGCTTCGCGACTACTTTCTGCAAGAGCTCGCTGAATTTCGCCAGCGCGCGGATCGTCTGGATGCTGTGCTCAACCCGCTGGAGGCGTTCCAATCGCCGGCGAAAGATGTTCACTCGACCGTGATCCCTGCCGCGTAAAAGGAGACCCATGCGCTTCGTACTTCTCATCATTATCCTGCTCTTGCTCCTCGGTGCTCTGCCCACGTGGCCTTACAGCACCGGGTGGGGTTATTATCCCAGTGGTGGTCTGGGACTGGTGCTGGTGATCCTGCTGGTGCTGGTCTTGGTCGGCCGCATTTGACTTGAGCGGCATCGGAGGATCACGTGGCTAAAAAAAGCGCCAGTTCCAAAGGCAAGACAAAAGTTCACAAAACCATGAGCGAGTACAAACACGGTACGCTCAAATCAGGCAGCGGCAAGAAGGTCAAGAGCCGCAAACAGGCAGTGGCGATCGGCTTGAGCGAAGCGCGCAAGTCGGGGGCGAAAATTCCCAAGAAGAAGTCGAAGTCCTAGATGCAGGGATGAGTCACGAGAGTTTCGAGCGTCGCCTTCCGATTGGCGCGGAAGTGGGGCGCTATGGTGTCCACTTTCGAGTGTGGGCTCCCGCTCGTCAATCCGTGGACGTCGTGCTGGAAGGCCGTTCTAGTGTCGTTGCTCCGCTGGCGCGGGAACCCTCCGGATACTTTTCAGGATTGGTTACGCAAGCGGCCGCCGGCTCGCGCTACAAATTGCGCCTCGACAGCGCGGACGCCTTTCCGGATCCAGCCTCGAGATTTCAACCCGAAGGCCCGCACTCGGCTTCCGAAGTGATCGATCCAGGTGAATTCCATTGGACCGACCAGGGCTGGCAGGGCGTGGGGCTCGACGGACAGGTAATTTACGAAATGCACCCAGGCACTTTCACGGCCGAGGGGACGTGGGCCGCCGCAATCAAGCAATTGCCCGCGCTAGCTGAGACAGGGATCACGGTCCTCGAAGTGATGCCGGTGGCGGAGTTTCCGGGGAAGTTCGGCTGGGGCTACGACGGGGTGGATTTATTTGCGCCAACCCGCCTTTACGGCAGACCGGACGATTTCCGACAATTTGTAAACAGCGCGCATGCGCTCGGAATGGGCGTCATTCTGGATGTCGTATACAATCATTTGGGCCCGGACGGGAACTATCTTCCTAAGTTTTCCCCGTTGTACTTTTCGAAAACCATCCACACCGATTGGGGTCCCGCTATTAATTACGATTCGGAAGGATCGGAAGGAGCGCGCGAGTTTTACATCGCGAATGCGGGCTACTGGATCGACGAGTTTCACCTGGATGGTTTACGGTTGGACGCAACCCAGGACATCCACGATCAATCCGACGATCATATCTTGGCTGCCATAGTACGCGAAGTGCGGCGCAAAGCCTCGCCCCGCTCCGCAATCGTAGTTGGTGAAAATGAGCCGCAAGAAGTTAAATTGATCCAGGCGCCCGAGGACGGCGGCTATGGCCTGGACGCATTATGGAACGATGACTTCCACCACAGCGCGATGGTAGCGCTCACGGGCAAGAACGAGGCCTACTACACAGACTATTTGGGAAAGCCGCAGGAGTTCATTTCAGCCTGCAAGTATGGTTATTTGTACCAGGGGCAGTACTACGAATGGCAAAAGAAACGGCGTGGGACGCCGCGGCTCCATGTGAGGCCCGCCACATCGATAAATTTCATCCAGAACCACGACCAGGTGGCGAACTCCGCGCGCGGGCTGCGATGCGATGCACTTACGGATCCGGGGCGGTTGCGCGCCATGACCGCGCTGCTGCTGCTGCTGCCGGGAACTCCGATGCTGTTTCAAGGCCAGGAATTCGGCGCCTCCAATCCGTTCCTCTTTTTTGCGGATCATCAGAAGGAACTGGCCGCCCAAGTCCACGCGGGCCGCATCGAGTTTCTTTCACA
>Ga0182024_10003888_pt1 | contig 34996 bp, 33 predicted proteins | sample P32metaG_FD_120480 | JGI IMG/M metagenome (GOLD analysis project Ga0182024, IMG submission 120480) | Permafrost microbial communities from Stordalen Mire, Sweden - P3-2 metaG (Illumina Assembly) | ecosystem: Environmental > Terrestrial > Soil > Wetlands > Permafrost | place: Sweden: Stordalen...
CTCCCAGGCATACCTCAACAGGATCGCGCTGCGGCTCAATCAACGCCCGCGAAAGACCTTGGGCTTTGAAACCCCAGCCGATAAACTGGGGCTGGTGTTGCCGTGATCCATTGAACCCGCCGCGCAAAGCGAACATCCTCAGCCACTCAAATATCTCTGACTTAACCCCTCAAACCCAAACAAAAACGGCGGCACTAAGTTTCGCCAGCGATCACGACCTCGTGTACCTTGCCCTTCCACTCCCGAATTGATATCGCACCGGCTGGAGATATAACCGTCATCAACACGCGCAATAATTTCAGCAAGACCTATGAGGCCCGTGAATCAAGGTAGTTCTTTAGGGTTTACCATCATTGGTTAAAAAAAACGGTTGGTGCTCTTGGCTGGTCGCACTGTCTTCGGCTGTGTCGATTGGTTCGCATCTGGCGCCAATGAGTGGTCGCAGTCGTGACTCAAGGCAAGCTCATGGATCTTTTTATCGTACTGCTCTGAGACCCATCTTTGGACCTTTTTGGGAAATAAGCGCCGAACCAAGCGACTCACCATGAATTGTATGGCACAGCAAAAACCGCCCCGCTATTTTCCGCAACTCGTCTTCACATCTAATGGAAGCATCGCTTTCTGTCCGGCATTCAGCTGCATGTCGAACGCCACCAGCTCATTTCCGGTAGCGCCATAAAGCGCCATCAGTTCCACCAAGTCCACGGTGCCGCGCTTCCCAAACATGCGCAACACATCCGCGAAGGTCGCGGACGAGACCTTCCTGCGGCCCAGCATCTCCCGTCCCATGCTGATAATCGTGGCGTCCTTCTCCGCCAAGCCCTGCACCGGCTTACAGTTGAGGATGGTGTCCACGACCTTTGGCTCCAGATACCGCGGATCCTTGGCGGCCTGGGCGTGCTCCACCCATTGCGTCCATTCATACTGGTTGGTTTGCTCACGCGCCGTGGTCAAGATAGCGATTTCCAGCGCCCGCGCTCCCAACTGCGTATCGTATTTCAGATAATGATGAGCCTCCGCCAAGCCCTTCGCCAACTGGGGGCTGTGCAACCGAAGCGAAGGCCGCTCTTCGCCCCGGCTTTTATACCCGCCCAGTTGCTCCCGCATGATGTCGTCGAAAATCGTCTTGTCGGCGTCGCTCATATCCTCGCGCCTTGGCAGAGGCAGCCGGTTTCCGGACTCGGGGTAGATATCCTTGGGGAGCGCGGACGTTTTCCCGGCATCATCCTGCGCCGCCAGTCCGTAGACGCCCCCTGATAGAACGCCCATCACGCTGATGAGCAAAATGGCTCCGACTTTTTTCGATAGGTTCACACCGATCTCCCTGTTTGGTTTGCTGTCCCTGTCGCCCGCATTTCGGTGGCGCCTGCCCCTTGAAGGCGCGGAGGACCCGGACAATTTTTTGCAGATGCGAATACGCGAAACCTTACCAGCTTTTTACTTCGTCCAAGGCGGGTTCTGCACGCGCAGCACATCCGGCTTCAACGGTCACTTTCCCTTGCAAAAAAGTATGATATCAAACTGTTGGGGTGTTGCAAACAGGGTTCAACGCGCTGGCTGGCGCGCCGCGCCATTCCAAAAATAAGCAGGCCAATGCGGGTAATGATAGAGCAGGATGAAATTGCGTTTTCCTTTCAAAGTATTGATTGGTGCCGCCATCCTGACTGCGGCGGCGCGGCAGCCCGAGGCAGGCCTTTGGCATTCGTATGAATAATCATAAAGGAACACAGGTCCCGATGAGGCAATCCGCGAATGCAAGCCGGGCAATTTCGCTATTGATTGTCACCACGGCCATGCTGGGTTTCGCCGCAATGTCCGCAGTCGCCAAGGACAAGGAACTGCCTCCGACGCCGTTCATCGTGCGGGCACACACCGCGAGGCGCCTATCGGAGCATGTCTGGGAGATTCCCGACAGGAACAGGCCTGGTGTTCCCAACGTCGCCATTGTTGTAGGAACCCGTGCAAGGCTCATCGTCGATTCGGGCATGGGCCCAAAGAGCGGAGAGATTGTCACGCGTGAAGCGCAGATGTTGAGCAAGAATACCGAATTCTATCTTGCGACCACGGATTTCCGCCCCGAGCACATCACCGGTGCGATGGCGCTCCCACCCAATACGAAGTGGCTTATACCCGCGGCGCAGAAAGTGGATATTGTCGAAAGCACGGAGACCTACATGAATAATTTCATGTCGCGGTCGGCGGACCTGACGGAAGCTCTCAAGGACGTAAAGCTTCGAGACCCGGACATCATTTTCGACCGTAACGTCCGGATTGATCTAGGCGGCGGCGTGACGGTCCACGTGATCTGGTACGGCCCAGCACGCACCAATGGTGATGTTGTCATCTTTGTTGAGCCGGATCGGGTGCTGCACAGCGTCAATATCCTGGGAAGCAAATCGTATCCCGGGATGCCAGACCACGCCCCCAACGTGGCAAACTGGCTCGACATCATGGACAAGTTGGAAGCGCTTCATCCGCTAATCGTGTTGCCCAATCATGCGATGTTCGTGACGCCTCACTGATATTAAGCCAGCAGGAAGTCCCGCGGGATCCGCAGCGGCGCTCGCTGGAACTCAAAGCTGAGGGAAATACCACGGAAACTGCAGGCGACCCGCTCACGGCCGAATTCGACGCCAAGTATTCCGACTGGAAGGGCTTGGGCGGAATCCCGGCAATCGTCACGCGATTTTACGAGGAATCGCAATAAGGTGTCAGACTGGCCCGGAGCGCCACGCTATTCCTTCTGAACCCGTTGGCATAACGCTAGTTCGAGAAGCATCGCTGCGAAAAACGATAACGCCGTGGAGAGCGCGGCGACAAGCGCCGCCGAAGCAGATCGTCTGGAAAGGGTCGCGCTTGCCACACAAACTTGTCACTTTGCTCTAACTGTATTGCGTCCGGCGTGAAATACGACATAATCCTGAACCAAGTAGCGGTCCCAACTATCGCGGCACAAACAATCAGGGGAGGTTATATGCGGCGTAGAGATATCCTGATAGCAGCCTTGCCGGTGGCGGCGATGACGGCGTTGCCGGCGACAGCACAAGTCCCGAAACTGCCAGGCGTGCGCATGAAGATCACCGACATTCGAATCCTGCGGCTACGCGTGATCAAGGACCTCGGTTCATTCGCTGGCTTTATGGGCCCGACGGACACCAATATAATTCGCATTGGCGGCGGCTCCGTCATCGAAGTACACACCGATCAGGGACTGGTCGGGATTGGCCCGGCGATCGACCCTGTCCAGTTGCCCGCCTTGAAGGCGTTGCTGATAGGCGAGGATCCGTTCAACCACCAGCTTCTCGTGGCGAACATGCGGGAAATGACAGGCATGGGCGGAGCGAGACGCATCCTAGCATCCAAGCCGCCGTTGCCGCCGGATTCCACGCAAACGACACTAGCCGCGGCAGCCGGCCGAGGTGGCGACACGAGCGCGGACCGCGCCTATTCCGCCGTCGAGATTGCGCTGTGGGACATCATCGGCAAGGCCTGCAATCAGCCTCTCTACAGATTGTGGGGCCCCATCACGGATCGTATCGTTCCCTATGCCAGCCAGTCGCGCCTGGGCACTCCGCAAACGCGAGCCGAATTCGCCGCAAAATGCAAGAGCGACGGTTGGCATGCCATAAAATACCGTTCTCATTTTCCGACCATGAAGGATGACATCAGTCTGGTGGAAGCGACGCGTAAACTGGTGGGCGACAGCTTTGAAAATGGCGGAATGGATATTATGTGTGACGCGAACCAGGCGACCAATGGTTACCTGACGCCGAGCGTCCGTTGGGACTTCCAGCGCGCTGTCGAAACGGCGCGCGCGTACCAGCAGATGAATGTTACCTGGCTGGAAGAGCCTTTGGGCCGCTATGATTTCGATCACCAGGCCGAATTAAACCGCCTCGTCGAGATTCCCATCGCGGGCGGTGAAGGCAATCGCGGCCTCCACGAATTCCGCTTGCTGCTCGAAAGAGGATGCTTCGATATCGTGCAGCCGGAAGTCCTGCTCGAAGGGCCAATGGAAGTGCGTAAAATTGCCGTCATTGCCGAGTCTATGTATAAGCTGATGTGTCCCCATCTGGCGGAAGGGAGCGTCGGGACCGTCTGCAATATGCATATTATAGCGTCCCTGCCGAACGCGCCTTATCTGGAGATCACGCATGATCTACCGCTGGCGGACTACTCCAATGGCTTCGCTATTTTCGAGGAACCGCCAGTGCTGGACAAGGCCGGCTATTTCAACCTGTCGCAGAAGCCCGGACTCGGCATAATAATCAACAAGGACCTTATTCTGCCCTAGACGCGAACCGCGTCATTGGCTGCACGGCGCGATGTGCGATCGCTGTGGCGCCGTCGCGGCGTGACGCCTGGTGCGGGAGCCTGCCGTTCGTTCACGTCAATTGCCGGATGGCGGGCGATAGGCAATGTAGTCGCCCGAGTAATTGCCACCCGAAACAGCCACGATAATATATTGCTTGCCGCCATACGAGTAAGTCATGGGCGATCCGCTCTGGGGGGCCGACATCCAGACCGTCCCGACCTCCGTGCCACTCATTTTGTCAATGGCGCGCAGCATTGCTCCCCGCGGACGTCACGGCGGCGTCGAGAACAGCGGATCCCCGCTGATCAGGAGGCTCTTGGTCACAAGCAGGCCAGATTCGCCCGCGCCGCCCTGGCCTGTCCGTGGAACGATAAGGCCCTTGAGTGCCGGATTGTTCTTGATCTCGTCCGGTGTGTCGCCATTGGCCACTTGCCACCGGAATTCACCCGTATCCAGGTTGATGGCCGTAATGGTGCCATAAGGCGGTTTGAGGAGAGGCAGGCCATCAATGGTCGTGCGCACGGGAGGCGTGCTCGGGGTGACGGGGCCGGTCTTGGCGAGAATCGCCGCCAGTTTGGCCTCGTCGATACTGACCTTCGGTGCATCGGAGGCCATACCCGCGCCCGGCCCGCCCTGGATCGTGAATGGCTGGTCGGCCTCGCCGGCAAGGTACCTTGCATCCGAGTATCCCGGGGCGGCACGACCAGGCCATGCACGACGGCACTGGAGTTGCCAGCCGGCAGGAAGATCGTGTGGGTCTCCGGATCATAAGCGCCACCTTCCCAATTTGTGCCATTGGCGGAATTGTCCAGGCTCAATGTCGCCAGCGGCCCACCCACTTTGCTGAGTACGGGCGGTGTGAAGTTGGGGCCGACCTTGAAGTGGCTGAGCACTTCGAGCGCCTTGGCATGCAGTTCCGGCGTGAAATCGATAAGATCCTCCGTGCGGATATAATTGCGCGCGTAAGCCGCCGGCTTGGTCGGGAAGGGCTGGGTTTTGGAAGTCTTCTCGCCCGGCACATCGCTCTGCGGCAAAGGCTTCTCGATCATAGGCCAGACAGGTTTGCCCGTCTCGCGGTCGAATACATAAAGGAAAGACTGCTTGCTGGGCACAGCAACGGCCTTGACCGGCTTACCATCGATCACAATGTCGGCCAGGATCGGCGGCGAGGTTACATCCATATTCCATATGGGATGATGGACCAGCTGGTAATACCATTTCATCTTGCCGGTATGCAGTTCGACGCAGACAAGGCTGTCACCAAACAGGTCGTTGCCCCGACGCGAGCCGCCATACACGTCGTTGGTCGGATCTTCTATGGGCAGATAGACATTCCCCAGTTCCGCATCCACCGTGACGTTGGTCCATGTGCCGGCATTGCCGTTGAAGTCCGCAGAGCTGTTCTGCCAGCTATCGTAGCCGAACTCGCCCTTCATCGGCACGTTATGGAAGGTCCAGAGCAGCTTGCCCGTCGTCACGTCCGAGGCCCGCACAAGACCCTTGGTGTTGTTTTGCGTCGTCGGCTGAAATCCTTCCTTCATGGAAGACCCGACAATCACCACATCCTCCACCATGGTCGGGGTGGAGTGCAGTCCGATTTCGCCGGTATTCAGGTCGATCGGCTGGTATTTTCCCGGTTGCCCCGGGACGCCCGTAACCACGCCGACCTTCTTGTCGATGATACCATGGTCGCCAAACGAGTCGATCGGCTTGCCGTTCTTCGCATTCAATTCGACCAGCCGGTAGCCTGTGGTGATGTAAAGAATGCGCTCATCGCCCTTTGCCATCGGTCCAGTAGGACACGCCACGGCCCGAAAGCTGGCGGGGCGAGCTCGCCGCGCGCGCCTTCATTCAGGCTGTACACCCATTTCAGTTCGCCCGGGGTGGCGTCCAGTGCAACGACATCACGGCGTGAACCAGCCGTTGTATAGACGGTACCGTTGATTTCCAGTGGTGTGCCTTCGAGCTTGTATTCCGTGCGTGCGCCAAGCTGGTCCGTCTTGAAGTGCCAGGCCACCTCCAGCTTGCTGAAGTTGGCAGCGTTAATCTGGTCCTGGGGGAGTAGCGAGAGCCTGTCGGGTCGGCGAAATACATGGGCCAATCGCCTCTCGCGGTGGAAGGCTGGCCATAAGGCTGCCCGTCCATGGACTGCGCCCAGGCATGGGCAAACAGAAAGACGGCAGAAAGCGCCACCGGCGCAGTGGCGGCAAGATACTTTCTCAGCAGCACGGGCTTGCACATTCCCCTCGAACGCAGGCGTAAAGAAATGAAAGCCGATGGGAATTTCGACATGATGCTGCGTCTGCTGTCCGGATGAGCCGGGTGCGGCCCGCTGCCCTTAATTGAAATTGATCATGTATTAGAAACTGCCACTCAAATCGGAAAATGCCCGGGTTTGGTTTCAATCGTAATCCACCGCAGGTCGGTGAATTCTGCGACCCCCGCCTGACCGCCAAACCGGCCGTAGCCGCTTGCCTTGACGCCGCCAAAAGGCATTTGCGGTTCGTCGTGCACGGTTGGGCCATTGATATGACAAATGCCGGACCGGATCCTCCTTGCCAGCGACAGGGCGCGCGCAATATCCCGGCTGAAAATGGCAGCGGACAGGCCATACTCGCTGTCATTGGCGGCGGCTATTGCCGCATCCTCGTCCTTGACCCGGATAACTGCTACCACTGGCCCGAAGCTTTCCTCCCGATACAGCCGCATTGCGGGTTTGACATGATCGATGACGGTTGCCGGCATCAATACACCGTCACCATCACCGCCCTCGGCCAGTTGGCCGCCATATTTCACGGCGTCCGCGACCAGATCGCGGATGTGCTGCGCGGCATGCAGGTCCACAACGGCACCCAGCGGCATTTTTCCTTCGCGCGGATCCCCAGCCTGCAGCGTCCTGGCCTTGCCGCTGAGTTGCGCCACGAATGCGTCAGCCACGGAGTCCAGCACAATGATCCGCTCGGTGGACATGCAGATCTGGCCCTGATTCATAAAGGCGCCGAAAGCCGCGGCCTTGACTGCCTCTCCCAGGTCAGCGTCTTCGAGGACAATAAAGGGGGCCTTGCCGCCGAGCTCGAGGAGAGCGGGCTTGAGGTGGCGGGCGCATAGTTCTGCAATAATTTTGCCGACTCGTGTCGAGCCGGTGAAATTCACGCGCCGCACAGCGGGATGGGCGACCATGGCACCAACCACTGCTGGAGCATCAGCAGCGGCGTTCGTAACGACATTGACGACCCCTGGGGGCAGACCGGCTTCCACAAAGGCGCTGCCGATCAAGGCATGCGTACGTGGGCAGATTTCTGAGGTCTTCAGTACGACGGTATTGCCGCAGGCCAGCGGTGTGGCGATGGCACGCGCGCCGAGAATGACGGGGGCATTCCATGGCGCCATGCCGAGTACAACCCCGGCGGGTTCGCGGATGGCCATGGCCAAACAGCCAGGCTTGTCCGAGGGTATCACCGAGCCAGTGATCTGGGTGGTCAGTGCGGCCGCTTCCCGGATCATGCCTGTGGCCAGATGAATATTGAAGCCCGCCCATGCTTTCGTGGCCCCGATCTCTTCCTGCATCGCCGCGATCAGTTCCGCGCCCTTGGCAGCAAGAGCATCGGCCGCTTTGGTGAGCAGAGCGCGCCGGGCATTCGGGCCGAGTGAAGCCCAATTCGGCAACGCCGCCTGCGCCGCTTCAACGGCAAGGATGGCGTCGGACGGGTCAGCGGCGGCGGCTTCCGTGGCGACAGTCCCATCCAATGGATTGTGCCTGAGAAATGTGCGTCCGGCTTTGGCTGGACAGGGTATTCCATTGATCAATAGTTCGATGCGGGTGCTCAAACCTGTCTCCTGTTATGGGCGGCATATCTGCCATTCGGGATCACGGGACCCCACAAGAACTGCCTGCCACCAACCCTTCGAGATACAAGTACTTTGGCTGCGGTCCGTGACAATTTGATTATTCTGCTGCCTGACATGATACGCCAGTAGGCTGTTGCTTCATCATGCGCGCCACATCCGGCATACCCAGAAGCACCAACTCGGAGCCTTCGCTGGCTTTGAGGCGCACCGTTTCTCCGCTATCCAGATAGACGGAGGTGAAGCGGCGGAATGTTTGCCCCTCGATAGAGCCTCGCCCGGACAGGACCAGAAGAATACCCCGCCCTTCCGCCTTGAAGTCCGCGTCTGGGAGAAGCCTATAGCTGGCGCAGCGAATTTTGCAATCGGTGAATGTGGCCAGCGCTTTTTCCTCCACGCCGTAAACGCCCTCGACCGGCATCCATCGATAGCCTTTAGGGTCCATCAGGACCGGCCTATTGTATTGCGGTGGGGGATATACCAACTCCCGGCCGTTGACCTGTTCCCAAACCGCCTCGAACCCATCCATGTTTTTCTTGCCGGGAACGCCTGGATTCCGGCGAAACACGCCCTTCTCGAAGACCCCGATCTTGACCAATTCACTTTTTGCATCTGCCAACTGTTTGGTGGTCAGAAGCCCGGAACCGCTCGGCCCACCGAACTGGAGAGTGGCGACGTAGGAGGGAGCCACGTCCGGTCCCTGGGGGCCATATGATGTCCCCTCAGGAAAATATCCGATAACGCCGGGAGTCATTTTGCCGTCGTGAGCGAAGTCGCACTCACCCTCAATCTGTACCCGGAATTGGCAGAAATTGTGCCGGTGTCGCGGCGAGAAGAAATCGCCATACTGACGAAAAAGTCCAAACTTGAAGTTTCCAGGTGATGCGGGATCGCCGAAGAAAAGAAATTGCTTGCCGACGTTTCCCGAACGAACACCTTCCCCATTACCCACAACCGGTACTTCATCGCCGTGAACTATTTTCATTCCCATCTCCTGGAAACTGTCGTCACGAGAAAGAGGACAGTACATTGAACCTCTGCAAAAATCCGCCGTTCATTGGGTCATGAAATATAGCGCTGCCCGTCTCGTTGAGTTCGCTACCGAAGCTCTAGCCTTTGCCAGCCATGTTCCGGCTGACCCCAATTCCCTGCCCGCTTTTTGTTTGTCTGACAACAGTATGGTACCATACTATTTTCGAATAATCTGCCAGGACTGTCAAGGCAAGGCACGGTCCATCTCCTGTTTTGGCGCGCCAGCCAGCCCTCGGCTGCGGCACGATTTCGGCATCGCATGCTGCGGCGCGAAATATTCTTTTGGGCTAATCCGGGCGAACTGTTCTCTCGCCGATATATTCGGCCGGCATGTTCCAAAAAAGGGCGGCCCCTTTGCCGCATAGAGGATCGTCCTCTATTCGTCGAAGGATCCGGCCGCACTGCGATAGAGCCGGGCATAAAGACCACCACTGCTCAATAATTCGTCATGGGTACCCTGTTCCACTATTGCGCCACGGTCCAGCACGATAATGCGGTCAGCATCGCGAATTGTCGCCAGACGATGCGCGATGACGATGCTGGTCCGGCCTTTCAAGAGAACTTGCAAAGCCCGCTGGATCTCCAGCTCAGTAAAGCTGTCAATGTTTGCTGTCGCTTCGTCAAGGATCAGAATTTTTGGATTGGCCACCAGGGCTCTTGCGAAACTCAGCAATTGACGCTGACCGATGGACAGATTTCGGCCTCTTTGTCTCAAATTCGTGTGATAGCCTTCCGGCAGCCGCGAGATGAATTCATGGGCATTGACGGCCCTGGCAGCGGCGATAACAGAGTCTGGATCAGCCTGGGAATTGTACCGCAGATTTTCCATAATAGTCCCGCTGAACAAGAATGGCTCTTGCAAGACCATAGAGATGGTATCCCCCAGTGAAGCTTGCGACACATGCCGCACATCGCGGCCGCCCACGAGTACCTCGCCTTCCCAAACATCGTAGAAGCGATGGGTCAGACCCGCAATGCTGGTCTTACCTGAGCCTGTCGGCCCCACCAAAGCCACGCAGTGGTAGGGCTCGATACGCAACGAGATGTCACGCAACACCGGCTGGCCCGGACGGTAACCAAAGGTAACATGATGAAATTCTATGGAAGGCACTTCCTCGCCCAATACGGTTGCGCCGGGCATGTCCTCAATGTCCAGGGGAACATCCAGAACTTCAAAGATGCGGTGACTGGCCGCCGTTGCCCTCTGGAGCACGGTATATTGCATGGACAAATTGCGAATGGGGTCCAGAAATCTCTGAACATAAAAAATGAATGCCACAATGGCGCCTACACCCAGAATGCCTTGCAGCACCGCCCCCCCGCCGACGATCACAACTATGGCCATGGATACACCGGTGAGAACATCGACGGTTGGCACCATCAATTGCGAAGCCATGGCGGATTCAAGTAGCGCGTGTAAATTATCGAGGGCCAGTATTCTGAAACGCTCAAAGTTCAAATCCTCTCGACGGCTTTCCTGGACGGTGCGGATACCGTTGATGTTTTCCGCCAGAGCGGCAGTTACGGTGGATGACGTCTCGCGAGTGCGCCTGAACTTCTTTTGCGCCCAGGGCAGCCACAAAGCCCGGATCCCAATCAGCAGTGGCAGAACCATCAATGTCACCAGCCCCAACTGCCAATTCATTACCAGCAACACGATGACAATGCATGCCAGCAAAAAGAAATCACTGATGGCGGAAGTCGACTGCTCCAGAAACTCCTGTAGCGAATTCACGTCACCGGTCAAACGTGACATCAGCCGTCCGACATGGGTATGGTCGAAAAATGTGAGGGAGACCTCTTGCAGATGAACGAACATTGCCCGGCGCAGATCAAAAATGACCCGCTGCGCAAGACGCGCGGCGCTCCAATCCTGCAGAAATCCAAAAAAGCCGTTCAAGATCGCCAACGCACTGAATAGCAGAAGTGCATCTCGCAGCGAACCCGACGAACGGCCGATGGCGCTGTCCACGGCGGCGCGAATGGCGAGCGGCAGCCCGACCTGCGCCGCCGTATAAAGCACAACGGAAAGAAGCACTACGGCCACGCGTGCGCGGTATGGTCTCAAATAGCCAAGGAACCGGCGCAATATTCGCGGATCGATTGATGCAAATACTTCCTCGGCCATCGCGCGATCCGCGAATTCACCGTGCCCGGCCCTGCCGCCGCCACCTGGTCCCGCAGAGCTCAATGGCGGGCACCAGGAAGCGGACCAGGATCAGCGTTCCCCGGTTGTGCTTCGGTCCGATTTTGCAAGCGCCAATGGCCGGCGTAAAGGCCATTTTCCTGGAGAAGCTGCATATGTGTTCCCCGTTCGACGATCCGGCCTTGGTTCAGCACTATGATTTCGTCTGCGTGCATCAGGGAACCAAGACGATGGGCAATGATGATGGTTGCCATGGACCCCACGGCGTTCCTCAGGCCCCCATGAATTTGCCGTTCGGTAATGGCGTCAATGGCAGCGGTGGCGTCATCGAACACCATTATATCGGGATTGGCCACAAGCCCACGGGCAATGGACATGCGTTGGCGCTGGCCGCCTGACAAGACCACCCCTCGCTCGCCAACATGCGTGCGATAACCCTTTGGCAGGCCGGCAACATGATCGTGGATCTGGGCAACAGAAGCCGCTTCTATGACGCGCTCGTTATCCACCCAAGGATCGGCATACGAGACATTTTCCTGCACCGACGTATCGAAAAGGAAGATTTCCTGCTGAACGAGTGCCACGGCGCGGCGCAAGGATGACAGGGTGACATCGCGAATATCCTGCCCATCGATGGAAATGCGTCCGCTATCGATGTCGTAGAACCGTGCGATCAGTTGGGCAATCGTCGATTTTCCGCTTCCTGGAGGACCCACAATGCCCAATGTTTTTCCCCGCCGCACCTCGAACGAGATATTCGTCAGGACCTTTTCGCCGCCAGAATTATCATAGGAGAAGTCCACGTTTTCGAAGCGAAGAACGCCTTCCGTGATAACAAGATCGCGGGCTCCGGCCGCGTCGCGGACAGCGGGCTCCAGATCGAGAACTTCGAATAGCCGCTGACCGCAGGATGCGGCGCGAGCACTCGAGTTCACGATCATGCCGACCTGCCGCAGGGGGAGCTGCAGAATGGTCATGAAGGTCAGGATCTCTGTTAGGCTGCCCACCGTCAAATGCCCGGCGGCAATGCGATGCCCGCCAACCCAGAGCACTAGCACCATTGCGCCATAATAGGCGGTGGTCATTATGCTGGTCGTGCCCATGCGAATAGTGATGCGCTGATTGCTCAGATGCAAAGCTGCGTCGGCCCATTTATCGAAGTTCGCAAGCTCAAATAGTTTGGCGGAGAAGGCGCGCACGACCCGAACACCCTGCAGATTCTCTTCCATGGCCCGGATCAGCAGCGACATCTGTTCCTGGAGCAGCATCCATTTGAGCCGCAGCAGAGCCCCCATGCGCGCAGCACGCCAGATGACAAACGGAACGAAGCTGAGCGCCACAAGCCCGGTTGGGCCATCGGTTTGGAACAGCCGCCACGATCCGACCCCGAGGAGCAGGATCAATGTCACCGCGCGCAATAAGCCGGATTCAAGGAAGGCCCGCACGCCCTCCAGATCCAATATGCCACGGGCAATCAGATCTCCTGAATGGACTCTGTCGTGATAGGAGAAGCTCAGACGTTGAAGCTTTTCAAAAAAGGCTAGGCGCAGATCGCAGCCCACGCGCTGGGCAATATTCTCCCCAAGATAGCCATAGCCGCCCGTGAACACGCCCCGCACCGCACTGGCGGCCACGATTAGCAGGCCAATGCTCATCAGGCTGGCCAGCACGCCTTTGGCTGTGGCTCGATCGTGACTCAACAGATTGCTGGCCTGATCCACGGCTTCGCCAAGCAGATGCGGGGTCACGATATTGAGCACTGCCGCACCCATGGCAAAAATAACCGCCAAAGCGGCGCGCCAGGGGTAGCGCAGCGAAAGCCTGGTAAGGCGCCCCAGAACCCGTGGCAGGCTCTTCATGTCTATGACATGGGACGGACTGGCGGTATCGATCAACTTTGTACGCATGGCAAGGCCTAATGAATCTAGTATGCTTTAATAGGCGATCCTTTATACCTCACGTGGTGATCGAAACGGCTATTGCCCCTGCGAAATTGGCGAATATTCGTTTCCTCATTCCTGTCGGCAATCCGGCAGTCAATCGGAATCCGCGGCAAGGCTCAGAACGTAATGCACCACCACCACAGGAGCCCATCGCCATGTACTGGAACAGCGTCCGCCTGACTCTCCTGGCGGCTCGAAGCGCTTCTGGACGGCATTTATTTTCGCCCTGCATAGAGCATTTCGCGCCTGGCACGTACCGGTACAGACGCCTGCCGCGACCGCTAAACCTGGCCGCAAAGAACATTGACTAGTCGTCTTTCCCAGGCATCACGGCGAAAGCGTCTCCAGCGAGCGATTCTTCGTCAAAGGCCCCATAACGCCAATGAACAGCGCCACCATGACCATGCTTCCGGCGATCAGCAGGAAGACCCAGGACACGCCGTAACGCCCCAAGACAAAGGCAATGAGAAAGCCGCTGAATGTCGCGCTTATGCGGCTCCATGAATACACGAAACCGACCGCCTGCACGCGAATGCGCGTCGGAAACAATTCCGCCTGATAGGCGTGGAAGTTATAACTGAGAATCGCCGCGCTCAGCAATTCGAAGCCCCCCATCGGGATGATAATGTAAGGGTTGCGGAAATATGAGAACATCAAGCCGGCCACAGCGACGGCCAGCGCCGCTCCAACGATCTGCCATTTTCGTTCGATCCTGTCGGCGAACGATAGACACAGCAATGGGCCAAGGGGCGCAACCAGCGCCATGCCGAAGGTGTAGCCAAGGCTATGCACGATGCTGACCCCCTCGTGAACCAGGAAGGTCGGCATCCAGTTAATAAAGCCGTACAGACCGATCGCCTGGAGGACATGGAAGAGACTCAGCATGATAGTACGGCCCAGATAATCCCGCCCGAAAATCTGGGCGTAGCGGCCGACCTTGTGCGGCGGCCTGTGCGTTATCGGCGGTAGCGGCGGTAGGGGCTTGCCCGTTTCGAACACCACACGTTGCTCCAAGTTGGTCACAATTTTTTCTGCAGCCGCGCGTTTGCCATGCGCCGCAAGCCAGCGCGGGCTTTCCGGGATCAACATCCGCAGTGGCCACACCACGATGGCGCCAATTGTTCCGGCAATGACGACCCAGCGCCATCCCTCCAGACCTAGGAACGCGTGCGGAACCAGGAGGAATGCAACTATGGCGGCCGCTGGTTGGCCGGTGGAATGGATAGAGCCGTTTATGGCGAAGGCTCTTCCGCGCAACATCTTCGGGACGAGTTCGCTCAGATAGGAATCGATGGTGATCACCTCGAGGCCCATTCCGATGGCCAGCATGAATCGCCAAAAGATCAGCCAGCTCGAAGTCGTCTGGAACGCCATTACGAAACCGCAAAGGCTGAACCACAGCAATCCGAACGTGAAGATTGTGCGGCGGCCGAACTTGTCAGCAATTACCCCGAAGCAGGACGTGGCGGTCAAAAGCCCCATAAAGGTCGCTCCGGTAAAGCCGGCATAGCCTTTCAGACTGAAGAAGCCACCCGTCGTCGCAGTCAAAATGCCCCCATGGATGAGGCTCGGCGCGATATTGCTCCCGGAACTCAGCGTATAGGCGTCGAAGAAACCGCCGGTGGAAAGCAGCAGAGCAAGCGTCCAGACCGTCTTGCTGGTGCCCAGCCGGTCAAGCCTGGCGCCAATCTCCGGAAGCCCGTCGCTGCGGTTGTCCGTTGAATTTTCCAAACCAGTTCCGTCGTCCTTGTCCATTGGGACCGCCTCCCTTATATTTGTTTTTATCAAAGAACTTTCTGCAAATAACCTCTTCTTATCTCCAACTGACGATCATGTCTGTTTGGTCTCACTGCAAAATCATGTCAGGCGCACATCCAGTACGGCACAACGTCCTTCAACCTGCACGGCATGCAAGCCGCTATCGATAGCGTCCTCGACATCATTAACCCGGTCCACGACGCGGGAATAGGCGCCACCGGCCGCCGCCGCGATCCCGGCATAGTCGGGTTGCGGATGAAAGCTCATGTCAAGGTTTCCGCTTTTGCTGGCAAAGCCATCCTTATGCACCGAAAGAGTCGAAAGCTTCGGAGATTTCCATCCGCCGTTATTATAGATGATGGTCAGGAATGGCGTGTCGTAGCGCCGCGCCATCCAATGGACGGTCGATGGAATGGAAAACATGTATGAGCCATCGCCTGTCAGGGCAATCACAGTTTTCTCAGGATGAGCGAGTTTGGCGCCGATGGCGGCCCCGCCATTCCATCCCAGGGACCCTCCCCCGCTGGTGAACATGGAGCCAGGCCGGCACATGGCGAGATGATCGAAGATAGTCTGATAATTGGACACACCTTCGTTGACGACCATCGTGTCAGCAGTAACGCGGCGGCGAAGCATGGCTGTCAAATATTCCGCCGTAAGTTTCGCGCCTGGCAGTTCTATTTTGGCGATATCCGACCGGCGGCGATCGTGCAATTTTTCCCAACGCTTGCGGCGTGATTCAATAAGAGAGCCGTCCAAAGCGAGCGCATTGAGTTCGTTGTCAAGCTGCTGCAAGGCGATGCAGGCATCCGCGGCAGAACGGTCAATTGCGGAAATGTACCACAACGGCATCTGCATTTTGAGCGGATCGATGTCGATGTGATAGACACGCGCATTGCTTTTTGGCACACTGGCGCTGGGAATCCAGGGAATGTCGCAATCGATTACAAGCACCACGTCGGCCTCAGAAAGTGCCGCGTTCTGGTGGGGCTCGTTCCATTGATTTCCCAGATAGAGCCTGTTGTCGTGGGGAAAGTTGACGTAGTTGGGGACAGATTCGAGAACCCCGACGCCGAGCCTCTCGCAAAGGGCAACCAGCGCAGTTACGGCGGCCGGGTTACGTCCCAGGTAGGACGTCACAATCAGTGGGGCGCGGGCGGACGCCAGTGCCTTGGCCATATCAGCGACGGCATTGGGAGACAGAGCCGCCGGTGACGTCGGCTTCCAATGATCGAGATTGAGCTTCACGACGGGCGCGCTGGCTTCCATGATTTCCCGCGCGCCGACGAGATAGACAGGGCCCTTGGGATCGCTGCGTGCTATCTGGAACGCCCGAGCCACAAGCTGTTTGACGTTGGCTGACACACGGATCTCATTGTCATACCGCATATAGCCGCGGACGATGCCGCGCTGATCGTGAACGTCTTGGATCCACTGAATGAACTCATTGCGGCTGCCAACAAGCTCTCCCTCCTGGGTGAGAGGGGAGGCGCCGGCAAATATAAAGACGGGGATTCTGCCTTTTGCCGCATTATGGATGGCGCCCGCAAGCGCCTGGGTTCCACATTCCACATGAACAAGGACAGCTTGCGGACGGCCGGTTACCGCGGCAAAGCCATGAGCAGCACTCATTCCGACCATTTCATTGGGACAGGTAATCACGCGGGGTAAGGGTTGACCTGTTGCCCGTGCAGCAGCTAAACCCTCAACTATTGCGGGATGATCGCTGCCAAAGTTTGCGAATATGAATTCGACACCGAGATCTTGAAGGACCTCAAGAAATGCTGCACTGGTAGTATAGAGAGGTGTCCGCGATGCTTCCCGAAGAGCATTGTTGGTGGTCTCAGCCATATTTCCACCTTTGTTTGCCGAGGATAACATATTTACTGAACGCCCCCATGAATCGGCTACATTCCCTCGATAGGGATACTGTATCGTATCAAACTGTTTGATTTGTGTCAATTAAACCCCGCTAAGAGGCAGACGCGAAAAGTCCTTTTTTGATACCCCACGGATATGTTGTGAGAAGAGTGATAATATCCAATATGCGACCCGGATCAACAAAGCCAGATGAAGCCGACGTCGCTGTCGGGTCCGATATTTCGTTGGGTGAACTGCGCGATTACATCGGATTTTACCTGAGGATTGCCCAGGCGCTTTCATTCCAGGCTTTCAAAAAGCAGGCTGGCGAGACGGATATTCGGGCAGGTTACTTCGCCGTTTTGACATTGATCGGCGAAAACTCCGGCATCACGCAAACAGCGCTCAGTCGCGCAAACGGGCGAGACAAGTCGTCGCTGACTCCTGTGCTTGACGAGTTGGTCCGTCGCGGGTTGGTAAGCCGTGATCGAATAGAGACCAATCGGCGGGCCTACGCGCTCAAGTTAACGCCGCTGGGGAAAAATGCTCGTCGCAAGCTATTGAAATCTGCCGATCAACACGAACATAATTTACGGCAGGCGCTCGGAAAAGAAGACAGCGAGGAGTTCTTCCGGATGTTGAAAGTGCTGGCAGCCTCGTTAACGAGAAGACTTGCTGGCTAGATTTCAGAGCGCGAATGGTGTCCAAACACCACGACTTTTAAAAAAAATGTTTTTTCACCGCTTTGAAAAGATATGAAATGATTGTGCCGCATAGTTTCAGGCATGCCGCAGTCGCTTGAAACGCAAACCGTCCCCTGAACGTATCTCAGATATCTAGGCTCACAGATCGTCCACTGTCCGAGGCTAGTTCCAGGGCAGAGATCAATTTGTGCACTTTAACGGCGTGTGCGAAACCGGGATCGAAGGGTTTGCTATCCAATATTGCATTGGCCATACGCGCATACGCCTGAGCGACGTTTCGTGGCGGACCGGCGGGCACTTCATCTGGTATCAGGGTAAAACGGGCCGGCGTCTCGATTGGAGAAAATGGAGAATTTCCCCGCGCGAGGTAAAGCTGGTTGGGTCCGTGGTAAATGCTGGGGTTCTGCTCCGGGCCGCCCAAATCTGGCATGATACACAGCGTGCCTTCTCGACCGTAGATTTCAAAGCTACGGCGTCCCTCTGGATGCGCGAGCACCGCTCCCACCAGAAACGAGACCTCAGCATTGCTGACCAGCCGGCCGGAGACGCTTACCCAGTCGGGAGAGTTAACCGGCACATTTTCGCTCGTATCGGTGTTGTGCCACTCGCTGACAGTGGTCGCCAGCCTGGCCGAGACTTCTCTGAAATCGCCCAGAACAAAATTCAGCGCGTCGATGGCATGGCCGCCGCCGATCGTCAAGATATTGGCGCCATTCTTCCGGTCGCCTTGCCAGATGCGCCCATGCCCCCGCCGTGTAGAGGCGTTGCTGATGTAGCAAAAATTCACCGCGAGAATTTCACCAATATATCCCTGCCGGATCAGTTCGCGCGCATACATTATTGTGGGATCGCTGTGCGCCTGGAGTCCAACCGCGGTATAAAGCGAGCGTTCCGTGGCCAGACTGGCCATCTGTTCCGCTTCCGCCAGGGTCGCGCCCAGCGGCCATTCGCAATATACGGCTTTGCCGGCCTTCAGCGACCGCATGACCAGGTCAAAATGCGTTGGCACGCGCGTGACCACGGTCACAAGATCGATATCCGGGCAGGCCAGCATGGCGTCAAAGTCATGAAACGCCAGCTCGGCGCCAAAGGCCGCCTTTGAAGCCAGCGCAGTTTCTTCGCGCGTCGTGCAAACCGCCTTGAGCTCATACTCAGCCAGTGCATGCAGCGCCGGGACATGGGTCTTCGCACCCCAACCGCTTCCTCCCACGGTGACAGTTGCGCCGACGATTCCGACACGAATTTTCCTTGTCATGCGCTGTCTCTATTCTCTGCTGCTTGAATGGTCATGGGGTGATGCGCACAACCGGTCTGGAAACTCGCCCACGGCCGGCAATGCCGGCGCACGGACCATCACGTTACGACTTTACCTGCCTGGCGCGGGGTTTTTCGGGATCGGGCGCGGGCGCCATGATGGTCAGGTGGATCGTCTCCTCATCCAGATTCCAGAAATGATGAGGAACCGTGGCGGGGAATATCATGAGCGTTCCCGCCTCGACCGGATAAGTCTCCCCATCGATCCTGACCATCATCTTACCGCTGATCAGGAACATGAACTGATCATAGTCATGGACATGTTCGCCGCCCGGCGTTCCGCCATTGGGCGGCGTCCTGACATAATTGACCGCGCAACTCATGATGTCGGAGTTGCTGCGGTCGAGCAGACGCTGATTGAAGCGCGCCCTGTCCGCATTAAATGTCGCCAAATCGATTTGGCGAAGATGTTTCGAACCATGGATGCTGGTCATTGGAGGCGGTACCCTCTATTTGCCGCTGGCGGCGAGGACGAAAAACGGATTCCAGCCAGAAATGCGATTGCCATTGCGAATATTCGAGCGCCGCTCAAGCGGCAATCCCTGCCTGCTCCCGCGCCCAGTTGGCCCGCGCATATTTCGGGATTGCGATCGCCAGAATCTCCGCGCCATAGACACTCTCGATCGGCTTTGTATGAAGACCCTCCGGAATATAATAGCAACTGTTTATGTCCAGCCTCTTGCCATCGTAAACTGTGTCGCCGCGCAGCACGCAGCGAAGCTCAGGCGCAGCCAGCACCTGACCTGGAATGACCGTGCCGGGTGCCAGCCGCCATAACGAAATGCTGGTTTCATATTCCGTGAAGCTGCCAAGATGCTTGATCTCGACGCCTGGCCGCGTCAGATCGGGGATCCAGCCAAATGCCGGGGGCCGCATGATGATCGGAGCCTGATACCTGGGCGCCGCATAGGTGATCGGGCGCCCCATATGCTGCTCCCAGACCGCTTCATAACTGTCTTTGTTTATGCTGTGGCCGTCCGGCTGCTTTATCTTATAGATGCCATCCTCGAAAAAGCCGCCCGCCTTCCTGAGCGCGTCCATGGCTGCGCGCTTTTCCAAATCCCGGATGCGGTACGAACCATTAGGCCCGGGGAACTGCATCACCAGCAGACTGGCCGCGCCCTTTTGCAAGAGCGGGCCATAATGGGTGCCTTCTGGAAAGTAGCCGCACTCGCCCTCATGAAGGTCTACGCCCTCGGCGATATTCATCTCGCCTGACACGACGTAGCGGAACTGGTCGAAATTGTGGCGATGTCTCGGCGTGAAGAACCCGTCGCCGATCTGGTCGTAGCCGAACCGGAGATTGATATCGGGGTTCCCGGTGTCGATGGGGTACAGAACGACCTTCAGGTCCGGACTGGCCCCGCCATCAACCCCACGGCCCCGCGTGGTCCCGACTTCGCGGCCCTTCGCCTCATCGAAGCGGAAGGTTTGAATCTCTGCCGCCATTTCTGCGCTCCCTTAAGAACCGGCCGTTCCAAATGCCCGAAACCAACCGATTAGTGGCAAGATGCGCTGTTCATTTCTCTTTGCAAGATATTCTCGCCGGAATTTCATCCTGCCGCGTCAGCGTCTGGCGTTTGTATGATAACCGACTATATTTAGCCATACATTCTGTTGGCAAACCGCCATTCTGTCAAGCCAAAACCTGCCGTTTCGCAACGTCTGTCACTGCTGAAGGCCGGCGCGATCAACCTTTTCACGAGCATGCTGCCAGACCGGCGCAACATACATCGGCACGCTAATCACCAAAATCTCGGTGCCGGCGCGGCTTTCCATAGGCCCGGTTTCAACCCCATCCGGAATGAAAATTGCGCTGCGTTCGGATAATTGCTTGCCGCCGAATGTCACCTCGCCCCGCAGGACAAAACGAAACTCCGGCGCTGCAAGTTTTTCGCCTGGCAATACTGTGTTCGGACCAAGGCGCAATTGCGCTAGACCAGTGCAATATTCGTTGAACGTGCCCAGTCGTTTCACCTCCAGGCCCGGCCGGTGCGCGTCCGGCACCCAGCGAAAACCGCTCGGCTTTATGATGACCGGCTCGCCATAACGCGGCGCCGCATAGGTTACGGGTCTTCCCGAACAGGCTTCCCACACCGCTTCAAATCCGTCCTGATTGATTTGGCGGCCATCTTCATCGGTTTGCCGGTACCCGCCATTTTCAAAAATGCCCCCTTTGGCCAGAAGTTTCTCGACCCCGGCTTTATATTCGGACTGTCCAATGAAATGGGCGGCCTGCGGGCCGGGAAACTGCATCACCAATGCCTCGCCGTCGCCCTTCTGATTCTGCGGGCCATAATAGGTTCCCTCGGGGAAATAGCCGCACTCACCTTCCATCAATGTGGTCGTCTTGCCGATATTGATCGTTCCCGACAGAACATAGCGGAATTGATCGAAGTTATGCCGGTGACGTGGTGAGAAAAATCCATCCCTGACGCGGTCAAAGCTGAAGCGAATGTTCAGCGCGGGAATTCCTAGGTCAAAGGGATACATGTAGGCCTGGACGCTTCCACCATCCTTGCCGCTGATCCCCCGCCCCCGAACGCTGCCTTCGCGAATGCGCAGAACTGCTTCATCGAACCGATACATCTGGATTCCAGCACTCATTCCTTGCCCTTTCCTTCAAGACCGTCAGATAATTGTCAGGCCAGTTCCCCGCCATCAATCGGCTTCGCCAATCCGGTCAGGTACAGAGACTGATCCGATGCCAGAAAGGCCACAACACCGGCGACATCCTCTAACTGGCCAATTCGTCCCAGTGGAACATTCCGGCCGATTCTGTCAATTGCAGCCCGATATTCCGCGTCACCCAAGCCGGACCAGCGCGAAAATGCCGTTTCAATCGCCCCCCGGACAAAGCGCGTTGACGCAAATGCCGTCCGGTCCCAACTGGCGCGCAAATGTGCGCACTATCATCAGGATGCCCGCCTTGCTGATCGAATAAAGCGGGCAGCCGCCCCCAACCCGCAATCCACCGGCCGAAGATATAAAGATCATGGATGCGTGTGGCGCGCAATCGCGCCGCCGGCAGAACTAGAGGCGACGCCACGACAAGATTTGACACCAGCACGAGGTTGTTCAGTTTTCTCCTGGCCGCATTGTCGGGAATATCCATCGAAATCGTGGCTGCGCCCGCCGAGAAGCCCGGCAAAGACAAGCCCCAAACAAATCGAAGGATAAAAAGCGCCCAAACCGCGGGGATCAGGGGCTGAATCACGTTCGCGAACTCGTTCACGAACACGCAGATGCTCGTGACGAACAGGAAAACAAGAACCTGCTTTGGCCCCACGCGGGGCGCCAGGAGGATTGGCCCTATCCGCTGTTGTGAGGGGCGATGCATGTTGACCTCCACATTATCCGGCATCGATATTGCAACCTCGGATTGGCCGGAAAGGTTCTAAGAAAGTCCGCCGCGGGACAAGCTGCCCACCTCCATCCTCGGCGATAGTTTGATCCCATACAATCTGGGAATTCGAGGTCCGTCAAGCGGCATTCGTTTCCACGCAAATGCAACAGGTGTAATCGGCGCCACGATGCCAGCCGTTCAGCCATTGTCGCGCGTCAGCGCCTTGCGCAATTCCGCAGTGCGGCGAGAGGCTTCGGCCATGAGGAACCCGATATCCGAATGGGTGGTCATGAACCGTACCCCTTGCCGGATGAAACGGACCTGTCTGGTCACATCCCTATCGCCGCCGAGGCCCGCGAATTTTCCCTTGGCGACAGCCACAGAGATGACATGGTCAATCGCCCTCATGGCCTCAGGATCGCCGAACGCACCGGGTTTGCCCATGTCGAGCAACAGATCGTTGCAGCCGACATGAATGACGTCGATGCCATCAACCGCGGCAATCTCTTCAATATTGCTCAGGCCTTCCCGGGTTTCTATCATGCAAGCGATGAGCGTGGCATTGTTCAAAACCTGCATTGCTTCCCCCAGCGGTACGGGGCGGAAATCGAACTGTGAATATCCGCCGGAGGCCGAGCGCCTGCCGAGCGGCGGAAAGCGGGCGGCGCTGACGGCCTTGCGAGCCTGTGCCGCCGTGTTGATGTCTGGAAAAATGATGCCGGTGATTCCGGAATCGAGCAGAAGCGAAATGTCCGGATCCTCGCAACTGCGCACGCGCACGAACGGCGCCACACCGCACCCGCGCGCGGCTAGGGCGATGTGGGAAAGCGTTTCCGTTGAAAAAATCGCATGCTGGGCATCAAGAAAGAGGAAATCATGTCCCGTTGTCCTGGCGATCGAGGCAATCTCGCCGGACCGGCCCAACCGGATATTCATGCCGAGGGCGACATCCCCTGCCCGCATGCGTTCCAGCACGGGATTCACCAGAGTTACGCTATTTTCCGACGCTAGTGGCATGTACCTTTTTTCCGTTCAGAATCCGCTGCTTTCTATCCCGTTGACAGGCCGTTATCGCTGCAATTGCGGCAGACCAAGTATCTGCCTTGCCTCAGAAGGGCTGGCGATCTGCAGTCCCAGCTCAGTGGCGATGCGCGCGGTGCGGGCCACGAGTTCCTCGTTCCGGGCCAGAACACCGCGGCTGTAGTAAAGATTATCCTCTAGGCCCACGCGCACATGCCCCCCCAGCAGCATTGCCTGCGTGGTGGCGGCAAGCTGCGCCGGGCCGATCGCCGAGACGCAGAATATGGACTGCGGCGGCAACACCGCGATCATCGCGGCCAGAACATCATGACTGTAAGGCATCGCGCCCTGGAACCCCCGGTCGGCGCCTAGAACAATGTTTACGTAATAAGGCGGCTTGTCATAACCCTTCTGAATCAGCCGGGTGACATCCTGGAGCAGATGGGTTGGACTGAAAACTTCCCATTCGGGCTTCAGTCCGCGTTCCAGGATCGCTTTTACCAGCGTCTCACAGCGGCTGGGCGGCGTAAGAACGAGAATTTCCTTTCCGCCATGCACATCGCAAAAAGTCATGCCGTCGAAAGTGGCCATCTCCGCGCCGCCGTCACAGCCTTTCAGCCGCTCTTCAAAGTTTGACTCATAGAGTCCATCCGGCCGGGCAATGAGCATATCTCCGCTGGACCCGCCACCGGTGGAATTGTTGAGGACGACATCGCAGCGGCTTCGGATCAGGCTGTTGATCTGCCGGTAGATGCCGGCATTGCAGGTCGCCTGATCATCCGGGCGGCGTGCGTGAAGGGCTGCAATTGATGCGCCAGCCTTGAAGGACAGATACACCGATTCCGCTATCTCTCCCGGTTGGGTAGGCAGGTTCGCGTTCTGCAACTTCGACGCCATGCCGCCTGTCGGCGCGACCGTGACAATAAGCTTGCGATCAGTCATTCCCTGTTTCTTTCCTGTTGGATGACCTTATCAGCGGAAAAAGCTGCAATGACCTCTTCGGGAATCGCGCGGCCTTTGATGCGGTTGGGGTCTTCCGGATGCACGCCGGCCCACACCCGTTTTTCAAGCGCTGTAACCGCCAGACGTTCGTCCGCGGCCAGCAGCCTATGAGAGACTTCGAAGCTGCTGCGATTGAACCCTGTCAGACGACTTTCTATCGAAACGACATCTCCGAACTTGCTCGGAATGAGAAAACTCGCCCTTGTATCGACCATTGGAAACCCCACAATGCTGAACCGGTGCAGCATGTCGCGCTTTCTACAGCCCAGTGCCGCCTCGAACAGGTAGGCCGTACTGGCGTCAAACATGGCAAAATAGCGAGGGTAATAAACGATCCCCGCAGGGTCGCAATCTCCCCATTCGATGGTGACGTAACGGCGAAAGGGCGTTGCACTTGCCGTCATTTGAAATATTTACCTTCAGTCGGCGAAGAAATATTCAACCCTGTTCACCAAGTGAGCGGTCGAGGGCGTGAAGCACGCGGTAACAAGGCAGCACCTGCGCCACACTGGCGTTCGGCTCGCGCCGCGAACGGATAGCATCGAAGAATTCACGATCCTGCAGCTCAATGCCGTTTGTCGAAACATCGACTGTGGTAACATCGATCGGCTTGTCCTTGCCATCGAACAGGTCGTCGTACCGGGCCAGGTATGTTCCGTTGTCGCAAATGTAGCGGAAGAAGGTACCGAGCGGACCGTCATTGTTGAAGGAAAGCGACAGCGTGCAAATCGCGCCATCCGCCGCCTTCAGCTGAATGGACATGTCCATGGCGATTCCCAGCGAGGAGGATACCGGACCCTGCACGGCGTGAGCGGCAATGACTTCGCTGCCGGTCTGATACTGAAACAGATCAACTGTGTGAGCCGCGTGATGCCATAACAGGTGATCGGTCCAGGACCGGGGCTGCCCAAGCGCATTGAGGTTTGTCCGGCGCATAAAATATGTCTGGACATCCATTTGCAATATCGAGATCTCACCCCTCTCGATTTTTCTGTGCAACCACTGATGTGACGGATTGAACCGCCTGGTGTGGCCGACCATTGCCACAAGGCCTGTTTGTTTTTGTTTGGAGAGGACGGTTTCGGCATCGGCCAGGCTGTCGGCAAGCGGTATTTCGATCTGGACATGCTTGCCAGCGTCCATGCACTGTATTGCCTGGGCGGCATGGATCTGTGTGGGCGTGCACAATATGGCGGCATCGACACCAGGCTGAACCAACGCCTCCCCCAGCTCGGTTGTATAGTGCGGCACCGCGTATTTGTCCGCGGCCGCCTTAGTGGATTCCGGATGGCGTCCAACAAGCGAGACGACTTCAACGCCATCTATCATCCTGATTGCGTCCAGATGTTTCTGACCGAAGGCGCCTGCGCCGGCAAGAATGACTTTCATGATTTCAACACTTATCGCTCACGGGTTAGGACGGGGAACGGTTTTTCAGGATCAGGTGCCCGACCGCCGTATTGGATGCGGGCACGTGATAGAAACGGTGAAGTTCATCGACTTCGGGATCGAGGGCGCCACGCATGATTAGCCACATGACAAGTTCAATGCCCTCTGCGCCGGCATTGCGGATGTAATCGATGTGCGGTTTCCGGGCGAGCGCCGCCGGGTCATGGACCAGTTGATCCAGGAAAGCCTGATCGAATTCCCTATTGATAAATCCAGCGCGCGGCCCCTGAATCTGATGGCTCATTCCGCCCGTGCCCCAAATCTGCACGTTCAGGTCCGCGTCAAAGGAATCGATCGCTTTGCGAATGGCCCGGCCCAGCGCAAAGCAGCGTGCACCCGATGGCGGCGGGTATTGAACGACATTGACCGCGAATGGAATAACTCGGCATGGCCAAGCAGCGGGCTGGCCGAACATGAGCGACAGCGGCACCGTCAAACCGTGATCCACGTCAAGTTTATTGACAATGGTAAGGTCGAAGTCATCCAGGATGAGGGATTGGGTGATATGGCCGGCCATCTCGGCATGACCTTCAACGACTGGCACCGGGCGTGCGCCCCACCCTTCGTCAGCGGGCTGAAATGCATCCGCGCAGCCGATCGCGAAAGTGGGTATGAAGTCGAGGCTGAAGGTGGTCGCGTGGTCGTTATAGACCAGAAAGACGACATCCGGCTTCTCCTGCGCGATCCAGTGGCGGGAATATTCATAGCCCGCAAAAATGGGCTTCCAATAGGGCTCTTGCGAACGGCCATTATCAAGCGCGGCGCCGATGGCGGGAACATGGGATGTACCTATTCCCGCGGAAAGTCTAGCCACGGTCCGGTTCTCCCTTGTAAAGATTTCCCTTGGGTGTCCGTCCCCCGCCAATCATCATTTGAAGATAATCCTCCTGGCTCATTCCCGTCATGAGCGCGGCAGCGTATTGGAAGCTCTTGCCGTCGGTAGCGAATATCTTGGCGAGAAAATAGATATTTCCGCCCAGGGAAATCATGGCATTGTAGTCGCGCGCAAGAGCGGCCTGTTTCTGGGCTTCCGTCATTTTCCACTTGTCGAGATAGGCGCGCTGGTCGGCCAGAAATGCTTGGCGGTTTTCCGCCTTCATCAGGGACATGCAGAACTGGTTCAAGTGATACCCCTTTCGCGCCATCTCCGCGTCAAAAATGGTCGTGCCGGGAATGTCGGCATAGGCAGGGGGCGATTTCATGACCGCGTCTCCTCCGCCCAGTAAAGCCGCGTCGGGTTATCGACCAGCAGGCGTATCTGCAGCGCGGCGGTCGTGGCTATCCTGGGAATGAAATCCACCAGCGCTCCATCGTCTGGCGCCACCGACACCATGTTGGGGTGCGGCCAGTCCGTGCCGGACAGCACGCGATCCGGAAAAGCCTCCACCAGATGGCGGGCAAATGGCACGACATCGTCATACCCGGGGCCGCCCGTCTTTGAAAGGCGTTCCGGACATGTCACCTTCGACCAGATATTCGGATGTTCCCGCATCAGGCGGACGAAGAGCTGGAATTCGGGACCTTCCACCGGCCTGGTGACATCCGGACGCCCCATATGATCGACAACGACAATGCCCGGCAGCCCGGAGATAAATTCATAAAGCTCCGGCAGCTCCTGCGCCTCGAAATACATGACGATGTGCCAGTTGAGCCGTTGAATGCGCTGTGCGATCTCGATCAATGTGTCCTTGGGCAAGGCATCAACCAGGCGCTTCACAAAATTGAACCGGACGCCGCGGACGCCGGCCGTATGAAGATCATCCAGTTCCTGTTCGCGCACGGAGCGATTGACTGTGGCTACCCCGCGTGCCCGCCCCGCGGAAGAAAGCAGCGCATCGACCAGCGCGCTGTTATCCGCGCCGTGGCAGGTCGCCTGGACGATCACATTGCGCGCAAATCCGAGAAAATCCCGCAAAGCCCATAGTTTTTCCTTGCCTGCGTCGCATGGCGTGTATTTCCGTTCCGGCGCATAGGGAAACCTGTCGCCCGGACCAAAGACGTGGCAATGCGCATCCACGGCACCCGGCGGCAACACAAACCGCGGTTTCGAAGGAGCCGGGTGAAACGATATCCAGTTGGGGTCCATTTTGAAGGCGGGATCCGCGCTCACAGCTACTTTCCCATCCGGACAAGCGCCGCGTCGAGGCGCGGAAAGACCCTGCGGGCATTCCATTCGAAGACCTTTTGGCGATTCTCTTCCGAGATGTCCGCCGCATCGACATAGCGCTTGGTATCGTCAAAATAAAATCCGGTCTCGGGATCGATCCCGCGCACAGCGCCGACCATTTCCGAGCCGAAAAGAATATTGTCGATATCGATAACCTTGAATAACAGGTCGATCCCGGCCTGATGATAGACGCAGGTATCAAAAAATACGTTCTTCATGACATGACTGGACAGCCGCGGGCGTTTCAGCATATCGGCGAGCCCACGATAGCGGCCCCAATGATAGGGGACTGCTCCGCCGCCGTGAGGGATGACGAAGCGGAGCGCAGGGAAGTCTTTGAAAAGATCGCCCTCAATGAACTGCATGAAGATCGTCGTGTCGGCGTTTATGTAATGGGCGCCGGTCGCGTGAAAATTTGGATTGCATGAAGCGGACACGTGAACCATTGCCGGCACATCGAGTTCCACCATTTTTTCGAATATCGGATACCAATAGCGGTCCGTCAGCGGCGGCGCGGTCCAATGGCCGCCCGAGGGATCCGGGTTCAGATTGCAGCCCACGAAGCCCAACGCCCGGACGCAGCGCTCAAGCTCAGCGACCGAATTGTCGATCGGCTCACCAGGCGATTGCGGCAACTGGCAAACGCCAATGAAATTGCCGGGGTACAGATCAACAACCCTCTTGATCAGATCGTTGCAGGCAATCGTCCATGCCCGGCTGACCGCCGCATTGCCGGCGTGATGGCCCATCGCGGACGCGCGCGGTGAAAAGATCGTCATGTCAGCGCCGCGTTCGCGCTGCAGCCGCAGTTGATTGGCTTCGATGCTTTCGCGAATTTCGTCATCCGTAATGGAAGGGACCCTGGGGGGCGGCAAAGACGGATCTTTGAAGGCCGCCAGCAATTCCTTCCGGTAGGTCTGATGCGGCTCCGGCGCCGTTGTATAATGGCCGTGACAATCGATTATCATGAACTCCGCCTTTTCAGGGGCTCCCCCATCTGCTCGCGCATCGTGTCCAGCAGCGCTGCCAGCGCCGCATGCTCGAGAGCCGGTTCAAACTGGGGCGCCCACTCCTGCCGCCGGGCGCAAGCGGCGCTCATCAATGGATCCAGGCCAGCCTCCGAAACGGTGCGCGCCGCTTCGCGCATCTCCTCGGCGCGCCGAGTGCCATGTTCAATCGAACGGGATATCATATAGGCGGCAAGTTTGGGCCATTCCGGCCCGGGCAGAAAATCGCTCAATGACGCCAGAACGGTTTCATCGACATGGTAATACCGCGCCGTCAGCATGGACTCCGTAATGATCGCCTCGAGTCCCTTGACGATGATGCTGCGGCACAGCTTGGCCGCGGACGCTGCGCCAATCACGTTGGAAAATACCGAAACGGATGAGAAGCCCAACTCCTGGGCCAGGCCGATGAATGCCGGCGCATGCGGTCCTCCAAGAAGGATGGGAGACGCGCACCGCCGGGGATGGATCGGGGACATCATGGCCGCCTCGACATAGCGTCCGCCGGAGGCTTCTATCGCTTTCGCTGCCTGCTGTTTCTGGCCTGGCGAGGCGGAATTGATATCCAGAAAATGGGTACCCGCTCCAAGTCCCGCGGCCGCCGCTTGCGCCGCTTCCAATGTCTGCGCCGCAGTAACGGCGGAAATCACAAGTTCTGCGCCGCAGACGGCATCCGCTGCGCTGGCGCCGCGACGGCTGATGCGGGTTTTTGCGGCCATCGATGGGGCGCTGCCGGACTGCATGAATTTGATGTCCCAGGCGGAAAGGGTCATGCCATCGTGGCGCAACAGGTCGTCCGCCAGCGTCTGACCGACCTCCCCAAACCCCAGCATGGCGATCCTGGTGATTTTTGTCATGGACCGGCCCACACCGAGGCTGGGACATAGACCTCGCCGCGCATCAGTTTTCGCGCGGTCCGCAGCAAGGCGGCGCGTTTGACTTTCCGCGCCGAAGAGGCGGCATCGAATTCCAGTTCCACCGTAAAGAACCCTGTGGGATGCTCGACCTTGATCCGGCCCGACTGGGCATCGGCAACGCCCGGCGCAAAAGCCGCCGCGACCGAACCCGGCATCATGCAAGCAGTGGCGACGCTGACCGCCCCCAATACGCCGATCGCTTCGTGTACCCGGCGCGGAATGAATGTTCGGGTCGCAATCGTGCCGCCGGACTGCGCAAGGGATACAAGGCTCATTTTCGGAACGGTCTTCCTGGCAACATCGCCCAGATTCATCCGGGGCCCGATTGCCAGACGAATAGCCTCAATTCTCTGGCACAGGACCTGGTCGCCCTCCAGTTGCTCGGGATTCTCCTGGCCGGTCTTGCCGAAATCGGCGGCGCGAAGAATAACCACGGGCATCCCGTTATCGATGCAGGTTACCTCGACGCCCTCCACCGTATCCACTATCGAGCCGGTCGGCAGCAGCGCGCCGCAGCTCGACCCCGCGATATCGAGGAAGTCCAGCAGCACAGCCGCCGCGGTACCGGGAACACCGTCAATCTGCGCCTCGCCGTCATATTCAACCACGCCGCCAGGCGTGCGAATCTGCGCCACCGCGAGAGCTTGGGTGTTCACCATGTGAATTCGAACGGGCGTGATGCCGTCTTGCGCCGGGACAACTCCATGTTCGATGGCCCAGGGTCCCACCCCGGCGAGAATGTTGCCGCAGTTCTGGCTGTCGCTGACTTCCGGCTTGTCCACGGCGACTTGAAGAAACAGATAATCGATGTCGGCGTCCGGCCGGCCGGAAGGCGACAGGACCGCGACTTTGCTTGTCAGGGGATGAGCGCCACCGATGCCGTCAATCTGCCGGATATCGGGCGACCCCATCGCGGCGAGAAGAACGCGATTACGCATTTCCCGGTCCGCCGGCAAGTCCGCCGCGTGAAAATACAGTCCCTTGGAGGTGCCTCCACGCATGATTGTGCAAGGAATGGCGGTCTGCATTATCTCGCGCCCGGCAACGCATCGACCCAGTGCAAGCCTTTTTCCGCAAGTCTCTGACGCATGCCGTAAATATCGAGCCCCAATTCACCGGTCTGAAGCCGTTCACGAACATCGGCTTCCTTGACCTCGCGTGCATTGGACTTTTTGAGTATTTCAGCAATGCGGCTTCTGGCTACGACAACGACCCCGTCATCGTCGGCGACAATAAGGTCCCCGGGCGAAATCTGCGCGCCGGCGCACACAATCGGGACGTTCACATTGCCGATTGTTTCTTTCACGGTGCCCTGGGCGCAGATTGTGCGCGACCACACGGGAAAGCCCATCTTCGTCAGGGAGGCTGCATCCCGGACTCCGGCATTCATAATCAGGCCCTTCACGCCGCGCGCCATCAGGGAAGTGGCCAACAGATCGCCAAAATAGCCGTCTTCGCAGGCGCTGGTCGGCGTCACCACCAGGACATCGCCCTGGCGGCACTGTTCGACCGCGACATGGATCATCCAATTATCGCCCGGCGCAACCTCGCAGGTAATGGCAGGCCCCGCGACATGGGCGGGACGATAGATTGGCCGGATGACGGGATCGAACAGGCCCACCCGGCCCTGTGCCTCATGGACCGTGGCGACCCCCAGGCCGGAGAAGCCAGCCACAATGGCAGCTTCAGGACGATCAACCCTTGTCACAACAATTCCCATCCTGGCGCTCCCAAGGATTACTGAGGACGGCACGATGAAACCTGCGCTCCGGCCCAGCCAGCTTGATCTCTGTCCTCCGCCATTGATTCTTGTTATAGCCCTGCCATGCAGGACGTTCCAAACATCCGTCATCTGGCTGCCTTTCTCGCCGCAAGTCGGCACCTGAGGCTTGGCCGGGCCGCGGAATCCATAAATCTCTCCCAGCCGGCAACCACCCAGGCCATTCGGAAGCTGGAAACCGGTTTGGGCCAGTTGCTGTTTGACCGGTCCAGCAAAGGGCTCAAGCTGACGGTGGCGGGCGAACAGTTTCAGATCAGGATCGAACGCGCATTCCAATTGTTGCGCGAGGGGCAGCGGATTTTCGGGAACAGCGCCCAGCGACTCGAGGTTTACATCACGCGTGTGCAGTTGCGGGCGCTCATCGCGACCGTGGAACAGGGCGGTTACAGCCTGGCGGCCCGCGCGCTTGGCGTTTCTCAACCCAGTGTGCATCGGGCCGCCCGGAAGCTGGAAAGCCTATGTCGTCAACGCCTGTTTGTCGTCACGGGCCAGGGCGTGGACGTTACCGCGCCGGCCCGCGAGCTGGCGCGCTGCGCCTCGCTGGCCCTGGCAGAGATCGGCCAGGGAATCGAAGAATTGCGGGAGCTTCGCGGCATCCTGGATGGACGCATCTGGATCGGCTGCCTGCCATTGGGCCGCACCCGGATTGTGCCGCAGGCTGTAACCCGGCTGCTTGACCGTTATCCGGATGTCAAAGTGAGAATTATCGATGGCGCTTATGCCGACCTGCTGAATGCCCTCAGACATGGCCAAATTGATATCCTGTTTGGAGCCTTGCGGTTGCCACCTCCATCCAGCGATATTGTGCAGGAAGACCTATTCTCAGAACCCTTGTCGCTGATCGTTCGCGCGGGCCACCCGATTCTTTCAAACCCGCGGTTCGATGCGATGAGCCTTTCAAAGCTCGACTGGGTGCTTCCGCGCGAGGGAACGCCGGCACGCGACAGCTTCAAGGCGTTCTTTCTGGGTCATGCCGTGACAGCTCCCCAGAGGATCATTGAATGCAGTTCTCTCATTGCGCTGCGAGCGCTTCTCACCGGAAGCGACAGGATCGGCCTGTTGTCGGTCGAGCAGGTCCGATATGAAATCGACGCGGGCTTCCTGAAAATATTGCCCGCCCCGATGCCAAACACAGAGCGGCCCATTGGGGTGACGGTTCGCCGGCATTGGCAGCCGACAAGCGTCCAGACCGATTTTATCGCGTTGTTACGGAAGGTATGCCGGGGCACTTGACGCGGGCATCAATGGGCGCCAGCGGCGCAACGACGATATGACGGGCTGAAATTGACAAGCGGGCCTTGGCTTGGCAAGGTTTTGCATCCAACGGTTTTACGAACAACCTTCGCCTGCCAGTCGGCAAGCTGAAAGGACGTCGCTGCCGTTATCGATAGCAAGTGCGCAGGTGGCACAAGAGGCGATGCGAACACAGGTTGCGATTATCGGAGCGGGGCCAGCCGGGCTTATGCTGTCCCACCTTCTTTACAAGGAAGGGATCGACTGCGTCGTTCTGGAGAGAAAGGACCGCGAATATGTCGAGGGCCGCATTCGCGCAGGCGTCCTCGAACAGACCACGGTGGATCTGGTCCGGCGGGCTGGCGTATCGGCCCGCATGGATCGGGAGGGCATCCTCCATGAAGGTTTTTCCCTGGCATTCAACGGACAGCGAACCCGCATAGACCTGGCGGGACTCACGGGTCGTTCCGTCATGGTCTATGGCCAGACCGAACTCACCAAGGACATGTTCTCAGCGGCCGAGGCTCGCGCCATTCCGATCATCTTCGACGCGGCCGACGTTCAGCTCCACGATATTCAGGGAAGCACATCTCGCGTAACCTTTGTCGAGAATGGGCAGAAACGCGAACTGGCCGCGGATTTCATCGCCGGCTGCGACGGGTTTCATGGGGTCAGCCGAAGTTACATCCCGGCAGGCGTAAGACGGGATTTTGAGCGAGTCTATCCATTCGGCTGGCTGGGAATTCTCGCGGATGTACCTCCTTGCGATCATGAACTGATTTACGCAAACCATGAGCGGGGGTTTGCGCTAGCCTCGATGAGATCTCATGTCAGGAGCCGCTATTACGTGCAGGTGTCGCTGAACGAAAAGCTGGAAGACTGGCCCGACGACCGCCTTTGGGACGAATTGACGATTCGGCTGGGAGAGGCCACCGCCCCCCGGATTACGCGCGGTCCAAACATAGAGAAGTCCATCGCGCCCTTACGCAGTTTCGTGACGGAGCCAATGCGCCATAGAAACCTGTTTCTCGCCGGCGACGCGGCCCATATTGTGCCCCCCACGGGTGCGAAAGGCCTCAATCTTGCGGCGGCTGATACCGCCTATCTGGCGAGCGAGTTGACGAATTATTTCCGCTCCGGTTCTTCCATCGGTTTGAATCACTATTCCGGAACGGCTCTGGCAAGGGTCTGGAAAGCGGAGCGCTTTTCCTGGTGGTTTACCCACCTTACCCACCGCTTCCCGGAAGGCGGCGATTTCGGGGGCCGCATGCAGATGGCCGAATTTTCCTATATTTGCGGCTCCGAGGCAGCGCAACGGTCTCTGGCGGAAAATTATGTCGGCCTCTCGCTCAATTTTGGCCAGGAATCGCTCTGATCGATGAGGGCTGTTGCCTGGCGCGGCACTTGCGCCGCCCCAAAAGCCGACAGCCCGTAGTAGCGGAACGCTTCCCGCGCCACCCCGGACACAACCTGCCATCCTTGGGAACCCAAATTGAACGCCCTAGAGCATTTTGCGGTCTGATTGAATCGGAAGATTCCTAGGGGTCTGCGGACGTGATTCACTTTTCCTCATCGGGAGGTGATTCGCGATGAAGGCTTATTCCCTGGATCTTCGCAGGCGGGTTGTCGCCTTTGTCGAAGCGGGCAACTCGCGGCACGCCGCAGCGGCCCACTTTGATGTCTCGGTGTCCTTTGTGGTGAAGCTGGTGGCGGCGTTCCGGTCGACCGGCAGCTATGCCCCCAAGCCGGAAGGCGGCTGGCGCTACTCGAAGCTCGATCCGCACCGGGCCTTTCTGGAGCGCCGTGTGGCGGAGAAGACCGATATCACGATGACGGAGCTGGCCGGGGAACTTGCTGGGATGGGCTTGCGGATCGATCAGGCCTCGCTGTCGCGCTGGTATAGGCGAAATGACTATCGCTATAAAAAAAAGCCTTTTGGCCAGCGAACAAGATCGCCCGGACGTAGCAGCGGCGCGGCACGAATGGGTGACGAAACGCCAACCGCGGATGCGGCTTGAGGCGCACCGTTTGGTTTTTGTCGACGAAACTGGCACGACCACGAAGATGGTACGCACCCGTGGACGCTGCGCCAAAAGCCAACGCCTGAAGGGCCAAGCCCCGTTCGGTCATTGGAAAACCCAGACCTTCATTGCCGGA
>Ga0182024_10003889_pt1 | contig 34990 bp, 28 predicted proteins | sample P32metaG_FD_120480 | JGI IMG/M metagenome (GOLD analysis project Ga0182024, IMG submission 120480) | Permafrost microbial communities from Stordalen Mire, Sweden - P3-2 metaG (Illumina Assembly) | ecosystem: Environmental > Terrestrial > Soil > Wetlands > Permafrost | place: Sweden: Stordalen...
CCTGTACGAACCCGTGGCCGACGGCGCCCTGGTCAAAAGGCAGGGCCAGAAGCTGCTGGAGCGGCCCAAAGCCAACCTTGTGTCTGATTTAACCGATGAGGTGCAAGATGAAGTCTAATCCTTTTCCTGTGGCTGGCCCACGCCGCAGGCGGCGATCTCGGTGCCGTAGTGGTCGGCCAAGTCCTTGTATCGGGGGGTTGAGCAGGGCCCGCTGGCCCAGACTATGTTGGAGCACCGCGCTCTTGAGATTATCAACCATGGTTTTGGCCGTGGCCCCACCAAAGTAGCTGAAGGCGTTAACGTGGCAGTCCAGGAAGTGCTCCATGGTCTCGGCGGGCGTGAACTGCACGTAGAGCATGCGGCTGTGGCACAGGACCATGACGAAGAAGCTGAGCCGGCGGCGCGTGCTCCCGACGGCGACCGAGCCGAACTGGCCCCAGTCCACCTGGGCGCACTCACCCGGCGCGAAGGCGAGGGTGAGGAAGGCCGGCTTGCGTGGCGGCCGCACCTCGCTGACGTACTGCTTGACGATGCTGATGCCGCCGCTGTAGCCGGCCTGGCGCAACTGCTGGAAGATCTGGGCCGAGGTATACGGATGGGACTGGAGTTGGCGGACGATCTGCCCCTTAAAGTCATCCAGTTTGCTCTTGCGCGGGGCGGGCTGGCGCGGGCGGAACCTGGGCTGGCTTAGCCAGTGGGAGACGGTACGCCGGTGCAGGCCCAGCTCGCGGGCGATCTGGCTGGCGGTCAGCCCCTGCTTGTGATGGGCGTCGTGGATCTTGCAGTAGGTTTCATAGTCGATCATGGCGTTTTCCTCTGTGAGGTGGAATCGAGGGGTCTGTCCCGGGCGGAATCGAGGGCCATCGACCGGAAGATCCGGGCGAGGGGATGCGGCTCCCCGGCCTCCCCCACCTCAACGTTGCTCGGGGCAGGCGGGGCAGCCCCGGTGGATTGCAAGCCGGCAGGCCTGCCCGGTTGGGGCCGCGGCGGCGCGGGCCGGCGCGGAGATGATTGTATCTGCTGTGATGACCGTGCTTGTGAGGCTGGCGGGGGCGGCCCCAACGCCAGCACCTGGTACAAAGGCCGCTGCCAGGCGATCAGGCGGTTGTCGATCAACTCCCGCCGCGCCCGGGCCAGCGTCTGCTCGTCCAGCGCCGGCTCATCCGGCGCCTGGCCGGCCCGGGCCTGGCGAAGGGGCAACAGTCGGCAGATGGTCGCGTCGGCGTAGTAGCTCAGCCCCTGGCCGTCGGCCACGGTCACCAGGAACAGGTACAGGGCCAGGGCGTCGGCCGAGCAGCGGCTGATGTGCCGGTCACGGACCAGGCGATGGTCGATCCAACTGAACTGCGGGGGCACTTGTCGCAATCGCTGCTTGCAGAGCACTCGCTTGAAAACTGCCATGGGCAACTCCTGACGCAGGGCCTAAACACTGCTGGCCCAAACGTATCAGGCGTTGGATCACGGGGTCGAAGTCATCTTGTAACGCGCCGGTATAGTGAGCGATAAGCCCAGCCAGGAGCAGGCGATGGGTGAGACAGTCATCTTGTAACGCGCGAAATTGCGCGGCAGATGCTTGCGCATTTAAAGTGGACGTATCCGCAGGCGAGACAGTGGTTTGCGGCGGCGAGTCATCTACAGGCGTGTCAGATGGCTTGGCGGGGTTGCGGGCATAGCCGGGCCGTTTGCGACGCCATTCATCGACGCGGTGGGTGTTGGCCGATCCGCGGAAATAGTCGCGGCCCTTATCGGACCGTCGCCATCGGCGGTGGCTTGCGGCCTTGCTGGCCTTCTGACAGTCGGGCTTGGAGCAGTACCGCTGATGGTAGCAGCTGCATGGCTCGGGATCGTACAGTTGGTGACAGCAGCGGCACTTATGTCGTCGGCAGCAGCTTGGCATGTAAGCCGGAGTCGGACAGGTTGGCGACGAGGACAACCAGCAGGATCAAGAGAAGAAGACCCAAGGGAAGAAGACCAGAACAGACAAGGAAGAAGATGGTTGCGCTGGAGCCGGGGAAGAAAACCACGCGAAGAACAGCAACTTCAGATCGGCCGAATCAGAGCGCTTTCAGCTTGGCGGTGGCACCTCGCGCTCTCGAAATCGTGCCCGGCGTTTCGCAAGTTACGCGGAGGACTTTCGTGGCCCAAGCATGAAGGTTATCCGACGGGCATAGTTCGACGATCGAATAAGTCGTAATGCGTTGCTAAATAAGTATTTATATAAACAAATGGAGGGAATCCCGCTGACTTATGGTGGAATGTTCTCCGAAAAACAGAGGGTATTTCTCCAAATGATCGATCAAGACGTTAGGATAACCTGTATGCTGATGTCACCCGATACCGTAAAGGATCTCCTTGCCGAACTCGCGGATTGGTTGGACTTCGAGGGAGTTGGTCCCGTCGATCTGCTCGTCTGCGGCGGGACAGCGATGGGATTGCAACAACTCCATCAACGTCCGACGCGCGATGTTGACGTGCTTGGAAGCTGGAATCGCGAGTTGTTTGAAGTCGCCTGCATGGACGAATTCCCCGAGAAGGTGAAGGACTGCATCCGCCGCGTCGCAGATAACCATCCAGAGCTCGAGGGCTTTGGCGAGAACTGGGTGAACCTCGGTCCACAACGTCTCGCCCGACACGGACTGCCGCAGGGATACCAATCGCGGTTGCGATCAATGACCTTCGGCAAGGCGGGGCTGCTGACACTGCACCTGCTCGAGCGACAAGACCTCATCCCGCTGAAGCTCTATGCCGCTGCAGATCGGTTCAGCACCCGGCAGGAGATTCACTTCGATGACCTGCGGTTGTTGAAGGGAAGTTTTGATGAGATGGACAAAGCCCTCGATTGGGTTCGGACGTTGAACGATTTTGAGGAGAAGCGAGTCGAGATTCAGTACGTGCTTGAAAGGCTGGGATACGATGACCTTGCAGGATACGTTTGAACAATCCTATCGTCAGCGGCTCCTCGACCTGATCTACGGCCAGTGGGCCACATTGGGTGCGCCATTCGCCGCACGTCCTGATTCGGATGACCCATCGGTCATCGATCCGGAAGCATTGATCTGGTGCTCACTCGAATTCCTGCCAACTGAACCTCGCCTCGAGGAGACTGTCGCGGAATGGCTCATCGAGAACCCGCACTACCTTGTACGCCAGCGCATCATTAAGGCTGCAAAACGCGGGGATCCACGTTCCCTGTTGTGGCAATCGCTTGATCGACGCAATCGCGATCCAGAATCCGAAATTGAACTGCCGACCGAACCACTGCATGGTCTGCGCGCGCCAGCCGAAGTGGTGGAGTTCGCTCGGCGGATCGGAGAGAGACAGTTGGACGACCACCATGAATCCAGACGTCTGGGTCGTGTTCACAAAGGCTCAGCGACACTCTTGCTGCAAGCGCGCGACCTGCTCGGCCATGACATCAGACACTTTCTGCTCGTCTATCTCCTGGCAAATCCTCACGGCGGCAAACTGCGCGACGTACAGGGCTGGTCCAGGCATGCGTACCGCAGTCTTTCCGATGCCGCCGACCGATGGAAAGCCGCCGAAATCATCACAATTGAGAGCGGATACTGCCGATTGGTTGCAGCCGAGCCCTTCCAGCAATTGCTTCGCGTCAGGTCGCTGAAAATTGCGCTGGTGAACTGGTGGACGGTTTTTGAAACCAGCATTCGACTGCTGCGGGATCTCGCAAAAGCGCGCAGCAAAGGATTTGTCGCGAAGGACCACATCATCAACTCGCTGAAACGCGAGGCGGCGGAGAAACTGAACGCTGCCTACTCGGACCACGATGCGATGAAAAGCTCGTCGGTTCGCCGCCTCTTGGCGTGCTTCGCCGCCGAGGGACAGGCAGTCTCAGGGGTGGCATCTGCTGCTGTAAAGATCGGAAAGGCGGCGAGCGGTTCGCGCCAGATCCAGTTACCGCGTGCGGAATAGTCCTGGGTCGGGAAGCGTGCCGTCCGGCCGCAGGGCCTTTTGGGAATACAGGTTCTAATGCGGTGCCGCGCGGTTTTTAGTTGACCGGCAATAGTGATGCCCGCAACCAGGGCCTTAAAAGTCCCGACAAACACGGAAGCCGACGTACTCGATCCGGACACCAGGCGCGCATCCGGTGCGTGCGGCGGCGCGGCAGCTCGACGGCCGGTTGTCCCACGCCCCGCCGCGGATAACGCGCAACGGTGCGGCTGCTGCGCCCCGCGGATCCTCGACTTCGTCGCGTTGCTCGTATGGGCCGTACCCATCCGAACACCACTGCCAGACGTTCCCGTGCATGTCGAACAGCCCCCAGGCGTTAGGCTTGAACGTGCCCACCGCCGTTGTGATCTTTCGGTTCACCCCTGTGTGAGATGCATCGTCATAGGCGTAGTCACTGTCGTAATTTGCCTGGTCAGGGCTGATCGTGGGTCCTGTATTGAACGGGGTCGTTGTGCCGGCGCGGCAGCAGTATTCCCACTCCGCCTCTGTCGGTAGCCGGTACTTCGCCCCCTCTTTCTCGCTCAACTTCCCACAAAAACTGACCGCGTCATCCCAGGAGATGCATTCCACAGGTAACGTTTCGTCTCTGAAGTGGCTGGGGTAGGTCCCCATTACTTGGTTCCATTGCTTTTGAGTGACCGTGGTAGTCGCCATCAGAAACGGTTTACTGAGCCTCACGCGATGCTGGACCTCGCTTTTGTCGCGACCCGCCTCCTGGGCTGGACTGCCCATCATGAACGACCCCGGCTCGATGCGGACGAATATCATACCAACCGGGTTGGTGAAATTCTTGCCGGGGGTGTCGACCTGCCTCGTGGCCGGGGTATGGGGCATCTGCGGCCGGATGTTGTTCGCGGCAGCGCCGGTCGGGTCCGGGACGGTGGTAGCCTGAGGCAACGCGGCAGCGGTGCCAAGTTCCGTGGTGCGGTGCGAGAGGTTGCGGAATGCCCATCCTGCCACCGCGAGGGCCGTCAGCACTGCGGCTATTACGAGGAAGACGCGGCTGCGTGCGGGACTCGCCGGCGAGTGCCCCGGAAGCACTCGGGGCGCTTGAACCTCGGCGCCGGCCGCCGACAGAGCTGGCGGCACGCCGGGTGGCACGGCTGCCATTTCCAGAAGCCCCCGCACCTTCTGCGCGAAGACTCGCAGGTGGTTCTCCAGCGGCGGGGTGAGCGCGTCCATCCAGTGGGAGGACGAGAGGAAATATTCCAGGCTTTTGCTCATCGGCACATCTTCAAGCCGTAGCGGGATGACGATCAGGCCATTTCCGATCGCGCGCTCGACCTCCCGGGTGACTTGCGGCGATTGATTAGCGCTGTGCGAAAAGACGAGCACCATCAACCTGGCTGCCCTGATGGCATCGATGATCGCCTCACTCCAATTGGCGCCGGGCTGAATGTCACGAGGCGCGATCCAGCAGCGCGCGCCGTTGCTTTCGAGAGCGGCGCAGACCGCATCGGCGGCGGCTTTGTCCTTGGCGCTGTGGCTGATGAAAACATCGTGCCCCATAGTGTTGGTGGAATTATAACCGCGCGTCGCCAAGTGCCAACCGATTCTTGCGTTCAGTCGCCTGTTGGCTCGGGTCATGCAGCGTCTGACCCAGATCTCCTACTTTCCCGTCCCTGCCGGGAGGTCCGTCAGCTCCAGCTTCGCCGGGTCCACGATAACGTGTTTGATCCGCCGCCGCTTCCACGTGTAGCTGATGTGTACGAGGCCGAGGTTTGGATGACCGCGGGATATGAGTATTCGCCCGGCTCGGTCTCGAGGGCCGGACCGGCTTTCCAGGACTTCCCATCGGCGGAGACTGCGATATTCAGAGGGGACCGTCCCGAGGGCGTGTGGTTATAGACCAGAAGCGAACGCCCGTCCTTCAGCACGACGGCGTCAATCCCGCTATTGGGGTTGGGCAGCGTCGTGGCGGCGAATTTGCCCCAGGTCTTGCCGTCATCGTGCGACCAGCTTTCGACGATCAACTCCTGCTTGCTCCGGCAAAGGACCTGAATGCCGGCCGATCCGTGATCGAGAATCGTCGGCTGGATCAATTCGAAGGTCCCGGGGTCGTTAAGCGGGTCGGTTTTCGACCAGGTCTTTCCGCCGTCCGAGGTCCGCTCCATGTGGACACGCCATCCGTCATCCTCGGTGCTCGACGGGCAGAGCAATGTCCCGCTGCCGAGAAGGACCGGCTTGTCCTTGATCGGCCCCAGGATCCCCGCCGGCAAGCGTCTCGGCGGCGACCAGGACTTCCCGCCGTCTGCGGATTGCATCACCATTCCCCACCACGCGCGGGGGTTCGGGCCAACCTTGTAATACAACTGCAAGGGCCCTTCGACGTTGCTCAGGACATGCCCTTCGACTTTGCTCAGGACATGCCCGTCCGGCGGTTGGAACAACACGGGGTTCCAACACGGCAGCCGCGAGCCGTCCGGCTGTACGCCGCTGGCGGCCTCCACCGGCGCCGACCACTTGCTGTTCACCGCGCGTGAGACCCAGATGCCGACGTCCTTGTTCCCCTCGGCGGTGCCGCCGAACCACGCCGCCGCCAATCCTTCTTTCGTTTGCGCCAGGGTGGAGGCATGACAGGATTTCGTCGGGGCGTCTTTGTCGAAAATAAACTCAGATGCAGCGATACCCGGCGGGTCGGCGGCAATCGCCCATCGACAGGTAGTCGCGCAAAGCACCAGGGCCGCAGCGATCGTCTTCGCCAGGGATGTGTACGGGGGCATGCGCTCGTCCTCGGCAGGTAATCCTGATTGGGACCGCCCGCCAGAATACCACGATCGTTCGGCCGGCATACGACCCGCCGCGGACAATGCCAGCGCGATTGAGGCTCTTCTTCACGTTGACTTTGCCCCCAGCACATTCCTAACGTTGCGTTCTGAGTTCCGTTCATGCCGAGCCATCCCGCATGTAGGCGAGAGGGCAGAAGGAGGAAACAGTCATGGCAGCACAGCCGCAATCGTGGATCGCCGAAAATCAAGCTCTTGTCATTCGCCGCGCCACTCCAGCCGACGCGGAGGTGTGCGGAAAAGTCTGTTTCGAGGCGTTTCGCACAATCGCCCAAAAGCACAATTTCCCTGCCGACTTCCCAGCATCGGATGGCCCTGCGCATGTGCTCGCGATGATGTTCTCGCATCCATCGTTCTTCTGCGTAGTCGCTGAACAGGACGGAAAAACCATCGGAAGCAACTGCCTGGATGAGAGGACGCCCATTGCCGGCGTGGGACCGATTACGATTGATGCCGGCGCACAGAACCGCGGCGTGGGACGCCAACTGATGCAGGCCGTCATGACGCGTGCGGCAGAGAGGAAGTTGGCGGGAGTCCGTCTGGTGCAGGCAGGGTACCACAATCGCTCGCTCTCATTGTATGCCAAGCTCGGTTTCGTGGTGCGCGAGCCACTTGCATGTATGCAGGGAACACCCATACAGAGGACGCCGCAGGGCTATAAGGTACGCTCTGCCCAACCAGGCGATGTCGGGGCCTGCAACGACCTTTGTGTGCGAGTCCACGGCCACGACCGTGGAGGCGAACTCAATGATGCGATTCAGCAAGGAACTGCGATGGTCGCTGAATCGGAAGGACGGATCAAAGCCTACGCTTCTTCCATCGCCTTTTTCGGTCACGCAATTGGTGAAGGCAATCGGGACTTGCAAGCACTGGTTTCGGCAGCAACGGAGTTCCAAGGTCCGGGAATCCTTGTCCCGACTCGCAACGCGGGGCTATTTCGCTGGTGCCTTGAGAGTGGGCTTCGAGTGGTTCAGCCGATGACGTTGATGACCACGGGGCTTTACAACGAACCCGCTGGCGCGTACTTGCCGTCCATTCTGTTTTAGGCGCTGTAAGCGCCGGCATCGTCCGCCGTCGGCGCGTTCGGCGATGCTGAGCAACGCCGCCAACACATCCACTCACGAGGAATCACAATGAAATCCCCTCGCCTCCCCCTCGCCCTGACCCTCATCAACCTCGCGCTCCTCGCCGTTCTCCTCTGGCAGGTCCGCGCCCCCGCGGCCGCGACGCGCGGCACCGACCCGGCGATTCTTCGCGGCCGCGCCCTGGAGATCGTCGATGACCAGGGAAGGGTCCGCGCCAGCATCACCGTGCTCCCGCCCAATCCCACCGCCACCATGCCCAGCGGCGCCAAGGGTTTTCCCGAAACGGTGATCCTGCGCCTGATCGATTTCAATGGCCGCCCCGAGGTAAAGCTCGCCGCCTCCGAGCAAGGCGGCGCCATCGGCTTCGTCGGCGACAACGACGCCACCCAAGTGCACTTAGAGGCAAAAGGCGCCGAGAGTTCTCTGAACCTAACAAACAAGGACGGACCATCAAACGCTGCTCAAGCCGTAACCGATCCCGCCTGCCCGCCGCGTCACATGCGGTTTGACCAGATGTGGGCGGTGAACTGGCGGGAGGATGCCTGAGCGGGACGCGACTTCCCATGGCGGCGACTGAACTCAAGTCCCGAAGTGCCGATGAAGGGGAGATGGATGGGTCTCAGCGCCCCACGGTTCGCCGGTCTTTTGCCGCCAGAGGCATCGTTGGCAGCCTGCTGGTGCTCGCCGTCGCAGTTCCACTCGTGCTGGGCTGGAGTATTGCCGGCGACAATATCGAGCGGGCCATGCTGTGCGGAGGCTTGCCGTTCGCCGTGTTGGCGATGGGGACTGAGCTGGTTGTCCGCCGGCAAATGAGCCTTGCCCGCACAGGCGTTCGTACCCCGGGGACTTTCGTGAGCTCCGAACCTGAGGAACTGGGCCGGCGTCGTTGGGCGGAGATCCCTGCATTGGTGATCACGTATGAATACTTCACGGCCGCCGGCAGGCGCTGCACGGGAACAACCAAAGCCGCGGCGGCCTTCGGCCCGGGTTTCGGGAAAAGCGTGTTACCCGAGATTGTTTACGATCCCGCCGATCCGCCGCGCCACATGATGATCGATGACATGTGGGCGGTGGATTTTCCGACAGGGTAAGGGTTTGCGGCAAATCCATGCCGACGGGGAAGAAAAGACCAAGCGCGAGCCACTATCGGCGTGGGAGTACCGCGCCGATGTTGGGGCGAGCGGCTTTGGGCCGAGATGCGCAGGTCAATCATCCAGCGACGACCCACATTTGCTGGTGAGCCGGAGAGCCTGGATGCCGGAAGAACGAAGTGATCCCTCGACGGATTCGAACTGGGTTTCGAGCCTTCTCGCCAATTCGGTGCCAGGCCAAAGCTCGCTGGGGTTGCCACCCGTGTCTTCGCTCGGGTCGGTTTCCTCGCTGGCGGCGGCGCAAAATGGTTGGCAATCCCCCCTCGATCAAGCCAGCGATGAAGCTCGCGCTGCCGCGGAGGCTGCGGCGGGTGATGCATTCTCCCGCCGGTTGGAATATGCCAAGGCCTGGGAGCGTTATCGGCAGGCAGTAGAGCTTGACCCGTCAAAGGCGGATTATCATTTCAGACTCGGGGTGGCGGCAGTGAGGGCAGGCCGACCGGAACTTGTCGAGCACAACCTGCTGGAAGCGCTTCGGCTCTCACCCAACTTCGCCGATGCACACGATGCGCTGGGCTGGTGGTGCATGGAATCCCGCCAATTGGACCGGGCGTTGAAGCATTCTGAGGTTGCCCACGCGCTGGACCCGAAAAACATCAATTACGTGACTACCCGGGCCGCCGTGCTGGGCGCTGACGGTCAGACGGCTGCGGCGTGGGGGCTGGTCAAGCCGCTTCTCGACGCCGGGGCCCGTCACCCTCGGCTGGCGATATTGTATGCCCGGCTGGCGCCCCGACTTGGTCACGAACGGCAGGCGCTGGTCGAGGTTGAATGGGCGTTGCAGATAGACGTTGCGCGCCGCATGGAATCGTGTTTGCGATTTGAGGCCGCTTCGCTGCTGGACCGGATGGGAAGGTATGACGAGGCGTTCGAGCACGCCCGGCGGGCCAACGAACTGGTTCGGAGAGACGTCGACCTTGCTGATTTCGCCGGGGGAACCGACCGGAAGATCGCGTACTTCACGCGGCAACGGCTGCTGAGCCTGCCCAAATCCATGCTGGACAGCCGGCGCATAGTTTTCATCGTGGGGATGCCCCGGTCGGGCACGACACTGGTCGAGCAGGTCCTGGCCAGTCACCCCCAGGTGTTCGGCGGAGGGGAATCGCCGACGCTACAACACATTTACGAGGAACTGGGCAATCCAAGTTGGGCTCAAGGGACCGGCTATCCGGACTGTCTCGATTTCCTGTCGCCTTTGGAGGCGGACCGCCTGGCTAAGCGTTACTTGTCAGCAGTCGAGTCGGCAGGCGCCTGCCCTGAGCCTGCCTGCGGGGCGGGCAGCGCGGTCTACATCACCGACAAGACGCCGTGGAACGGCATGCACCTGGGGCTGATACAATTGCTGATGCCCAACTGCCACGTGATTCACTGCACGCGCAGCCCGCTCGATACATGCCTGTCCTGCTACTTCACCGAATTCGCCCGCGGCAACGAATTTGCCTACGACCTGGAACATTTAGGCGCGGTATTCGGCCACTACCAGCGGCTGATGGCGCACTGGAAGCAGGTGCTCACGATCCCCATCCACGAAGTGAGGTACGAGGACCTGGTGCTGGACCTGGAAGGGCAGAGCCGCCGAATCGCCGATTTCCTTCATCTGCCCTGGGACGAGCGTTGCCTGAAGTTTTACGAGAACCCGAGGCGGGTTTTCACCGCAAGCAGGGAGCAGGTCCGCCAGCCGGTCTATTTGTCATCGATCGGACGCTGGAAGAACTACCAAAAGCACCTCGGCAAGCTGATCGACGCCCTGGGGCCGCGTGCCTAAAAGTCCGGGGATCCGCAAGTCCCGGAGGGACGACAGGTTGTAGCCACGGGCTCTACGCTGCGGCACCTTCGATTTCGCTGATCTCTTGTCGTGTGAGTCGAAATCCGGGGGCGGCCATGATCTGCTCGGCTTGTTTTGGGTTGCGGGCGCCGACGATCGCGCCGGTGATGGCCGGATGTCGCAGGGTCCAGGCAATTGCGACCTGTCCCGGCAGATAACGGTGGCGTTCGCCCACCGCGCGCAGCCGGTCAACCAGATCGAGGTTCCGAGGGAGCCTGGGGTCTTGGAATTCCGGATCGCGGCTCCGCCAGTCATCTGCCGGGAGAGTCGCCACACGCTCGCGGGTCATCGCTCCGGTCAACAACCCGGATGCCATCGGCGAATAGACGATGACCCCGATGTTCTCCTCCAGGCAGAAGGGCAGCACCTCCTGCTCAATCTCCCGACGAATCAATGAATAAGGTGGCTGCAGCGACGTGATAGGCGCGATCTGCTGCACCAGGCGCATCTGCGGCACATCGAAATTCGAAACCCCGATCCAGCGGACCTTCCCCTCACGCTTGAGCTGGGCCAGTGTCGCCCACCCATCGGCGAGTTCATTGGAATCGGTGACGGGCCAGTGAATCTGGTACAAGTCGATTGTTTCGACCCGCAGCCGGCGCAGGCTGTCCTCGCACTCGCGGCGGATCGAGTCCGATCGCAATGACCGATGCACGTTGCCCTGCTTGTCGCCCTTGAGGCCGCATTTCGTGAATACATAGGGACGCGGGCCGGGCCAGCTCTGCAGGGCGCGGGCAACGACCTCTTCGGAGTGGCCCAGGCCGTAAACGGCTGCCGTGTCGATCCAGTTCACGCCCAATTCCAGGGCGCGATGGATTGCGGCGATGGATTTGTCATCGTCCTGCGTCCCCCAGGCGAATTCCCAACCCGAACCGCCGATGGCCCATGCGCCATAGCCGATCGGGGTGATCGACAGGTCCGAGTTTCCGAGCCGCCTGGTTGTCATGGGTATGCGGGCAGATGACGGTGTTGCGCGATCGATTAACGTTGTCATTTCAATTCTCCTTTGAGGATGTAGTAGTCTCCAGCTTCACGGGTCGAGCAAAGGCAAGCCGGTCTCACGGTCGACCTCCCGGCGAACGGGGCGGGGCGAGGTCGTCAACACCAGTTCCACGGTTGGGCGAACCGTCGCCTCGAACAGGTGCCCGCCGCGAGCCGAGCCGTCCCGCAGGCCAAGGGCCACGTGGACGTGGAAAAACGGCGCGTTGTCATTCAGCGCCAGGTTCCCGGTGAGCGACAAGAGTTCGGCCTGTTCGTCCTGCCGATTTTGCAGATATTTGTTGGCTTGCGGATCGAAGTAACCGATGACCGCGTCGCTGATGGCGCCGATGCCGGTGACATGCCCCGCGACCAGATCGTGTTTTCTGGCGAACGCCAGCAGGCCCTTCATCACGTGCTGGCCGGTGTGGAAGACCAGAAGGTACGCGGGCGCTTCGCCAGAATTGAGGAGGGTGGCTTGAGGCATATCAGGACAGTCCGCGGAATCACTCGGGCCGTCAACCGGCGCCCCTGCCGCCGTCGTCGCCAACCAGGCCATTGCCGTGGATGGCACCACTGCAGCCAACGAGGCCCTGGCGAAGAAGCATCGTCGCGTCATCGGCACCATTGCGGGAGTGAACATGCGTCATTCCTTTCCAAAAGACCCCAATCTGCAACATCAGGGATCATTTCCCTGTGTGGCTGATTGGTCGTGATGGCAAGAAGCGTGCCAGCAAGCCATGAAGCAGTAGCGGCGTGATGTTGTAAGTCCCCGTTTGGAAATAGCTGGATTGAATTCTAGCCCGATGGGACGTTTTGTTGACTAGCGCCCCTCGCGATCGTTGCATCACCGCGCCCCCGCGAAAGCGCGAATGGGTCCTCGCGAAGTGGCGCGCTTCTTGCTTCAGGGTTACCTCGTCGGTCCATAGAGCAGCCCAAGTGATAAACCCACGGAAACTCTCACCGATAGGACCCCTCCAATGAACGCCCTCAAGAAACTCGTCGCCACCCCGAACGATCCCCTCCTCACCCCCCTCCGCCTCATTCTCGGGATCATCTTCCTGGCACACGGAGCCCAGAAGACCCTCGGCCTGTTCGGGGGCTACGGGTTCTCCGGAACCATGCAGTTTTTCACGAACGTGATGCACATCCCCGCACCGCTGGCATTTGCCGCCATCATGGCCGAATCCATCCCAATGCAGTCCCCTCTCTCGGTTGATTCGTGAGCCATTTACGGCTGGGTCCGTCGATGGCAGGAAACGTCCCAAGTCTTCTCACTCCTCACTCGAAACGGAGAATCCCATGAACAGTACACACGACAGCGTCACACGACGGAAAATGTTACTCCAACTCGCGCCCGCGGCGGCACTGGTCGCGGCCGGAATCGCGCCGGCCATGGCCGAGGACCGGAGCAGAACTGATCCAGGTCCGGCTAATCCAGGGCTCGATGGGCAGGACCCGGACTCCACCTGGCCACCCGTCACCGATTCCAAGAGCCTGGTCCCAAACTTCAAATATCCCTTTTCTTTCGCTAACAAGCGGACTTACGAAGGCGGATGGTCGCGCGAGGTGACCGTTCGGGAACTGCCGGTCTCGAAGTCCATCGCTGGCGTCAACATGAGGCTCACCGCCGGCGGCGTTCGCGAGCTGCATTGGCACACGGCCGGCGAGTGGGCCATCATGCTCTACGGGACCGCCCGGATCACCGCCATCGACAGCGACGGCAAGAGTTTTGTGGCCGATGTGAAACAAAACGACCTGTGGTATTTCCCCAGCGGGATCCCGCATTCGATTCAGGGCCTCGAACCGGACGGCACCGAGTTTATGTTGGTCTTCGACGACGGGGCATTTTCCGAGTCGGAAACCGTCCTGCTCAGCGACTCCATGGCTCACCTGCCGCCCGAAGTCCTCTCAAAGAACTTTGGCGTTGCCGAATCGGTCCTGAAGAGCATTCCCCGGCAAGAGTTGTTCATTTTCCAGACAGCGGTCCCCGGGTCGCTTGAGGGCGACCAGACTTCAGCGGCGGGGGCCCTGGGGAAATCGTCGGTCGATTTCGCGTTTCGCACGATGGAAATGCCGCCGACAAAGGTCACCAAAGGCGGAGAGGTGCGAATCGTTGATTCAAGCAAGTTCAAGGTCTCAACAACGGTTGCGATGGCGATGGTCACGGTCCACCCGGGCGGCATGAGGGAACTGCACTGGCACCCGAACGCTGACGAGTGGCAATATTATATCAGCGGCAAGGGGAGGATGACTGTGGTGGCCACAGGGAATAAAGCGCGCACAATGGACTTCCAGGCGGGAGACGTCGGGTACGTGGAGAAAAGCCTGCTGCATTACATCGAGAATACCGGGGGCACCGACCTCGTCTTCCTGGAGATGTTCAAGAGCAGTTACTATCAGGACGTGTCGCTTTCACAGTGGCTGTCTCACACGCCGCCGGAATTGGTCATGGCACATCTCAACATCGACAAGGCGACACTCGACGCGATACCGAAGACTGAGACTGTGATCGTGCCGGTATGAACTTGCGGAGGGTCATCTGCATTTGCCGCCAGGAGATGTCGAAGCATCCGCAGTCAACAGGTCACGTTATGACAATCACCCTGAACGGATCGGCACGAGAGGTACGGGCCGGCGAACGCCTGATCGATGTGATTAACGGCGCCGGGATCCAGCTCCCGCAGGTGTGCTACCACCCCCAGCTTGGTCCCGTCCAGACCTGCGACACGTGCCTGGTGGAGGTGAACGGAAAGCTCGTGCGGGCCTGTGCGTCCGTCGTGTCGGATGCCATGAAGGTTGCAACAGATTCGCCCGCGGCGACGGCCGCGCAGCGCGAGGCGTTCGATCGCCTCCTTGAAAACCACCTGCTTTATTGCACGGTCTGCGACAACAACAACGGCAATTGCACCGTCCATAACACGACAAAGATGCTGGCAGTCGAGCATCAGGAAATCCCATTTAAGCCCAAGCCGTTCGAGGTGGACAACACCAACCCCTTCTATCGTTATGACCCCAGCCAGTGCCTTCTTTGCGGACGCTGTGTTGAAGCCTGCCAGGACGTGGAGGTCAACGAGACCCTTTCGATCAACTGGGAAGATGAGCATCCCCGCGTGCTGTGGGATGGCGGCTCGTCCATCAACGAGTCGAGCTGCGTCTCCTGCGGTCATTGCGTTACCGTCTGCCCCTGCAACGCACTCATGGAAAAGTCGATGCTCGGGCACGCCGGGTTCCTGACCGCGCTGCCGAAATCGGCGCTCAATCGCATGATCGATGTTGTGAAAGAAGTCGAACCGGAGATGGGGTACGGGTCGATTCTAAAGGTCTCCGAAGCAGAGTCGGCGATGCGCGAGTCGCGAATTCGCCGGACAAAGACCGTCTGCACGTATTGCGGCGTCGGTTGCAGCTTCGACGTCTGGACCAAGGACCGTCACATTCTCAAGGTTGCGCCCGAGCACGGACCGACCAACGGCATTTCCACCTGCATCAAGGGTAAATTCGCATGGGACTTCGTTAACAGTCCCGACCGCCTGACCACGCCGCTCATTCGCGACGGGGACAGGTTTCGCGAGGCGAGTTGGGACGAGGCCCTGCAGCTCATCGCCCGACGGCTCACAGAAATCAAGGCGGCGCACGGCCCGGACGCGATCGGGCTCATCTCCTCTTCAAAGTGCACCAACGAGGAGAGTTATTTGATGCAGAAGCTGGCCCGCGCCGTGGTGGGGACCAACAACATCGACAACTGCTCGCGATATTGTCAGGCGCCGGCCACGATGGGGCTGTTCCGTACGGTCGGCTACGGGGGCGATTCGGGTTCGATCCGCGATATCGAAAATGCCGGCCTTGTCCTCATTATCGGCAGCAATACGGCGGAGAGCCATCCGGTGCTGGCGACGCGCGTGAAGAGCGCCCACAAACTGCGGGGGCAAAAGCTGATTGTCGCCGACCTTCGCGAGCATGAAATGGCCCGCCGCGCGGATCTGTTCTTTCGTCCGCACCCGGGTACGGATCTGGTGTGGCTCTCTGCCATCAGTCGCTACATCCTCGATCAGGGTTTGGAGAACGCCGCGTTTATCCGGCAGTGGGTGAACGGCTTGGACGAATACCGCAAGAGTCTTGAACCGTTTACTCTGGAAGCCGCCGAGCAGGCGTGCGGCTTGCCGATCGAGACCTTGAAGAAGGTCGCGCACATGATCGTGGAGGCCAAAGGCGTCTGTATCCTTTGGGCAATGGGCATCACCCAGCATACGATGGGCTCAGATTCGTCCACCGCGATCTCCAACCTCCTTCTGATCACCGGCAACTACATGCGTACCGGGACCGGGGCATACCCGCTGCGTGGCCATAACAATGTGCAAGGCGCGGGGGACCAAGGCGCGGCGCCGGCCACCCTGCCGGGCTATCAATCCGTTGATGATCCTGACGTGCGCCGGCGATTCGGGACCGCCTGGGGCGTCGAGCTCCCCGTCACAAAGGGCCTTGACAACCACCAGATGGTTGACGCCATCCAAGCCGGCAAGCTCAAGGCCATGTATCTGTTCGGCGAAGAAATGAGCCTGGTGGACTCCAACGCGAACTATGTTCAGGATGCCTTCGGCAAGCTCGAGTTCTTCGTGGTACAGGACATCTTCTTCAGCCATACCTGCCAATTTGCCGACGTCATTCTGCCCGCGGCGCCGAGCCTGGAAAAAGAAGGGACATTCACCAGCTCGGAGCGAAGAATTCAGCGGCTTTACCAGGTCTTTGAGCCGCTTGATGGAAGCAGGCCGGATTGGAGCATCATCCAGGATGTGGCCAACCGCCTCGGGGCCAACTGGAACTACAAGCACCCGTCGCAAATCATGGCTGAAATGGCATCGCTGTCCCCGCTTTACGCCGGCGTTTCCTACGAGCGGCTCGAAGGATACAAGTCCCTGCAATGGCCCGTTGCCGCTGACGGCACCGATCAGCCGCTTCTCTATACCACGCGGTTCAACTTCCCGGATGGAAAGGCCCGGCTTTTTCCCCTCTCGTGGACGCATCCGGCCGAGCAGCCCGACGCTCAATTCGATCTCCACCTCAACAACGGCCGACTGCTCGAGCATTTCCACGAGGGAAACCTGACTGGCCGTGTTCCTGGAATTCACGAAAAGACGCCGGATACATGGGTCGAAGTCTCGCCCGCCCTGGCGAAAGAGCGCGGCATTCAAAGTGGAACGCTCGTGCAGTTGCGCTCGCGTTACGGACAGGTCCGCGTACGAGCGCTGGTAACCGATCGCGTGCACGACGGGCAGTTGTACATGCCGATGAATTCCACTGAGTCGCCGGTGAACCGATTGACCAGCAGCTTTTCAGATCCGGCGACGCACACCCCCGCATACAAAGAAGTCGCGGTGAGCCTTGCGGTGTTGCCCGAAGTGGACGAAAGCCCATTGCCGCGGATCAATCCTCGGTTCGGCCATCCGACGCCGCAACGAGGCGTGGGCGTCGAGCGGAAGTGGCGGCGGCCGGACTACTCCATCCCCGGGGGCTCGCTCGTTCAGATCCGAATCCAGCGCAAACAGGAGGAACCCCGTGGCTGAACCCATTTCGCTCAACGTGCCGGCTCGTGATCCGCGCATCGCGTTGCAGGCTCGGCTGCAGGACGCACCGGCGGAACACGCCGAAGCGCTGTTGGACGCTTACGAAGTCCTCCAGGGCCTGCATGATTGCGGCGCGTTCGATCTCTTGCGCGGCGCACTGGGCTCCCGGGACAAAGTCCTCGGCGTTGCGGTCGGGGCCGCAGGATCACCGCAGTCGATCCGGGTGATTCGAAATACCCTGCTCCTGCTCAACATGGTCGGTGAGATCGATCCTGAAGTGCTCAAGACTATTACTCAGGCCGGCCCCCAGGCATTGAAGATAATGGTCCGGCAACCGGAACCGCCAGGGCTATGGAGGCTGATCAAGGACTTCCTTTGGAACCCCGATTTCCGCCATGGCCTGGCTGCAGTGAACACCATGCTCGAAGTATTCGGCAGGAGATTATCTGACGCTCACCGGGCGAATTAAGGAGATCATCAACCGCGGTGGCGAAAGAATCTCACCCACCGAGATCGAGGACGTGTTCCTGGCACATCCCGCGGCAGACCACCTTCTGAGGCGATGAATGCGGTTTCGGATTATGACTGAAATCTTGCGATAAAGTGCAAGCGGGAGGTGCCGGTCAAACTTCCAATCTTCCCACCCCGAAAGCTCAAACTTCGGCATCATTTTCGCCCCTCATGCCGAAGTTTGGTTTTTGACCCCGCCAGGGCCGCTTTTGCGGCCCTTTGGACACTTTGTCACCGCGATTTTCAGCTCAGAAATCAAACTTCGGCATTGGTGCGATACATACCCCCCCCGCGCCGGCGAACGCCGTCCATTCTCCGCTAGAATCACGAAAGTTCACCGAGTCGGGTTTCTGCAACTTCGTCAGTGTGTGGCAGCGGAACCCAATCGCCCAACCACGCGGAGCCATATAGAGACTTAAATGTATTGTTCGGCGCCGGTCGCCTGCGTTGCTCACGCATGGGCAGGGGGCTCCTTTCATTGAGATGTCGCGGGGAGGGTACAGGTGTGGGATCGAGGGTAAGTCCGCCGGCACTGAGCCCTGTCTGAAAACTCACCGGGGTCGGAAATATCTCGGATGCGATGGCGCCCGCGACGAAGCGACTCATCTTTGATCGACACCGGTCCAGTGGACCGACCGACGCTAAATTCCCGCGAACAATCCGCCCAATCCCTCGGCGGTGGTCGGGTGGGCGAGAATCGCCTCTTTGAACACCGTGTAGGGCAGCTTGCCGACCATGGCGATCTGCACGGCGGCCATCATTTCGCTTGCTTCAACTCCGAATGCGGTGAAGCCGAGAATGCGATCGTCTTGGCCGACGAGGGCTTTGCAGAAGCCGCGCGTTGCTGACATCGTGTGCGACCGCAGCACATGCGCCCACGGCATTTTCGCCAGGCGGCAGGAGATGCCTTTCGCCTTTGCCTGTGACTCGGTCAGGCCGACGTGGGCCAATTCGGGATCGGTGAATAAGCAATAGGGGATCAGCCTATCGTGTGTGGTGCGGTTTCCGCCGGCCAGATTATCGAGAACGATCATGCAGTCGTCGAAGCCCACGTGCGTGAATTTCGGGCTGCCGGCGCATTCGCCCATGGCCCAGACGCCGTCGGCGCTGGTTTGAAGATGCTCGTTGACCTGAACGTAGCCATTTGAATCCAGGCGGATATTGCCCTTGTCGGCCTGGAGACGATCCGTGTTCGGTGTTCGGCCGGCGGCGACGAGAATGTCGGAAGCACTGAGGGACCGGTCGGTTCCGGCAACGCGAAGTTGAAGCTGCACGCGGGAGCCGGAGCGGCCGGCGACGGATTGGATTTCGGATTCGAGAAGGACTTCGATGCCGTCGTCCTTCATCAATTGTGACAGAGCTTCGGCGACATCGGTGTCTTCGCCTGCGAGCAGTTGCTTTCCGCGCTGGACGATCGTGACGCGGCTGCCGAAGCGGCGCATGGCCTGGGCGAATTCCAGTCCGACGTAGCCGCCGCCGACGACAACGAGGTGTTCCGGCAGGCGTTCGAGATTGAGTATTTCGACATGGGTCATCGGCTGGGCGGGCATGAGCACGCCCGGGATGGCCGCGCGCGTGCCGACGTCGAGGAAAACGCGCTCGCCGGGGATGCGGCGCGTTCCGCCGGCGTTGAGCGCGACTTCGACGGTTTTAGGCTCGACGAATCGGCCTTCGCCCATGACGACTTCGGCGCCGCTGGCCTGGAATTCGTGCAAATGGATTTTGACCAGGTCCTCGACCATCTGCTTTTTGCGGCGGATGACACCGGCCATATCGACGCGAATGTCGCCGGTCAGAACTCCGAGCCCGGTTTTGGGATTGGCCAGGGAAGCAGCCTTGGCGCTGAAAACCACGTTTTTGCTAGGCAGGCACGCGACGTTGGGACACGCGCCGCCGATCATGGATCGCTCGATCACGACGGTCTTTCCCGTCTGTCCAATCTTCCAGGAGAGGACCTTGCCGGCAACGCCGCTGCCGATGACCAGGTTTTCGCATATTTCGGTCGTCATGACGGACTTCCTTTCTGCAAGGCGGTTGTGACTGTCGATTCACCTCGGGTCAACCCTTTAGCAAGCTGGCCCGCCACGATTCGCCGAAGACCCAGAGCGATATTCCCAGCAAGCCGATGTCTTTGAGGACGAACTGACCGGGGAAACCCGAGAGCGCCGGGAAGCCTCCTTCGCTGGCCTCCCAGATGCCCGGCGTCGTGAAGATGAAGCTAAGCGTGGTAAGGAACATTCCGACGGCGAGAATGCCGCCGATCGCGGACGCACGCGGCGAGTAATGGCGAAGAGCGATCAGGACCGCGACCGCCACCTCGATCACGCCTAGTACCGCTGAAAACTGGCGGACGCTCATGACGTGATAAGCCCAGCTCATAAACGGGCTGTGCGCGACGTAGACGCTGATTCCAACGGCTTCATAGTTTGTGAACTTCATGAAACCAATCCAGCCGCAGATGATCACCAATCCCCATCGCGCCAGCTCACGGCCGGCAGTTTCGATCTGGGAACTGATCATATGGAGATCATGGGAACCGCTCCCTTGCGATGCGCCTCCCATGAGTTGTCCTTGAATGTGTTGCGACATAACGAAACTCCTTTCTTGGTTACAATTGTGCGAGTTTGACGATCCACACGGCTCAAGCTCCCTTTGGCCAATATCTGAGCGTGTAGCAAGGACTGGGCCACTCCGCAGACTGGCAGGGTATTCGTTGAAGAGTCGGGTTTGGCGAATTGATTGGCGGAAGCCACCCTAATGGAACAGGTGAAGTGAATTACCCAGACGGACGGAAACTGTCCCAGATTCGCTGTCGGCGTGTAACAGCCGAGAAACCTGCGCCGTCACGAGTGGACACTACGATGAGTTAATAGATCAGTAGCTTGCCTTGTCCAGTCGCACTTTGCCGCGGAATAGCCAGTAGACGGCGATGGTATAGGTGCTGACCAGCGGCATCCCGATGAGGGCGATGACGAGCATGATCTTCAGCGTTTGGGGGGTCGAGGATGCGTTGAACAGCGTCAGGTCGCCGTGTTGGGTGCTGTTTGAGGGCACCAGATCGGGGAACATGCCGATGGCGACGAGTGCCATGAGGCCGATGATGGCCAGGCAGGAGGAGACGAAGGCGTAGCCGAAGTTCTTTTTGTGGGTCATCTGCCGGGGCACGTTGGCGATGGCCAGGAGGGTGAGCAGGGGGGCGGCCAGGAGCCATGGGCGGTGCTTCATATGCGTGCCCATCCTGGGGACGTAGAGGAGGGTGGCCATGGTGACCAGAACGTACATGAGCACGAAGAAGACCATGCAGCGGTTGGCGAGGTGCTTGACGTGGTCGCGGAGGTCGCCGTCGGTGCGGAGCACGAGGTAGATGGACCCGTGCATCATGAACAGGGCGACGGTGGCCACGCCATTCAGGATCGCATAGGGGTTCAGCAGGTCGAAGAACGACCCGGCGTAGTTGCCTGCCGGATCGAGCGGGATGCCGCCGATGATGTTCCCCAGGGCCGTCCCGAGCAGGAAGGCGACCAGGATGCTGGCGCCGGAGAATGCCACGTCCCAGGACTGCCGCCACGATCGCAGCGGCGACTTGCTACGGAATTCGATGGCGACGGCACGGAAGACCAGCGCCAGGAGCAATACCATCAGGGCGAGGTAGAACCCGGAGAAGACCGTTGCATAGACGTAGGGGAACGCGGCGAACAGCGCCCCGCCCGCCACCACCAGCCATACCTCGTTCCCGTCCCACACTGGGCCGATGGAGTTGAGGACGATGCGCCGCTCCGAGTCGGTGCGGCCGGCGAGAAGGTGCAGTGCGCCCACGCCGAGATCGAAGCCGTCGAGCACGGCATATCCCGCGAAAAGGGCGAAGATCAGGCAATACCAGATGATGTTGAGTGCCATCGCCGCTTATCCTTTCAACGGTTACTGGTCGGCCCGCTGGTGGCCGATGAGCACCGGCGTAGCATCCTGTTCTTCGTCCCAGGGATGGCGCTCGCCTTGGAGCGGCACGGAGACGTGCTCGACCTCGGGCCCGTGCTGGATCTTCTGGTTCAGCAGGAACAGGTAGAGCACGAGCAGCGCCGCGTAGACGATGCCGAACAGGGCGATGGTCGCCCATACCTGCCCCGCGGGCACGGTGGAGGAAACGCCCTGGTGCGTCCGCATCAGGCCGTACACGATCCAAGGCTGGCGTCCCCACTCCGCGGTCATCCAGCCGGCCTCGTTGGCGGCGAGGATGAAGACGATGGCGAAGACGAAGGGCCAGAGCAGCCAGCGGGCCGTCCAGAGCCTGCCGCGCACCCACCAGAGCAGAGCGAGCAGGGTCAAGCCGAAAGAGGCGAAGCCGATCCCGACCATGATATGGAACGCTTGGAAGACGCGGTTGACCGGCGGCCGGTCCTGGGGCGCGAAGGCGTTCAGTCCTGTCACGGTCGCGTGCGAATCATAATAAATGAGCCAGCTCAGCATGCCGGGCAACTCCGGACCATAGACGGTTTGCGATGATTCATTGACCCACCCGAACATATGCAACCCGGCGATGCCGCTGGCGGGGTAGACACCCTCCATGGCGGCGAGCTTGGTTGGCTGGGTATAGGCGACCTGCCGCGCGCTGCTGTCGCCCAGGACGATAGAGACCGTCGCTGCCACGGCGGCCGCGATCAGCCCGATGCGCATGCCGGCGCGGGCGAACGCGATATCGCGGCCTTTCAGCAAGTACCAGGCACAGACGGACAACACAAAAAATGCGCCCGCCTGCCATGCCCCGGCCAGCGTATGGAACAGCCGGTTCACCGTGGACGGGTTAAACACCACATGGAAGAAATCGGTCGTGACGGCGTGCGCGCTGGCACCGGTGCCGACGATCGCGAACCCGGCGGGCGTCTGCATCCATGAGTTGGCGATGATGATCCATATCGCGCTGAAGTGCGACCCGAGGCAGACCATGATCGTCGCGATGAAGTGCGTGCGCGGCTTGACGCGATCCCAGCCGAACAGCAACAGCCCGAGGAAGCCGCTCTCCAGGAAGAACGCAAAGATCCCCTCGGCAGCCAGGGCGCTGCCGAAGACATCGCCGACGTACCGGGAGTATTGCGCCCAGTTGGTGCCGAACTGGAACTCCATCGGGATGCCGGTCACGACGCCCAGTGCGAAATTCAGCCCGAACAGCTTGACGAAGAACCGCGTGAGTTTCTCGTAAACCGGCTTGCCGGTGACGAGGAACGTTCCTTCCATGAAAACCAGCATCGAGCCCAGGCCGATGGTGATGGGCGGGAAGAGGTAGTGGAAAGCCAATGTCATCCCGAACTGGACTCGAGATGCGAAAGTAGCGTCCATGTCAAAAGGGTCCTTCCGGCGCGCCGGTTCACTAAACGGGATTGAGCCCGCGAGCGCAACCGACCGGTCAACTCATGCCCCGATGTACAGTAATTCGCAAAGGGAGATTTACCCGTGGTCCGGCACGAACTGGGTGTCCGCGCCTTTCTTGAAGACTACATAGGCCCGCTTCCATGGCTCGTCGTTGATCAAGCGCCACTTATGGCCTGTGCCGATGTGGTCCACGGCCAGCAGCACGTCACCCGGATGGATGGTGAACGTCTCGCCGCCCACGGTGGTGAATTCGAGGATGCCAGACAGCGTGATGACATATTGAGGGATCGGGTCATTGTGCCAGTCAAACGATGAATGTGCCGGCGTCTCCTTGAAAAGGATGGATTCGGCGTCGACCAATGCACCTCCGCGGACGCTGCCGCGAACCACGTGGGAGTTTCCGTCGGGGCCGGTATATAGATGATATGCTGTTATCATGGTGTAATGTTGTTGATGTGCAGAACTGCCGCCGTCTCGGCCCGCACGCGCTGGCAAAGGGCGGCATTGTTGATAAGAGATTGACCGTACGAAGGAATCATTTCCTTCAGCTTGACAGACCATCGTCCGTTCTTCAGTTGCTCCGCGAAGCAGCGCTCGATGACCTGGATCATGATCCACACTGCAGTGGAAGCGCCGGGCGACGCACCCAGCATCGCAACGATGGAATGGTCGGCAGCGACGACAAGCTCCGTGCCGAATTCCAGGATGCCGCCGTGCGTTGGGTCCTTCTTGATGATCTGCACGCGCTGACCCGCTACTTCGACTTTCCAATCCTCCTGCCGCGCATTGGGAAAGAACTCGCGGAGCGCGGCAAAACGCTCGGTCGAGGACTCGAGGACCTGGCCGATCAGGTATTCCGTGAGCGCCATGTTGTCCCTGCCGACGGCCAGCAGCGGCAGCAGGTTTTCGGGATCGATGGAGCCGAAGAGGTCCAGATATGACCCATGCTTGAGGAACTTTGTCGAAAAGCCCGCGTAGGGCCCAAAGAGAAGAGAGACTTTTCCTTCGACGTGGCGCGTATCGAGATGGGGCACGGACATCGGCGGTGAACCTACCGAGGCCTTGCCGTAGACCTTCGCGTTGTGGCGAGAACAAACCCCGGGATCGTCGCAACGGAGCCAGATCCCGCTCACCGGGAACCCGGCATAGCCCCGCCCCTCGGGGATTCCGGACTTTTGCAATAGTGGCAACGATCCGCCGCCCGCGCCAATGAAGACGAACTTGGTCTGGACATCCCAGTGCTCGCCGCTGGTTTCGTCCCTGATGCGCAGACTCCATAGGTCACCTTCGCGGCGCAGGTCCTGCGCTCGATGCAGGAAGTGGATCGAGAAGCCATCCTTGCCGCGCAGGGAGTCGAGAAGGTTTCTGGTTAGAGCACCATAATCCACGTCAGTGCCGGTCAGCATTCGCGTCGCCGCGACTTGCTCCTCTGGATTGCGGCCCTCCATGACCAGCGGGACCCACTTCTCAATCTGCTTCCTGTCATCCGAGTATTCCATCCCACGATAAAGGGGATGGGCAGATAGCGCCCCGAAGCGTTTCTTGAGAAATGCGCGGTTCTCCGGCCCGCGCACAAAGCTGAAGTGGGGGACTGGATGAATAAAGGACTGCGGGTCTTTGATTGCCGCATGTTTCACCAGATACGCCCAGAGCTGGCGCGAAAGATCGAACTCGGTATTGACCTGCAGCGCCTTTGAAATGTCAATGCTGCCGTCACTCTTCTCCGGAGTGTAGTTCAGCTCGCAGAGCGCCGCGTGGCCGGTGCCGGCGTTGTTCCACGCATTCGAGCTTTCCTGCGCCGCGCTGCCCAGGACTTCGTAGATCTCTATTTTCAAGCTTGGGTCAAGCTCTTTCAGGATCACCGCCAGCGTGGCGCTCATGATGCCTGCGCCGATGAGAACGACGTCAGGACGATTGCTGGATGGGTTGAGTTTATTCATAGTGTTCACCAGGTTGGAATTTGGCTGCCGCGATGCAGGGCCTGCATTTTCTCCGGATTGACCGCGCTACCGAAGCAGGTTAGTGACCGCCAAGTCGAGCAGCTCGCTACCCCGTCCGCTCAATACGGCCTTAAGGGCCCACAAGCTGAAACCCTTGGCCTGTTCGACCGTGATAGTGGGCGGCATGGAAAGCTCCATCCGGTTGACCACGACGTCCAGCAGCGCGGGGCCGTCGTGCTTAAAGGCCTCGACCAGGGCCGGCTTGACCTGGGCGGGATCTTCCACGCGAATGCCATGGATGCCCGCGCTCTTTGCCAGGTCGGCAAAGCGGGGGTTAACCAGCGTGGTGCCGTTTTCCAGGAAGCCGGCCGCCTTCATTTCCAGTTCCACGAAGCTCAGCGCGCTGTTGTTGAAGACCACGATTTTCACCGGCGCCTTCAACTGTTGCAGGGAGAGCAGGTCGCCCAGCATCATGGCCAGTCCGCCATCCCCGGACAGGGTCACCACCTGACGGCGAGGGAACTCGAGTTGGGCGCCGATGGCTTGGGGCATGGCGTTGGCCATCGAGCCATGGTTAAACGATCCGATCAGGCGCCGCTTGCCGTTCATCTTCAAATAGCGAGCCGCCCAGATGGTGGGCGTGCCGACGTCGCAGGAAAAGACCGCATCCTCGGATGCCACTTCGTCAATCATCCTGGCCAGGTACTGCGGATGGATCGGCTTCTTACCGGGCTGACCCACGGCCAGATCGTCCAGACCTTTGCGGACATCTTGATAGTGCCGGAGGAACTTTTTGAGATGTCCGTCAGCGGATTTCGTCTCGATTTTGCCGACGACCGCGCCGAGCGTTTCCTTCACGTCGCCGATCAGGCCCAGGTCCAGCCGGGTGCGCCGCCCCAGGTTCTCTCCGCGGCGGTCCACCTGGATGACGGTGGCGGCTTGCGGATAAAACTGCGTGTAGGGGAAATCGGTGCCGAGCATCAGCAACGTCTGGCATTCCATCATGGCGTGATAGCCGGAAGAATAGCCGATCAGCCCGGTGAGGCCGACGTCGTATGGGTTATCGTACTCGACGTGTTCGCGGCCGCGCACCGTCGTGACGATGGGCGCTTTGAGCTTTCCCGCGAATTGCATCAACTCCGCGTGCGCCCCGGCACATCCGGCGCCGGCCAGGATCGTGACGGTCTCTGATTCGTTCAGCATGCTGGCGAGCGTGGCCACTTCGCTCTCGGAAGGCCGAAGCAGAGGTTCGACGCGCCTGACGCTGGCGCTGGGCTTGCGGTAGTGCGTTTTCCTTATTGCGACGTCGCCCGGAATGCTCACCACCGCCACGCCTTGCTTGGACAGAGCGGTCTGAATGGCAATTTCCAGTACCCGGGGCATCTGCTCCGGCTGGGAAACGAGCTCGCTGTAGTGACTGCAGTCTTTGAAGAGCTGGTCGGGGTGCGTCTCCTGGAAATAGGAGCTGCCGATTTCGTTGCTGGGGATGTGGGCGGCGATGGCCAGCACCGGCACGCGGCTGCGCTGACAATCGTACAGGCCGTTGATGAGGTGCATGTTCCCCGGCCCGCAGCTTCCCGCGCAGACCGCCAGCTCGCCCGTCAAGTGCGCCTGGGCCCCGGCGGCGAACGCCCCGGCTTCCTCATGCCGCATGTGGACCCACTCGATCTCTTTGTGTTTGCCGATCTCTTCCAGGATGGCGTTGAGGGAATCCCCCACCACTCCGTAGACCCGCTTGACGCCCGCGGCAACCAGGGTTTCGACGAGAATCTCCGCAATGCTTTTCTCAGACATTGACGTTTCCTTGGTTAGGACGATTGATAGTCTAAGCTCCGTCAGTAGCTGTGATCGCTTATCCTCGCATTGCCGCTCGGCAGATGGCTTAGGACGTTGATGGATTAATAGGTAGGTCGAGGTGGTCCAAAGCAAACAGGGTGCCAGCCCTGACGAGGCGGTTCAGTCGTTGGCGATCGTTTAATCGGCGAGTTCGAACTGGAAAGCGCATGACCACTGGCTGCTTTCTTTCCCTGGTGACAGGATTTCGTTACCCATTGCCCCCTCCCCGAAATGTTCGTCGAACTCCTGCGTGCACTACTCCGGCACGATGATTGCTCTTCGAACAAGTGATTCGTTGCGGGTGCGTGAACGCAGGGGTGTGTTCCCGGCCTCTAGGCCCTGTCTGAAAACTCATCGGGCTGCGGTGGGCCGGAAATGCCCCGTCTGCTTCGTTGTCGCTCCTCAACGACTCGTTCGGTTGAGTCGCTTCGTCGCGACGCCTCGCATCCAGGGCATTTCCGACCCCCCCGCAATCCCGGTGAGTTTTCAGACAGGGCCTGGTGAACTTGCGATGCAGAAGGACTGCAGTTGGGCTACAGTAAGACGTTGCGATCCCGAACCGGACTCAAGGAAGTTCATCGAAGCCCACGTGGGTCGAAGCAGTGTAAAGCGGGGCAGTGTAAAGCGGGCAGCAGTATGGGAAAAACTTGAGCCGGCCGGACAACAATCCCGCCGAGCCATCGGCAATTCCGGCGCTGCGCATGCGCCCCTTACACGCTCCGAACCTGCCTTCCTCCGGCGCGGCGATCAAGGTTCCTCGGCCCCCACATGGGTTTCCCCGTTGGCCATCGAGTTGGCGCTGTTCGGGAAAGTTATTACAAAGCTCACAGACGGAGCCCAGGGCGTTCGGGCGCAATGGCGTCCCCAACACGGATGATTCGATGAGGTGCCGCTTACCGGACTCAGCTTATGCTGCATAAACACAGCCATAGGTTCTTGCGCGTCGGCGCTGAATGTCTGTTCGGCGGTTTTGCCGTCGCGCTGATCTCCTTGGTCTGCTTCCGCTGCCAGCTCCATCTCCCGGCGCCGACGTGTCTGTACCTGCTTGTCATTGTATTGCTGTCCCTGCGCGGCAGCTTTGCGTCATCAGTCGTTGTCTCGTTCATCGCGGTTGGGTGTTTGGATTATTTCTTTGTGCCGCCGATCTTGTCCTTAGATGTAAACGGCCCGAGCGATATCCTGGCCTTGATCACGTTTTTGACGGTCTCGGCCACGATCACCCGGTTGGTCTCCCGATTGCGCAAGTTGATGCAGGAGAGATTGCGCCAGAGCGAACGGCAATACGCGGTGACGCTATCGAGCATTGGTGACGCGGTCATCGCCACCGACGACCGCGGCCGGGTCACATTCATGAACCGGGTAGCCGAGACGCTCACCGGATGGCCACTTGCCGACGCCAGTGGCCGGGCCATTACCGAAGTGTTCCGCATCGTCAACGAAGAAACTCGCCAGACGGTCGAGGACCCGGCCGCAAAGGTGCTCCGCCTGGGAACGATTGTTGGATTGGCCAATCACACGGCGCTGCTCGCCCGAGACGGTCGGGAACTGCCGATCGACGACTCAGGTTCGCCAATCATCGACGATAACGGCCATATTACCGGAGTGGTCCTGGTATTCCGCGATATGACCCAGCGCCGCAAGGCGGAGGAAGCTGAGCTGCTTCGCCGGAGCAAGGAACGCCTGGAACTGGCTGTGCATGGCTCGAACCTGAGCATCTGGGAATTCGACATGTCGGACGGGCGCATTGAAAACAGCCGCTCGAACCTCATCAACGTCTGGGAGTTGCTTGGTTACGATCCGCGTACGGCGCCCACCGACTTTGCCAACATCGTTGCCCTGGAGGTGCATCCGGAGGACCTGGGCCGGCTGAGCGGCGCGGTGCAGGCGTTCCTGGCCGGCAAAGATCGCGAGTTCGAAGCGGAGTACCGGGTGCGTCACAAAGACGGCTCGGACCGCTGGCGTCTCACGCGCGGGGTCGCGGTACGCGACCCCGAGGGTAAGGCAGTCCAATTCATTGGCAGTTGCGTCGATATCACCAACCTCAAACGCGCTGAAGAAGCTCTGCGCGAGAGCGAGCAACGGTTCCGGACGTTCGTGAATCATGCCACCGATGGGTTCTTCCTGCATGGTGATGGGTTCGTGGTGCTGGACGTGAATCGTCAGGCGTGCGAAAGCCTGGGGTATACACGGGACGAGTTGCTCGGAATGAACCCGCTTGACTTCGATCCCGCTGTCACTCCCGCCTTCCTGGAGGAAATCGATCGCAGGCTAATGGCCGGGGAGGTGATGGCGTTTGAGTCGCGGCACCGCCGCAAGGATGGGACGGTCTTTCCCGTGGAGATCAGGGGGCAGGCATTCTGGGAGGGTGGACGCCGGTTTACGGTGGCCCTGGCGCGTGACATTACCGAACGCAAGCGCGCCGAGGAAGCACTTGGGCAAAGTGAAAACCGCTGGCGCAGCCTGACCGAGGCTTTGCCGCAACTGGTTTGGACGGCCACGCCTGACGGCGCCTGCGACTACTTCAGCACGCAGTGGACCGAATATACCGGCGTGCCTGCGAGTGAACTATTGGGCTGGCAATGGCTGGAAACACTCCATCCGGATGACCGGGAGCCGACCCGGCAATTCTGGACCGATTCAGTCGCGGGCCGCCACGACTATGACGTGGAATACCGGGTCCGCCGGTCCGACGGAGTGTACCGCTGGTTCAAGACGCGCGGCGTCCCGATCCGGGACAGCGAGGGCGGCATATTCAAATGGTTCGGCACCTGCACGGACATTACCGACGGCAAGAAAGCAGAGGAGGATCTGCGTCTGGCCAAAGAGGCCGCCGAGTCGGCCAACCGGGCCAAAGATGAGTTCCTGGCCAACGTCAGCCACGAAATCCGCACCCCGATGAACGCGATCCTGGGCTTGACGTCGCTGGTCCTGGGGACACGCCTCAACGACGGCCAGCGCCAATCCCTGGCCACAGTGAAGTCGGCGGCCAATAGCCTGCTCGGCATCATCAACGACCTGCTCGACTTCTCCAAGATCGAAGCCGGAAAGCTGGAACTGGATCTGGGCGAGTTCTCGCTGCGCGCGGCCCTGGGCGACACCTTGCGCGCCTTGGCCATCCGGGCCCACCAGAAAGGGCTTGAACTGGCTTCCAACGTGCAATCGGACGTGCCCGACGGCCTGATCGGTGATGCCGGCCGGCTGCGTCAAGTCCTCTTGAACATCATTGGAAACGCCATCAAATTCACCGAGAAGGGCGAGGTGGTCGTGCAGGTGAGCGCGGTTGCCGATGCGGCGTCAACGAAGGATGAGGTCGAGCTGCTCTTCACCGTTCGCGACACCGGAATCGGCATCACGCGGGAAAAACATGCGGCCATCTTCCGCGCCTTCGAACAAGAGGATTCGTCGACGACGCGGAAGTACGGCGGCAGCGGGCTGGGTCTGACGATCGCCGCTCAGTTGGCCGCACTGATGGGCGGGAGAATCACGGTCGAAAGTGAACCGGGCCAGGGGAGCACATTCCGCATTTCCACCCGGTTCAGGCGATCGGCAAAGCCCGCCGCCCTGCTACCTGGCAACGGGTCGGCAGACCTGCTGGAAGACCTGCGGGTGCTCATCGTGGACGACAATCTCACGAATCGCCAGATTCTGGAGGAGTGGCTGCAGGATTGGCGGATGCGCCCCTTGGCAGTCGGTGACGGGGCCGCAGCGGTGGACGCCCTGCGGCGCGCTGGTGAAATGGGCACGCCCTACTCGCTGGTACTCCTGGATGGGCGCATGCCTGACACCGACGGACTGACCCTCGCCGCTCACGTTCGCCAGTGCGCGGACATCTCCTCCACGCGTATCATCCTGCTCACCTCCGACGATACGATGATTACCACGGCTCGTTCACGGGAGATGGGGATCAGCGCCCATCTGGTGAAACCGGTGCAACAATCGGAACTACTGGAAACAATCCGCCACGTGATAACGCACATGGCTGCAGATGCCTGTCCCGAGCTGAGTCGAGGGGCCACGGCGCCGCCGGCTGGTTCGACAGCGGCCTGCGAACCCGCACTCCCCACGCCGGCAGCGCCGCTACACATCCTGGTGGCTGAGGACAACGAGTTCAACGTGACGCTGTTGAAGCAACTGTTCGACCGAAAGGGTCACCGCGCCTTCATCGCGGGCGACGGCCGGGAGGCGTTGGCGTTGGCAACGGGGGACTCATTCGACGTGCTGCTGCTTGACATCCACCTGCCGGAGATGGACGGCTTCGCGGTGGCCCGGGCGATTCGTGAGCAGGAGCGCGGCAGCGGCAAGCACCTGCCGATCATCGCCTTCACGGCGCGCTCCGGGAAGCAAGACCGCGAACGGTGCCTCGCTGCCGGCATGGATGATTTCCTGTCCAAACCAGTGCAGGCGGAGGCATTGTGGGCGGTCATTGATCGAGTCGTCGCGGCCCGCACGCCGCAGAATAATCCCGAGTCGGACTTGCTCGACCCGGAGGCGGTCTTGCGCGCCTGTGGTGATGACCCAGTCATTCTCGAAAAGATCTGCCAGGCATTTCAAAGAAGTGCGCCAAATCAGATGGCCCAGGTCCGATCGGCATTGCGCAACAAGGATGCGCCAGGGGTGCGCGAGGCTGCTCACACGCTGTCCAGCACGCTGGCCGCCTTCTCAACCATTGCAGGAATGACGGCCTCGAACCTGGAGGATGAAGCGGCATGTGGCAACATCCAGGAGTGCGTTCCATTGGTCGAACGACTCGAGTCGATCTGTTCCAAGCTCGTCAAACAGACGCATAACCTCTCCATCGAGGAGCTGGGCCTGTGCCCATCGCCGCTCCGCGATGACGGGCCCTAAGCCTCGTTCCCGTCGTCGGCTTCGACCGACTGTGTCACGTGCAAGCCCAGATCGCGAAGTTTCAGGCGAAGAGTTTGCCGGGCCATTCCCAGCAGACGGGCGGCCTTGTGTTGACTTCCCCCCGTATACTCAAGAACGCAGGTCAGCAGGAATCGATCCACATGCCCGTGCGCCTCGGAGTACAAGTCATGGGTATCGGGTTGAAGTCGCTGGCGGATGAACGTCTCAAGCTCCAGGTTTGCGCTCGCCGGCGCCGTGCCTTCAGGAGAACTCGTGGAGAATTCCGGCAAGAACGAAGCAAGCAGCACGGAGCCGTGCGCTTGAAGCAGCGCCTGTTTGACAACGCTCTGTAGTTCCCGAATGTTGCCCGGCCAGGAATAGCTCCGCAGCCGCTCCATCGCCTCGGGAGCGATTTCCTGGACGTCGCGTCCCAGTTCCCGGCTGCAACGTCGCAGATAGTGTTGCACCAGCATGGACAAGTCCTCGCCACGCTCGCGCAAGGGGGGCAGATGGATCGTGAAGACAGTCAGCCGGTAGTACAGGTCGGGCCGGAACTTGCCCTCGGCCGAAAGGGCTTTGAGGTCGCGATGGGTTGCCGCGATCAAGCGCACGTCCGTCCGCACTGTCTCGTTGCCGCCGACTCGCTCGAACGATTGTTCCTGCAGCAGGCGGAGGATCTTGGCTTGCAGGGTCAGGGGCATATCGCCGATTTCGTCGAGCAGGATGGTACCGCCGGTGCATTGCTCGAATTTACCGATCCGGCGGCGGTCGGCGCCGGTAAAGGCGCCCTTTTCGTGCCCGAACAGCTCGCTTTCCAGCAGGTTCTCCGGGATGGCGGCACAATTGAGGGCCATGAAAGGGGCCTTAGCGCGGGAACTGTGCTGGTAGATCGCCCTGGCGATCAGTTCCTTTCCTGTGCCCGTTTCACCACAGATCAACACGGTGACGTCTTGCCCGGCAACACGTCCAATCGCCTTGTAAACCTCGCGCATGGCCGCGCATCCGCCGAGGATGGCCCCATCCACATCAGCGTCCGACGTCTCGGTGACGACGGCCGGTGCGCGCATGCGCTGACCGACCTCCAGGGCCGCGCCGACCACGCGCCGCACTTGCCGCAGATCAAGAGGCTTGAAGAGGTAATCGAAGGCGCCCTGTTTCATCGCCTCAATGGCGGTGTCGGCTGTCTTGGCCATGGTAACGAAGATCACAGGGATGCGGGCGTCTGCCTTGCGGATGCCGTGATATACCTCGAGCCCGGATTGGTCGGGCAAACGCAAGTCGAGAAGAATCACGTCTGGCGGGTCGCTGCGCACCAGGTTGAGTCCTGCCGCTCCCGTGGCAGCCACCTCGACGCGGTGGCTGGGAGCGGGGAAGGCATTGTGAACCTGCTCTGGGATCAGCCCCGGGTCATCATCGATGAGCAGCAAATGAGCCATGGTTCCCTCGTAAAATGCCGGAGGGCGTTCCCACAAACCGCCGCTCGGAGTTCGTTGTCGCCCGAGGTTCGTTTGTAGCCATCAGCGTACTGCGTTGTCAACCGACTATGCGCCCGGAATGACCGCCGTGCATCCTGATTTCGGGAACCTGGGAACTCACCATGACAGACCCGTCAGGATAGGGCCTGGGGACGCTGTGAGAGGGACTTAGAGGGATTTTGACGAGAAGCAACTTGAAAGGATCGAATGATGGGTTAATCTTTTCATGAGTTAATCTTTCCTAAACCTGGAGAAAAGTCTTGAGCGAACGAACCCCCGAAGATTACATGCGGAACGCCGAGGAGGCTTTGGAGCTGGCCGAGGTCCTGGCCGGGGTGGGGAAGATCAGCGACCAGGATTTTCTCGAGCGCATGGCGCGCAGCGACGCCACCGTCGACCATGACGGCGAAACCTGCGGCATGTGCTGCAAGATCATCCTCGGCGCCCAGCTCGCTCGCGAGATGCTCGAGGCGGGCGTGTACGAAGACATCGTCAGCAAATGGGCCGAGGAAAGCGAACGCCGCTGGATGCAGACCAAGTTCTTCAAGCTCTGGCAGGAGGAAGCGGCCGCGGGCCGCGACCCGAAAAAGGCGTTCGAGGAACGCGGGTGGGAGCCGTAGGGCAAGGCCAAACCGTCATCCGCGTTGCATTCCTTGAGGCTGGCCCTGAAGAAGCCGCCCGACTCGTCGCGGATCGTGAACGCTTCCTTCGGTTCACGATGCGATTATGACGAGGCAGAAGCTGGAAATCCGCGCGCTCCAGGCCCTGTCTGAAAACTCGTCGGGCCGCGGCGGGCGGGAAATGCCCCGGCTGCTTCGTTCTCGCTCCTCAACGACTCTTTCGGTTGAGTCGCTTCGTCGCGACGCCTCGCATCCGGGGCATTTCCCGCCCGCCGCCATCCCGACGAGTTTTCAGACAGGGCCTTGGAGCGCCTGCGCAAGTATCCAACAGCAAGGTATGCCAGCGAGGTCAGACAAAACACCAGCAGTAGAAGTTGGATCCATCGGGCGGTGGAGACGGAAACGCCTATGCCGGTAAACAAGGCGACATAGGCCGCCACGCACAGCGGGCATTTGGGCATCAACACCAGGAGGGTGGCGGGGAAGAGCCATTGAATGCTTCGCCAGGCGCGACGAAGAAGACCGTTTGGTCGTTTGCCATCGCCCGGGTTTGGCCCCGCTGAATGTGGTGCCGGATTGCAGAGAGGACAGTTGCTCATCGGTTCTGCCCTCCGCTTTCTTTGCCGTATTCATCGTGGCGGCGCCACCAGACGAACGGCTTGGTCCGCGGCCCGCCGGCCGGCGAGTCTTCCCATTCCTCCAGCCGGCCCAGTGGGGTCAGGTCGAGGAATGTCCAGATATTCAGCCCCTCGACGCCGCGGCCGTTGGTATGGTAGGTGCGATAGACATCTTTGTCGTCGTGGATGAAGACGCTCAGGCCATAGTTCTCGCCCTTGTCGGTGGTGAGGCCGAAGTCCTTGTTGAAGTCGGTGCCTTCGGAGGAGTACCAGGGGTAGGTCCATCCCATCCGTTTCTTGAGTTTCTGTAACACTTCAGCCGTGTGCAGCGCCGTCCGGCGATTCGGATGACTAAATACGTTGTTCGGCGCATGTAAGGTATTGCGCCGGCGCGGTGCCTCTGCTACATAATCCGGGATGTCGCTCCG
>Ga0182024_10003890_pt1 | contig 34989 bp, 28 predicted proteins | sample P32metaG_FD_120480 | JGI IMG/M metagenome (GOLD analysis project Ga0182024, IMG submission 120480) | Permafrost microbial communities from Stordalen Mire, Sweden - P3-2 metaG (Illumina Assembly) | ecosystem: Environmental > Terrestrial > Soil > Wetlands > Permafrost | place: Sweden: Stordalen...
TGAAGCTTCCAGCCATTTCATTCCATCCTTCTTCTAGCGAACTGCACTGCTTACGTGGCTGCCTCGAAGCTACGCCCTGCGCGTGCCATGTGTATGGCACATCTATGGCCCGGGCGGTCAGTCGTCCTTGCGAATAACTAGCTGGCGCAGGACGGCATCGTTCAGGCGGAGGCGGCGCTCCGTCTCCTTGGCCTGGTCGGCGTCGGCCTTGAAGTGCATGACGACGTAGTAGCCCTCGCGGACATCGTCGATCTCGTACGCCAGACGCCGTTTGCCGAGCTTCTCGAGCTCGCCGACGATCTCGCCACCGCGGCCCTTGAGCTCCTCGGCGATCGCGTTGGAGCGCTCGTCCACCTCGGTTTCCTCGAGGCTGGGACGCAGAATGTACGTGACTTCGTAATCGATAGCTGGCATGATGCCCTCTCTGGACGCCGGACCAAGCCGGCGGCCCGGCGACGGGGCCGGGCAGCGGGTAACGTCTCCGAGCAGCCGGGGGCTCTAGGAGAACCCCCGGATGGTATCACGCCCAAACCTCGGGCGGCAAGGCGGGTCCGGCCGCTCGCTTAGCTCAGGTCCAAGCCGTCGAACATCGCGTCGATCGCGAATGCGAAGCCAGGTAGCGCGGCGTGACGGACGGTCTCGCCTGGGCCGAACGTCGTTACGTCGTCGCGCGTGTGCGCGACGACCGTCCGGGGCGGTGGGTCGGCGACGAACACGACAGAGCTTCCGGCAGCGAGATATGCGCCGATCTTCCAGGCGAGTCGCGCTTGTGAGTCACCGGGGGAGGAGAATCTCAACCGCGGCATTCGGCGCGCGATCCGGGGCTTCGGCACGTCCGGGGCGCAGCGCTTCGAGCGACTCGCGGCTGAAGTAAGCAACGTCCCGAACCAGCGACGCAAACTCGTGCCCGGGCGCGGTGAATTCGAGTCGCCATTCGTGGATGCAGCGTCCACGCCCACCGTCCCAACCACGAAGCGCGAGTTGGCAGAGCTGACAATGGTCGGTTCCCGACAATTATCCGACGGAATTGCGCCGAACGTCCTATACTCTCTGCTCACGTTCGGTGAACATTGCGCGCTATTCTAGGTGCCGCGACGCGGCATTGCGAATGCGCGCGGTGTTCTACCTCGCGTCCATTGAGGGAAATTAAGTGCTCCGTATCGCTTCGAGCATCGTTCTCGCCGCGTCCATTTTGAGTGTCCCGCTCCTTGCCAGCGCCGATCCCGACAACGGGTTCGTCGTGTCCAACAAAGGCACGTCGCCCGTGTTCTTCTTCTTCGGTTGCCGGGGCCAGGCGCTCACCAAGACGGCAACCCTCAAGCCCGGATATTCGGACGAGTACTGGAAGGACAACGGCTGCAAGACCTACACGATCCAGATCAGGACGTCGGAAGGCGCGGGCGGCACGACGACGTACAGCTACGTCGCGTACGCCGGCAAGTACTACAAAATCGTTTGGGACAAGGCCCACAACGCCTGGAACTTCATGATGTCGAAAGAGGGCGAGTAGAAGAACACAACGGCGCCGGAGAGATCCGGCGCCGTCTCAGCCCAGATACAGTCCTTCGAACATCGCGTCGATCGCGAACGAGAAACCGGGAACCGCGTCATGGCGCACGGCATCGCCTGGGCCGAACGTCGTCGTCCCTTGAGCCGCATGGACAGCCACCGTTCGGCGCGGCGGATCGACGACGAACACGACCTTCGTGCCAGCCGCCAGATACGCGCCGACTTTCCAGGCGATCCGTTTTTGCGATTCGCCGGCGGACAGAATCTCGACCGCGATCTCCGGAGCCTGCGCGGGCAGTTCCGAAGGGCCGGGACCGAGTGCTTCGAATGCGGCGGCGCTCATATATGCGACGTCGGGGACCAGCGACGCAAAGGTGTGCCCCGGTGCGCGAAACTCGTGTCGCCACTCCGCGAACGCTTCGCCTTTCCCATCAGCCCACGCGTCCAGGGCGGCCATCCAGCGTTTCTCCAACGCTTGATGCCGCAACATCGGACTCATCTTCTGCACCAGATGGCCGTGGATGAGCTCGGTCGCGGGCTTGGTCTCCGGAATTCTGATCGGCGCGAGCATCGCGTTCTCCCCACGCCACTCTATCACTGCGTTGGGCTCCGGCGTCAATACCCTAGTGCTAACCGCCGCCACCGGCCGGCGCGAGCAGATCGAATGCTCCGCGGGCTGCGATCCGGTCGCCGGCTCGCAGCCCGCTGGTCACGAGCGTCGTTTGGTCGTCGCCCATCGCGATGACGATCTCACGGGTGGCGAAGACGTCATCGCCGGCGCGGTTTTTCTGTCGCACGAAGACGATCGCGTGACCGGTCTGCGGGTCTTCCACGATCGCTTGGGTCGGGATGAGCAAACCACGGTGACTGCCGGCTGCAATGACCGCCTCGATCGCATCGCCCGATGCGGTGCCGGGCGGGGCTCCGCTCAGCACGACCGTCGTGGTCTGCGTGGTGGGATCGACGCTCGGCACGACCGCGCGCACGACCGACGGACCGTGTAGCCCGCGCGCGGGAATTGTCACCACCGCGGATTCGCCGGGTCGTATCGTGCGTGCCGCATCGCCGGTGACCGTTACCGTCACCGCATCCGAACGCGGCGGACCGACCACCAGCGCGGGCTGCGATGGATCGACCGACTCGCCCGGATGTTTGAGAATCGACACGACGACCCCGTCGGCCGGTGCGCGCAGAACGCCGTTGGCGAGATTGCGCTGCGCGGCAGCCAGCCGCTCTTGCGCCGACGTCGCTTGCGCGCCCGAGACGCCGCCCTGCGCCTGCGCCGCGCGCACATCACTCTCGGCCTGCGCCACGTCCGCGCGCGCTTGCAACACCGCACCGCTGATACCGGCGACCGCGCTGCCGGTCTTGGCGCGCGCCGCGTCCACGTCGGCTTGATCGAGAACCAATTGCTGGCGAGCGAGGTCGACGTCTTTCTGCGCGGCGACGCCGCCGGCGAACAGCGTCTGCTCGCGTTCGAGCGTGCGTTGATCGGTTGCGACCTTCGCTTGCGCTTGGCGCAGGGCGGCCTGCGCGCCCGTCGCGTCGCTCTGCGCCGTGCCGCTGCCCTGCTGCAGCGCGGCCAAACGATCGCGCGCCGCGCGCAATCGCCGCTGCGCGGTTGCGAGTACCTGGGCGGGAACGCTGCCGCCGCCGTACGACGCGGCAGCCGCCTGCGCGTCGGCGCGCGCCTGCGCAGCGTCGATCGCCAATCCGGAAACGTCGATCTCCGCCAACGGTTCACCCGGCACGACCTCATCACCGACGTGGACGTCGACTCGCGACAAGATGCCGCTCTCGGAGAAGGCCAGCTTCGCATCGCCGCCGGACGGTGCGCCGACGCGACCTTGCGCGGTGACGTGCGCGACATACGTGCCGACCCGCACGGCGGCAAGACCGACCGCGGGCTGCGCGTGCGACTCGGCGCGCTGCTCGGGTGCCGCACGGCGCGCGAACACGATCCCGAGCACGACCAGCACGACGACGGCGATCACCCCCGCGATGACCGCGGTGCGACGATTCATTGGGATACCTCGAGGTCGAGCGTGGCTTGTGCTTGCAGGCGATCGTACAGCGCGGAGAGTTCGTCGATCTCGGCCTGCGCGAAGGCTGTGCGCGCCGAGGAGAGATCCAGGCTCGTCGACGCCCCGTTGCGGTATCCGAGCGAGGCGGCTTCCAGCTCCGCGCGCGCGGCGTCGAGTCCGGCCGACGTGGCCCGTTCCGCGTCCGTGGCGGCAGCCACATTGCGCGCCGCCGCTGCGACGTCGATGCCGATTTGCCGCGTCACCGCGTCGCGCCGCGCCGTTGCCGCGTCGAGCAGCGCGCGCTGCCCGCGTACTTTCGCTCCGAGCGCACCGCCGATCGGGATCGCCATTTGCGCGCCGATCGTCGGGCCGGCGATCGCAAACCCGGAATCGACGCCGCGTTGGAAGCCGGCATTCACCGTCACCGGGGGGATGATTCCTCGCTCCGCCGCATGCACCGCTGCTTGCGCCGCGCGCACGTTGTCGTCGGCCGAACGCAATTCTGCACGATGCGCCAGCGCGGCGGCGACGGCGGCGTCGGGTGAAAGGTTCTGCGCCGGCGCCGCAACCGGCGCCGGGCCGATCTCATCGAGCGCGTCCGGCGCCACGCCGGCTTCGCGGGCCAGCGCATCACCCGCGTTCGCGTCGTCGGCGCGCGCGCGAGCGAGATCGGCTTGCGCGCGGGCTTGCACGAGCTGCGCGCGGATGACGTCGATGCGCGCCACGTCGCCGGCCGCGAAGCGCTTCTGCGCGGCGTCGAGAAACGTTCCGGCGCCGGCCAGCCCGTCGACGCGCGCCGCCGCGACCGAACGCGCTTTGAGCGCCGCATAGTACAACCCGACGACTTTCACGCGCTCGGCGCGCTCGGCCGTCAGCTCGTCGGTCGACGCCGCGCGCAACGCCGCGCCGGCCTGCGCGACCAGCGGCGCGAACGATGCAATGTCACCCAAGGTGAACTGCGCACCGTAGCTGGTCAGCCGCTGCGCGATCGTCCCTTCGGGAGCGCCTTGCGGTGCTTCGGTATACCCCGCCGTCGCCGACAATCCGTAGGCCCCGCGCGCCTGATCGTAGGCGGCGCGCGCGGCATCGACGTTGGCGCGCGCGATGCGCACGTCGGGCGATCCCGTCACGCCGCGCGATTGCGCCGCATCGAGCCCCAAGCCCGCGAACCGGACCGCGTTCGGCACGACCGGCGCGGCCTGCTGCGCTCGCGCCGGCAGTTGCGCGCTCGCCACGATCGCGAGTGCGAGGACGCTCGCCGTCACCGCGACCGGCGTGACGCGCCGCCACGGTTTGCCGCCGATGAAGGTCGCGTACAGCACCGGAATGACGACCAAGGTGAACGCCGTCGCGGTCCACAGGCCGCCGATCACCGCAATCGCCAACGGCTTCTCCATCTCCGCGCCCGAACCGAGTCCCAGCGCCAGCGGAAGCAGTCCGCCGATCGCCGCCAGGGTCGTCATCAGGATCGGCCGCAGACGCGTTTGCCCGGCGACCACGAGCGCGGCGCCGAGCTCGGCTCCCTGCGCGAGTTGTTTGTTGGCGGCGTCGATCAGCAAGATGCCGTTCTTGACGACGATGCCGACCAGCAACAGCAACCCCATGAACGACGAGACGTTGACCGGCGTTCCGGTGAGCTGCAAACCCAGTGCGACGCCGATCAGGGCGAGCGGGATGGCGCCCAAGATCACCAGCGGCAGCCGAAACGAGCCGAACGTCGCCAGCATGACGGCGAATACCAGCAGCACCGCGATCGCGATGACGCCGGCGAACTCGCGGAACGAGCTCTGCTGTGTTTCATACGCGCCGCCGATCGTCGCGCGATAGCCCGGCGGCAGCGCGAGCGTTGCCAGCGCGCCGTGCAACCCGGCGACGACCGACGACAGGCTCGCGCCTTCAATGTTCGCGCTCACCAGCAACAGCCGCCGCCCGTTCTCCTCGGTGATGTCGCTGGCATGCCCGGCATTCTGCACTTGCGCGACCGCGTCGAGTGGTGTCGCACCGCTCTTGGTGATCAACGCGTCCCCGCCGATTCCGCCGGCTGCCGCCAGCGGTGCGCTCCCGACCCGAACGCGAACGGGAATCTGCGCGTACTCGCCGGCAACCTGGGTTGCAACGTTGCCCTGCGAGCCCGCACCGATCGCGTCGGCGAGGTCGCTGCGCGCCAAGCCCAGCGCCGCGAGCTGCGCTGCGCGCGGAACGATGCGCAGTGCCGGATCGTCGTAGGTGACGCCGTCGAACGCATCGACCACACCCGGTACTTTACCGATCGCCGCCGTCATGCGGTCGGCGGTCGCGATCAGCGTGGCTTGGTTCGGGCCGGCGACGGTGATTTCGACCGGTTGCGGCGCACCCGAAAGATCGTTGATCTGGTCCTCGAGCAGTTGGTGAAAATCCAGGCTCGCGGCGGGAACGGTCGCGTTGATCTGTCCGCGCAAGCGCTCGGCGACCGCGTCGTAACCGCTGCGACCCGACCCGCGCAGCTCGATGCGAATGGTGCCGGTCGTGGTCTGGGTCGGCGAGAAGCCGTTCGTGTCGACGCCGGTCAAGCGCCCTTCGTGCACGACGGCAGGATCGTGCAGGACGACCGCTTCCATGCGCGAGGCCGCAGCGTCGCTGGTGGCGAGGGACGCGCCGGGCGGCAAGTGGTACTTGATCTCGAACTGGCCCTCGTCGAGCTTGGGCAGAAAGTCGCTCGGCAAGCGCGCCAGCAGAACGACGGTAACCACCAAGATCAGCGCGGCTCCGCCGTAGACGGCTGCACGATGCGAGAGCGCCCAGCGCAACACGCCGGCGTAGCGTGCGGTAAGCCCGTCGTCGACGTTCGCGACGTGACGCGAGCTGCCCAAGAACGCATTGGCCAGGATCGGCGCGACGAACAGCGCGAGCACGAGCGAGATCAGCAGCGCCACGGACAGCGTCAGGGCGAGCGCGCGAAAGAAAAATCCGGTCACGCCGGTCAGGAGCCCGAGCGGCAGGAACACGACCACGGTCGTCGCGGTCGACGCGGCCATCGCGACCGCGATGCGCCCGCTGGCATCCGAGATCGCCTGCGCGCGCGAGAGTTCGGGCGCTTCGGTGATGCGCCGCGCGATCGACTCGATCACCACGATCGCATCGTCGATGATCAAACCGACCGCGACGGCGAGCCCACCCACGCTCATGAGGTTCAGCGTCTGGCCGAAGCGCGCCATCACGAAGATCGCGATCGTCATCGCCAGCGGAATGATCGCGGCGGCGACGAGCGTCATGCGCAGGCTGCGCAAGAACAGGTAGATCACCAGCACGGCGAGCAGCGCGCCGAGCAGGATGGCATCGCGTAGCGACGCTTGCGACTCGACGATCAAGCGCGTTTGATCCCAGTACTTCACCAGCGAGACGTCGACGGGCAGCCGTTGGCGAACGGTAGCAAAGCGCGCATCGACGTCACGCGCCAACTTCACCGCGTCCGCGCCCTGCAGCGCGAAAGCGTTGATGATGACGGCGTGCTCGCCGTCGACGGAGGCCTGCTGCGTCGTCGGACCGGTGGTCAGCCGCACGGTGCCGAGCGCGCTCACCGGCAGCGTCCCGCCGCCGTGCAACGGCACGCCGATCGCGCCGATTCCGCGGGCGTCGGTCGGCGACGCGTCGACCAGCAGCACGTAGCGCTGGTGATACCGTTCGGCGGTGCCGACCGACTGCACGTTGTTCGCTTCCGCAATTGCCGTCGCCACGTCGGAGGCGCCCAAGCCGACCGCGGCGATCGCGCTCGGGTCGAGATCGACATGAAATTCGACCGGCGCGCCGCCCGTCGCCGTCATTCGGCCCAAACCCGGCGTTCCCGCGAAGCTCGCCAGTACGCGAGCATCGACGAACTGCCGAAGCGCCGTCTGCGACAGCACGCGTGAGGTGAGCCCATACGACACGACGGGCTCCGCATTCGGGTTTACGATCACCGCGTCGATGCTCTTGACGGCGGGGAGATCGCCGCGCAGTGCGGAGATCGCCTGTTCGACCGACTGCAGGTCGGTGCGTGGATCGGTGTGCGGGTCGAAGTCGACCACGATGTCCGCCGATCCCTGGGTCGAGGTCGCGCGCACGCGCATCGCCGACGGAAGCGTCTGAAACGCGGTTTCCAACGGTCGCGTCACCGCGATCCGCACTCGCTCGGGCGGCAGGTCGCCGGCGTCGGCCACCACGTCGATCCGGGAGAACGACATCGGTGGAAAGATCGCCGCCGGTACGGAAAGGTAGGACCAGACCCCGAGACCGGCAAGCACCAGAGTGGCGAACATGATGACCTTGGCGTGACGCAGCGCGAAGTCAGCCGCCGTCCGTCGAGCGCGAAGAGACACCGCCGCTCAGTATCCCCCGCTCAGATTACCGCACAATGAACGTAAAAAGGGGCTCAGCTGCCGACGCGGGCTTCGCGTTTGGTGACGCGCCAGACGTTGCGGACCTCTTTGATGTTCTGCAGCTTGCGCAGCAGGCGCTGCAGGTGGTCGAGGTCGTTGATCATGGCGGTGATCGAAATGAGCGCGCTCTTGTCGCGCTTGGCGCGCGCATTGACCGAGCTGATCTGCGTCTTGAGCTCGGCGGCGACACCCAGCACGTCTTGCAGCAGACCGCTGCGATCGTTGGCTTCGATCTCGATGTCGACCGCGTGGGTGAGCTGCGAGCGGTCGAGCCATTCAGCCTCGAGGATGCGCTCGGGCGCCGCGTTCATCGACGCGGTGTTCGGACAGTCGCCGCGGTGCACGCTCACGCCCTTGCCGATCGTGACGTAGCCCATGATCGGGTCGCCCGGTACCGGGCTGCAACACTTCGAGAGCCGGACCAGCACGTCGTCGACGCCGGCGATCCGAATGCCGCTGCTGTTGCGCGCGACGCGGCGCGTCGTGGTCGGTCGCGGCAGCGCGGCGATGTCGACGACGTTGTCGGCCTTCGATTCCTCGCGGATCCGCTGGATGACGTTGCCGGCCGTCACGTCGCCGAACCCGATCGCCGCGAACAAATCGGTCGCGGTCGTGTAGTTCAGCCGGTGCGCGACCTTGTCGATCACGTCGCCGCGCGCGACGTCGACGCGCAGGCCCGCGCGCGCGAGCTCCGCTTCGACGGCCTCCTGGCCGCGCAGCGTGTTCTCTTCCTTTTGGTCCTTGCGGAACCACTGCTTGATCTTGTGCTTGGCCCCGCTGGTCTTGACGATCGAGAGCCAGTCGAGCGACGGGCGCGACGACTTGTTGGTCAGCACCTCGACGATGTCGCCGTTCTTGATGTGCGAGTCCAACGGCACGATCTTGCCGTTGACCTTCGCGCCCACGCAATGGTGGCCGACGTCGGTGTGGACCTGGTACGCAAAATCGAGCGGCGTCGCGGTGGCGGGCATCGAGAACACGTCGCCCTTGGGCGAGAAGATGAAAACCTGCGTATCGAACAGATCGAGCTTGAGGTTTTCCATGAACATGCGTGAGTCGCGCATGTCGTTCTGCCACTCGAGCAGCGAGCGCAGCCAGGTCAGCTTCTGACCGGCATCGTCGCTCTTGGTGCCCTCTTTGTAGCGCCAGTGCGCCGCGATGCCGTACTCGCTGGTGCGGTGCATCTCCCAGGTGCGAATCTGCACTTCGAGCGGATCGCCGCCCGGCCCGACGACCGTCGTGTGCAGCGACTGGTACATGTTGGGCTTGGGCATCGCGATATAGTCTTTGAACCGTCCGGGCAGCGGCTTCCACATGGCGTGCACGACGCCCAGCGCGCCGTAGCAGTCCTTGACCGTATCGACGATGACGCGCACTGCGGTCAGATCGTAGATGGTCGAGAACTCGCGGCCCTTGAGCATCTTCTTGTGAATCGAGTAGAAGTGCTTCGGCCGTCCGGTCGTGTCGGCTTTGACGCCGACCTTCTCGAACTCGGCCTTGAGGTCGGTGATGACGAGCGCGACCGCCGCTTCGCGTTCGGCGCGCTTCTTGGCGACCCGCTCGGCGATGTCACGATACGCGTCGGGATCGAGATAGCGCAGCGCGAGATCTTCGAGGTCCCATTTGACGCGCCAGATGCCGAGGCGGTGCGCGATCGGTGCGTAGATCTCGACCGTTTCGCGCGCGATCGCTTGTTGCTTGGCCGCCGGCAAGCTCGCCAATGTGCGCATGTTGTGCAGGCGGTCGGCCAGCTTGATGATGATGACGCGAATGTCCTTGGCCATCGCCAGGAACATCTTGCGCAAGTTCTCGACCTGCGCGTCTTCCTTCGATTGATAGGGGATGCGGGTCAGCTTGGTGACGCCGTCGACCAGTGCGGCGATCTCGCTGCCGAACTCCTCGGCGACCTGCTCGTTGGTGAGGACGGTGTCCTCGACGACGTCGTGGAGCAGCGCGGCCGCGATCGTCGCCCGGTCCATCTCGAGGTCGGCCAGGATGTCGCCGACCGCCAGCGGGTGGGCGATGTACGACTCGCCCGAGGCGCGGTGCTGGCCCTGGTGGGCCCGGTCGGCGACCTCATAGACGCGCTCCATCCAGCCCCCGTCCAGCGAGGGGTCGTACTGCTGAACCTTGGCGACGAGATCGGCGATGGTCATAAGAGGTTAGGGCCTTATCTTACGTGAGACCCGTTCTCAAGCGCAAAGGCTTCGCCCCGCGCGGATCGGCCAAAGGCCGAACACGCACCTAATAACGGATGAAGCTGGTCAGGTCGATCTCGCCCAGGGCCGCGCGGCCGCCGAGTGCCTCGAGCTCGATCAGGACCGCCGTGCCGACCACGTTCGCCCCAAGCTTGTCGAGGAGGCGCAGGGTTGCCGCGATCGTTCCGCCGGTCGCCAGCAAATCGTCGACGACCAGGACGCGATGGCCGTTGCCGACTGCGTCGGCGTGGATCTCGAGCGTGTTGGTCCCGTACTCGAGCGCGTACTCTTCGCTGTACTTCTCGCCGGGAAGCTTGCCGGGCTTGCGCACTGGAACGAAGCCCGCCCCGAGCGCGTGCGCGACCGGTGCACCGAGCATGTAGCCGCGCGCTTCGATCCCGACCACCGCGTCGACGTTCGCGTCACGGAAGCGCTCGACGAACAACGCGATCGTCGCGTTGAAGCCCGCTTTATCGGCGAGCAGCGGGGTGATGTCGCGGAACAGAATCCCCGGAATCGGGAAGTCGGGAATCGCACGAATCAGCGTTTCGATATGCGCCGTCACGGCTCGCTCGCTTCGCCTTCGCCTATGTGAGCCCTGTCAGCGTCCCGTCGCTTGCTGTGAAATCCGGTGCATTTTCGGGCAAAACCACCCTATGAACAGCAAACTCCTTACAGCAGGCGCGTTGGCGGCGACAATGACCTTCGGCGCCATTGCGCCGGCGTTGGCGGACGGGGCAGCGAGCACTCGCAATATTTTGATCGGCGGCGCGGCCGCTGCGATCTTGGTCACGAACTACAACCACAAGAAGCGGCAGAAGCAGGAAGAGACGCGCGGACAGGCGCGCGCGCAGGCGTCGTTCCGGTCATCGTTCTACCAGCGCCACGGCTACTACCCAAGCGAGGGTCAATATCGCGATTGGTACCACCGCAACTACGGCACGTGGCCGTCGAACTGATCGAGCTGCGCGAAAGCAACTGACGACAACGAGAGAGCCACTCCGGCCGGGGTGGCTCTTTCGTTTGCCGAAACGGTAGGCAGAGTGATCGATTTTCGGCGGTATCGCGATCGGCTGATCGTAGCGTTCGCGCTCGCAATCGCCTTGCACGAGGTCCTGTTCGGGTTCGTGCGTGGCCCGGCGCGCCCCAACGACACCGAAGATACGGCCGTTGCGACGACGATCACGATCCACCCGCCGCCGACACCCCCGCCCACGCCGCGTCCCACCCCCAAGCCGACGCCGACACCGAAGTCGACGCCGACGCCGAAACCGACGCCCGTACCGCGCATCACGCCGCCGCCGCACATCACGCCGGCCCCGCGACAGGTCGCGGCGCGCCCGAAAGGGACGCCTGCCAAACGCAACGGCGGCGGCGCGCCGCATGCCGTGCCGGTTCCCGAGTCGACGGCAGGAACGTACGCCAATCCGAATACCACCGGCACCGGAGTCGGTTCGTCGACCGGCAGCGGCCCCGGCGCCGAGCCCGCGGTCGGCGGCGGACAGAACGGCCAGGGCACCGGCAACCAAGGCAACGGGAACGGCGCGACCAATGCCGACGTGCCGTGCGGTGTCGTCGAGTTCAAGCCGACGGCCGCGCCGCGCTACAGCAACGGCACGGCGTACGAACCCGTCGAAGCGATGGTCACCTTTCCCGACGGTCATCGTCAAGCGGCGCGGTTTCCGTACGCCTGGGTGTATCCGGACGGCGAGCACACCGATCCCTGGTCGGATACCAACCTCAAGAATCCGAACTTCGTGACCGTGCTCCGCTACCCGCCGCCGGGCACCGACACGTCGAGCTTTCCACCGCTGATCCAGTACATCATCAGACACAGCGACGCTGCGGGCTACACGAACCTGCAGCCGTGCCCGCCATACCGCGGGTGAGCGCGGTGCACGTCGCGGTCGACGCGCACAATCTCGCGCGCGACGATCGCGGGATCGGGCGCTACGCTCGTGCCGTGCTCTCGCGTGCACGGCACGACGAGCGATTTCGCTGGACGTTCGTGGTGCGCGACCTGTTTCCGCGGCGCGCCGCCGTCGCGCGCGCGATCGGCGCGCCGTCGGTAACCGTCGCGCGCCGCGTTCCGCCCGATGCCGACGTCGTGTGGTTTCCCTGGAACGGCACGTTTCTGCGCAGCGACGTGCCGAGCGTGGCAACGATCCACGACGCGGCGCCGTTCGCATTTCCGGCGGCCGACGCGCGTCGGCGTGCGACCGAACAAAATCCCTTTCTCCTCACCGCGGCAACCGCGCGGCGCATTCTGGTGCAGTCGCGCTTCACGGCCGGCGAAGTCGAACGGTGGCTCGGCGTCGATGCGCCGCGCGTGACCGTTACGCCATTGGCGTCGGATCCCGTCTTCGCACCGGGCCCGGCGAACGCGCTGCCGGCGGAGCTGCGCGGGGCGCGCTACGTGCTGCACGTCGGCGCGCACGACGAGCGCAAGAACTCGGCGACGCTGATCGAGGCGTTCGGCCGGGCGTTTCCCGATGGTGACCTGACGCTCGCGTTCACGCGGCGCCCGCCGCGCTTGCCGCCGCACGCGCTCGTCGTCGACGCGCCGGACGACGCGACGCTGGTGGCGTTGTATCGCGGTGCCGCGCTCGTCGCGGTGCCGTCGACGTACGAGGGCTTCGGTCTGCCGCTGCTCGAGGCGCTGGCGTGCGGCGCGCCGTCGCTCGCCGCCCGCGCCGGCGCGCTGCCTGAGGTCGGCGGCGACGCGGCGGCCTGGGTCGACGATGCGCACGACGCCGGCGCCTGGGCGCACGCGTTGCGAACGTTACTTGCGGACGACGTCGCGCGCGCGGCGCTGACGGCGCGCGGACCGCTGCAGGCCGCGATGTTCTCGTGGGACCGCTGCACGGCGCAGACGCTCGACGTGCTCGGCGAGGTCGCAGCTGGCTGATGCGCGCGCTGCTGGTCACCCGTTCGAACGCGTCGACGCAGCCGGGCGGCGATACGGCCGTTCTGCGCGGCGCGGCGGCGGCCTTGGCGGCGCGCGGCATCGCGGTCGACATCGTCGAAACCGAAACCCCTGATGCGCGCGGTTACGACGTCGCGCACGTCTTCGGCATCTTCAATCCCGATGTCGCGGAACCGCAGGTCGCCGCGATCCGCCGAACCGGTACGCCGCTCGTCATCTCGCCGATCTGTTGGGACCGCGGCACGCTCTTCGCGCTCGCACCGCGGCTCGTGCGCGCGCTCTCCATCGATGACGTGCGCGTCGTGCAGCGCGACATCGGCCGGCTACGCGCGCGCGCCGGCGACTTCGCGCGCTCGCCGGGCTTGGGCGCGGTCCGCTGGATGCGGCGCCAAGCCGCGCTGCTGCAGCAGTGCGACGTCGCGTTGCCGGCCAGCGAGATCGAAGCGTTCGCCTGCGCGACGCATCTGCACGCGTTCGACCGGCCGTACGTCGTGGCGCCTTACGGCATCGATCCCGCCACGTTCGCCGTCGAACGTTCGGCGGCGCGGGCAGGCGTCGTCTGCGTCGGGCGCATCGAGACGCTCAAGAACCAGGCGCTGCTGCTGTTCGCGCTGCGCGATCTCGACGTCGATGTGACGCTGGTCGGCCGGCAGTACGACGCTGAATACGTCGCGGTGTGCCGGCGCTGGGCGAGTTCGCGAACGCGCTTCATCGAGGTGCTGCCGCTCGCCGAGCTGCAGACGCTGATCGCGTCGAGCACGGTGCACGTCCTCCCGTCGTGGGCCGATCTCCCCGGGCTCGTCTCGCTCGAAGCGGCCGCGCTCGGCGCGCGCGTCGTTGCGGGGGCGCTGGGCTCCGAGCGCGAGTATCTCGGTCCCGACGCCGACTACGTCGAGCCGCTCGATCCCGACGGCATTCATCGGGCAGTCATCCGCGCGCTCGAGCGTGGACCGCGCGAACGCGACGACGCGCTCGAGCGCCGCCTGCGCACGCTGAGCTGGGAACGTCACGCCGAGCACACGATCGATGCATATGCGCGCGCCGTCGCGCGTTGATGCCCAGGAATAACCGCCATGGAAGCTAAGGCCGCGAGATGCGCTGGCCACCGTGGCGCAGGGAGCGCTGGTTTGCCCAACACGGTGAGGACCGCCGCCTGGCCGAGCTGTTGGCCGCGACGCGGCGCGGCTTCTACATCGACGTCGGCGCGTGGGATCCGGTGCAAGATTCGGTGACGAAGCACTTCTACGATCGCGGCTGGCGCGGGATCAACGTCGAACCGAATCCGGCCTATCACGCGATGCTCGCGCAGAACCGGCCGCGCGACGTGAACCTGTGCGTCGCGCTCGGTGACGTGCACGAGCAGCGCACGCTCACGCTCGTCGGCACGACCGGCTTGTCGACGTTCGAAGCCGAATTCGTCGCGCCCGCCGAACGATGGATCGCCGCCAACCGCCCGGAGCCCGCACAGGTGTCGCAGATATCGGTGCCGGTGACGACGCTTGCCGACGTCTGTCGCGCGCACGTTCCGGCCGGCACCGCGATCGACTTTCTCAAAGTCGACGTCGAAGGCTGGGAAGAGCACGTGCTGCGCGGCGGCGATTGGCAAACCTATCGTCCGCACGTCCTGGTCATCGAGGCGGTCGCGCCGCTCAGCGACGTCCCGGCGTGGGAGGCGTGGGATGGATTCGTGCGCGCGCAGGCCTACGCGTGCATTGCCTTTGACGGTCTCAACCGCTGGTACCGGCGCGAGCGCTGACGCACCGTGAAGGCGCTGCTCGTCGTCCGGCCCGAGGCATCTTCGACACCGGGCGGCGACCTCGTCCACGCGCAGCGCACCGCGACGGCGCTGCGCGCCCTCGGCGTCGAAGCCGAACTCGTCTCGACCGGCATGCCCGACGCGCGCGGCTACGATGTCGCGCACGTGTTCGGCATCTTCGAGCCGGCACTCGCGCGCAAGCAGGTCGACGCGATCCGGGCGCGCGCCGTTCCGCTCGTGCTCTCGCCGATTTGGCTCGACCTGCGCGCGTTCTTCACCACCGCACCGCTGGTCGAACGCGCGCTCGCCTCACGCACGGTGCCGGACGTGAAGCAGCGGCTCGCGAAGCTGCGCCGCTTCGATCCGAGCTTGACATGGCACGGGCGAGCGGCCAAGAATGCCGATCGCCGGCTCGCCGCGCAACGCGAGCTCGTCGCGATGGCCGACGTCGTGCTGCCGGCCAGCGATGTCGAGGCGTACTTGTACGGCGCGCTGCTGCGGGTCTCGGACGTTCCGTTCATCGTTGCGCCGCTCGGCGTCGACGACGATGCGTTCGCGGTGCAGCGCCGGCGCGTCCGCGCCGGCGTCCTCTGCATGGCCCGGATCGAGCAAAAGAAAAACCAAGCCGCGCTGCTGTACGCGCTGTCTGACGTCGACGTCGAGGTGACGCTGGTCGGGAATGCGCGCGACGAGCGCTATCTCGCGCTATGCCGGCGCTGGGCGACACCGCGTACGCACTTCGTCGACCACGTCGATCACGATCAGGTGCTGCGCATGATGTCGGACGCGGCGGTTCACGCGCTGCCGTCGTGGCAAGAGACGCCGAGCCTTTCGTCGCTGGAAGCGGCCGCGACCGGGGCGCGACTGGTTACCGGAGACCGCGGCTGCGAGCGCGAGTACTTCGGGCCCGACGTCGACTACGCCGATCCGGCCGACCCGGCGATGATTCGCGCGGCGGTGTTGCGCGCGCTCGACCGCGGCCCGCGCGAACGCGGCGATGCGCTCGAACGCCGGCTCGGAGCGTACACCTGGCAGCGCAACGGTCAGGCGACGCTCGCGGCGTACACGCGCGCGATCGCGGCGCGCGGCTGATGCGCATTCTCGTCGCCGCCGAGCGGCTCGGCCAGGCCGGCGGGATGGAACGCTACCTCGAACTGCTGCTGCCGCAAATCGCGGCGCGCGGCGCGACCGTCCACGCGGTCGCGCGCCGAATCGATGCGGCACCGGCAAACGTCGCCGCCGCGCGCATCAACTGGGCGGAGGAACACGATCCGCCCAGTGCCGCCGCGCGCAGCGCGATGGAACGCACGATCGCAGCCTTGAAGCCTGACGTGGCGGTCGTCCACAACGTGATGGATGCCGGGATCGTCGAAGCGCTGCGCGCGATTCCCCGACTGGTCTATCACCCACACGACCATCGGCCGTTCTGTCCGAACGGCGACCGCGTGTTCCCGCGCACCGGCCGCATCTGCACGGAACGGCTGGGCAGCCCCTGCACCGTGCATTCGCTCACCGACGGTTGCGTGTACGGGCCGCGCCGCCGCACCGCGCGGTTGATTCGGATCCGCGAACGTTTGCGCGATGCGATCGTGGCCGCCGATGCGGTGATCGTCACGTCGCGCTACATGGCGACGCGCGCCGCCGAGAACGGCGTGTCGGAGCGGCGGATCGTCGAGATCGTTCCACCGTTGCCCGACGAAGCGTACGCGGAGTCGAATGCACCGGCCGGCGCGTCGCGCGAGGTCGTGTTCGCCGGCCGCATCGTCCCGCAGAAGGGGCTCGACTCGCTGATCCGCGCCGTTGCGACGATCGCACCCGAACGGCGGCCGCGCGTGCGCGCGTTCGGAGACGGCCCGGAGCTGCCCACCATACGCGGCCTGGCCCTGCAACTCGGCGTTACCCTCGAGGCGCCGGGCAACGCGGAGCCGGCGACGATCCGCAGTGGGCTCGATGAGGCCGCGCTGTTGGCACTCCCCTCGCGCTGGGCCGAACCCTTCGGCTACGTGGGCATCGAAGCGTTGGCGCGCAGCCGGCCGGTCGTCGCGTACGACGTCGGCGGCGTGTCGACATGGCTCGCCGACGGGTGGAACGGCATTGCGGTCAGCGCCGACGACGAAGCGTCGCTCGGCGCGTCGATCGCGGCGCTACTCGATGATGAGCCGCGCCGCGCGCGCCTGGGTCGCAACGGCCGCTCGGACGCCGAGCGTTATCGGATGGCGCCGTTGGTCGACGCGCTCCTCACGGCGTACGAGGTCCGCTGAGCGAGCACTAGTTGGAAAAGTCCTCGACGTAGAACGTTTCGCCCGAGCCGACGGTCACCACCGCGACGCCGATGCGCTGCTCGCGCGGATCAATCAGATTTGCCAAATGCGGCGGGCTGTTCTGGAACGCGCGCTGCGCATTCGGCTCAGTACTGTCGAACGCGATGTTCTCGGCGACGTACTGCGAGGGCCAATGCCAGACGCGCATCCGTTGTGCGAACGTCACGCCGTTCGGATCGGTGTGTCCGAAGTAGCTGCGCGCCGCCATGTCGACCGCTTTGGCATACGCGATGCGGTCGAGCCCGGCATCGCGTTGCAGCGACGGCAAGCCATGCTGCGCGCGCACGGCATTAACGCTTGCGGCGAGCGCCTCGGCGTCCGGTTGAAGGACGTGCGGATGGTTGCTCACCAATGCCATCGCAATCGGCCGGTCGCCCGTGCTCTCCTGGCTGACCATCGCGTGCGGGCGCACCGCACACGAAGCCGTTGCTAATGTCGCGGCCAAGCCGGCGACCACGGCGGTGCTTCGGACGATGCTGTTCATCTGACGATTCTGGCGCCACGACGTAACGGCCGCGGGTTGGACCGCAGGCGTTACCGGTCCGTTACCGGGCGTTCACGCAGCACACATTGACGCCGGATACCGATCGCATGCTTGCGCATCGCCCTTTCGCACCGCGCAAAAATAACCGATAGAGAAGAGATATGGGCGTGCTGGTCGATCGTCGACGCGTACTGCAACGAATTCGCCGATCGGGCGTCGCGCTGATCGCACTCGTCGCGCCGGCCGGATACGGCAAAACCTACATCGCGCAACGCATCGCGCGCGAGGACAAGCACTGGGCGACGATCGATTTCGTTTCGACGCCGGATGTGAGCACGCTCGCCCACGCGTTAGCCGGCGTGCCGAAGCTTGCCGAAGGCGGCGCGCGCGATTTCGACGCGCTGGTCGCCGCCTGGAGTGTTTGTGATGCGCCCCTCACACTGATCCTCGAGAATCTGGAGTGTGCCGGTCGCGACGTGCTCGACGCCGTAGCGTTGTTGGTGCGCGCGCGACCAACCGAGGGCAAGCTCATCATGTGCGCTCGGCGCTCGCTGCCGAGCGGGCTGACCGAGGTCGAGGCGCCGCATCTCATCGCCACGCTGCGCGCCGACGACTTGCGCTTCGACCGCACCGAGATGGAGCAACTGTTCGCCGAGACCGGAACCGACGACACCTCGCTGTTCCGCGCGACCCGCTTCACCGAAGGCTGGCCGGTCGTCGCGCTGTTCGTGCAGCGGCGCATGCACGAAGAGGCGCTCGACCTGAACGAGGACGTGGTCCCCGACCACTTGCTCGACGAGCTCTTCGACTACGTCGATACGCAGGTGATTGGAAAGCTCGCGCCTCCGCTGTTTCAGGCGCTCGCGGCCGCTTCGGCACTGGGCGACCTCACGGACGCAGAGATCGAGCGCGGCTTCGGCCGGCCCGGCGCGGTCGCCGAGCTCATTCGCATCCATCAGCTCGCACGCGAGGGAGCGCAGGATCGCGTCGAAGTCCATCCGCTGATCCGGCGCACGATCCAGCGGCGCCATCGGCAGGCGATGGTCGACGCGATGCGCACGATGGCCGACATGTTTGCGGATGCCGGCCGATTCGCGCGCGCCGCGGAGTGTTACCTCGCCGTCGGCGACGCCGCGTCGGCCGCGGGTTGCGCGCGGCAGGTCGAGGACGGCTTTCTCACCCTGGTGGGAACCGAGTACGCTACCGTTACCTCCGACATCGATGTCGCTTCACTCGCAGCGAGTCCGGAGATTCGACTCGCGCTCGCCGCGTCGCGCCGGCTGATCGAGACCTCGCGCAACTTGCCGCGCGAAGCGCTGGCGACGCTCGAGGTCGCGCGCGGCGAGACGCCGTCGCTCGAGAAAGCCGCGCGCGGAATCGCCGCGCTGAGCTTGATCGATGCAGGCCGGTCCGCCGACGCGGCGGCGCTGCTCGATCACGTGACGTTCGATACCGTCGAAGAGTTCACCGTCGCTGAGCTGGCCCTGTTGACGGCCCGCTTGGCGTCGCTCGCACAGTTCGGCCGTTACGATGCTGCAATGGCGCTGTGGCGCCCGTTGCGGCGCCGCGTCACCGGCAACGGGGTATGGCTCGCACAACTCACCCGTAGCGAAGTGCAGGCGGCCCGCGTGCGCGCGCGTTGGGAAGTCGAACACGAAGCACTCGAACGAATGCTCTTGCATGCGCGCACCGGCCGGTCGGTGCCGGTGATCGGGCTCGCCCTGGCCGAAGCGGTGTTCGGAGCCTGGCTCGCCGGTGAAGAGGAACTGTTCGAAGCGTATCGCCGCGAGCTGATCCTGCTCGTCGAACGCCACGAGATCCCCGCACTGCTTCGCTTCGCGCTCGCCGGCGATCAGCGCGAGCCCCGAATCGGGCGCAGCGATGCGCCGCTGTGGGACGCGCGCGCATTCTTGCTGGCTGCGGCAAGCGCGCATGACGGCGGGGCCGCCGCGCGCTTCGCTCAGGCGGCACTCGACGCCGCGGACGTCGCCGGTGAACCGTTGACGCGCATCTTGGTTCGCGTCTGCGCGGCGGAGAAGCTCGGCTCGGCACGCGCGCGGCTGCGCGAAGCGCGCGAACTGAGCGAGTCGATCGACGTCTCACCGTTGCGTGACGCGGTCGTCGCGCTCGCCGAGCGCGGCGAGGTGCGTGGAATCTTCGCGCCGCTGGTCAACCGGATGCGCCACCGCAAGTCGATCGTCGCGCCGAAGGCCGATGCGCCGCTGGTCGTCTCGCTGGCCGACGGCACGCTCTCGCGCGGTGAGGAACGCATCGACGTCTCGGAAGGCGTGCTGGCGCTGATCGTCGCGCTCGCGATCGAAGTGCAGCCGGTCGGACGCGAACGCCTCGTCGACCGCGTGTGGCCCGATCTGCACGACGAGTCCGCCTACAACGCGCTCAAGATGTGCGTCCACCGCACGCGGCAACAGGTCGCGGATCCCGGCGCGATCGTCGTCACCCGCGGCGGTTACACGCTCGCGCCCGAGATCGAAGTCGACTTGCGCATGCTGGAAGCCGCGCTCGAACGGGTGCGGCGTAACTCCGACGCCGAGGAGCCCGAGCTCGAAGCGATGTTCGAGCGGCTCGCGCGCGGCCGGCCGGCGTTCTTCGCCAACTGGGAATGGTTCGAGCCGATCGAACGCATCCTCGAATCGGCGACGCACGAGGTCGGCGCGTTCGTCGCCGCGCGCGCGTTGGTTCACGGCGATCACGTGCGTGCACTCACGATCGCGCAAATGCTCACCAAGCTCGATCCGCTCGACGAAGACGCGCGCCGCGTCGCGATTCGCGCGCATCTGGCGGCGAACGACCGGGGCGCCGCGATCCTCGAGTACCGCAGCTACCGGGTGCTGCTTCGCGACGAGCTCGACGTCGAGCCGTCATCCGACCTCAAACAGCTCCTCGAAGCGAGCTAAAGGCCTCCGGGCGCCCACGTTACTGTGGAGTTACCGCGCCGTGATAGGCTGCGGTTCCATGCCCACCTCGCCGTTCCGCACCGGCTTCGCCCGCCTCATTCGCTCCGCCCACCGCAAGCGAGCTGCAGCCGCTTCGCCCGGCGCTCCGCAACTCTTCAAACGGCTCTACATCGCGCAAGCGTACTTCGGGCTGGTGTTCGCGATCATCATTGCAATCGGTGTCTGCGGCCTGGCCGGCCTCGGGCACGGCACGGCGAGCAGGGCGCATCACTACGAGTGGCTCATCATCGGTGCGACGGTCGCGGGCGTTGCATTGATGGCCGGTCTGATCGCTCTTCTTCGTCTGTACTGCTTCGCGGCACTCGCGACCGCGTCGGCGGCGGTCGAGTCGTTGGCGGCCGCGGCGCTGACCGACAATCTCACCAAGCTCGGCAATCAGCGCGCGTTCAACGAGGACTTCGCCCGCGAGCGCGCCCGCGCCGCGCGACACAATCATCCGCTGGCGCTGGCGCTCATCGACGTCGATGACTTCAAGAAGGTTAACGACGAGGGCGGACACTCGCACGGCGACGCCGTGCTGGCGAAGGTCGGCGAACGGATGCGCCGGTTGCGCACCGAGGACCGCGGCTACCGCATCGGCGGCGACGAGTTTGCCCTGATTCTCGCCGAAACCGATCCGAAAGCCGCCGCCACGGCGATCGGACGTCTGCAAAAAGAACTGCGCGCGTCGCTGATGGGTGCGACCGTCAGCATCGGCTACGTCAACTTGTCGGGGCCCGATCTCGTCGCCGGCTCGTACGACCTCGCCGACGCTGCGTTGTACGAAGCCAAGCGCGGCGGGCGCAATCGCACGGTCTGCTTCCGCGACAGCGGCACCGCGCTGAACGTCTTCAATCCGGCCAAGGGCGACATCCTGCGCAAGATGATCGCCGAGCAACTGATCACCACGGTGTTCCAGCCCATCTGGGACATGGAGACGAATCGTCCGCTCGGCTTCGAAGCACTGATGCGGCCCAACCCCGGCATCGGTCTGTCGGGACCTCGAGAGGCCTTCGACGTCGCGGAGCGGATCCGGCAGTTGCCGGACCTCGACCGGCTGTGCGCGCGCAACGCGATCAGCTCGAGCGGCAATCTGCCGGCCGGCTCGGTCATCTTCATGAACTACGCGCCGGAATCGCTGACCCACGCGAGTTTCGATGCGCCCGAGTTCGTGGCGGCGGTTCGCGCCGCCGGCTTACGGCCCGATCAGATCGTGATCGAGATCAGTGAGCGGCTCATCGAGGATACCGGGGCGATCGTCGAACGGGCGACGGAGTTGCGCGCGCTCGGCGTGCGCATCGCGCTCGACAATATCGGCAGCGGGCACATGGGCCTCGAGATCCTGGGCAAATTGCATCTCGACTTCGTCAAGCTCGACCGCATGCTCGTCTCACGGGCGATCGAAAACACCGAAGCGCGCGGCGTACTGGCCGGGGTCATTGCGATCGCGCGCGAGACGGGCACCTACTTGATCGCCGAAGGGATCGAGACGCAGCACATGCTGGACTTCGTCTCGAAGGCGCACGTGCCGTTACCCTCCGCGTTCGCCGGCGTGCGCGGCGTGCAAGGCTACGAACTCGGCAAGCCCGAGGCGGGCCGCATCGATACCGACACGCTCGAGCAGCGGCACGACTTCCTCCAAGCGCGGCGCCGCACGCTTACGCGCGAAGCGGGACAGCACTTGGATAAATCGGCCGATCGATCAGTGATTCCAGCACAGTTGGTGATGCCGTGAGCGCGATCGCGCAGAACCGCTTGAACGCATCGCGTTCCGCCTCGCCTTCGACGTAGCGCTCCGACGTACTGAGCTCGACCTTTCCCGGCGCAGGCAGAAACCGCACGTAACGCCCGTCGTCGTCTTCGCCGAGCTCGACCAGGCCGGCGTCGGCAAAGATGCGTACCGCCACGCCGACCGTCCCGGCGTCGACGCGGTCGAACGCGAGCGTGTCGGCGAGGTCGACGTAGGTCATGCGCAGCGTGCCGTCCGCCGCGATCTTCTTGAGCGCGGCATATAGCCGGCGCAGCGTTTCGAGCGTGGGCGCCGCCCGTTCGAGGATGTAGTCGTTGAGGTTACGGTCCTTCTCGCCGAAGAGCAGATGGATCGAAGCGTCGTCGCCGTCACGGCCGGCCCGGCCGGCCTGTTGGTTGAACTCGGTGAAGTCGAAGTTGAGGTGATACAGAAAGACGTGCCGCACGTCCGGCAGGTCGATGCCCTCGCCGAACGCTGAGGTCGCGACGACGACCCTGATCGCGCCCGAGCGGAACAACGTCTCGACCTGGGAGCGTTCGGCGTTACCGACTCCGGCGTGATAGAAGGCGATTGCGTCGCCCAGCGCCGCGCGCAGCTTCTCGGCAACCTTGGTCGACTCGCTCCGCGAGTTGCAATAGACGATCGCCTTGCCGCCGGCGGTGACGATGCGCTCGATGTAGGCGAACTTGTTCGTCGTCCCGCGCGCGTCGACGACGTGCAGGTTGGCGCGCACGGTCGGATCGATCACCCAGGCGTCGATGCGCAGCGTGGCGCGGATCTTCGCGAACGCCTCGTCGCCGGCGGTAGCGGTCAGCGCGAGCACTTGGGGATCGCCGAGCGCCGCGATCGACTCGCCGATGCGGCGGTATGCCGGCCGATGCGTCGATTCGAACAGATGGTGCGCTTCGTCGACGACGACCAGCGACGGTCGAGATTCGATCGCGCGGAACCGCTCGAGGTGGAACTGCACGAACTCGGGGGTCGCGCAGATCACGTCCCACCCGCCGCTCGCGAGCGCGTCGTCGAGCGCAGCGCGCTCGGCCGGATCGATGGCGCCGTTGGCACGGAAGACGCGCACCCCGAGCGGTCCGAGCCGCCGCACGAGCGCATCGTACTGGTCGTTCGCCAGCGCGCGCAGCGGGTAGAGCACGAGTGTTTTCGCGCCGCTCTCGAGCGCGCGCAGCGCGGCGGGGTACTGGAAGCACAGCGATTTTCCGCGGCCGGTCCCGAACACCGCCAGCGTGTTGCGACCGGCGTCGAGCCGGGCCAGGACCTCGCGCTGCGGATCGCGCATCCGGCCGTCGCCGATCAGCGCCCGGAGGACGTCGTCGCGCGTCACCGAACCGCGTTCGACCGCCGCACGCGGCGCGCCCGCGCGAACGCGGGTGACGTAGATGTTGATGCCGTGGCTGCGACCGCCGGCGCCGCCGGTCAGCGCGGTTACCCGGGCGGTGTACTGCTCGCCGCCGTCGACGTTCGGAGCGATCCGCGCCGCGATCTCGCGCCGGACGAATCCGAGTTGGAGGGTGCCAAACCACACGCCGATCGCATTCGGATCGTGCGTGTTCGCCGCATCGCGCCGCAACTCGACGTCCTCGCCCTCGCGCAGTGACGCAACGATGTCCTGGCGGCCTTCGAAGGTGACGCCGACGACCTTGGTGTTGAAGCCGGTCGCGTCACCGATCGTCGCGTACGGATCGCGCGACAAGAACGCGCGCGCGTTTGCGTACAGCTCGTCGAGAAACGCGGCGACGCCTGGGTCCGCGTCATCGCGAGCAACGTCGTCCGGCGCCGGAAACGTCGCCAGGAGCCGTTCGAAGGCCGCCTCCGAGGGCGTCGGCGGCGGCAGCTTCTTCTTCGGCGTTACTTGTGCTCGGGGGCGGGCTCGGGCTCGGCTTGCGGCGCGTGCGGATCGTCGCCGAGGTCGAGCCGGATCTCTTCGTGACCGAGCTCCGCGGCCTCGTCGTGCAAGCCCATCGCCTGCGCGTCGAGCGGATCGACGATCTCGTGCTCCGGCTCGTCGTGCGCGTCGGGCTTGCGCGGCGGCTCGGCACCGAAGTTGCGGTTCTCGAGCTTCTCGAAGTCGATTTCTTGTTGGCTGCGACGATAGCGCGGTGGCTGCGTCGTGCGACGCGACGCACTCTGGCGTTCCAGGTCGCGGCGCGCGCGGCGTGCCGCCGCGATCTGCTCGCGGTCACGCTGTTGCTCGGCAGCGCTCGTCGCGCCGCCGCGCGCGGCGGCGACGCTCTTGGGCTGCGGCGTAAGCGACGAACGGCGGAAGATGCTGCTGCGCTTGGCGCGCTTCTGCAACACCGCGACGAGCGGCGCCGAGAAAAAGATCGAGTGGTAGCCGCCCGAGCAGATCCCGACCAGCAGCGCGAACGCGAAGTTCTGCAGCGAGGCACCGCCGAAGGCCAGCAGCGCGACCAGCGTGATGATCACGGTCGCCAGCGTGTTGACCGAACGGGTCATGGTTTGCAAGATCGACGTGTTGACGATCTCGTCGAACGGCTTGCCGTCCATCAGCTTGACGTTCTCGCGGATCCGGTCGAGGATGACGATCGTATCCATGACCGAGTAACCGATGACCGTCAAGACCGCGGCCAAGAAGGCGTCGTCCACCCGCTTTCCGGCGATCGCGTAGATCCCGATCATCACCAGCGAGTCGCGCACCAGCGCCACGACGCAGACCCAACCGAAGATCAGGTTCCAGCCGAACCTGAACGCGATGTACAGGAACTGGATCGAGATCGCGATCACGAGCGCCTTGATCGCGTTGATCAGGTACTCGCGCGAGAGCGACGGTCCGACCGTCGAGATCTGCGACGCGGTCCGGTCGACCGTGCCGACCTTGCCCAGCGCGCTCCACAGCGCGGCCGAGTTGTTGCCGAAATCGGTCTGCGTCTCGACCGTCCAGCGCTCGTCGGGCGATTCACCGGGTTTGGAAAGCGTGTTGATCTGCGCGTCGGTGACCTTAACAGACGCTAGCGCCGCGACGATCGCGTTCTTGTCGACCGACTTGGTGAACTTGACCGTGACGTCCGTACCGCCCGTGAACGACAGACCGAGCCGCAGCGGTTCGCCGGTTTTCACCACGTTGTAGATCATCATCGCGATGCCCAGGCCGATGACGACGTACGAGATCGCCGAGACGATGCGGAACCATCCGACGACGTTCCAGTTCAAACGACGAAAGAACATTAGGCGCGGGCCTCCGCCGGGGTGACGGGTGCGAGCGTGCCGCCCGCGCCGTACGCCGCCTTTGAGGTGACCAGATTGTTCTCGACGACGAGGTCCATGAAGAACCGCGTGATGACGACCGCGGTCAACAGGGAGAAAATCGTACCCCAGAACAGTGTGTAGGCGAAGCCTTTGACCGTACCGGTACCGAGCAAGTACAGCACGCCGGCACCGACGATGGTGGTGAAGTGGGAGTCGAAGACCGAGCTGAACGCGCGCTGGAAGCCGATGCGCACGGCGACGCGCAGCGACTTGCCGGCCCACAGTTCTTCTTTGATGCGCTCAAAGATCAGGACGTTCGCATCGACCGCCATACCGATCGAGAGCACGAAGCCCGCGATCCCCGGCAGCGTCAGCACGGCGTGCGCGACCGACAGCAGCGCGAGCAGCATCAAGACGTAGACGAACAGCGCGACGTCGGCCAGCAAACCCGGCAGCCGGTACATCACGACCATGAAGACCAGCACCAGCGCGAGTCCGATGATCGACGCGACGAGCGACTTCTGAAGATCTTCCTTCCCGAGCGTCGCGCCGACGTCGTCCTTCTCGATGATCGTCAGTGGAACGGGCAGCGCGCCGGCGTTGAGCTCGTTGGCGAGCTGCGCGACGTAGTCTTCGGTAAACGTCGTGCCATGGATCATGCCGTCGGTCGAGATGATCCCTTCGATGCTCGCGGCGCTCACGTACTTCCGATCGAGAAAGATCGTCAGCAACTGTTGGAAATATTTGCGGGTCAGGTTCGCGAACTTGGTCGGGTCCTTGGTGGTGAAATCGACCTCGGGCTGACCACCCTGACCGAAGCCGGGGTGCGCGCTCTTGAGCTCGGCGCCGGTGTACACCACCGGGCCGCAATCCTTGTACGCGCCGTTGATGTCGTCGGCGTATTTCTTGTCGCTATCGGCGCGCGTCACGACTTTCTGCGGACAGATCTTGAACTCGAGCACCGCGGCTTCTTTGAGCAGCGTCTCGAGCGCATCGGCGTTCTTGACCGCCGGCACCTCGACGAGCAGCCGGTTCCCCCCGGCTTTCGTGATGACGGGTTCGGAGACGCCCAATCCGTTGACGCGCTTCTCCACCACCAGCTCGACTTGGTTCTGCACGTCGGGGGTGATCGTCGGGACGTCCTTGGTCGTGTCGAGCTGAAGCAGCACGCGCGCGCCGCCCTGCAGATCGAGGCCGAGGTGAATCTTCTGCTGGATAGGCGTCACCGCCCACGCGCAGAGGCCGACCAAGACCAACAGGAGGACGGCTTGAAGCGGCCTCTTGAGCTTATTCCACATACCGTTTCAGCGCTGACGGATCGACGCTCGGAAGCAAGGCTTGCAACTCCCCTTTTGGAGCCTGTTCTGAGCCTGTCGAAGGGAGGGAAGGGGAGAACCCCCGGATCGTAGCATGGGGGGCGGACAGCGTCAAACGATACAAGGGTCGTCGGGGATCGATCAGGATGAGGGGGCGCACGTGACGGACGGAAAGGGAGTCGACGCAGGACTCCTGCAAACGCGTTACCGCCTGACCAAGCAACGGGCCGCAATCCTGCGCGCCCTCGAAGACGGCGCGCATCTCACCGCGGAGACGATTCACGAGCGCGTTCGCGCCGAGCTTCCGGCGGTGAGCCTGGGCACGATCTACCGCACGCTGGACATCCTGCGCGAGATTGGCCTCGTGCAAGTGTTCGCTCACGGCGGCGCGGCGCGCTACGAAGCGGCGCTCGATAAGCATCATCATCTGGTGTGTCTGGCTTGTGGTGAGATCATCAATATTCCGGCTCCGCAGGTCGCCGCGGTCGCGATGGCCGTCGCACGAGACTACCGGTACAGCGGCGTCGATGCAGCGCTCGTCGTCTCGGGCCGCTGCGCGCGCTGCGCGGGTCTGGCGCGCAACGGGATCGGCTGAGCGCAGGGCCGCTACGTCGACGGCGGCAACTCCTGCGCCGTCGGCGGTGGCGGGATCGCGTCGACGACGTCGCGCCGCGCCTGCAGGTAAATCTTGGCCTTGCCGACCTCTTCGCCCAGCGTGTCGACGGTGCGCGACATTGACGAGAGCGCCTTGATCCGGTAGTCGGCCATGCCGTCGATCGTCGCGCGCACATTCGCGAAGGCCTCTTTGAGCTTTTCGACGTCGACGGTCGGATTGGGCGCGTCCTCTTGGATGCGGCCCGCGTTCTGGCGCAGCATCTGTGAGGTCGACAGGATGAGGTTCGACGTCGTGGTGCGCAGCGCGCCGATTTGATCGAGCACCAGCTTCTGGTTGGCGACCGCCTGCGCGGTAACGACGGCGGTTTGCAGCGCCGCAACGGTGGTCGTGGTCGCACGATCGACGCCCTTGACCAGCTCACCGTTGTTGCGCTTGATCAGATCGAGCGCCATGTAGCCCTGGACGTTGACGGCCAGTTGCGTGGCGATGTCCTGCTGCTTCTGCCGCGCCGCGAAGAGCGCGTCCTCGGCCAGCACGCGAGCGCGCTGCGGATTGGTGGCCTGCAGCGTAGCGACCTCGCGCTCGAGCGCGTCGCCGAGCGCGCGAGCGAGATACCCGTGCTTCTCCAGCTCGCCCATCAGCGTCCACATGGTCGTCTTCTCTTGCTCGATCGCGGCATTGTCGCGCAGCAGCTCGTCCTTGCCGCGCCGGAGCGCCTCGATGATCGCATTGAGGTGCGACTGCGACGACTCGTAACCGCGAAAATAGTCGCGCAGTTTGTTGCCGAACGGCAGCACCCCCAAGAGTTTCTTCGGCGAAAACAAGTCGCCCTGATGAGCAGGGTCGAGTTTTTCGATCGTGCCGCGCAGATCGAGCAGCGACTTTGCGACCGGCGCGCCTTCACCCAGCGTCGCCATCGCGCGCGTCGGTCGCTCGAGCAACCGGTTCGAGACGCCGGCCGAGCGCGTGATCTCCGCGTTTGCGAGCGACTCGAGGGTGCGCATGCGCTCCTTGTACGCATCGCTGTCGGGCGAGAGTTGCGCGAGCTCGCGGGCGATGCGCGTGGCATCGTCGTCGAGCTTGGCACGCTCGTCGGCCGGGACGGGGACCTTGCCGATCGCATCGGCGACGGCAACCGCGGCGACGGGTTCGGGCGCGGTGAGCATCGGCGGTTTGAGCGCGTCGTCCGCCATGGCGTCAGTCGTTCAGCCCAACTTGGAAGGTCAAGGCAACGTCCTTGGGTTCGCCACGCTTCTCGACCGAGGTGCCGATGGCCATGAATTCAATGACATGCGGGCTCCAGATGTGCGTCTTCTCGACGATCTGCATCCCGATGATCCCGTCGGCTCCATGCGCTTCCGCTTCCGACTGCATGCGGCCCATCGCCAGCTCGCGCGCGTCGTAGATCGCCTCAGTGTAGTTGCCGAGCTCGATGTTGTTGCCGATCGTCTTCATCTGCTGCATGAAGCCTTGGTGTGCGATGTGGTACACGCAGTTGCCGAGCACGAGCTCGCGCGGCACGAAGCCCGTCGAGCTGACGAGCTTGTAGAAATCCTGCACGGAGAAGTCGGAAGTGAACGGCTTGTTGTCGCGCGTGCGCCACACCGCATCGCCTGCCGGCGCCTTTACGGCGGTTCCGATCGCGGTGAACTCGAGCGCGTTTTCCGCCCACGCGTAACCACCGACCTCGAGCCGCACGCCGACGACGCCGTCGGCTCCGAGCACGTCGGCCTCTTCTTCCATCCGGCTCATCGCGAGCTCGCGCGCTTCGTACATCGCCGCGCTCAGGTACGGCAGTTCTTGGTTCTGATAGAAATTTCCGTACTGAATGCCGACGTGGTAGATCGAGCTGCCCAGCACCAGCCCCAGCGGCTTCCAGCCCATCTGTTCGAGCAGCACGAACTCGGAGACCGACAGATCGCTGGTGAACAGCGGCGTGCCGCCCTCACCGCGCATCCGCCGCAGCCGCGAGACCGCGTCGAGCGGGACGCCGCCCTGCGTGGTGCGCACGTCGCTCTGCTGCTGCTGGCCGCGTTGGTTACCGATACCGAAAAAGCTCATCGTCTCTCCGTCAAAAATCTCGTGAGGGCCTGGTGGGTGGTGCGTTCGCGCTCGGCATAAGCGATCAAGTCAGCCATCAATGCATTCTGCCATTCGTCGACGTCGTAGCTGAACGTGCGGTTCTTGATCCCGCGCAGAAACCTCGTTACGCGCGCTTCGACACTGCCCTGCGGCGTGCGCACCAGCGAGTAGCGCATCATGTCGTCGCGGCGCGGAACGTCGAGCGAGACTTCCTGGATCGCGCCGTTGCCCAGAAATCCGCCGCGCCGCACCGACGCGATCGCCGGGAAAGCGTGCGGGAGCTGGCCCGCCGCGAGCTCGAGCAACGCGGCCGGTTCCGGACCGGCCTGGGAGGCGAGGCGTTCGAAGACGTGGCGCACCAGAACCGCCGGCGGGGCGGTGACGGGATCGAACGGCGCAGTCGCCGGCGCTTCAGGAAGCGTTTCGAGCGGGCCGAACCGTTCGGTGAGAAAGGCGCCGTTCGCGGCCAGCGCCGTCTGCGCGCTCTCGGCCAGGATGCCGAGCCGCTGCGCGGTGGCACGTTCGAGCAATCGCAGCTGCTCGACGAGCATCATCGCAGCCGTCTGGTCGCGCCGCGCGGGTGGAACATCGAGATAGGCTCGGAGCGTGTCCGGGAGATAGCGTCGCTCGGTCTCGCGCAGTGCGTACGCGGCCTCGTCGCTCCCGCCCGAGGCGAGCAACTCGTCGGCCTGCGCCAGCATTCCCTCGATGCGCGAAACGAGCGCCTCGGCCTCCGTCGGCAACGCGTTCACGCCGCCTCCTACCGGGCCATCTCCACGATGTTGCAACCGGTGGCTTTGCCGCGCCCGTCAGGGCGCGGCGGTTGCTGCCTGCGCCTGTTGCGCGTAATCCCGGCCGACGATCACGTGCACCGCGCCGTCGCTCGGCGCCGTCTTCGTCGCAACCGAGGCGCCGGTGAGGCCGAGGTCAGCGCGCAGCCGGGCCCCGGCGTCGAGTGCTAGCGCCGACGTGCGGATCACCGTCGTGTCGTAGCCGAACGAGTCGGCGTTGGCGATCCCGTCGATCACGTAGCCGCGCGTCTTGAGCGCGGCGGCGACGACGGTCGCCGCGCCGCGGACCCCGCTGCCGTTCTCGACGACCACGTGGACCGATGACGGCATGACGGCCGCGACGGCGCGCGTCGCCGGTACGGCCGGCGCGGGCGTCACGGTCACATACGAACCGAGCAGATCCGCGACGAGCTGCGTCTTCTGCCGCTCGTTCGGAATGACGGTTTCACCGTCGAGCGTCTCTTTCGTATCGACGTACCCGATCGTGTCGGCGTGGCCGAGATCGGCCATCTTCGCGTCCTTGAACGACCACGCCAGCGCCTTGAGCTCGTCGGTCGTGAGGTTCGTCGTCACGTCGCGCCGGAAGACCGCGATCAATTGCGCGATGTGGGTGAGGTCGTTGAGCTTGTCGTGGGTCAGCTTCTCGGCCAGGATGTGCATGACTTGCTGCTGCCGTTTGGTCCGGCACGGATCGCTGCACTCGTCGTGGCGGAAGCGCGAGTAGCCCTGCACTTGTTCGCCGTTCATGTGATACATGCCGGGCTTGAAATGAATGTGCAGATGACCCCACGAGTCGTCGTAGTTCATCGTCTCGTGCACCGGCACGTCGATCCCGCCGATCGCGTCGACGAAGTCCTTGAGCGCGTTGACGCGCACGACGACGTAGCGATCGAAGTGCTTGCCGTGCACGTCCGGCGGCATCCCGAGGAAATCACCGACGACCGAATCGGCGAGTTGAACGCCGCCCTCCGAGTAGGCCGCGTTGATCTTCGTGTCGCGGCCGTGGATCGTCACATCGGTATCGCGCAACACGGAGACGAGCCGCGTGCTCTTGGTCGGAAAGTCGATTCCCGCCGCCATGATCGTGTCGCTGCGCGAGTGCGTCGAGAACGGCTGGTCCTTCTCGTCGTAGTCGTAGTCGATCCCGAGCAGCAGCACGTATACCCGGTCGCGGTGGAAGACTTCTTGCGGCGAGGGGACGTGTACGATTTGGCGCACGACCGCGTCGCTGAACGTCTCCCGATACGTGACCATCCGCTGCGCGACCGAGCCGAAGAACAGGCCGACGCCGATCAGTACGCACGAGATCACATAGGGTATCGACCGGCGCCAGAGCGGCCTGCGCGGCGGAGTCTGGCTCTGGGGGTCAGCGGCTGCCATTGCCAGCTGACTATACCCTCAGCGAACCGTTCCTTGACTTATAATTCGCTGGGAATACCGCCCGCTCGCTACGCCGGACGACCCCGACGCGGATCCGCTGTCGCCGTGAAAGTGGCGAATGTCGATCAGGCGCCACGTGCGGTGCCGTGTATCGGCGATCGCGGAGAGCTCCATTCCCGGCTGGATGTAGCGCAAACGGTCCGCCGGAACGGTGCAGGTCACATCTCCGGCGTTGGCCGTCTCGAGCATTCCGTGATGCAGAACAATACGACCGCTTGCTCGGTCTACCGCGACGACGCGGCCGACGACCGTAACGAGGTACCCGTGCTGCTCCTGCGCGAGCGCCGCCGAGAAGGTGATCACGGCGCCCAATGCGAGCGTGAGCAGCCCCATACCGAACCGCACTTCAGCCTCCTAACGAATGCCCGCCGTCACAGAAGTTCGCCCGCCGCCCGCGGCGCCCTACCGGCCCTACCGCCCTTTTTGCATACGTGGGCCGGGCTACATCCGCATCGCCGGCGCGCCGTGCTCGTCCATGTCTTGGATGTGAGCGAGCAATCCGATCCAGACGGCGGGCGAGATCCCGTTGTCGCCGCGGAACGGGTACTGCAGTTCGAACGAGAGGATCAGCATCGATGCGATGACCCCCGCGACCAGGCCGGTCATGATCAAATGCGTGGCGCGGTGCGACGCGCCGAACATATAGCAGAACACGACGACCGCGAACGACCCGAACAGCATGATCGCCCACATGAAGCCGGAGACGGCCGGCGACTGGTTCGCCTCGAGCCGCTGATCGCGCTCGGCGTGCAGCCCGTTGAGCAGCCCGACGATCGTAACCTGGGCGTTGGACTGCGTGTTGGTCTTGGCGTTCATCCCGCCGACGTCGGTGGTCGCATCCATGATGTAGGCGGACCCCTGCGGGCTCACGTGTCCCGTCCTGCGCATCGCGGGCCATTCCTCATTTATCATCAGCTTCACGTAGCCGAGCATGTCCTTGCGCACGGCCGACCGCGCGCGTGGATCGAGCCCCACCGCGTCGTGCCAGACGCCGGCGACGTCGGACGCTTCGGCCGCGACGCGATCGCGCATCGAGTCGTACTGCTGCCACACGACGACCGTCACGAAACCGATCAGCACGGCGAACAGCGTCACGATCGTGCCGCTGATGTAGCCGTTGAGGTCGTTGTCGTCCAAGAAGGCGGAGTCGGCGACGAAACGGTGCACCAGCAACTGGCCGCCGCACGCCAGCGCGACGGCGAGCCCAACCCCCAGCACGAGTACGAGCCAAGAAGGCAACAGATACAGAGCCGTCATCCGCGCCGCGAGTTCGTCGCCCGTGGCGCGGGCCCTGGATGGACGACCCCGACCGGGTCCAGCGTGAGCTCGGGCGGCAGCTCGGCGTAGCCGTAGACGGCGACCCGACATGCGCTGCGCTCGAGGAACTCCGCCAGCAGCGGCCGCAGCGGCGCGGTGACGACGATCGCGTGCGGCGCGTTCGCCGTATCGTCGGCGTAGCGCGCGACCGCGTCGCGGACCTCGAGCGCCGTTTGCGGGTCGGGCGCGAGGCCGCCGTCGCTGGTCCACATGCGGGCGAGCTCGGCTTCGAACTCGGGCGCGAAGATCAACGGGCGCAGTCGCTCGACGTTGTCGTGCCGCAGTTGTTGCGGCACGATCGTGCGGCGTGCGACCTCCGCCAAGTCGCGCGGATCGCGCGTCGTCGCCGCCGCGTCGACGAGCGCCTCGAACACTGCGACCGGATCGCGCGGCCAGGCGCGCTCGCGCAACAGGTACACGAAGGCACGATGCGCCGCGGCGACCGGCAACAGCTCGGTTCCGACGTCCTTCACCACCGACGGCACCGATGCGCGCAAATGTTCGACCAGCGTCTGAAACTCTTGGCGGCCGAAGAGCTCCGCCGCGTGGCTGCGTCCGACTTCGGCCAGATGCGAACCGATGATGGAGATCGCGTCAAAGGTCAGCGCGCCGCACTGTTGCGCGCGTTCGCGTTCCTCGTCCGCGATCCAACGCGCATCGAGCCCGTAGACCGGTTCGACGGCCGGCTCGCCGCCGACGCGTGCCAACGCGTCCGCATTGCCGACGGCAACGAGGCGGTCGAGCCGGACGATGCCGTGTGCGACGACGCGATCGCGCACGCGGAGCGCGTAGGTGCGCGGGTCGCGCAGCGGATCGTCACGCAGGCGCACACCGGGGATGACGATGCCGGTCTCGGCCGCGAGCGCGCGTCGCACGTCGGCGACGCGGTCGAGCAGCGCGTCGCTGTTGGGTGGAACGAGCAGCGGGTACAAGTCGGCGCCGACGTCGATCGCGAGCGCGTCGACGCCGACCAGCCCGAAGGCCGTTTCCGGCCGCCGCACCGCTTCGCGCCGACGCCGGTCGTGCAGCGCACGCGCCTCGGCCTCGACACGCGTGCGCTCGCGCTGCGAAAGCACCGAACCGCCGAACGCGACGATGCCGAGCGATGCGAACAGCGGGCCCGGAAACGACGGTACGAACGCGAGCGCGAACACGAGCGCGGCGGCGACGCGCAGTACGTCGGGCCGGGCGAGCAGTTGGGCGGCCAGGTCAACGCCGAGCGCGCCGTCGCCGGCCACGCGCGTCACCATGAGTCCCATTGCCGTCGAGATGAGAAACGCCGGCAGCGTGGTGAGCAGCGCGTTGCCGATCGACAGGATCGCAAACGTCTCGATCGCCGTGACCGGCGCCATGCCGTGGTACAGCGTCCCGACGAGCACCCCGCCCGTCAAATTGAGCGCGACGATCGCCAGCGCGGCCACGGCATCGCCTTTGACGAACTTTCCGGCACCGTCCATTGCCGCGTAGAAGTCGGCCTCGCGCTGGACGCGCGCGCGTTTTCGCCGCGCGACGTCGGCATCGAGCAGGCCGGCATGCAGGTCGGCGTCGATCGCCATCTGCTTGCCGGGCATCGCGTCGAGGGTGAAGCGGGCGCAGACCTCGGCGACCCGTTGCGCGCCGCTGGCGATGACCACGAACTGGATGATGATCAGGATCGCGAACACGATGAGTCCGACCACCACGTTGCCGCGCACGACGAATTGCCCGAAGGCCGGGATCAGCGCGCCGACGCCCCCGCTTTCGTGCCCTTGGGTCAAGATGAGCCGCGTCGCGCTGACGTCGAGGGCGAGCCGGAAAAGCGTCGCCAGCAGCAGCGTCGGCGCGAAGGCCGAGAATTCCAGCGGCTCTTCGACGCGCAGACTGACCAGCAGCACCAGCGATGAGCCGAA
>Ga0182024_10003891_pt1 | contig 34982 bp, 28 predicted proteins | sample P32metaG_FD_120480 | JGI IMG/M metagenome (GOLD analysis project Ga0182024, IMG submission 120480) | Permafrost microbial communities from Stordalen Mire, Sweden - P3-2 metaG (Illumina Assembly) | ecosystem: Environmental > Terrestrial > Soil > Wetlands > Permafrost | place: Sweden: Stordalen...
CGTCGAACTAGGGCACTATCTATGCGAAGTACGGGCTGGACAGTACTGGAGGCTGGAGAGTTTGAAGTGTTTCGACGAATTTCTGGAAAGGCGTTTTCCGGAATCAAGGAGGAAGGCGTACTATCTGATGTCAATCCACGAACACCTGCCGCCGCAAGTCCGAAAGCAGCTGAAGGAAGTGGGATGGGCTAAGGGACTTGAACTGGCCAAGCTCGCGCGGCGGGATAGGCAGAACTTCGATTGTGCAACCTGGTTGCACAAAGCTCGTCAGATGCCGAAAGAGGATTTTAAGAAGGAAGTGGAGAAAGAGCTGACGGGGCGGGAAACGGAACCCTGGGAGATCATCTATTTCAAACTGTATCAGAGCCAGACGCCGGTCGTTGAGAAAGCGATCGAAACGGCGGCTTTGATGCTGGGAAGCGACCGGTCCCGAGGCTATTGCTTGGAAATGATTTGTGCGGACTTTCTGGCCGGTGCCAACCTGGACAATGGAGATCCCGAAACGCTGTTGTTCTCCATGACGAGATTCTTCAAGTTTCTTCCCCAAGAGCAGCGGCAGGCATTCCTTAGCATTTGGACGGTTAGAACGTGATAAATTCCAGGCCTCTCAATTCCCGCCTTCGTCTTGATCCGATCTCGTACGAAAATCTTAGGCAGTACGTCCTGCGTCGTGATGACTGGCGGTGTCAATCGTGCGGCTCAATATTCAACTTAGAGGTCCATCACAAGGAATTCCGCAGTCAGTCCGGGCACGACTCCGAAGAGAACTTAATAACACTCTGCGCAACGTGCCATTCATCCATTCACGGCCATGTGGGATAAATCGTTTCCACTGCCACGTGCATACCTTAGCGTCAAAGACTCCTCAGATCAATCCTGGGATACGCGAGAACTTCACTACATCCGCGACTAGGAGGGCAGAAGTAGCCTTCTTGCACCATCGCGACTAATTCTCAGTTTACGGAATCGCCTTCGTGTGAGGCCCGTCGGCGCCAGAGCTTGTAACTTTAAAGCAAACAAAAAGTTTCTCGCCCTTTCTTTTGAGTAGCTCCGAGCGTCGCTCTCGCTACCGTTGCCCACATTCGCTAGCGAGGGAAGCCGCTATGCGGAGTTCATTCCTCTTCGGAGGGCCATCGCCGCCGTGGCAGCTCGTACGGCATCGCGGGAGTTCTTAGCATTTCCCGCGATCTTTCGCGCGGGCGCGACTTTGATTGAAAAGCATGAAGAGGAAAAGAAGCAACGCGAAGGTCTTCACGGATCCGTGCGCGGCAAGCGAGCGGCAGCAGTCGATGCTGCAGCGGCCTCTCTGGGAAGCCTCGCGCTCATGCCTTTCGCTCTGCTGGTGAAACTTGAGTTAGACAACCATCACGCCTGGGAGGTGCTGATGAGTGCTACCACTGTGTGACTGATGGTTTCTTTGCTGCTTTGGCGGATTCGAAAGCGAATTTAGCCCAGTATAAGGCTGAGGGGCACCGCCTGAAATTCTCAAGGTTCCGCGTAAGGCCCGACCACCCCCCCTTGTTTTATAGAGGGTAAACCTGTGTCCGCTGAGATGTAAGGTACGCCGTTCGCCATCACCTCGTCGGGAAAATCCCAACCTGTGGCGAGCACGCCTGAGCCAGAAACAGACCCGATGCTCGAGAATTCGGCGGCTGACACCGGGGCCTCGATGTTAACGGTCTCTATAAAATTGAAAACCAATTGCCCGATTGAACCCGAGCCAAGGTCGAGCAGATCCGGTATCCCCCCATGTGATTCATCATTGCGCACAACGAACCCATTGAAGATTACGTTGTTGATCGTCGAGCCATTTTCGAGGATGACCGCAGCGACGTTTAGATCATCGTGGCGCTCGATTTTACAGTTCTCGAAGGTAAGGCTCGATCCCACCGACGTTACGCCACCATACAAAGGGGACGGTCGCACGAAGGCGCACACACGGTTTGATTGGGGAGCGACCCAGATAACGTTAGATTGAGATGGGATAAAAGTGACGTTCTTGAGCGCGATGCTTCCGAAGTTTTCGGCAATAGCAAGTATGGTGGGCGCCTTCAGAGTGCAATCTGAGATGGTTAAAGAGGTGACAGAGTTCGGATTGCTGCCATCCATTACACCAATCAAGAATGCGGCCTCTGAAAGCGTGCCGCTGCAATTTCTCACACTGACCGTGTCAATGTTGAATTTGTAACCCCCGTTGAACGTATAAAGACGCATCAACGACCAGCTATTAAAAGTGCAGTCGGTGACCTCGACTCGCGAGATGTCGCCGGAGGAGCCTTCCGGGCAGTTCAGCGCGATCGCATCGTCTCCCGTTGTGAAATCACACTTTGAAATTGTGATATCGTTCGCGGGACCGTCGAAATGCAAGCCGTCCGTTCCCAGACCGTGACTCTTCACTACGCATCCGGACACAGCGACATTGCCGACATTCGACAAACGGATATGGTACGCGGGGGAATTCACCACCACGACGTTTTCAATACTGATGTTGTTTAAGTTCATCAGATTGATACCGAAGTAATAGGTTATCTTAGTTCCAAGATGCGATCCGCTCGTCGAATCTCCGTTAAAACCGTTCCCTTGATTGCCATTGACCGTGAAGTTGCTGAGGGAAACATCGTTTCCTCGCGCGGGAGCAGGCGGTCCCGGATCGGAAGGCACCGCCACATTCGGAGGTCCATTGTGAATCCCGTCGTTGTTCGTTCCTCTCTTCACGAAGAATCCCGTGCCGCAGCCTAATCCTGCGATGCTCCAATACCCGCCGGCCGGAAGGAACAGACCCGAGATAAGCGCGCTTCCGTCGATAATCAGCGTGATCGGATTGTCCGCCGAAGCAGTTGCCATGGCTGCGTTGATGCGCGGCCCATCGTCAGTGGCAGGGCCGTCTATGTACTTGTTGCGCCCATTGCTCAGGTTGCAATCGAGAGCGCAGCCGATCTCCGAGGCCCGAATGTAAGTCATTCCCGGGACAGGCGCCGGCGGCGGGGCCGGGCCCAGGCAGGGTATGACTAACTCGGAAGAGTCGCAGCCCACGAGAGAGCAAGCAAAGGCCGAGCCAGCCGCTAGAAGACCCGCGTTGAGAATGAAGCGGCGTCGATTCATCGGGCTTATGCCCGCATTATGAGCTCTTGCCACGTTATCGTTGTTCTGCTTTAAACCCGGCTTCCTGCTTTAAACCCAGCTCGCCTCGTGTGCATTCGGCCGTTCATAGATTTGGGGAGGCGACGCGCAGAATACGCTGTTACGGCAAAAACCGCAATCGAGTGCCTCTCAGGTTCTGTAGCAAATTGTGCTTGTCTGCAATTGGAAAGCGCCCGCAGCAAGCGGCGACTCTTACGCCTTGTAGAGATACTCGTACTCATCCGATGCCGGATTGATACCCAGGGTCCAGCCGGCTAGTTCCCTGCTGACTAACTTGAAACCGCGGTCCTCGACGCCGAACTTATCTGCGCTGAGCACGGCGTTTCTATTGTGATTGATATGCAGAAAGTAGCCGCTTGTGATTCGCGTAATCTGGTCAAGGTAGACGTGGACTGTCCCCGGCGACATCTCTGCGAGACTGTAGGAATTAAACGATACAGTAGCTGCCTTCCACGGCATCTTCACAATCTCGAAGCTCGGCATTAATACAATACCGGGCACTGTTAGAGTCTCCGCCGACAGTTCTGCCTCGCCATAGAGGCGGACTGGAACATTCGGCAAAGACCGCATGAGGTAATAAGAAGCAAGAGCTACCGCCTCTGGAAGGTCGAAGTCCACGTAGGTCACTTGTGGGTTGTCTCGAACCAAGTAGTAAGCAAGGCCTCCAAAGCCCCCGCCAAGCTCTACGACCACCTGCTTTTCGCTGGACCTCAGCAGTTCAGCGACGGCATGAGCATAGTAATGTTGGTAATCCGCACCTCCACGGATAAACACGCCATCCATGGTGTAACCGTAAGGATTTCCCACCATTGGGGCAGACAGCACTGCGGCCTTATATTTGTTTCCTGTACGTTTCTTCCAGAGCTCATACCGGTGCAGTACATCACACACGATGTATTCTCTGAATTCTTGCTTAATGGCTCCGCCCGAAAGAAGATTGGGAATGTTGATCGGCAGTCCGACGAGCCCGGTACTGCATGGATCTCTGAAGAAGTTCTGATACATGCGCTGCAGTTCAGCGACATCCTCAGAGAATAGAGCCTTCATCACTGGCCCGAGGTTCCGCTCATAGATTGAAAGCCATTCATTACTAACATTGAACGCCTCGCCAGCGCCTTTCTGTCTAGCTTTCGCACTTTTGTAGGCTACAATGATTCGCTTCAGAATTTCGCGATCGTCGTGACTATCGATTGGACGCCCAACAAAATATCCCGGAACGAGATCTGGGCGGAAGTTTGGATCTTTAGCGAATCTGGACTTGCCGCGCCTGATCGCCTGATTCATTGATTTGCGTAGGACGATTCTTCGTCTTATCGCAGCGTAGAGCTTCCGCGGCTTCCAGAGCACTGAGTAATTCATAGGATGTTTTTATTGGGACGCCGCAAATCTGCAGACTGGCTGAATGCGAGATCAAGGACCAGGAGCTCCTTTTGGATGTGCTGTCGAAAACTGGGCTGGCGTTGAGGATCCATGTTATCGGGTTGACGCGCAGAATATCCGCTTGCAGGAAAAACCGCAATAGGAATTCGGAGTTGGAATTGCAGGTGGATGTATTGGCCATAAGAGGCTAAGGGTGTATTGTGCTCGGGGCCCGGGATTCGTTGTATCCTTGTGGTGACGATATTGTTGAGCTACGCGGAAATGAAAGCCGCGATCGGAACCCAAAAGCTGATGCGTGAGGAACTGCCGCCCTTTCAAGTCACAAAGCCGCTATTGACCATTGCGATTCCGACTCATAATCGCGCCGGGTGCCTGAAAGAACTTCTGTCGGCTTTTGCTGATCAGCTGAAAGATCAGCCGCGTGTCGAGTTCATGATCTCTGACAATGCATCCGCTGACGACACACCGTCAGTGGTGCAAGATTTTGTCGATCGAGGACTTCGCGTTCGTTATATCCGAAATAGTGAGAACATAGGCCCGGATGCGAACTTTCTGCAGTGCTTTGAACAGGCCCGCGGGAAATACGTTTGGCTGTTCAGCGATGATGATCTTATCGGTCCTGGCGGACTGGCCAAAATCCTCGATTACTGTGCGGCCGGTGAATATGACCTCATTTGGGTGAGCGCCTGTTCCTTCGCAAAGTTTCACGAATCTCGCAGAGTTAAGGCGAGGCGTGATGCTGTCGAAATCTCGGATGCGAGAACATACGTCAAGCGCGTCCACGTTCTGTTTACTTTTATCACGGGCAACATCATCAATAAGGACACAGTGCTGAAAGCTGGGCCCCAGCCATTTTCCAGTTTGGTAGGAACCAATTTGGGGCAGCTGGGATGGACCTATACTGCGTTGAACCAATTCGCTCGTGGACTCTACATTCGCGAGAAACTTGTTGCGATGCGGGAGAATAATACGGGTGGTTATAAGCTCTTTCAGGTTTTCGGAGCCACTTTGGCGACGATCACGAGAGATTGGTTAAAATCCCAAAATTTAGGCCGCATCGTCATGAACGGAACGGTGCAAAGGTTCTGGCCCATGATGCTCCTGGAATACAGGAAGAACGCAAGCGCATTTGCGGACAGTATCCCGCCACAATCGGTACTCACCCCTCTCTTCAAGGACAACTTTCGGTATTGGCTGTTCGCTTACCCTGTTATCGTACTTCCGCTAAGGCTTGCGGCCGTGTGGGTCTTGGGCGTCCGAATTCTCAACTGGCTGGATAAAGTCACGGGGCTACGCACAATCACTTTGGGAGTTCCTAATGATCGTGCTGACCGGTCGAGCGAACATAGCTAGTTCGTGTGATGAAGGCTGAGTCTTTGGCCAAGTTATCGAATATCCAGCAATATCGCCGTAAACGAGGGCCGCGCGAATCAGTGTACGTTGCCAAATCGAGGGCTGCGTCCCAGTCGCTCTCGGATATGGGCAGTCAAAGAATCGAATCGTTTCTCCCCAAGCAGATAGCCCAGAAAAAAATACAAGTGGTAGAGCGGATATCGAGCAAAGCCCATGCGCCCATAGGCTCGATACAACGCGTAATATTCTCGAAGCGGCAGATTTAATTGGTCCCTGATGTAGGGGAAGAAATAATTGGCGTAATCGCGGATTACGTCGTCGACTACATCGACGTTTTTTGTCTGCTTCAAATCTCGAATGATCGATAGCGCCCCACTGATCATATTGAGGCGTGCCTGCGCAGTGTAGCTTCCCGGAAGATATTTCCCCTTTTCCTTGGCGCTGTTTCCGAACTCCGGTTGCTCACTTCCCCGGCAAAGCACGAGCACTTGGGGAGTGCAAACAGCCGTCCTGTTGACCAGGACGCTCGCCGTAAGGTGCATTTGGTAGAACAAAGTGCCGTCAAACTTGTCGGTTGCGGCTTGATTCGCACTCTCCCGGTGAACGATGTACCCAGCGAGAACGCCGGAACGCCGAAAAGCAAACCGAATCGCGGGAATTCCTGCAGGAAATTCTTTTTCTTCCTTAAACCAGCGAATCTCCTGATTCACTTTCTCCGGAGTCTCGTCAAACCAGGCATAGCTCTTCAAGATCAGCCCTACGTTTGGATATCGATGGACGATGCTGGCGACATTCTGGAGCGCATCCGGGCACATAATGTCATCGTTGCCCATGAAGAAGCAGAATTCGCCGGATGCTTTTTGCACCAAATTGCGGACATTGGCGTCATAACCAAGGTTTTCTTCATTTTCAAAATAGCGCAATACTTCGGGATAGCGCGACTGATGCTCATGGACAATCGCTGCGATCAGCTTTCGCTCTCGCGAGAAATCTTCGCAGACGAGAACCTCGAAATCGCTGAAGTCCTGTGTGAAAATTGAGTCTAAAAGAGCGCAAAGATGATGCGCCCGATTGTACGCAGGAATGCAGACCGAAAAGAGCTTGCGAGTTTGGGTCACGCTTTGTCCCACGAGCCTGTTTTGGAATTGAAAAACCTGATCGGTTTCGCAGGCGCTCCAGCAACGATGGTGTTAGAGGGAACCACGCCACGCACTACAGAATTCGCGCCGACAATCGCACCCCGGCCGATCGTCGCAGGACCAATGATAACCGAATTGTCCCCAATCCACACGTTCTCGCCAATGACAACAGGCCCTCCCCCGCCGAGCGAACGATGAGCGGGCGCTTCGTCCGGGCTGCTTTGAGATTCTCCGCTGTAAATCCCATGATTGTGATCAGAAACGTAGATCTTGCTGCCAAAAAGACAATGGCTGCCAATCGAGATGCTGGCTATGGCTGAGATGTGTACCGCATCGGAAAAACAAACGTAGTCGCCGATTGTGATCTCCGGATGGAAGCGCTGCGAGCCATAGGAACTGACGGCCTCAAGCCAGAGATCGCGTCCCGCAGAGACGTTCCTGCCAAAGGATATGTGGCGACCCCCAATGATCCGGCAGCAGCGACCAAGGCGCAAGCCAGGAGCGTTAAGCTCTAAGGCCATGACGAAGCTTGTCAGCCTGTTCCAGGAACGACCCGCGATGAGCAGCAGCGCAATTCCAGCGGGATTTTCTTTAAGGAGTTTAAAGATGGCGGTAGCAATCTTCTTCATTCGCGGGTGGCGGCTCGATTACTGTCTTCCAACTCAACCTTCTATGGCCCAAAAGGGCTCACAGCGCTTCAACGCTGATTTCCCGCTTCAGGGGACGGCCAGTACTGAGAGCTCGTCGGGACACGGCCGGTCCAAAAGTTTGTTTCTAAATGAGCGCGAGCCGGGTAAGTGGCGAATTCACCTTGATACGCTGCTACCTTTTTGATCAAGAAAAAGATTGTGAATGCGAATGTAGGGAAAGCGTTAGCGAGCAAGCGGGACAGTCGCGCAGGGAAGGGATAAAACTGCGCCCCGCGGAAGGCTGTGAGTTGGTAGCCGCCTGGGAAACACGCATTCAAAAAAGCCAAAGTGTCGCCCTTTGAAAAGGGCCTGACATGTGCTGAACAGACCTTGTGTTGTGTAGGCTGTTTGCCAAAGAGCAGCAGGAATCGATTGTGTAGCGAGCAGATATTAGGGACGCCGAATAGGAAATGCCCGCCTATCTTAAGAGAACGCGACACTTCGTGAAAGATCCAAAAGACTTCCTTGGTATGTTCAAGCACCTGATTCGCTATGATAAGGTCGGCCTGACCATCTGCAAGCGGCAAGTCGTCACGTTCAATATTAGCCACGTGAATCTCATCTGCTTTTCCTGCCAGTGCTTGCGCGTACTCCGTTCCACCTTCCACCGCGATAAGTTTAGCCCGAGGATGAAATCGTCTTACAATTTCCAGATCTCTTCCCGATCCGGCCCCTAGATCCGCCACTACTTGGAGATCGTTAAGGCTGCGAACAAGCTCCTCCACAACGAGGGGGCCGTATGTTTCCCTTTGATCAGTGAACCTCGCTAGCGGATGCGATCCGCCAGAACTGCCGAATAGCGGCTCCCCTTTTTCTCCGATGTTCATACTTCTTTCTGAATACGCCTTCCAACACGCTTCAGATGAGATTATAAACGCCCCTTTAGACCCAGATCTGAAGTGCAGGTGGATCGCAGTTGTACTTCGTCAAATCTGGAGTCGTATCTTCCTCAGCACTTCGTGCACCCCTGAAATTGTTCTTTCCCATGGGAACTGTGCAGCCCGGGCCGAGCCATTTTCCCGAAGCTCTTGCCGTAATGACGAGTCGCTTGCAATCCGTGCCATCGCGCTGGCGATTTGTTCCACGGATGTGGGGTCCACGAGCAAGGCAGCATTTCCGGCCACTTCCGGCATGGCCGTTATGTTCGCGGTCACAACAGGAGTACCGCAAGCCATTGCTTCCAATATGGGAAGGCCGAATCCTTCGTACAGAGAAGGAAAAATCAACGCCTCGGCACCTCGGTAGAGGGATGGCAATTTCTCTTCTAGAACAATGCCCGTGAAATGCACGAGTCGGGTAACGTGGTGCCGTGCAACGCAATTCGCAAGCTCGGCTGTAGGATTGCCGGTGAGCACAAGATGCATCTCCGTACCTAGCCCGGACTTGGCGAAGGCCTCCACCAGACGGAACTCGTTCTTATGGCGCTTGCGGTTGCTGACAGACAGAAGGTAGGGAAATGGAAGTCCATAAGAGTTCCCTTCTGGGCGATACCTAGGGTCGACCCCGCAACCGACGTTGCATATCTTATCCGGCGGAACTCCGGACCATTCGACGATTTGCGCGCGCGTGAATTCCGAGATCGTAAGGATGCCTGCAGCGCGATGACATGCCCGCTTCATAATGGTCGCGTAGTATAGCCGAATCAGCGGAGTGCTAATCTCTGGACAGTAAATGTGGCTAAGATCACAAATCGTAAAAACGAAAGGGAAAGCTCCGGAAAGAGGTGTGTTGTACCCCGGCGAAAAGAAAAGGTCTTCTTTCGCATTTAGGCCCCTGAGGGCGCGGGCGAGCCACCAGGCATCCAAGGCCGCCGCCGGATGCCCTGCCAGTGGAATCGGACGGTAATCCAGGCCGGCAAGCACGTTCCGTGCAAAACGGCCGATCCCGTGATTTCCGATCCATCTCTGATCGGCATAAATCATGGCAAGGCCTCCGCCGCGGCGCCATGATCGTCCACGGCATCCTGCTTGATCGCCTCTCGCCAATACGCTAACAATTCCTTCAGTGTCCTCTCCAACGGAATTTTAGGAAGCCATCCTGTGGTCTTATGCAATTTTCCCGGGTCGCCAACTATTTGTGGAATATCACCGGGCCGAACTCGAGCGGGGGCGACCTCAATCTTGACCGCTACGCCGCAATTCCTGTGCAGCTCTTTCACGAGGTCCGCCAGGAGAAGCGCACGGCCAGAGCAGACGTTGTAAATTTCCCCGCCCATGCCCTTTTCGAGCAATTCGTAGTAGGCGACGACGATGTCGCGAACGTCGGTGAAGTCGCGCTTCACATTAATATTTCCAACCTTCAGAACCGGGGATCTCAGGCCAATCTCCATTTCAGCCAATTGCCTGGCGAAAGACGGTAACGCAAAGCTGGCGGCTTGGCCAGGGCCGGTGTGATTGAAGGCTCGTGCGGTAATTACGGCAGCTTTCGTAGATTTCCGATACTGTATGGCTAACAATTCCGCCATCGCCTTCGAAGCCGCGTACGGGTTATCGGGTGTTACCGGGCTCGTCTCTGACAAAGCGGTATCACAGGGTGCATACACCTGCGATGTACTCACGTTCAGAATTCGCGGCGGGCAAGCCAACCGCATCGCGGCGTCAAGAACGTTGTAGGAGCCGGTTACATTGACGTCAAATGTAAGTCTTGGATCCTTCCAGGAGGCTGGAACTGAGGAAATCGCCGCGAGGTGATAGATCTGATGGGGGGACGCGTCGCGAACAACGGCCCAGACGTCGTCCGACTTACGAACGTCTACCTTGTAATAGTCCACTCCTGGTTGTTGTGTCTTGACGTCGCCCGACGACAACACGATTAGCTTCGCCTGAAACGATCTCAGAAAACGAACGAGGTGGCATCCGACAAAACCCGTTCCACCGGTGATGAGGATGCGCCGCACTGCTTAGGTTCAGTTCGTTCGAAGGCCGGTTAAGTTCAACGTGCGAAAGATACCGCCCCGGAAGCGTCTTTCGAGACTAGTTGAATGTCGCTGTCGACCATCATTTCGACGAGCTTTTCGAAGGTAACTTCCGGATGCCAGCCCAGTATTCGGCAGGCCTTGGCGCAGTCGCCGCGCAGGTGCTGCACATCTGCGGGTCTCAGCAGCTCAGGATCTATTTCGACATGATTTCGATAGTCCAGTCCAGCATGGGAAAATGCGACTTCCAACAATCGCCTTACGCTGTGCGTCTGGCCGGTGGCGATTACATAATCGTCGGGCTTTTCCTGCTGCAACATGAGCCACATGGCACGAACATAATCGCCGGCGAAACCCCAGTCCCGTTCGGCATCAAGATTTCCCATCTTGAGCTTGTCTTGAAGTCCCAGCTTGATCCGGGCCACATTGTACGTCACACGGCGACTCACGAACTCAATCCCGCGACGCGGGGATTCGTGGTTGAACAAAATACCTGAACATGCATAAAGACCATAACTCTCTCGTGCATTGACCGTGATCCAATGCCCGTACAGCTTGGCAACCCCGTAAGGACTGCGGGGATAGAACCTGGTCGATTCTGTCTGCGGCGATTCCTCCACCATGCCGAACATTTCGCTGGAAGAAGCTTGATAGAAACGAAGGGTTGGATTTACAACCCGGATGGCTTCCAATAAGCGTGTTACCCCGAGCGCCGTAAATTCCCCGGTGAGTACGGGCTGGCTCCAAGAGGTTGGGACAAAGGATTGGGCAGCGAGGTTGTAAACCTCGTCAGGTTCGGTCTTTTGCAGCGCAGTGATAAGCGAACTTTGGTCGAGAAGGTCGCCGGGTATGAGCTCGACCTCGTCCTGCAGGTGCTTAATACGTTCGAAGTTGATCGTACTACTACGGCGGATCAGCCCAAAAACCCGATAGTTCTTTTTGAGGAGAAACTCTGCGAGATAGGAACCATCTTGGCCGGTGATGCCGGTAATGAGGGCTTTTCTTTGCATCTTTAATTAGCGGAGAAGTTAGAAGTTTAGCATATGCGCTTCGACGATCTCCACACTACCGTCGCGGTCCGCCGGGGTTGGGACCCGTGTCTCTGATTCTAGGTGAATTACTACGATGGCGGCGCTGCTTAAGGCCATCTGCGAGGAATTCAAGCCCAGTTTTGCAAGACGCTTGGGTAGGGCCGAGTGAGACCTTTCATTCGCCGAAGGCCTCCATCCCTACTGCAGAATCGCCAGGGCCGCTGCGGTCAATGCCAACTGCGAGGAAATCTGCGTCCAGTCGCGCAGCCCGCGTACGAAAGCGCCGGTCGGAAGCTTATACGGTACGACAATCTCATCGCCGGGATACAAGCGGAGGCGGTCGAATTTTGACCCTGCGAAAACACTGTTCACGCTATTGGCTGCTACCACAACACCATTGGCACGCAGCACAAAAGCATGGTGAAGGTCAGACTGGGGTTTCCCCTTGCCCGCGATTTCGAGATAGGCTCCAGCGTTGTTGCGCGGCTCGAAAATGAACGACCCAGGATTGTAGACGTCACCGACAACGGAAACCGTGGAAGGAATATGAGGAATCGACAGCCGATCGTTATCTTCCATCACCATGTCGGGGAAATCGGTGAGATGATTGTCCGTGGGCTTGACGGGAAGGGCGACCCTTCCGCTTGCGCGTGTGTTACGAAGCTGCGCGATCATCGCTTCCTGCGCTTGCAGCATCTGCGGGAGATCTCCAGGATTGCTAGAGGCGGCCACCGCCAAAGCCGATTGCCGGATTTGAACTTCCATAGTGTGGGCTAGTTCGTTGAGACTTCTTTGTTGGTCGACTCTCGCCGATTCTCGAGTCAATTGCGAACCGTAAACATAGGCGTTGGGAGTTAATCCTCCTGCACGCTGCAGAACCGAGCGCATCGTCTCGTTATTTTCGAGTTTATAGACGCCCGGGCGCATCACCTCGCCTTCGATAATGACGTACTGCGAGCGATCGTCCTGCGGCACACTGATGTCCCGCTGAGAGAAGATGGTTACAATATCGCCTGGCTGCAATTCAACGTTGCTGGCTTCGTCTTTCTCAATGATCGCCTTCCTGGGGCTCATCCAAAGCAGCTTCGAAGAGAGGTCAACGGGATTAACCCGCTGAATGATGGCATAGTCCCAATTAATTTCAGGAGCGTAGCGCCGCACGTCTTCCGCAATATCCCTGACGACGTTGGGGTAGGGAGTCGTCGACGACATCTGTAAAGATGGTTGGCTTCCGGCGGTGCGGTCCGTGGGGTTCGATGATTGGTTGGAGGGATTCAACTCATCTTGCGCGTACAGAGAGTCTGCCACATTTCCAGACACACCAATTCCTTCGGGCAATTCGTTCTGCGGATTATTGCCCTGCGTCGTGTCTGAACTCTGTGGCGTTGTGGCGCCATTGGCTGCTGCGGTATTCGACGCTGAGGCGTTGGTTGGCTGTTGATTTCGATTTGTGCGGACATTCTGTGAAGGCGTCGTACGCACGGGATATTCGGTTGCAGTGCCATTCACGATTGCTGCGCGATTGCGCCAATACCGGCGAGTAAGCAGCGATTGGGCATCGGGGATAAGATCGCGTACGCGCATGCCTGGCTTCCACGGATAACGTCCAGGGTTGGCAACATTGCCTCGCAAAGTTACTGTGTCCTCGAAACGCGGGACGATGGAAAACACACGAACGATGTCGCCATCTCTTACCGGCTGAGCACGGGATTGATCGTCGAAGGGAAACTCCAGGGTCATGCGAGCGGTGTGATTCGCGAAGCGATCGATTGTGATCTTGCTGGTGTCGGCTACATTACTCAGGTCGCCGGCGTCTTCGATCAATTCCTTCAGGGTAGAGTTGTCCTTCATTTCGTAAATCGCGGGCGTATTCACCGAGCCATAAATAGCCACCAAAGGACCAACGTGTGGAATGTAAATGACATCGCCAGGCTGCAGACGCACATCCTTCGACTTGTCGCCCTTGATCAGGAGGTCGTACAAATCGAAATGTGTGATCGTTGCGCCATCCCGCCGGACTTGAATGTCCCTCAAGCTTCCCTGCGGGGAGGGACCACCCGTGGCAAAAATCGCATTCACCAGAGTGCTTAAGGAACTGATGGTGTAGGTTCCGGGATAGCGGGCATCGCCAACCACCAGCACTTGAATGGAACGTAGTCGGCTGACGTTAGCGGTGAGGTTGAAGTTCCGAAATATTTTTGAAACCTCCGACTTCAGGTGTTGCTCCAGATCCGCGTAATGGATTCCCGCCACGGAAATCTGACCCACTTGTGGAATATAAATTTGTCCAGAGCGGTCTACGACAACGCGTAAATTGGCCGAAATCTGGCCCCAAATCCTGACCTGCAGACCATCGCCGGGACCGATGATGTAATCGCTGGGAACCTGCAATAGGTCCATAGGAGCAAATGTGCTCGGAGGCTGGTCAAACAATGATTGGCCGAATAAGGGAAGGGGTCGTCCCGCCGAATCGGCGACTATCTGTTCAAATTCAGTTTCCGGCACAACAACGATTTTTTTTCGTTGCGTCTGAGAGGGGTTGGGCGGAATCATAAGGTAGGGATTCGGCGCATTATCAAAAGGCGAAACCAACTGCGGGACGCGTTCGGGGGAACCGAGTGAGGATTGGCGTTCCTGCGTGCTGCTGGAGCCTTGCGGGGAACCGCATTCGGGACTTAGAGCCTGCGTGGGATCGGTACAATCCACCAATGTGCTTGGCGATGTCGAGTTTTGAGGCGAGGCGTCGCTGGAATCGTTAGATCCATTAGCAGTTTGCGAAAGACATCCTCCGGCAGTGATAAGGCAAAACAAGATAAGCAGACGCAATTCTCTCATCATGGATTCGGAACACCTACGGTCTCAAAAGATGCAGCATTCAAGTTGGTAATTCTATCAACAGAAGAGGAAATTCGCCGGGATGTTAGCTATTGGCGCTGGCACTGTCCATTACGAAAGGGGACGGGCAGTTGGAGCGGCACGACCTCCGGCCAACAGCGAGAATTCAGTTCCCCGAGAACCAAGAAGCGACGGCCCGAGGCGTCAGCGAGTTTCGAGTTTTTCATACTCCGCGATTTGCTTCCATGTGAACTCGGCCATGTTGTCGTCTTGGTTCCATGCGCGATACCACGCCATCGTCCACTCCAGCGCCGCTTCGATTCCCAGCCGCGGTTTCCATCCCAGTTCGAGACGAGCCTTGCTTGCATCCAGCCTGAGAACATGATCCTCGTGCACGCTCGGAACCGAATCGCGGATCCATGACGCGCCGTTACCCCACAAATCCACGAGTTTGGTCGCGATACGCTCGACCGGCCAGACGTCATCGTCACTCGGCCCGAAGTTGTACGAGGAGGCGAAGCGAGCATGTTGGCTGAGGAGTTCATGGGCCAGCATCGTGTAACCCCGCAAAGATTCCAGTACATGCTGCCAAGGGCGAATCGCGTTGGGCCGCCGGATCAGAACTGAGCGGCCGGAGGTGAAGCCGCGGACCAGGTCCGGAATCAGCCTGTCCTCGGACCAGTCCCCTCCGCCAATCACATTGCCTGCGCGCGCCGTAGCCAGGGCTACATGATGTTCGTGAAGCGGATCGACAGGAAAAAATGAGCTGCGGTAGGCTGCGCTGACAATCTCGGCGCAGGCTTTGCTGGAAGCATACGGATCATATCCGCCGAGCGGGTCTGATTCGCGATATGGCCAGACCCATTCCTGATTCTGATAACACTTATCGGTCGTCACACATACGACCGCGCGCACGCTCGGAGTCTTGCGGACAGCTTCCAGCACGTGCACGGTACCCATGATGTTTGTCCCGTATGTGCCGATCGGGTCCGCGTACGATCGTCGAACGATTGGCTGCGCCGCGAGATGAAATACTACTTCCGGCGCAAACTGCGTCACTGAGGCTTCAAGCTTGGCGTAATCACGGATGTCACCGCGAACGTCTTCAACGACTGAACCTACGGATGCCAGACTGAATAGATTGGGTTCCGTGCAGGGGTCGAGAGCATACCCACGAATCTGAGCGCCGAGCCTACTCAGCCAGAGTGCCAGCCAACTGCCCTTGAAGCCCGTGTGGCCGGTTAGAAAAATACGACGTCCTCGCCAGGTTGTTACCAAGTCTTCCAGGGTGCCCTCCCGTCGGCCCACAACTCTTCGAGACGTTGCTTGTCGCGCAAAGTATCCATTGCCTGCCAGAATCCGCGGTGCCGAAATGCATGCACCTGGCGCTGCGCAGTCAGGCTTTCCATCGGTTCCCGTTCAAACAGCCACGCATCGTTGTGAATTTCATCCAGGACACGGGGTGACAATACGAAAAAGCCGCCGTTAATCCATCCACCTTCCCCCTCTGGTTTTTCCTGAAACGAAGTGATGGCCGTTCCATCCATGCCCAAGGCGCCAAATCGTGCGGGCGGCTGCACGGCTGTGATCGTCACTCGCCCGCCGTGCTGCTTGTGGAAAGCGACGCTCGCCGAGATGTCAACATCGCTCAATCCATCTCCATAGGTCATGCAGAAAGCTTCCTCGTTCTCGATATAGGGAGCCACCCTTTTCAGTCGCCCTCCAGTGCCCGTTAGATCGCCGGTATCCACGAGCGTCACCTTCCACGGCTCTGCAACGCTTTGATGGACTTCCATGGAGCGCTTTTCCATATCAAAAGTTACATCGGACATGTGAAGCAAATAATTCGCGAAATATTCTTTAATCATGTATCCCTTGTATCCGCAGCAGATGATGAAATCGTTGATCCCATGGTGCGAATACAGCTTAAGGATGTGCCAAAGAAGTGGCCGCCCTCCCACCTCAACCATCGGTTTGGGCCGGATCGCCGTCTCCTCGCTGAGACGCGTTCCAAAGCCGCCTGCAAGAATCACTGCCTTCATTTGCTCTCCCCGCCTTGTCCCTGCCGCGATTCACGTGATCGTGGCATAGTCCGCATTCGGCGGCAACCGGACACTCGGCACCGGCTATGCTTGCGGTCCGCGTGTGTCGGAATGAGTAGAAAAACCGCTGCCATCATAAACTTACTAATCCTGGGATCAAGCGGCCGGGAAGCGTGAATGGTATGATTTGAACACCCTCACCGAAACTATGGCGGACACTGCGGCCCAGCTTCGCAGGCAGATTCTCGACCTGACTGCCCAATATTTCTCAGAATCATCCCGTCCCGGAGATTTTATTCCCGGAGTTTCGCCGGTTCCGGTGTCCGGCAAAGTGATCGACGGAACCGATGTTAGCACGGTAGTGGACTCTGCTCTCGACGCCTGGTTTACGACAGGCCGCTTCGCGGAGATTTTCGAACGCAATTTAGCGCGGTTTGTCGGCGTCCGTTCGGCCTCGCTGGTCAACTCAGGGTCTTCAGCGAATCTGATTGCCCTCAGCGCTCTGACTTCATCCAAACTTGGCGACCGGCGGCTCAAGCCCGGGGATGAGGTGATTACCGTGGCAGCAGGCTTTCCGACTACCGTGAATCCGATTTTTCAAAATCGTCTTGTTCCGGTTTTCGTGGATGTTACGGTTCCGGGATATGAGATTGATGTCCGCGAACTTGAGAACGCACGCAGCGACCGTACACGGGCTTTGTTCGTCGCCCACACTCTGGGAAACACTTTTGATCTCGATGTCGTCACTGCTTTTACCCGGAAGCATAATCTGTGGCTGATCGAAGACTGCTGCGACGCGCTCGGCTCGACCTATAAGGGACGCAACGTGGGGACGTTTGGAGATATCGCCACGTTGAGTTTTTATCCCGCGCATCACATCACGACCGGAGAAGGCGGAGCTGTGCTGACCGATAAGCCGGCTTTGCAGACGCTTATCGAATCTTTTCGCGATTGGGGTCGTGACTGCTGGTGCGAGCCCGGCAAGGACAACACCTGCGGAAAGCGTTTTGAATGGCAATTAGGTTCGTTGCCGTGCGGCTACGATCACAAGTACACCTATTCGCATCTTGGCTACAATCTGAAAGCCACAGATATGCAGGCCGCTCTCGGAGCTTCACAACTCAATAAGTTGCCCGAATTTATTGCGCGCCGGAGAGCAAACTTCCGCCAGCTCAAGATGGCACTGTCCGGAGTACAGGAGTATTTGATATTGCCGGAAGCGACGGCGAACTCCGACCCGTCATGGTTTGGCTTTCCGATTGGCGTTCGCGAGGATGCGCCATTTCGGCGCGAGACTCTAATTCACGCGCTGGATACGAAAAAAATCGGAACCCGCCTTCTTTTCGGTGGCAATCTTCTGCGGCAGCCTGCCTACCAGGATTGCCAGTACCGCGTGGCCGGGGAGCTGCGTAACACGGACTTTGTGATGAACAATGTGTTCTGGGTCGGCGTATATCCTGGACTAACCCCGCCCATGCTCGACTTTGTGGCCGAAACCATCGCTGGATTCGTTGCGCAGTCCAAAGCGCAGCCAAAAAAACAGGCGACAGTCGCACAGCTCGGCTAAGGCTTAAGTAGCGAAGACCGTAACCAAGGGCCCCATCGGCATTCATCTAAACGATCGTCGCGGTAACGCGATCGGGAGTGTGCCAGAGTTTTCGGTACTTTCGGAATTTGTACGTCGCCCAAACTAGGCCGAGGATATTGCCAATGCAGCAGCTCACTGTTATTCCTAAGGCGCCGTAGCGTCGTCCGAAGAACAAGGTGAAGGCCGTGACCATGACTGCTCCGACGACTGAATTTACGAAGAACACTTCCTGTTTGTGCGCCCGAAGGTAAATGGCTTCCGAGAAAATGACGACATTGGTAACCATGAGAATCAGCAACATTCCGAGGGAAACGGGATCGAGGAGGCGTTGAGCAAACCGAAGATGCTGGAGGTTCAGATAGGTACATCCCAGCCAAGCCGTCAGAGCCCCTGCGACTGAAACCGCGAAGGCCTGCCGCAGCGCTTGAAAAAATATTCGATCCAATCGTTCATATTCCCTGCGGGCAATCAGGGTCCCAAAAGGTGCCGATTTAGTGCTTATCCAGGAAATGGCGACATTCAGAATTGCATTTACCAGACTAAGGGACATTCCCATCTGGCCCGCTTCCACGGGACCGCGATAAGCAAACAAGACCGGGTTAAAAAGCCAAAATATGAAATAGCCGCAAAACCAGCTTACGGCGATTCTCCATTGGAATGGCCAGACTTCCTCCGCCCAGCGGATCCGGTGTTCTCCCGTGTGATACCGCAATAAGCCGAGCAAGAGTTTTCGTTTGCGAACCAGCCATACAAGTGCGCTGGAGGCCATTCCCAACAGCATCATCGACGGCGCGAAGAGGCCATGATGGCTTGCCAGAGCACTCCATGCCAGCAAGCTTCCGGTAACGGACTGGATAAAGCGAAGACGGGCAACCGACGGGACATACCCGCACCCCTCCAGAAAAGACAACAGAGGGTCAATTTGGAAATTGACCGCTGCCATGAGCGCGGCAAAACACCAGGGAATACGCCAGAAAACGGTTGGTCCCACATGCTGGTGTGCGGAAAAAAAATGAAAGCCGACGGGAATCAAGGTCGCGACCAGAAGCACGGCAGCCACCGAATACCAACGAACCGACTTCTGGAGTACCGATGCCAGCCGGGCGTGCGCGACTGGGTCTCCGGTAATCTCGTAGTCAACTGAGATGGAGAGCCTGGCCCGTTCGTGACTCGCCATCTGCAGAATCACAAACGAGAAACCCAGCTCAAAAATCATTTGTATCGCCACCAAGCTGCCAAACGTGTAGTAGTATCCCTGCTCGGCAGGCGTCAGGAATCGAGCAATCAAGAAAATGGTGACAAGACCCGCCGCACTACCCCAGAATCGCGCCAGTACGGTGAATCCCACGGCTCGGTCAAGCCCAAGGACAGTTCGCAGCCAGTGACGAATACGGGCGATCCCAGATGAATTCAACCGGAACGGGTCGAGTTTATGGAGATCGTCAGGCATTCAGCGGCCTCCCGCAGGTCGCCCTACCCCAGATGGCGTTGATCGCCAGGCACACGCCGCAAAGGAAGGTTGGCAGGTTATTGACGGCAGAAACAGTATCCAGCACAACCTGCAACGTGCTGTCTCCGGGAGCATTCCGTGATCAACTTCCATTTTATTGAATTCTATGGTGTCGAGCGTATGCCGCTAAACTGCAACTGGCTTTCGCCCGAGCGCGCGAAGGTGAGTCCCCTTAACCCAGCCAAGATCAACGGGCGCGATTTCGATCGCAACAGTGGTAAAACCTGCAGCTTCGAGCAGGGCAGCAACGGCCGGCACGCAGTAATAGTTGATATGTTCGTGAACTCCGATGTCTGGGGGAAGGGTCGATTGCTGTAACTCAGCGCGTTGCTCGTCTGATATCTCCTGCGGGGTTTCTATATAGAGATGCCCTCCGGGTTCAACGTATGCGCTCAGCTTCCGAACCAGGTTCAAGGGATGAGTGACATGTTCCGTAACATGCGCCAGCAAAACCAGAGAATATCGGCCCAGTTCCGATTCTGACTTGACGCGGGTAACGCCGGGAAGCGGATCAATATTTGAGATCTCGTAAACAAACTTGGATCCGGGAATATCCGGAATGAACCTCCCGTCAGACCCTCCGTAGTCGAGTGTGGTGAGCGGATCAGTCATCCGCAGTTCCTTGTGCAGGAATGCAGAGAGCGCCGTGGTTCGTGTACGCACCTCAACTGGATCGTATCCGACAGCCTCAGCAATCGCAGCGTACTCGGGCTCGTACTGAATTCGTTGCTGATGATATGAGGGAGATCGATAATCGGCATACAAACGGCCGATCTCTTCATCGCTAAAGGGAATGGCAGTTTGGATGAAGGAACAATGCTCGCAAACTTGCATCTCCACAAACGCAGATTGAGAGGTTATGCGTGAGAGAAACGACATGGGAAGCGCGACAATATCCCGAACCATCTGCTTCATCGCATTCGGGGACCTGGGAACTCGGAGTTCTATACCCAAGGCTCGCTTGAGAAAGAAGGGATTGACTTTGCCGATAGCTCCAAGATTCTTTAGTTCGGTTTTGCCGCAATTCCTGCACTCGCTCACCCAATCTCCTCCAGAACGGCCTCAATTTGTTCCGGCATAGTCAGCGCCAGTGGGTCGGAACCCCACAGGATTATAACGTTTGCAAAGAGCGCCGTTGCCTTTGACCTTCGCAGGCCCTAGCTGTCGTAATCACGATTCCCGCTATGCTTGGTTGGCAACGTACGATTTGCAATAATGGCTGAGCAATTCGCCCACGGAAATTGCAAGACCTTTCAGCAAGTCCTGTAACGGCAAATCATTCGAGGTTCAATGACGCTTCCTTCTCCCGTTGTCATTGCTGGCGCCGGCAGTCTCGGCCAACGTGTTGCTAAGGCGGTACACCCGGTTTTGTTCTATGACAACAACTCTTCTTTGTGGGGCGCCGTCTGCGAAGGCGTTCCCGTCGAATCGCCGGCAGCGACTGTCAAAGGCTATCCGAATGCCATGTTCATTGTTGCGATCTGGCGCCCCAGCCGAACCAGAACCGCATGATTAGTTTCCGTCGTCAACGCCGCTCTGTCGAAGCCCTCTGGATTATAGCGTTTGTAATGACCTTCGATTAGTTGGGACCGCATAGCAAACGACATCCCAACCTTCGAGGTCATGCGGCCGCAAATGGAAAGAATAATCCGGGCTCAAGTTGTGGATGAATAGCGGGATGTTCCACAAATCGGACTGCTTATGGTAGGAACAAACGGCTAGAATCGGCGTATTTTTCTCGATCAGCCGATGTGCTCCAGCAAGTGTGTCGAGCTCGGATCCCTCGATATCCATCTTTATAAAAGAGACGGGGACGTCAAGCAGCTTGGAGTCCAAGGACACGCAATCGACTTCCGAGCCGCCGTTACCGACTTTTGAGGACACTCCCTTTCCTGCGTCCATCAATACCCGACTATTCGTCTCTCCAGTCGCGGCCTGATGTGTAACGATGCGCTCGCGGGTTTTGGCAGGCATGGAAGAGACTCTCGCGGCCAGTTTGGGATAATTCTCAGGATCGGGCTCAAAGGCGACGACGCCTCCAAACGAATGGGCAGTGTGTTTAAGAAAGAGATCTAGAGTGTCGCCGTCAAAAGCACCACAATCGACCAGCATTTCATCCCCGCGGAGATGGAAAAATTCGTCCCTGAAATAGGCGTCTCCTCGAACCGGGTCCGGCAGTGATGCAAAATCTCCCAGCAAACGAAAGCGCATTTGAGCGAGGTATTCTCGACGCGATGCATCATCCGCCATTAAGCAAAGCGCCTGACGGACTCGGTCAGCCTGCGCGTGCACGCGATGCGGCAGATCATGCATGTAGTGAGGAAGAAGCGAGTCAGAATATTTCCAATACAATGGAAGAAACGGCACAACCGTCTTACATCCGAGCTGACGCAGCTGTTCAACGCGTGCTGCCATGCGGTCACTGCCCCCTGCGCGCCATATTGTGACGACAAACGTGGCTCGAGTGCCATAAAGCGCTACTCCTTCGGCAGGGCTCAACACGCGGATACCGTTCAAATCCTTACCCCATAGTGATCTGTTGTTGTCAAGGAAACACAAAGGTTCAATTCCAAGCTTGCGCAGACCGGTCAACGTACGCCGGCCAAGATTGCCGGCGCCGAACAGGACGATCCCTGCAGCATTCGGGTCACCCAACTCAGCAGCTGCGGCGGCTTCACGTTGTCGGGCGCCTTCGGCCCCTTCCGCTAGGAGCGCCTCAAGTTCATGATCAAAATCTGTCGACAATTTACTCACTGAATCTCCCCTTTTCTGCGGGCTGAGAAGTCATATCTACCAGCAAGTGCGTCCACCATCGATCACCAAGTTTGCTCCGGTCATGTATGAGGATGCATCCGAACAAAGAAACAAAATTGCACCCTGGTACTCATCACGATTGGCCATTCGTTCCATAGGGATTAATTCTTTCAGACGGCTCAAGAACACTTCTGGCTGGCCGTTCAAAACTCCGCCAGGCGAGATGGCATTCACACGAATGTTCTCCTTGCTCCAATAAGTCGCGAGATAGCGCGTGAGGCCGAGCAGCCCCGACTTAACTACGGAATACGTGACAGGTTTTACTGGTTGTTCGTCTTCCCGAAGGCTCTCGACACGATACAGCCTCTGGTCTGGTGCGATCACCGCAAGATCAGAAGCCACATTGACGATCACACCCGTCTTGCGCTTGGCCATCTCGGCTCCAAAAATCCGGCTGCACAAGAATGCTCCGGTCAGTCCGACGCGAATATCAGCATTCCAAACTTCCAGCGGCAAATTCTCAAGTCGCGACCACGCGAGTCCCTTAGCGTCCTCGACTTTTGGATTGTTCGCGGCGTTGTTAATGAGAATATCGATCCGGCCGAACTTTGCCATGATTTGGGCACAGGCGTTCGAAACCGAAGCTTCGCTGGTGACGTCCGTTGTCAATCCGAGACATTCGATCCCATGAGCGGCGGCGATTTGTGCTGCACGGCTTGCGGGTTCAGCAGCAGGCAAATCAAGCAGCACCACGTTAGCGCCCGCGGCCGCGAGGATCGCTCCGTGGTGATAGCCCAAGAGGCCAGCCCCACCCGTGACGACGGCTACTCGGCCCGTGAGGTTGAAGAGTTGCTGTACGCGATCTGATTCAGGTTTCGACATCCCGCGCCTCCTCCTCCTCCGTTAGCTGATCGATGAAAGCTCTATCGGCTCGTGAGCTTCTATCGATTTCTTGGCCGCCAGTGCCATACGCAAGCTCTGCGACCCGTCGTGGAGATCGACAACTGGTTTTGTACGCAATTTCACGCAATCCAAAAAGTGCTTCAACTGATCGATAAATAGCTGATTTCGTTCGAAGCCAGCGAAGCTCTGGACTTCGGGCGTTGTACTCCCCCGGCTAAAAACACTGACGGTCAGTGCATGCAGATCCATGACGGCGCGGCCACGGTCTCCGATCACCTCGCACCGCCTGGAAGGAGGTGATTGGAGATAGTCTTGATGTAGCTGGACGGGTAGAGGACGACTGGCAAAGCTGCACTCCATCAGAATACTGGCAGTGTCCTCAACATCAATCTCTAGGTCGCTCCAATGTCCTCCGAGCGCGTAGATGCGCCTGGGAACTCCGAAAAGCGAATAGAGATAGTCGAACTCGTGAATCTGCGAAAGCACGACCCCACCGCCCAGATCTGCCCGGGCCGCATACATCCGGCGGTAATCCTCATAAGGGTGCCAATTGGGAAGATATTCACCCACCGTCGCTCGAACCGCTAAGAGATTACCGAGAATTCCGCTCTTCACCGTTTCCGCTAATGCGCGCAGACATGGATGAAAGCGCAGTTGATAACCGACCATGGCGATTACTTTGCGGTCATCCGCGGCGTGGATAAGCTCCTCGATCCCGCGCATTGAGTCGGACAAAGGTTTCTCGACAAAGACGTCACAGTTGGCTTGAACGCAGGCCAATGTGACTGGAACGTGCAGGCTGCTTGGATTGCATACAAAGGCAACATCGGGCTTTTGCGCGAGAGCCTCGTCGAGATTTGAAAACGTCCGGATCGCGTATTCACTTTCCACGTTACGATTGCTGTCAGCCCCCATTGCGGGCGTGATGACATGCCCTTGGCGCCGAACGCGATAGGCCATGATCTCGACGCCATGGCCTAACAATGCGCGCAAATTGCGGGTGTGCCGCTGACCAATGCCTCCCAGCCCGATCATTAGAACCCTCATGGTACGAGCCCCTTTGCCTTTTCAACGTGGCCGGCGACCCACGAAAGGTTCTGAGCGATCCAGGGCAACTCCTGGCCGGGCTCCGAACGCGCGAGTTGCAACACGTAATCTCCGCTGTAATTGAGCGCGGCCAATCCACGGAAGAGGCCGGGGAGGTCAGCATCTCCGGTTCCCAGCGGAACCGTACCGCCGCCGAGTTTTCGATCCTTGATATGGACGCTACCGATGCGATGCCCATAGGCGGCAAACTCGTCGCTGACCCTATAGCCGAGAGATGCACTATTTCCCGAGTCATAGTTCGCGCGCACCAGGGGGTGAGGACAGCGCTCCAAAAGATTGGCAAACGCCTGTGGACCGAGCGAGGTCTCGAGGTGAAGCTCGATTCCGTTGCATTCCGCAGCCGGCAGAAGTGTTCGCAAAATCGAGATCACCTGGGCTTCTTCGTCGCGGTCTTCGATGCGAGACTTGTCCACGAATGGAATCACGACCCGGCCGATACCCAGAAGCCTGCAGCGCGAAAGCAGCCATTCCATCTTCTGGATCAGTTGCTTCCGCTCCGACTCCGTAGTTCGCAGGAAGGGCTTATCCATGAAATAGTCGGCGCAGAGCGAGCGTACAGCAATGCCGGTCTGTCGAGAGAGAGCGAGGATTTCCGCAACCCCGTTATCGGTGGCCAATGGATTTACGTCTTCGCCCCATAAATCGAAGATCCATTCGATGGCATTGAGGCGAGCCTGCGCGGCGAGTTCGAATTCGTCGCGCCACCGTTCTCGCGGAAAAGATTGAAAGCGGCCAGCTTCTGGAGGAAGCAAACGGCCCTGCATGATGGCGAAAAAAGGCATATCCGTGCTTCTACTCTTCAATAGCTTCGATGAGCATGTTGGCCTTGAATTCCTCGCGGTCGAGAAAAGGCCAGAGATCTTCCAGTGGTTTCGAGACGAAAGAGCCGTCCGGGAGCTGTACAGACGAAAGCCGCGGCTGACGAACCTCATCGAGCACGATGTGAACGTCGCAAACCACTGGACCGGGCGTAGCTAGAACTCGGCGGATTTCATCTTCGAGGTTGCGCTGGGTGGTTATCAAATCCGTTGCTATGCCGTAGGCCTCAGCCACTCGACGAACGTCCGGAAGGGTCTGGCCAGTAGCTGAATCACAGCCAATCATGCAAGCGCCGAAGAAGGCGGTCTGAGATGCGCGAATTGACCCGTAGCCCTCATTGTTAAGAACGAAAAACTTTATAGGCAGTTGCAGGCGTTTAATCGTTTCCAATTCCTGAATGTTGAACTGAAATCCGCCGTCTCCGTCCACGCAAATGATGTTGCGCTTCGAACCCTGTGCGATTCCCACGAGGCCTGCTCCGATGGACGCAGGAATCCCGAACCCCATCGCGCCGAGGGCCGTAGTGTGGAAGATGCGCTGCCTGCACTTTGTGCGAAACGCCAGCAGGAAAAGCTCAATACCGGTACCAGAACTGCCTGAAATACAGAAATCGCCTTCGTTCAGAATGCCCGACATCACGTCGGCGAAGTTGTAAACGCTCACTCGCCCGTCCGGCGATTTTTGTTCTGGAAGTACTAACGGATAACGCTTCCGCCAGTCAGCACAACGTTGCTTCCATGCGGTGCGCTCCTTTCTTTGGAGCCTGGGGGCCTGAGCCAGCAGGGCTCGTATGAAGTCGCCCGCATCTGCGCAGATCGGATAGCGAATTGTGCCGTGCATCTTGTTCAATTCCGTGGGATCGATATCGACCATAACTTTGCAGGCAGCCCTGGCAAAGCCTTCGGGCGCGTAACCGGTGACGATGCGATCGAGCCGGCAGCCGATAGAAAGCAGGAAGTCGCAGTTCTGAATGGCGAAGTTGGCCCCACGTTGGGCGATGGTGCCGGGCCGGCCCACGTAGAGGGGATCGTCGTCGGGCACGAGATCAATCGCGAGCCAAGTGACTTCCACGGGGATATCCAAGAGGCGGATAAGCTGTTGCATCTCCGCTTCCGCGCGCGACAGGCGAACGCCATTACCGATCAGAACCATAGGCCGTTCGGATTGGTTCAACTCGGCCAGGATCGCGATGACCTTTTCATTAAGATCGGCCGCCGTGAGCCGGCTGGAATCGATGGACGCAAGTTCCGCGGGATCGAAGCGTCGAAGAGTGGCCGGATCGTCGATCGGAGATGCCTGCACATCGAGGGGGATATCGATCCACACCGGACCGGGACGCCCGATCCGAGCCAGATAGAGAGCTTTCTCAAGGTGATAGCGGATTTCGTTTGCGTCAAGCACCGTGATGGCGTATTTAGTGATGGGATTGACGATAGAGACGATGTCTACTTCCTGAACCCCAACCTGCCGCATACCGAGAGGTTTGTTTTGGTTGTCGAACGCACGATCAGGTCGCTTGACCTGCCCGGATATGAATAGCGTTGGAGTAGAGTCCAACCACGCTCCAGCCACGCCAGTGACGGCATTGGTGCTGCCCGGGCCCGTCGTAACCATGCAGACGCCCAGATTGTTCGTTGCCTTGGAGTAATTCTCCGCGGCGATCGCGCTCGCCTGTTCATGCAGATTACAAACCGGCGTCAATCGCTTCTCGCTGGCAAGAGAAGCGTTCAAATGCATGGCGCCGCCGCCGGTGACCAGGAAGACGTGCTTTACCCCTTGGTCGGCGACAAAGCGGACTACGTAGTCGGAAAGTTTCATGGTTCGATTCGTAAACGGTTCGATTCGTAAAATTGGTCGATTCGTAAATGGGATTTAGAAGATATTTGGAATGGCGGAGCCTTCAATCTCTCGTAAACACTTCCTGCGCAGTAAGACCCCGCGCGGCTAGCAGCGCGTCCATCAACTCCCGCACCGCCCCATTGCCCCCGGGAGCTTTGGCAATAAAGTTCGCGCGCTCCAATACCACTGACGCTGCGTTGGCTGGAGCGGCAGCTAAGCCCGCGATCGCCATCGCCGGCAAATCGTTGACGTCATCGCCGATAAAGCAGATTTCCGTGAGTTTCACCCCGGCGGCGGTGGCGAATTCGCGGAGCGCCGCGGCCTTGTCACGGCATCCCTTGATCACATGACGTATAAGCATCTTCTCGGCGTACCGATCCACCAGTGGGCTGTTTTCGCCTGAGATCAGGGCCAGAATAAGCCCGGCTCGCCGTGCCAAAGAGACGCCCATGATATCGGCGAAGCAAAAACGCTTCCATTCTTCACCACCTGGTCCCCACCAAAGCCCGCCGTCACTGAGTACGCCGTCGACGTCGATGGCTACAGCACGGATCGTCTCCAGGCCGACGGCTGCGGAGGTCTTCGGCACCATGCAATTCGGCACCATGCGTTAAACCGTGGCGCCCACCCGGCGGAGTTTTTTTATGATGGGAAACTCACGCTCACAGACGCGCTTGATTCCGTCACCCTTGGCCTGCTCCCACAGCCGGATATCGCGCACCAGCCGCGATATGCCATTCGGCTCCAGAGAGGCCGCATGATCAGAGCCCCACATCGCGCGATCCATCGTGATGTGGCGTTCCACGCAGCAGGCTCCAAGTACTGCGGCGCACACGCTGGTCGGAATCCCGGTCTCATGTCCGGAGTAGCCAATGGGGATGTCATATCGTGCCGCCATCGTTGGTATGGCGCGCAGATTCAACTCACTGTAAGCCGCGGGGTAAGTACTTGTGGCGTGCATCAGAACAAGATCGTCTTTGCCCAGAACGTCCACTGCGTGGTCAATCTCGGCGTAAGTGCTCATGCCGGTGGAGACAATAATCGGCTTTCCAGTGGCACGAACGTGCCGCAGCAGTTGATCGTCGGTAAGCGACGCGGAAGCGATTTTGTAAACCGGAATGTGAAAACCCTCCAGGAAGTCCACGGAGGCCTCGTCCCAGGGCGAGGCGAACCAAAGCATTTTGACCGATTTGCAGAAGGCGTGGATCTCTTCGTACTCTTCCTGCTCGAATTCGAGCCCGTACTTGAGATCTCCATTCGTCGGACCAAATGGGTTCTCGCGGGGCTTGGCTAACTCTTCTGGCGTATAAACCACGTCGACGGTCCGTTTCTGGAACTTAATGGCGTCGCAGCCGGCAGCCAAGGCCACGCTGATAAGTCTCTTGGCAAGATCTACATCACCATTATGGTTTATGCCAATTTCCGCAATGATGAAGCATGGTTGATCGTCCCCGATCAACCGGTTGCCAATCCGGATTGTACTCATAGAAAAACTCCTTTAGATGTGAGTTGGACGGGGCGCGGCATAGAATCGATGCGACCTCGCAACGGAATATTATATCTATCGCTTGCTTGATCGCCCAGACCGTTCAAGATGTCTGAAGTATGGCGAATCCAAAATGGGCAACCAATGTAACACATTTTACAAGCAATCTTAATTCGCCTGTTTGCCACGCAGTTTCGGACTGTGACCGATGGCCTGAAGTGTTTTGACACCATTCCAAAACTCGAAGCCGATAGGCTCAGTCACTGATCTACGCGGAGGCCGCAAAAAAGTAAGCATACACAATTGGGCGCCCGCCCGTGTACTGTATGGACTTAAGTGCGTCTCACAGTCTGAAGGGAACGGTTCGCGGACTACGAAGGCACAGCTTGTGAGCCACCACCTGTGAGCAGCCAGACTGGTAGTGCCAGAAAATGGGAATGAAAGCAGTCATATGGCTGGGCGGCTCGGGACGCGGCTGAGTGAAGAAACGGTCACACGTCCCGTACCGGATCCGTTGCGTCTTCATGCCAGATTCAACAGTTGGCCTCCGTTCCGGATGGAATGTTATGCCTGACTATCGAAGGTACGCCGCTGCCGCTCCTCGCGACCTCTTCAGGTCGGAGATGATTGTTTCTCGTTGGGAAGACTAATGACACCAGCGAAACGCCTTCCCGGGCAGGACCTGGAATTGATTCTGGAGCAGACTGCTCCCCTCTGGGAGGAAGTACGCGGCCAGAGTATTTTTGTAACCGGGGGGACGGGATTCTTTGGCTGCTGGCTCGTTGAGAGCTTTTGCCATATCAATCAAGTTCTGGGCCTCGGCGCCCGCCTGGTTGTCCTTACGCGTAACCCTGAAGCTTTCGCCCAAAAGTGTCCGCATCTGGCATCGGACAGCGCCGTGACGCTTCACGCCGGCGATGTGCGCAGTTTTTCGTTCCCCCAGGGGGAGTACAGGTACATCATCCACGCGGCGACTGAGGCTAGCGCGAAGCAGGCTCATGATGCGCCTCTGGAAATGCTATCTACTATCATCGCAGGCACAGGACGCACGCTTGAGTTTGCAGTCGCGCGGGGAGCAAGAAAGTTCCTTCTGACCAGTTCAGGCGCAGTCTATGGCAAACAACCCGCTGAGGTGACGCACATCCCGGAAAGCTATGCCGGAGCGCCAGATTCACTGGATCCCGCTAACGTCTACGCGGAAGGAAAACGGACCGCGGAACTGCTTTGTGCGCTTTTTCAGAAGAAGGCCGGAACCCTCGATTGCAAAATCGCGAGGTGCTGGGCTTTCTGCGGCCCCCATCTTTCCCTCGATCTGCACTTCGCCATCGGTAACTTCATCGACGATGTTCTTTGCGGCAGGGCGATTCAGGTTCGGGGCGATGGAACCCCGCGACGATCTTATCTGTATGCTGCCGACCTCGCCGTATGGCTCTGGACAATATTGTTTCGAGGACCAGCGCTTGTGCCTTTTAATGTGGGCTCCGCACATGACGTTAGTATTCTGGAGTTGGCGCAGACTGTCGCTAAAACCCTTAATCCACAAACGGAAATTCGCATCGCCCAACAGGCTGTTCCCGGAGCCGCTGCACTTCGGTACGTTCCCTGCGTTGATCGTGCTCGCGCAGAGCTTGGGCTGCGCCAGATCATCGGACTGGAGGAATGCGTCCGTCGAACGGCAAGGTGGTACGAGGAGGGCTGAACCGAGGTGATTCCCATGACAAAGAGGTCTCAAGCGAGACGGTGTCCAAGATTGCACTGCCACGTCGGGATGCACTAGGATTGATCAAGTTATGAACCCAGTGGATCATGCGGAACGGGAATATTCGAGGGCGGGCACTGAACAGAGAGGCGTAGATCTGTTCGACTTTCTGCTCGTTCTTTCGGAGTCCCGAAAAACCATTGGCATTTGGATGCTGATATTTATCGCTATCGGCGCAGCGGTTTGCATTTTCGCAAAGCCCACTTTCAGCGCCAGTGCACTCATCTTGCCGCCCCAGCAGGGTCAGTCCCTGGCGACGATGATGGGACAATTGAGTGCTCTTGTATCGCTGACTGGTGTAGGCGGCAGCAGCCCACTGAAAACTCCGGCCGACATGTACATTGGGATGCTGGGAAGCCGGACGATCGCCGACCACCTCATCTCGAAATTTCGTCTCCAGGATTTATACAAGACCCGAAGGATGGAGGATACACGCACAGCGTTGAAGAGCAATACGCGGCTTCTTGCTGGCAAAGATGGTCTGATTCGCATCACAGTGGACGATCACGATCCCAACCGTGCCAGCGAGATTGCGAACGCGTATGTGGACGAGCTCTATGCAATGAATTCTCATCTGGCAACAACAGAAGCGGGTCAAAGGCGCGTCTTTTTTGACCAGGAATTAGCCGCCGAAAAATCTGCATTGGAAATCGCGGAGAACGATTTGAAGCAGACGGCCGAAAGGACCGGGGTTATACACCTGGGCGGGCAAGCCGAGTCAATCATTCGAAGCCTGGCTGTTTTAAGGGCGGAGATAGCAAGCCGGGAAGTGCAGATCAATTCCATGCGCCTCTTCGCCACCGACCAGAATCCGCTGGCAATCAAGGCGCAGGAGGAGATCAACTCGCTGCGTGAGCAACTGGCCAAGCTGGAGAACGATCCCAAGAATTCGCAATTGTTAAGTACGGTCGGAATTCCGGCGGGACGGGTTCCCGAGGTGAGCCTCGAATATGCCCGCAAGCTCCGCGAGGTTAAGTATCACGAGAGTCTTTTCGAATTGCTTGCGAAGCAATATGAGGCAGCGCGCATTGACGAGGCGAAGGCCGCTCCAATTATCCAGGTCGTAGACCATGCCATTCCTCCAGACAAGAAGTCGGGTCCGCACAGATCTTTGATACTCCTGGGCTGCGCATTCATCGGATTCTGGTTCGGGTACCTTGTGGAAGTTTCCGCTCGGGCGTTCCGTCGCGCCGCGCAGGACCCGGATTGTGCGATTAAGCTAGCCCGCCTCAGAGGGGCGTTCCGTTTTAGGTTTTGAGTTGCACCCCACGCCGAAGAGTCCGCACATGGAAAGTGAACGTCAGGCTACGAACATGAGACATGGCCGCGCAACAGGGTGGCGCTCAGCTATTAAACTGACCGGCGAAATTGTCCGGGCTGCCGACTGAAGCTTGTTGCCAAGGTTGTCGGTTAGCTGCGGTGTTTCCGCCGATCGTGGAATACGACTGCGACTCAGACCCTAATAAACGATGATCAAGCAGAGCGAGTACGACAAAAATTATGTGTTCTGGGTAGGCCTCGCGCTCTGTACTGTCTACCAGTCCTATCGGTATCCACTGCAAATTAACACGGTAGGATTCAGTCCAACATACTCGGACACGCCGTTTCTGTGGCAAGCGGGAAAGTTTGTCTTAGCCTTTCCGCTGATGGTTATATCCGCCCTTCGGTGGCTGAGCAATTCCGCACGCTTGAACCGATGGCCGATCGTGCTCGCGACGGCGTACCTCTCTAGCTATTCCCTCTTCAAGTTGCTTGGAGACCACGATTCGCAGTACGTCGATGTTTTTTTTTGGATGCTTTTCTCATTAATATTGGTTTTGGGCGTCGACACTGTAAGCGTCGCGGCGATCGACAAGTATCTTTGGCTTCTAATGGTCTGTGCATTTGCCAGCACGCTGATCGAAGTCTTCCTGTTCGTAGCCTTTGACAGATTGCCGTCAATGGCGGTCCCGGGCACTTTTTTGGTCCGATTTGGCGGGTTTCTGGACGATCCGAACGGATTTGCAGCAGTCTTGTTTTTGCTAATGGGCTGGTCCCACCAACGGTACAAAGGACGAAGCCGCTTTCTTATTATGGCCGGTTTAGTCATTGCGTTGCTACTGACTCAATCGTGGACAGCGATCATCTTTTTCTTAGCGATGCTCATCGTCTATGCCCTGATTGCAATTTCGAAACGTCACCTGCTCGCAATCTTGGCGATTTGCACGCTTCCATTCCTTATTATTCCGGTTGTGCATTGGATTCAAGGTTTGCCACTGGGATTGATCGGGGATGTGCTAGAGGCGAAGCAAGGCAGTATCGAGGGGCACATTTTTCCCTGGGCGGAATGGGCGTCAAAATGGGAGGAATGGGTACCGCTCGGCGACTGGAAGTACAATCCCTATGAGACATGGTGGGCAGCTGCGATGGTCAATTTTGGTCTGTTATGGTGTGGCGTATACATGGGTCTTATAACGGCGCTACTAATCTACGTGCGGCGCGCGTGTTCTAAGGCTGCATCTGAAGTTAAACCCCTGTATACCGGGCTGCTTGTTTTTGGATATTTTTTTGCGCTTGGTTCTTTCGGTCTTCCGTTCCCACTTAAGTTTCCCATCAACGTCGTTTTTTTTGTATTTTTCTTCCTTGTCGCCTTTGAAAAAATTGAGTTCGGCGACCGCGCAATCGCTCCGACGCGGATCTGAATCACGCTCGGGCGGAGATGCCTAGCATTTCCTCGGTGTTAGAGCTATCCGCCTGGTTTCGGGTTCGAAACTCTGCGACGGCGGACACAACGAATTCTGAGATCCGGCGCTTGAATATCGCGCTATCGAACTGGAGCGAATGCTCGCGAATGATTTCAGGATTGAACTTCTGTTCCATCGACTCAAACTCGAGAATTGCTTTCTTCAGACCAGAAACCGATTGTTCCGTTAAGAAAACTCCCGTGCGATTTTCCAATTCAGCCTCGTTGGGAAAGATACCTCGGACTGTCTCCAAAACGCCGCCGGAAGCGTAGGCAATTACCGGCTTGCCGAAGCTCTGGGCCTCGACGGGAACGATTCCGAAATCCTCCTCTCCGGGGAAAAGTAACGCGCGACAGTTCGCAAGATTTTCGCGTAGTTCAGCGTCGTTTAACGTCCCAAGAAACTCCACGGTAGGTCCGGCCAGCCGGCGGAGAGTTTTTTCCTGCGGACCGGAACCTATAATTTTCAAATGTCGTCCCAGTTCTGTGCACGCGGCGATCGCCAAATCAAATCTCTTGTACTCGACCAGGCGGCCAATCGCAATGTAGTGTTCGCCCCGCTGCGCGCTGATTTTGCCCGCCGAGACCTCGACGGGAGGATGAATTACGGTACTCTCGCGTCCGTAGCACTTCCGAATTCGCGAAGCGATGAAACGCGAATTGGCGACGAAATAATCTACTCGACGCGCGCTCGCTTGGTCCCATAGCCGCAGGTAATGAGCCGTCAGCGAAAAGACCGTGCCCACCAGAAACCCCATTGCCCGCCGGTATTCCGGATACATGTCCCATATGTAGCGCATCGGCGAGTGACAATAGCAGATGTGGCAAGTTTTTGAAGAAGTGAGCACTCCCTTGGCCGGGCCAGATTCGGAGCTGATAACCAGATCATAATCGCTGAGATCAAACTGCTCTAACGCGAGAGGCTGAAGAAAGAGGAAATGGCGGTGAAACTTTCTTGATCCAGGGATGCGCTGCAGAAACGAGGTTTGTAGTCTTCTGTTCTGCAGAATGGGCGCGAGCACTGTAGGGTCGGCGACCAGCGAAAATATGTCAGCTTGAGGAAATATCTCTGCCAAGGCTTCGACAACCCGCTCACCTCCAGCCCGCCCCACGAACCAGTAATGAATAATGGCAACGCGGAGCTTCGACAACTCCACTGACGGTGGATTGTGCATCAGATCGGCCAATTCTGTTCCGACTATAACTGGCTCCCCGAGTAGTGTTGGAGCTGTCGCAACGATACTCCTGGTTCCTTCTTCACGTGGCTGGTTAGTGTATTCTTCTCAAAGCGACGATCTATAACGGGGGCATCGGAAGCCAGCCACGAGAATGACACAAACCCCTCCCGGCGATCACGCTACTACATTCTGACATTGTAAAGCGACTGAGACAACCACGAAACATTGGGCATCACGAGGAAATAGGATGAAGGTTGCTGAAACGGCTTTCCGTCGGCCGTTGGAGATCGCATGTTTTTGCATTAAGAATCTAGTCGTGTCATGGCTGGTGGGAGCGCTGTTCGCAGGAAGTATTAAGCTTGCTTGGGCGCAGGAACCGTCTCAGCAAGCGTCTCAGGATGGAACGCCTGCTTCCTCTTCGCAAGTTGAGCCGCTGTTCAAGGATCAATCATCCGACCCCGTGAACATAAAATCGCTGCCCAAGAATCTTTTTTTGGATCAGAAGAATTTCTGGTTGGCGCCTTTACACATGTCCCAAAAGGATTGGGAATGGGCGGTGCCTTTGGTTCTGGTTGGAGGCGGGCTGATAGCGGCGGACAATACGATCGAGAAACACGTTCCCACCAGCCCTACGACTATCTCACACGCCGTCACCGCATCCAATGCAGGTGTCGGCGTTTTGGCTGGCGCCGGCGCCGGGTTATTCCTGTTGGGACACCTCCAGGACGATGATCAGAAACGCGAAACCGGAATTCTCAGCGGAGAGGCGGCTCTTGGCGCAGTTCTGGATACA